>Ga0065711_1045517_pt1 | contig 13432 bp, 9 predicted proteins | sample Hoacrofraction12_FD_59098 | JGI IMG/M metagenome (GOLD analysis project Ga0065711, IMG submission 59098) | Hoatzin crop microbial communities from Cojedes, Venezuela - Epithelial fraction 12 v2 (version 2) | ecosystem: Host-associated > Birds > Digestive system > Esophagus > Crop | place...
AAGTTAAACAAGACTGGGCCCAGTACTGACCCCTGAGGGACACCACTAGTTACCAGCCTCCAACTAGACTCAGCGCCGCTGATGACAACCCTCTGAGTTCTGCCATTCAGTCAGTTCTCGATCCACTTCACCGACCACTCATCCAGCCCACACTTCCTCAGCTTCCCTAGAAGGATATCATGGGAGACTGTATCGAAAGCCTTGCTGAAGTCAAGGTAGACTCCTGTATTTCTTTTAAATCCCAACACATTGTACAGTTTTCTGCCCAGATGGTCTGCAGAGTCTAGGCAAGCCTCCTAAGATGAGTCTTTGGCTGTGACAGCACTGTGCTTGGGAGAGAACGACGTCTCTGGCTCCTAGGGGATGGGGTGGTCTAGGTCACGACCTGAGAGGAGGCAATATGGACCCACTCGCCCACCCATAGTGGGACTGTCTCTCAACCACCTTTGTGTCTTGGCCTCTCTATATCGTGTCCTGATCTCTTCTGCACGTCGCAGTTTGTCAGGAAGAAGGGTTATTTGGTAGGCTAGGAGTAGAGGGATGAAGGAACCAGCACAGCTAAATCTGTGTGCACCTGCTTTCCTGATGTAGTAAGTGAGCAAACAATCTGTGGGCACCTCACCTAGTTACGGCCAAAACAACCTACCCGCCTTTTAACCTTTAAGGCAGGAACCCTGGCTGAGTTTACCTGAATTCCAGCAGAATGAAGCTCCTTTTCTTCCTGAGACAGTGACAAGACTGACAAGATACAGATTTAAAAAAATAACATGAGTACGACAGGGCTGCACGGAGGATTAGAGATGTTCTGACTCAGTGCCATCTCAGTAAAGCATGCTAGTGACAAGCAGAATAGCTTTTGATACTGGAAGGGGCAATATGAATGAAAAATAAAAAGCAACAAATACCAGGAAAGTTACACAACCTGCAGGTTCAGAAAACACTGTCATTCTAGATCAGTGCTGATCCTGCATTGGACAGCAGTGAAATGCAATGGGTGCTGCTTTTGGCTGATAAGGGTCAATAAGACAAAAGTCGGTATTGGATTTGTAAATTCCCACAAACTACCAGGGCATGTAAAGACTTCGTGGGGCCTGTGGTTTAGACGTTAACTATAGACAAAGCACTTTGATACACTGCTCTAATTCTTTTCTTCTGCCTCTCTCTGGATGCATCATTGAAAAGAGCTACTTTTTCTGGCTACCTCTCACAAGAAAATTGTCACTCTTGCGACTCGGATAGGTTCACAGCCGTGCATCGCCTATCGCATTAGATTCGAGTCACAAAATACCACCTCGCTACACGGCACACGGCGATTTAAAAACACGAATAATGCTTTTAAAAAATCGTGGCGACCACATGCTTTGTTCTTTGGGGTTAATTCTTGCTTTCAGTTACCGCTCTTCGGTCAGCCCCAGCAGCCGGGTGCTGCCAGCGGCGACTCCCGCCAGTTTCCGACGAGCCTTGCTCGCCCCCTTCTGGTCTACCCAGAAATGACAGACCCAGCCGTAGTTCGTGGGCTCTGTTTCTCCGGTTGCTCTGCTCCTCCGGTTTGTGCCAAGGGCTGGTGCTTCAGATACCCGGGGTGTCAATCCCTTTGTGCTCGCTCTCCCTTCTGCCTACGGGTAGGTTATCCACCTCACCCAACCCTTCGTTTTTATCACACCAGAATAGGCAATTTTTTTTATTCTAGAAGCACGAATGAAGGAAGCTCAAAGGCTTTTTTCTTCGCTATTTTTGAATATGCTCTATACAGTTGTAATAATCTTTCAGGATGGATGTTGAAGCCTATCAAGTTCAATTACATAGTGTTTTCAAGACTTAGAAAGCGAATTGAATTTTTAAAATTCACAGTAAAGAACTATGGAGAAATCAACTAAATTTCGTAACTGCAAAGCAGTCGCTAGGGTCCATCCCTGAAAGGACTCAGGTTTTCTGCTTCTTAATTCATTTTCAGGGTTTTAAAATGCCAGTCTTTTATAACCCCTTATTTTTTTGCACAGTTTTTGTAAAATTGTGTATATTCGAAGCAAAACAAAGTCAGCAGTATGGGTCTGTTCCAAACCCTGCTGAAGTTAATTAAGATGGCATCACACAAGCTAATACCTAAACCAGAAATACTACAGCTACACCTCACTGATACAGCTGTGATGCTTTTGGTCCTGTGTTTGACTTCTGAACAGAATGAACAAACTGCCTTGATCACCAAAAAAATGTTACAAAGTTGCAAAGCAGTAATGAAGACTTCTGTGCATACTGATTAAGAAGCTTCTATGGCTGTTAATAAAAATTAGTCTTCTGTCTCTTCTCTTGTAAAATCACCCAGTTGTGGTAAATTCAGTTGTTTTCAATTATGCTATTAATCCTCTGGCTCTGCTTTTCTAAGAGAGTTTCATATTTTTACTTTATCAAAAGTGTGAAGTAAAAAATTGTGACCACCAAAACAGAGTAATAACAAAAGAACGATACTTTCTTGTATGTCAGCTACATCATTTATTCTTTGTAGCCTGAATAAAGAACTAGATGCCAGGAGACTGTCTGCACTTCCACACTATTATGAACAGAACATCCTGGCATCGTTTGACAGCTAAAAGAAAAAAAAAATCTACATCCCAGCTTCAGAGGCCTTCAGATTACAAAAGACACCGAAAGTCATTACTCTGTAGAACTGGCTGACAATGGAAAAGAGGAAAGTGCATCATCTGACGTATTTTAAACCTCATGGAGATCAGTCCTGAACTGTCAAGATGATGGACTACTCCTAACAGGCCTTTTCCATTTTTAATTTCTATAACCAGGACCATACTGCAAGCTCTATACCAGTGACAAGCAACCTGATTTTTAACTGGAAGTTATCAGAATGGGAAATGGCAACAACCTGAGCACTGTGCAAAAAGGCTGATACTATTTGGAAGAGCATTTATGCTTAATACAGAAAACAGCAAAGGATCACTATATACTATTAGTCTGACTCTACATATTATCACAATGTCTGTCCTAACTATGAAAAGTATAGTTTTCCTAAATTCCACTAAAACACTACTAATCTATTTTTATCACAGTGAGAGCCATGTATTGTCTTTGATTATAATTCATCATCTTACAGCTGCTAAATACATACCATATTAAACACAGACAGAATAACATATTAGCATGAAATATTGGGATTTGGAATAGGATACCAATTTACTGCTCTGCTTTTTTAATTCCAATAGATAGCAAATACTAGCAGTTTGACCCTAATGGGGATTCATAAACTCTGTAACGCAGACCAGAATGGTCAACACACCCAATTCCTCGGCGTCTCTCCCAGCTCTTGCACGGTTCTCTCTTCCGCAGTTCTCATGTAAACCAAGGAGAACTGCAGGCTTTAGCAGCTGACCTGGAAAATTGGCTCACTGTCATTGACTTTCCAAATCTGTCATTTCTATTCTTTAAAATTTGCAAATTAATATCAAGTTTTTCATTCTAAGAGCTACATATGCCAGTCATCAATTTTGGATATTTACCGCTATCTGATACTTAGTATTCTGCAGTAAAATTCAAGGAAAAAAAATACCAATGTTAATTAAACAATAATTCCCATAGATATCCATATGAAACAAACATGAAAACTGCCTGCAAAGTCTGATCTTCAGTTAGCAAAATAAATTAAAACCAAATATTTAGGCCAGAATGTGAATTAAACGCAAAAATTGATGAAAAATAATTGGGTGCATAAATTTTAACTTTTTACAAAATGGAAATCAAAAAATTTACAATGAGCACCAGGAAAAGGACACTATTATTTATGCTTGTGCAATCGATTTGTTAGAGAAATCTTTCCTCTAACTTCTGCATGAATGTAGCTTATGGGATATCTCGGCTAAGTCAGTGGTCTAATCCCAGGTTTAAGTTAAGAATGTACTTCAGCACCTTCGCATTCAGGCACCTAGCATAAGAAAGCCAAATAGGTGTATACTGACAAACCAAACATGCTCTGCACACTTTAAAATAGTGTTACCTGATCTCTCTTACGTAACAATTCAAAGCGATAGCTACATCGCATTTGTACTTACACAATTGTAATTATAGAAACAATTTTGTAAAGGGAACAGTTCACTTGCACAAGCTGTGTTGAATATATCTTTCATTTAAAGATTAGCTGTCAAATTTTGCAGTGGAATATACTGTTTTGTTTCACAACTGTTGAAGATGATTTATCTGTGAAATGCTTTTTCCCCACAGAATTATGAAATTTCATGTTGCAAAGAGAAAGTTTAAGGAAACACTTCGTCCATATGACGTCAAAGATGTCATTGAACAGTATTCAGCAGGTCATCTAGACATGTTATGCAGAATTAAGAGCCTTCAGTCACGGTAAGGAAAGACTAATTTCTGCATCTTCTTATGTTATTCACTGCATAATGAATGTTGGTAACACTTAACATTCCTGTGTTATATTTGGGTACAAATTGCCATTCGTGTTTCAGCCCAGCCTCTCTTTCTGTGAACACAGCTGAGCCAGAAATTACATTGTGGGTGAAAAAAAACAAAAATCATGTATCTAAATTGTCCCCAGAAAATGGAAGTCTGAACAATAGACAAGGTAATCCTTTATCTGTAACATCCACTCATAAACAAGGAATTTAGTCAGGAGGTTGCCAAATGGATAAGGTCAACATAGAGAACTGCCTTTCTCCTATCCCAGACTTTCTCTTTTCACGTAAAAGAAATTGGGAACTACTGGTAATGTAGTATTTATGTAGTTTTTATGTTCTAAATTCCCAGCAATAATAATTTAAACAGAAAAAAAAAGCAATATTGCATCATGTGTATCATTACCAGCACCAGGGCTGAGATTCCTGATTCAAACTGACAGCTTTCCCAGGACTCGATGCTGCTGGTAGGACAGGAGAGCTGAGGGTGGCACTGGTACATCTCTACCCCCCCAACATCAGGCTGCTGGAGAGGCCACGTCCTCTCTTGCCCCCTCAGCAAGTCTAGCCCTGGCTCTCCCAGATGATGGTGAAGTTCTGGCCACCGCTTAGTGCCGTAGGAAAAGAAAAGCTGTCTCCAAGCTAATCTCCAAATACTCAAATAGCATTCATGGTTTTTTCTTAATTTTTCAATAAAATTAGGTTAACTTCTTTCTCAGGTGCTTTTCTGAAGTCCTATGATTTTAATCTTTAACATACAGATTAGCAAGCTCTTCCATATCGTCACCGTTTTCAGGAATCCCAGCAGTGTTGTGATTTCTCTTACAGCATTGACCAAATTCTCACAGCAGCGTTGTGATTTCTCTTACAGCGTTGACCAAATTCTGGGGAAAGGACAAATCACAGCAGATAAAAGAAGCAGAGAAAAGAATCCTGCAGAGAATGAGACAGCTGATGACCTCAGTATGTTAGGGCGCGTAGTCAAGGTGGAGAAACAGGTAGAGTGATTATCTGTGTCGCTTTGTTTTGCTCTATTGCTCGTGCCTTTTGTGTATTTTATTGCCAGTTTCAAAGGTTGAACAGGTAATTTCTTTTTTTCTAATACCTGCTTCATTTACATGTTGAAATAAAATTGATATGAATCGCATTACCTTAACTGTCTTCCACGCACCAAAAAGTAAGGAAGGAGAAATTGCAGGTTACTAAATTTTCTTCCCTTTTATCATCTTGCTTATGAAAAATCTACATGGCTTTTGACATTTTTTTCCAAGGGTCAGTAACTTACACCAAGCTCCTCCCATTTTTCTCTTCAGCAGTCACATTTTCCCTTTGCTTAGATTCCAAATATTTTAAATTAGTGTTTGGCATTAATGTTAACCTTTTCCTCTCCTCCTGCAGGTACAATCCATTGAGTCAAAACTGGACTGTCTATTAGATATTTATCAACAAGTTTTGCGGAAAGGATCTGCATCCGCGCTCACTTTGGCTTCACTTCAAATGCCAGCTTTTGAGTGTGAGCAGACTTCTGATTACCAGAGCCCATCAGACAGCAAAGATTTGTCCAATTCTGCACAAATCAGTGGATGTGTATCTAGATCAGCTAGTGCCAATCTGCCTCGTGGCCTACAGCTTATACTGACACCAAATGAATTCAGCACTCAGGCTTACTATGCTTTCAGTCCAGCTATGCATAGTCAAGCAACGCAAGTGCCAAACGATGGACCTGCAACAATTAGTAATACATCAAACCAAATAAACCAGGCAACTAAGCCAGCAACCCCAACAACATTACAAATACCACCTTTCTCATCAATGAAGCATATCAATAGGCCTGAGCCCGTTCATATCATTCCTGTAACCACACAAGAAAACATTTCCGATGTCACCGCTTGCCTTGTTGCGTCAAAGGATAATGGACAAGTTGCACAGCCCAGCGCGGCAAAGGATCTCACATGGAGAAAAAGCCTGGATGCAGAAGGGGAACCTTTGCTCTCAGTTAAACCTGTGGTGCAAATGGATTTAGGAAAATCTTTATCTGTACAAAACCTTATACAATCAACAGAAGAACTGAATGTACAGATTGCTGGCAGTGACTCCAGTGGTTCCAGAGGTAGCCAAGATGTATACTCCAAATGGAGGGAGTCAAAATTATTTATAACTGATGAAGAGTTGGAGACAGAGGCAGGAACAGAGACTACTGAAGCCATCTCGCGCCCATTAGTGGAAACAACTCTCTCTGCTGACTCTCTAAGGACTGGAATATCAAGATCATCTCAAAGCATTTGCAAGCCAGGGGATGGTACAGAAGCACTCAATCTGCTCCACGTCAAACTTAAATAACAGCTTGTGGGCTTTCTTCATTGGCTGGGTCATTCCTCTAGTCGTACATATCATAGCATGAACTGTTTTGAAAGCCTTTTTAACAAGATAAAATCACGAAAATCAGGATGAATCTGAGAAGCAGTTGAATGAGCCCATATCTCCTAGTTGCATGAAAATGCATGCTTAAGTGAAGGCTAACATTCAAATTTACGCCTACAGTACGGCAGCCTTTCATGTAGTACAGTAGGTTTAAATGACGAGTTGCCTACAAAGCTAATGCTGCAGGATGTATCAAAAAGCAAAAATTTGAGCATTTAGACCTAGTGCCGTTTCTACAGGGCAGAAGTAAAAATTCACAAGGTTTAAAGCACTTTGCTTCTGAACGAATTAAATATATATGTATAATGTCCTGATTTAGATGATAGTTTATGTTTACAACAAAAAAATTCTCTACAGCTGCTAGCAAGGTACCAAGGAAACCAGTAATATGGGATTAGAAATGGCTGCCAGTTGCAAGATACACACATTAGCTCATCAGTAATCAGTTATTTTTAACTGTGAAAAGCAGTACGTTAATATATATCTGATTTTTGGTGATTTAGTGCTGTGGCAAAAATACCTGACACGCCACTACCACATTGTTCTTTACAATAAGAACATGATTTTGCTATGAAAAGTTCATATTTTAAGGATTGGGGGTGGCCTCAGAAGTAGATAACCTGGGTGACTGCACTAAAAATTCAGGGGAATCTCTCCTTCTTCCAGTCTCACTGAGGAGCTACCCTGTGAATCTGAAACATTCTGGCAGCAGTAGGTGAGGGAAGGAAGCAGGCGCTGCCTTTGTTGTAGAAGCGATAGTTCCTTCTGTGGAAATTCTGGCAGTTTTCCTCACAGTCCCAACCTGATACCACGACAGAACTTCATAAGGCTGGGAAAGGAGGCAAAATGAGGAACTGAAATACTGAGTAAAACTACAGAGGATAGAACAGGGAGAAGAGAAAAACAACACAATCAATGGAGAAAAAAAGAATATGGATTTAGATGGGCAGAAAGGGAAATGATCCCAGAAAACAACAGAAGGAAGGTAGAGGCAAAAAGAGTTGTTTTTTTTTAAATCTGGCCTGTCAGTCACAGACACTGAGTGCTATTTCCAAGAGAAAAGCCATGTAGGCAATCAGCAATGGAAACAGAAATAGAGAAGACCACCTTAACTGAAAAAAAAAATATATGAAGGCAAGAGGTTTTTTTCTTTTGGTTGGTTTTGTTTGTTTGCTTTTTAAGTAAAAGGGGAGGAGGAGAGAGGAGAAAGTGGTCACACTCTCATAGCTCAACACTGTGTCCCAACAGCAGTCATGTCTTGTGAACTTTCTGAGGCAAGGACCTTCAGACTCCTTCCTCCTAATACCCTAGTTTTCAGATCCAAAGCCTACATCAGACCGAGCATTCCTGCTTGATACATCCTCTTTTTTTCTTATCCTAACCTACACTTCACTTCTGCTGAGACGCAGGAGCGGTGTCAGTGCCTACCTGCACGTCCCCAGCAAGGCTTCGCCCCTGGGAGAACCCCTGCGGAGCCTGGACAGGCTTTCGCTCTTCCCAGCTGAACGAGGTTTCCGTGCGTTGCCTCGCCCCAGATCCACACCTCGCCTGCGCTGCAGGCTTGTAGACAACCTGACTCGGGCTCAGCTTCCCTCTAGCAGCAGGAACACCGAACCTACGGGGGTGCCAGCGCCAGCTCACTCAGGGCAGTGTTTTCTCAAGGCTCAGACCTGCTGGGAACTTACTATCTACGTCGAAAACGTCACTTCAGTCTTAACCATGGCTAAATGCTGTAGATTGTATTGTGAAGGACTTGATCTGTTTACTATGAAATCATTGTAATTTCTGCTTCCATATTTCCTTTACAGAAGTATTCCTGGATGTTACATGATAATCTTACTACGTGAAAGTACATGCAAACTGTAGAGTGTATATATAGTGTCGCTACACGGGGTCCACGGATGGTACACTGTGTTCCATGGCTTACGCCGGAGCAAACTTCAGCTGTTAAACCCTGAAAGACACCTTGAAGCACAATTTCCTTACCACTCATTTGCCATATAATTTATCACATTCAGTCTTTCCCGTTTTCTTTTATGTGCAGTCTGATTACAACAGTAATTTTGTGAGGATAAATAGGTTTTTTTCGACATCTCAGTTCATTTAACTTATTTGAATGTCTGCAGTTCATCCAGACAGATCTGTGAGTTTAAAGTCCTATCCAAAATTTTAAAACTTACAGGGTTTTTTTTTAGGCTTTTCTTTCTTTTTCCTAACGGTTTATGGTGCCTTTCTCACCTTTCATACAAAGGGTCCTGCTGGCCTAAGCATAAACCTGCGCTCAGGTTCAGTTAAGGGAGCAAGAGATAGGGCACATGGCAACTGTCTGTCAGTAATGAAACTCCCCTCCCCTCCTTAACGAGATCGAAAAATCAAGGCATCGTGAATTGGACTCCACTCTTCCACCTCCGTCTGCACGAGCAGATGGTCGCACCCCCACCGAGCCCGGAAGGCGCCAGTGGGAGAACCGAGCCTTGGCCCTGCCTGTGCTGGTCCCGCACGGAGACAGGGCCTTGGGTTTTGCTGATAATTTATCTCACGGAAACTTGGTATTTTTGCCTTAAATGACATGCTTGAGTCCTTCTAATTATAAGTTAATTTATTTAATACAATTTTGTGCACAAAAGAATGCATTCTATAAATTATGTATGAGAATGTTAATGTCTTTACAAAGTACTAATAAATCCAGAAGACCGTATCGATTCAAATTATGGTTTAAAATCCTAATTTTTTTTCTTTTATGCTCACCATTATTATTTTTGTAGCTGCAAGTCTTATCATATAGGAATTTTTTAACATAATATTGATAGAAAATAGGAAAAGCAGTGAATATATGAAATTCTGGAGAGGAAGAATTGTTTGTTTGGATTTTTATAAGCTTTACTCATATTTCCTCATGTTTCTATGCTCTCTCTTTACAAGACAGCGTCATGACTGACAGTGATTCACTGGTTTCACGAAAGAAGGAGCTGTCTGGCTTTTCAAGTCTTCTCCTGAGCTGCTTATTAAAGTCCACCTCATGACAGCTAATAAGAATTGTTCATGAGTAGGGACAAAGGACAATGTTTTTTTCTGATTTACAATCCACTTGAGGATTGTTGAAGAGACAATTTGAACTTAAGTAAGAGCTTCAGGAATTAAGCCTTATCCAAATAACTGTTTTCTGATCAGCATGCTTCTTGTACCTGACTGAAGAGAGAACTGAAAAGAATAGTTTTGATGATTATTATTTGTTTAAAAATTTGTATTTGCTCCTGGCTTATATTATCTATACTTTTTATTTAAATATGAATATAGTGTTTTAGCCTAGGGTTCAAGATTGCAAAGATCATACACTTTTATTCACAGTGCCCACGGTTGTTCCATATGTTTTTGAGATAATCCTACTTAGAGTGACTGCTCTCATTATAGTACGGTGATGAGTAATTCACCTGCTCTTCTGTGATAAGTCAAGTCATACTGAATTACTGATGTATAGTAGAACATCTGATGTACAGTACTATTTCTGGATTGGGACCTGCAATCCTTACTCAAGCAAAAATTCTATGTAATTCATTCATTCTGTGGAATTCAATAGTTTTGCTTGAATAGGGAGCTCAGATTCAAATCCTTATTTTGTTGGGCATCTGTTTAAAGTGAAAATGGTAATATTCCAGTTATTTCCTGAGGAAACTAATACTTAGCTGAATTTACCCATGTCACATTGACTATATAAAAAATAACGCACAAAGTATTGATGTAAAAAGGGAAGAAGAGAAGGGACGTTTATAAAAAGCACAGAGAAAAGGAGAATAACCAGAAAGGAGGAGTAAGCAGGAAAAGAAAATATAACAGCAAAGCAATGAAAAAAGGGTTTAAACACCTGAGGCTAAATTCATCCTTGGATGGCTTCACTGACTTCAATGAATTCACTGCCCAGCCGGGTGAAGTTCAGCCTCCACTGGGATAATCAGGCTCGGTTCCACTGATCTTAAAGGAACTGAACCCACCTGCACCAGGAATGAACTTGCCTCTCTGGGCCAACTTTTATCCTGACTCTTATGTCATGCAATCCTTTTGGATTCACTAGGTTTGAATGAAATACAGGTCAGAAAAGAATTTGCCCCAGATATTTCTGCTTCACATTTTTTTTCAAGTGTGTTAATCGACTTAATTTAAATGGATTACAACATCACTCAAAGTGCTGTCACTGTCTAAAAAGGTTAATTGGTTTTTGAAATAAGAACTGTCCCCTGCAGCGTCAGTGGAAGCATGTAATATTTTCCTGTTCATACATCTGGATGCAAATATGGCCATTCATTCAGCTGTGCCCACACGGACAATTCCAGACATATCCAATACCATCTGCACTTGGAAGCATTTTCTACTTCTTTGAAAGATAAAAAGCCTGTTTCCTACCAGGCTTAGAAAGCACGAAGGCTGCTTCCACTGACACTGCAATGACATTACAACGTTAATTGTAACTTCTTGACAAAGCTGAATCCATATTGTTGTTAATAAAAATTATTTGAAAAGTACCAGGCTTACTGGGTTTTTTCCTTACCTAAGTGATTGGGTGGTGTAAGCATGTATCAGGCAAAAAAAAAAAAGAAAAATATTAAACTTGCTCATTGTTTTCCATTCAAAGTTTTGTAATTTTTTAATCAAATGGACCAAAGCACCACAAAGGAAGTTTACTAGAGTAAAATGTGCACAAACTAGTCTGACATGTTCAGTTTCCGGTAACTGTTTACAGCAGACTTTACTTAAACTTCAGCCATTTCAGCACCTCTATGAAAATTTGTTTGGTAGTTATTATTACCTTCACTGTTAGATAAATGGGAATTGATTCAGGATTGGCAATCAGGGGCCTGTGTGAGGAGCAGGGCTCCCAAGCAGAGGCCCATCCACTACCTCAGTTTACCTTGAGGCCCAGGTGAGGCCCCCTCCTTTAGCAGATTTTCAGTGTAATTGAAAGGGAGGCAGGGGCAGCTTTTTCTGTTTTAGGGTTTTTTTTCTATTTTTTTTTACTGTGAGGGTGACCAAGCACTGGCAGAGGTTGCTCGGAAAGGCCATGGAGTCTTCACCCTTGGGAGGTAATTCAGAAGGTGCCTGGACACAGTCCTGGGCAGCCGGCTCTTGCTGTCCCTGCTTCAGCAGGGCGTTGGGGGTCACCTCCAGAGGTCCCTCAGCCATTCTGGGATTCTGTTACCAATATTATGTCGGCTTTAGCACATCCAACCACACTAAAATTTTCATTAAAGCATCGTTAAAGCTTACTTGGAGATTAGATACTAAGACTTCCCAAAAAAAAATTCAGACCATAGTGTATCAGCACACCACAGAATCATAGAATCATAGGTTGGAAAAGATCTCTAAGATCATCAAGTCCAACTATCCACCCAACACCACCATGCCTGCTAAACCATGTCCTGAAGTGCTACATCTACACATTTTTTGAACACCTCCAGGGATGGGGACTCAACCACCTCCCTGGGCAGCCTGTTTCAACGCCTGACCACTCTTTCAGTAATTTCTCCTAATATCCAGTCTAAACCTCCCCTGATGCAACTAGAGGTCATTGCCTCTCATCCTATCGCTAGTTACCTGGGAGAAGAGACCAACACCTGCCTCACTACAGCCTCCTTTCAGGTAGTTGTAGAGAGTGATAAGGTCCCCCCTCAGCCTCCTCTTCTCCAGACTAAACAAACCCAGCTCCCTCAGCCGCTCCTCATAAGACTTGTTCTCCAGACCCTTCACCAGCCTCCTTGCCCTTCTCTGGACACGCTCCAGCACCAAAATGTCTTTCTTGTAGTGAGGGGCCCAAAACTGAACACAGGACTCGAGGTGTGGCCTCACCAGTGCCGAGTACAGGGGTACGATCCCCTCCCTGCTCCTGCTGGCCACACTATTCCTGTTACAAGCCGGGATGCCGTTGGCCTTCTTGGCCACCTGGGCACACTGCTGGCTCATGTTCAGCTGGCTGTCGACCAGCACCCCCAGGTTCTTCTCCGCTGGGCAGCTTTCCAGCCACTCCTCCCCAAGCCTGTAGCGTTGCATGGGGTTGTTGTGACCCAAGTGCAGGACCCGGCCTTGTTGAACCTCATACGGTTGGCCTTGGCCCATCGATCCACTCTGTCCAGATCCCTCTGCAGAGCCTTCCTACCCTCGAGCAGATTGACACTCCCACCGAACTTGGTGTCATCTGCAAACTGACTGAGGGAGCACTGGATGCCCTCATCCAGATCATTGATAAAGATGTTAAAGAAGATTGGCCCCAAAACAAGCCCTGGGGAACACCACTTGTGACTGGCCACCAGCTGGATTTATCTCCATTTACCACCACCCTCTGGGCTCAGCCATTCAACCAGTTCTTTTTCCAGCAAAGAGTACACCCATCCAAACCACAGGCAGCTAGTGTCTCCAGGAGGATGCTGTGGGGAACAGTGTCAAAAGCCTTAATAGTCCAGGTAGACACCAGGACCATAGACACGGAGCAAAATCACTCAGTGCCACCCTCACTCCCCACCTCACGGACTTCGGGGGCTTCCCACACGTTCAGGACCGAGTTCCTGCCACTCCCGCCCCAAAACACCCCCGCCTCCTCCTCCTCCTCC
>Ga0065711_1008530_pt1 | contig 13431 bp, 13 predicted proteins | sample Hoacrofraction12_FD_59098 | JGI IMG/M metagenome (GOLD analysis project Ga0065711, IMG submission 59098) | Hoatzin crop microbial communities from Cojedes, Venezuela - Epithelial fraction 12 v2 (version 2) | ecosystem: Host-associated > Birds > Digestive system > Esophagus > Crop | place...
AGCAGAGGAAGCTCCAGCTGAACCCGAGGAAGAACTTCTTCCCTCTGAGGGTGACGGAGCCCTGGCCCAGGCTGCCCAGGGAGGCTGTGGAGTCACCTTCTCTGGAGATATTCCAGACCCGCCTGGCCGCGGTGCTGTGCAGCCTGCTGTGGGTGACCCTGCTTTGGCAGGGGGTTGGACTAGATGATCCACAGAGGTCCCTTCCAACCCCTGCCATGCTGGGATTCTGTGATGTCCCTTCAAAGGCGTTCCTGTCCTCGTCAGCCGTTTCACGCGGCTCTGAAGGCGTTTAACTTCTCTTTTCCCCGCGTTGGGCTCTAGAAGACTTGTGAACAGGCGCTCTGCAAACAGCAGGTAGAGGGCAGGCCCAGCTCTCGGACCCGAGCGCCTGTGGGAGTGACGAGAGGAGCTCCGGGTGGCTTGTTTGTCTGAGCAGATGTGATGGCTGCTTTCCACGGTCGCGCCGCGAGCTCGTGTACTGTGCTGGACCCCGGGAGCTGCGCTCGACAGCAGAAGCAGACGCGAGAAAACCGCTCCTGTGCTTTGCAGGTGGCTGGGGCCCCGCGTTGGCTGTGGCTTTGCTCCTGCCTGCTAGAAACGTGGAGTGGGTGAAGTCATCTCATACAGCAAAACACCACTACCGGGAGCGGGTACCGCGTGGCCACGCAGCTGCATGCGATGCAGCAGTTTTCATCGGCCTGGGTCGCTGCCTCGCCTCGCGAGCCCCGTGGCGGGGAGGTTTGAGGGGGCCTGAATTCGAAGGTCACCCCGTGTGCGTCGGGCTTGGGGCTGTCCTGGGAGTGGGTGTTTGTACCATGGCTGAGGAGGTGCCACGCTGGGGTAGCGGGGAGAGCGGCAGCATCTGTGCCTGGGGGAGATGCTCGACTCGTGCCACCCACCCCTGCACCCCCTCCTCGGCTAACGAATCTGCTCCTTGACTCCGGTGCCTGGTCGTGTCTGGCTATGCTGCGCATCTCGGCCAGGAGAGAGGTTTTTTCTCTGCGACATGGCATGAGAAGGTGCTTTGGAGCAAGGTGCTGGCTTTTTTTTTTTCCCCTGTTGATCTCTAGTCCCTTGATAAGTGAATTGGCTGAATTTACACTCCATAAACTCGTTTTCTATGTGTCTTATTTCACATTGTTATGGCAGGTGGCAGTTTCCTCTGGTGTGTGCTAAAATATCGAGTACCAAAAAAAACCAAACCCTGACTGTCCTCATTCTTTCCTGAAGTTTCTTCCTTCCTATAAGTCTAGCTTCCATGTGCCTGGGGAATGGTGTTTGGAGGAGGGATTCATGGTGGAAGTTCGGACGTGGCTGGCCAACCTGAGTTGCTGAGGCTGGCAACCGCTTTCTGCCTCTGCCTGTCATCTTTCTCACAGCAACTTTTTGTTTTTGTTGTCAGTGGGTATGCAGCCGACGAAATTACACACTGTATCCGACCACAGGACATCAAGGAGAGGAGAGCTGTCATCATCCTTCGAAAGTAAGTGTTGAAGCCCTCCGGACAGTAAGATAAACTTGAACGTGGCGTTGTGGTGTTTCCTAAGGTGCTTTTAAAGACACACTTTAAAACTGCCTTGCCTGTTAATTTGCTGGCTTGCTCTTGCCTGTTGATTAGATGTCACCCTGATGCTTGCTTGTGTCTTGCTGTCCCCATCACTGGGCCAGTGGAAGTAGGTGGAAGTTGTTACTGCAGAGTTCACCTCTGCTCGGCCCTGTGCAGCGGTTCTTCCTCGTAACGCCGGGGTTTGCAAACGCTGTTCATGTGCAAACACCTGGCTTTCGTTGGCTGCCCAACTCCAAACAGCCAGGATTTCAAACTCTCCTGGGCAGTCCTTAGGAGCTGATGCTCCTCACGAAGAATCTCCTATAAAGCAGATAAAGTTTTCTTGGTAGCATGGCTTTCGTTTCCTGGGGAGAAAGAGGAAGATGCTGGCTTCGAAGGGAAGCGGATGCAGTGAGTTTAGTGGTCGCTTTACAGAGCGTGTCCTTTCAGTCGGTGTTGGGAAGCCAGGCCCTGCGAACGGTATCGCACGCTTCCTGTTTTAGAAGGTAGGCTGTCCTGCTCGGCCGACAGCATTTCATCAGCCAGTGCCTGCTCCTAAAGCTCTTCAGAAAATGGAGAAAAAGTTAACCAACCCCACTCCAAACTCCCTTAGTATAACCTTTTTTTGTGCCCAGAAATGTCCTCTCTCACCAGTTTTTTCTACTAGGAGACAAAAAAATGTGACTGCCGCACCTTGGCCCGTGTTGAGTGTGCCTTAGAAGGTGTCAGCAGTAATTCCGCTGTCGAGAAATCTTTTTGCAAGTGAAAACACACAGGACTCGAGTTCTGTAAACCCAAATGAGAGTGTGGGCACGATGGTGGGGCTGCAGTTGTGGCTCAGGCTGGCAGAAGGCTAGCAGGCAAGTGGTGTAGATTCAGACTTTCAAAAACAAGTCTGGCAGCGTTGTGAAGATGTGGCACAAAGCCAGCGGAGCGGAGCTGGACATCTGGTTAGAGAGGCCCAGGAAATGAAGGCAGGAAAGCCAGCGGCCCTGAGGTGTTAGCCCAGCGAGATCAGCACAGAGCCGGGGAGGCAGGATGAGATGTGGCAGTTGATGGAGCGGGATGAAGGACAGACAGATTGGAACCAAACCACCCCATAGCTGGTTATCGCCACGTGAGGTTTAAGGTGAGAGGGCTGTGATAAGAACTGAAAGGCTGTTCCGTTCACGTTGTCGGTTACTGCAGCCAGTGAAGAGCAGTGTGACTGCTCGGCGAGCACCAGCAGAAGGCATCTCCAGGTCCTGTAGCTGCTGTGGTTGGGCTTTGGGGTAGAGAAGCTGCCTGTCCTAGGCCATGGACTGGTTCCCTAGGAAAGACCGACTGGGCTGAATGAGCTAAAGCTGCCCAAACTGGTGCAGATGTCTCACATACATGTTTAAACTGGCTCCACCTCTTGCTTTTGCCAGCCTCTGTGAGCTAAGGGTGTTGAGTTATTTCAGTCTAGCCTGGCTGTCCTCAGAGTGCAACTGGGAAGCGCGTAGCTGGTGGAGATGTCCCCAGCTGAGCTGGTGCATCACCACCGAACAGAGAAGGCCCGTTAGCTCCTCTCAGAGCCGTATTGGCGATGTTTGTTTAGCCATCCTTCTGCAGCAGTGTGTCCTTCTGCCTTCCCCTGATTTCAGGGGCCTGATTTGCGTAGTGCCAGAGCTGGAGAAGCGTCTCGCACGGTCATGCGCAGACGGCGATGCGCTCACTTGACTGGCAGGCTGAACGAAACCGCAACAGGATTTTTCTCTTGAGCGAAGTGGAAACCCCCTGGTAATTATTTGTGTGTAATCTCCGTAGAGCTTAGCAGCCCTGGTGAATACATGGCGATTGCCTGTTTGCCAAAGGGTGCGCTCTGCTGCCAAATAGAGCTTATTAATTGCTGCTTATCCCCTGTGACGGCGGCCGTCTCCTCGCCGAGTCCCGCGTGCACGCATGCATGCACAGCAGGGCCGCGGTGACCTTTGTCTGCGCTCGCATCCCCGCGCCGTGTAGTGCTGCGGCCAGCGCCATTCCCTGGTCCCGGATCACGCTACTTCGTGCGGTCTGAAATAGCGTGTTATGCAACCAGGGAAACAGCTACTTCTGCTGGTAGCCTGCTAGCACGAGAGGCTTGGGAGCGGCCAGCGGCCTCATAAAACTCCTCTTCCTCATTTCGTGGTAAGAATCAGCCCCGAGCTTTCCAGCCGGATCAGATCCGTTGGGTTGTAGAGCGGCGTAAGCTTTGCTGCAGCTCGGGGCTGGGATATTGGGCTCTGAATAGGCTGCCAGAGCCTGCTGGGCCGCAGATGTCGGAGTCTGGTTCAGTTCTTGCCACTACTCCGAGCGCGTGGTTCTAGAGGCGTTGTTGCTGGCAGTGGCAGGAGGACAAAGCTGCACGAGCTGGAGAAGCGGCTGGGTTTCACATAGAATCACAGAATCCCAGCATGGCAGGGTTGGAAGGGACCTCCGTGGGTCACCCAGCCCAACCCTCTGCCCAAGCAGGGTCACCCAGAGCAGGCTGCACAGCACCACGTCCAGGCGGGTCTGGAATATCTCCAGAGAAGGAGACTCCACAGCCTCCCTGGGCAGCCTGTTCCAGGGCTCTGTCACCTTCAGAGGGAAGTTCTTCCTCATGTTCAGACGGAGGATGCTTGCGAGCAGCGCGGTTACCAAGTAGGTCATAAACACTTGGTGCTGTGGCGTGATGATGTTTACAGCATTGCCTGCGTGTCGGGGTGCAGGGCTGCGGGGAGCCAGCAAGGTTTTGGAAGCGCTTTGAGCAAGAGGCTGGGCAGGGAGGAACGGTGCTCTCAGTTTTTTATGAGATGTGGAAAGAGGTAATGTGGGAGGTGAGGATAGAAATGAGACCTATTCAAGTGGGTCTTGAAAGTCATTTTAGAGGCTTATGCTGCCGTTTGTAAGCAGTTACGACAGGGAGTTACTCTGTTCACCCTGAACTTTGGTAGGTAATTTGCTCTCCGTTTGAGGATAGCCTCTCCTCGTACCTGCTCTTGCAGCTCATACCTGCATTGCTCTGCGGACAGAGAGAGCGTGGCTGGTGTTTCCTTGCCCTTGCAGTGTATTTGGTTGTTGGTTTGTTTTAATTGCAGGCCTGTATTTGCTATTGTATTTGAGAGGTGTTTAAACCACCTAACTTGTCCGGGGCAGGATCCACAATGCCTTCGGTGTGCGGGCTGGACTGGGTCCAGTCCTGGAGGTGAGAACAGCTCAGGACGACGACGTTGCGGACTAACGCAGGCTCCAGCCTGGCAGCTGCCTACGGAAGCGTTCCTTGTTTCTGGCATCCTGGGCGGACGTGGGCTGCCGTGCCCAGCTTGGCGTGTGCCAGCCTGGCATCGCCCTGGTTGACTGAAGAGGCTCTGCCCGATGACAGAGAGGAAGCTTGGCAACTGGATGTGCTTCCTCGTGGGAGTTTAGGCTGGGGTTCTTCTGTGGAAACCTCCCTCAGGAGCTAAAGCTCAGCACCAGAGAGCAAGTAGTGATTCTCCCCATGCTTTCACCCAGACCCCCTCGATATTCACCCCTAATCCCAAGGAGGGAGACAGGATGCAGGCACAATATCAGGGTGCCTTTCCTTCTGGCAAGTGGCTTGGCTCATCCTGAAACCGGCAGCTCTGGAGCGCCGGTACCACCCCTTGGTGTGTTTAGCCCGTTGTTAGGCTTCAGCCTGTGCTTTGAAACAGACTTTCGCAGTGCCCGTAAGCTGATGGTAACGACGCGGAGCTGGGAGATGGTGATAGCGCCGTGAGAAGATGCTGTGCCATCGAGTCTGCATTCCTGCTGCTCGACTGCTGCCTCCCTCCCCGCGTGCGTGGCTGCAGTCGTGCCTGGGCCAGCGGCAGTGCTGCTCTGGGACGAGCTGTGCTTGCTCTCCGCTGTAGCTTTCTGTCCCAGCACGATCAAGGCGGTGCTGCACTGCTGGAGTGGTTGTGGGGCAGCTTCAGTTTTGTAGACCTTCTCCCGACTTGGACTTCAGCTTTTTAAATGTCTTAGTCAAGCTGAGAAATGCTTGACCCCATGAGATCTCGAGACAGCAGGGAGTTTCCAGATAGAAGCACTTATTACTGGTGTAGGTGATGATGAATTTCGCAGGGCATCTCCCAGGTGGCTTAACTGGAGCTGCGAGTTATTGACGAGTCACTGTGATTTCACAGGGTTTCGCAGGGGCTCCGATGCCTCTGCTCCGTATCCCGTAACTGGGATTGCAGTCAGCCCAGCACCGTTTGCAGTCACCTCGTGGCTACGTGTGTCCCTAAGCCTACCCCTTCCCTCGAACCACGACGGCAAAGGTTAGAGCTGAGGCAAGCACTGGAAAGCTGCAGCTTGTTTTGCCGTTGAGCGTGATAGTCCTGACCCTCTTCCTGAGCTGTGCAGCTGGGCTTGAGGGTTCTGCTTCGACACATCTAGGACAGACGTCTGCTGCAGCGCGCTGGGGGTTCTGTAGAAACTCCTTGCAAATTCTCTTCTCTTTAAATATTTGCAGAACAAGACTAGATGCACCTCGATTGGAAACAAAATCCCTGAGTAGCTCTGTGTTGCCACCAGGTTATAACTCTGACCGTCTGTCAGGAAGCAACCGGGACCAGATCCTGAAACCAAAGCGGTCCCATCGCAAAGCGGATCCTGATGCTGCTCACAGGTAGGATGATCGTGATCTCTCCCGAGAGCAATGTTCTGGAGGGTATCTCTAGGTCAGCGCATGTCTGAGGTTCCTGGCCTCTGACAAGAGAGGCTGCACAGCAGGCTCAAAAACATCCTAGTTTGCACCTCCCGGGCGCCTGCTGTGGCGTGCGGATCTGTTTTATCAGAACAAGGTTCTTCATACGTTCCTCCTAGGCTTGCAGAGGCCGAGCGCTGGCTGTAAGCAGCTTACATTGTTTATCCCGTGAGTGGCATAATGAAGAAGCAATAGATTTGGCTGGCTCTTGATAATGCAGTCATTCAAAACAGTAGTTTCCCTGCAGCTAATTATTTTTGACCTCTATTGCCAAGCAACCTGTGCAGCTGCATTAAACAATATTATGAAAGCAGTCTTGGGAGAGAACGTGAGGTTTTGCTATCTGGGAAAGGTGAAGGCCTTCTTGGGAAGCTTCTCAGACCTGTTTTGGTTCCAGAGCTGCATGTGTATGTTTTTGTGTGTCTAACCAGACCGTGTGAATGCGTAAGCCTGACCTTCAGCGGAGCTCCTCGCTGAGGTTTCAGACAGCTTGAGCTCTGCAGCCAGGCTTCCCTCAAACACCTCCTTGCTCTGCGTGAACGTACTGCTAGCCGTGAGCGAGAGCCAGTCAGCCGGCTGTCATGCGACATTGCTGGTATTCTCCAACTCCAAAGCTTCCCAAGGGTTGAAAGGACATTCTCTGCACATCGTGTAACCCCGAAAGCTGGCTTGGTCCCGGGCCTTGGCTGCTGTGCGGTCCCAGCCCGTGTTGCAACCTGTCCTGGAGGGAGGAGGGTGGAGATGGCTTGTTTATGAGCGGTGTTCATTCACCTGGACGCTGCCTAGGAAGGCAGATGAAGAAGAGCAGCTAGCCTGCAAGTGAAAGCTCCCCTCTGAGCACGCAGCGGGCCGGTGTGTGACTGGAGAAGCGATCATGCAGCACAAATCTGCAGATCTTAAGAACTGGTTTTTGGCCTGATGTGACCTTATCGGGGTGGGGGGGTTGCGTAGTCTCCTGCAGCAGGTGGGTATCAAAACCACGTTTTTCTCTTCCTTTGGCCTCGAGGGCTCCAGTATAACCCAGGTAAATAGCATGGATATCAGACAGTGGTATCTCCAAAAGGAACTCAGCAGTTGCCACCTAGGGTAGAACAAGTAGTCCGTGCAGCCCACCAGCCCGGTCCTACTATGGAGCGATGGCGGGCGAGAGCAGAGGCAGCTTTGCAGAAATAACAGTTGCACTGTGCTGATTTTTGAGAGGACTGTGGAGAGGACAAAGGAGTTCGGAGCTGTGGTTCAATCCTGCACCACAGGCACCCCAGCAGCTGAAAAAGGAGCTCAGCTCTGTGGTGCGAGTTCTGCTGTAGGAGAGACAGACCCCCCTGCCCAAGGGATGTTTCTTGGGGCCCCAAGCTGCACTTAAAAAAAGGTGACTGGGCTGTTTGGAAGCGTCCCTGGTGGAGGTAAAGACCAAAACTTGCCCTGGGAAGGGAGAGGACTTGCACCATCGAAAGCAAAGTTCTCAGCCTCCCCGCGGGAGGTGCAGCTTGGTGATCTGTTCCTGCTCTGCTGAGTGCCCGGCGCTGGGAAAGCGGTGTGGGAACAGTCAGCCGTATCGCTCAAAGTATGCAAAACTGCAGATAGCGTCCGCACAAGGAATGCCTCAATCCTGTCGTGGATGTGCTCTCGCTCCCTCTTCCTCTCTCTCTCCGTAGGCCACGGATTCTAGAAATGGATAAGGAGGAGAACAGGCGCTCGGTCCTCTTACCAAAACATAGGAGACGGAGCAACTTCAGCTCCGAGAACTATTGGCGACGGTCTTACGAGTACACGGAGGACTGTGACGAGGAAGAGGAGGACGGCAGCCCGGCCAGGAAAGTTAAAATGAGGCGACACTGAGGATTGCACTTCCCAGGCTCGCGGAGCTGATGAGATTGGCCTCCAGTCTGTGAAAACTTTCTCCTCTCTCTGGCTATCTTCCATCTAGCTTCAGTTTTGGTTTTTCCTTTCAGGCTGAAGAGTAAACAGGAAGGATCTAGCGATTTGTTTTTATGAATGGAGGAATGCTGAGACATACGTAAGGATGGAACATGTCCAGTGCACATGGTGTCCTGAGTCATGGGTCAGACGGGCATCTCTCCCTTAGGAAGCAGATAAAGTTATGCCAGGCTGTCTGTTGGGATTTCTGTTGAAAACACCAAAAAGTTTAACTGTTTCGTTGCGCAAGATTCAAGAATTGTATTTTTGTTTTGTTTTGTTTTTTTTTGCTTTAACTTCCTTCCTTTCCAAATGTTCTAAGTATGATGTTTGACCCCAGGAGCTGAAACTCTCTGTGGTGGCCTCGTGTTTTTTGCTTCACCAAAGGGCTCCTTGGTCTGCTCTTACCGAGTTGTTGTTGGGTTTGTTTGAAGGGTGCCCTGCAGTAACTGGAAGTTTGAAGCTTTGCAGACCCCTCTTACTGCGATTTGATTTCAAAGGGTTTAAGACGTTTTTTGTTGCACTTTAGTACCAGTTTTAAATGCCATAGGTTTCCTTTCCAGTCCCTTTTCCCAAGCCAGAGTGGGCTCGCAGCCTGCGTGTCCCAGCGCTGCCCTCTCCGAGAAGAATGTACGTGAGCTCTGGTTTCTCAGTGCTGGTCTGACCAGGGGTATATTTTTGGTTGAGGAGGAAGGACATGTGGCTGGCTTCACGGAGGCCGGCCCGGCGTCGCCCCGAGGTCCATATTGGAGCCCGGGGGCTGCCGAGTGAGCGATCGCATTGAGTGCATGCTGCTTCCCAGAGCTGGAGATAGCAAAGAGGAGTAGGAGAGACGCTGCGCTCGTGAGGACGCTTGCCGTGGGGTGCCTGGAGAAGAACTGTTCTCCGCTGCTTGGGGGACTGGCTTTCGGTCCCCTGCCCCTTTTTAGGTGGAGAGAGTTGAGACGGCATGGCGTCCCATCCCGAGGGACCGGCTGCGCTCTGTCAGAGCAGGAACAGGCGCTGCTGCAGCCTCGGGGGAGCCGGGCAGCTCGGCCGCGGTCCGTCCCCTCCGAGGCTGGCTCTGGGAGCGAGGACGCTGCAAGGGTCCGGTCTGGCCCCAGTTCGGTGTGTTCAGCAGCTGCCCCCTTCCCCCTGGCTTGTTCCTGCCTGTAGTCCTGGGGTAGGGAGCTTTCCGGCGGCTACGGAAAATGCTGAGAAGAATCGAGCAGTCGGCCCCGCAGAGTTGGCGTTGGAAAGTCCGCCGCCTTCCTGCTCTTCTCCCACCCGGTTTGCGTCAGCCCAGACCGAAGCCTCAGCGTTTTCAAAGTTTGGGGCCCAACACCATATTTAGAACCGTACTTTTAAGAAACTTCCTCCAGTTGATTCTTTGAACCCAAGTGTTGGCAGTTGTAAGGAGTAGTCTTATTTTTAAATTTTTACTGCTTTGCCCTCCCTCGAATTGTAGTTTTTCTTAGTGTCGTGTCCCCCACACACTTCATGGTCTGCACGCTTGGCAATAAAAAGATGTAATATATTTTGAAACCCGTTTGCTGCTGTCTTGAGGGGCTCCCAGTCAAAACAGAAAAACAACAAACCCAGGCGTTGTTCCCCGGAGCGCCGTTCCTTGGCGATCGAGCACGTTTGCTGACATCTGGGTCTCGGCGTCCTTCTCCTTCCGCGCTGACTTGTGCAGCTCCTGCCGCTCGCCCGCGGTTGGGGTTACTGCTCGGGCTGGATCTAGCGGCTGCGCCAGTGCGAAGGGAATGGCTGTCACCTCCGGCACAGCGCTGGTCTGCAGGGGGGTCGTAGGTGAGGCCCCCAGTGCCGGTCTCTGATTCTCTTTATCCGATTGCTTTCCTGACAACAACACCCGGCGGCTCGGTGCGGAGGTGCGGGCACAGCCTTGCGGCCGGCCTTCGAAGGAACCTGTCTTGTCTGCCCAGAGACCTGAAAGTTCATGCTTCCGAGACCTTTAAAAAGCCGTTTTCAGACCACGCTTAGCATTTGAAGCGGTGTTCCTCACCCTCCAAGCTCTCTGCGGAGAATCCAGGCCAGCTCTTGGCTACAAACCCCCTGGTTTGGAAAGCTTGGCATTCCTCTGATAGCAAAACCGCATGCAGGGAGCTGCGACCCCTTCTCCTCCTTATGGCTGGTGCAAACACCTCCAGCAAGCTGGCGGCCTGCTAGCAGGATGCCTAGCAGTGTCTGTCCCTCGCTGTCTGTCTGGGTTCCTCCTGGATGTGCCCCGTGCCCTCCGCAGCGTCAGGCTCTGCTGACAGTGGCAGCGGTTGCTGCCAGAGGTCTCGGCTCTGCACAGTCTGCTCTCCCTCTCTCCCCCACCGGCTCCCAATTTTACGCCTACCTCTGCCATCTGGATACTGTACCCTGCTGTCAACTCGGAATGAAGCTGGAAGCAGCCGGGCTTTCTGGGGCCGCTTCCCAGAGCGGGGCTCCCGTGGGACGAGGTGTTGGCTCCATCTTCTCTGGAGGCTCAGCAAGGCATCCTGAGGTCTTACCTCTAGCCTGGTACCGGCCATCACCTCATCCCGGTTCTCGTGCTGTCTGTACGCGTGCAAGTATCCTTCCTTTCCCAGTTTGTTTCGGTATTCCTGCATGCCGTGGTCGGGAGCTCTCCCCTCCTTCCTTCCCCCCCTGCCCCGCATCTGTGCGGTGGGTCTGAGGTGGCAGCCGTGGCCGGAGGGACAGAAGCTCCTCAGTGGAGCTGCTCTGCAGCCGCTCTCTGTTCTTGTGTGCGCTTGGTTTTCAACCTGACTGGTTGGGGCTTGACACCTTGGAGAGAGAGCGGGACGCAACCGGCCTGACCCGTAGCATCTCCTGGGCGAGGAGTCCCCAGCGTGTAGGCAGGCCATCTTCCCCACCTGTACAGACATTTTCTATACACACGGATGTATATGTGTAGATAATGTGGTTTTTTTAACTCTTTTGCACTGAACAACACCGGAGTGAAACCTGGATTCAGAACCAGAAGACACATTTTTCACGTGGATCCAGGTGTCTAGATCCCTTTCTGTAACCTGTCTGGTAAAACTGTCGCTCGGAGATGCTGGCGATGCCCGTGTCTGTGCTCTGTCACCGGCCACCTCAGGCTGCCGGCAGACTCAGGGTCAGGTCGGTGGCACGGGTCTGCTGCAGAGGATGGAGGGTGGTGAGCTACGGTTTGGAGGCAGAACTTCTCCCCATCTGCTCCATGGGCCGGGCTCGTGCACAGACCTAACCCCGTCGGCTTTGCCGTGTCTCTGGTCCGGTCGTGCGGTCTGGTCTCCTCTTCATCCACCCGCAGCGTGTCGTTGGTGTCACCCGCTCAGCCCGAAACTGGGAACAAGGCTGCGTCCGGTGTGACAACCCCACGCACCCAGACCCACGGCCCAGACCACCAGAACTGTCTTTCCTAAGGAAGGGGGAGGAAGGTGGGGTTTGTCCATGCTTTTCTGCAAAGGGCAGGAGGAATTGGGGTTTGTTACTCTTGCCGTATCTTGAGAAGACTCGGCGACCGAGCTAAAGCTCTGGCGTCGGTTGCGTGGGCTCATTACGTCCGTAGGAAGAGAAGGAAGGGCTGCTTGCCGGCGGCAAGAGGTGAGCTGGCCTGGGGAGGCTCCCTGCCCGGCTGGGCTCGGCAGGGCAGGCTGCCGGCAGCCCGCGTTGCCACATCTGGCCCCGCACCTGCAGAGCTCTCATCCAGCTGTTAGGCGAGAGCCGTGACGCCCGGGAGCTGCGATCCCTGTCCCGAGGCTTGGCTCGTCCTGGAGGTGAGCAGGCTCTGGCACCAGCCGAGGTCAGAACTCGGCCCTTTGGGTTCCGAGGCTGTGAGCACCTAGTGCTCGCTGCTTCGTGAGCCGAGCCCGATGGGTTGAAATGGCTGCCAGGCTTGAGGAGGGCTCGGGGGGGCCGGGGACTGGACCCCCACCAGCGGCAAATCGTCTTTTATCTGCCAAAAGCGTTCCCTTTCCCGGTTGGGAGGAGAAATGTTCGGCCAAGAAGCACATCTCTGCTCCTTACCGCGCCCCTGCCCACACTTACAAGTTCTGGCTGACTTTAGTTTTGTTTTTTAAAGATTCTAATTTTGTTTTTTGTTTTTTTTTGTTACGAATAAAAATAAACAAATGAAAAAGAAAGTGGCAATATTTTTTTCCGTAAGCTTTTCCTAGGAAAAAGCGTGGTTTGTAACAAAGTTGTACAGTTCTGAAGTTTGAGATACGAGAAGTACTGTGTGAAACGCTGTAAATGGGGCAGAGATTATTTTATGTACAGTCTGACGCGGGGGGGAATCTTTTAATTCTGGTTGATTCTTAGGAAGAATTTGGTTCTTCACTGTCAGGGTTTGGAATTTCATGGTTTCATTATTATTTTTTTTTTTTCTCCTTGTATAGATTGCTGCATTAATTGAATAAAAGCAGAAAGCATCACTCTGCCTGCCTGTGTGGTGGTGCCGGCGGCTGGGATGTCTGCCTTGCTTCCCCGCCGGCAGAAACGAGGTTGCGGGGAGCTGGGAACCGCTGCTAAATAAAGGGAGTCTCCGGCTCCCCGGGGATGGAGCGGCCAAACGCGGCGTCTGTCCCTCCTACGCTGCCCTAGAAAGCAGGGATGGGCCTCGCTGCCCTCCTCTTCCTCCTGCTCGCCATCGCTGGGGAGCAAACGTGGACGCTCCGGCTTCCGCCCTGCTCCACCGCCTAGGCTTGTCACTGCTGGTGGGGCAGGGGGGGCTGCACCCCATGCTTCGGCCTCACGTGGAGACCCTTGCTCTGCGCCTTCCTCCTGTGAAAAAGGGAGATGGCGGTGGGTGGGTGTGCAGTGGCGTGGGGATGGCTGATGGGGTCTGGCGGCCTCGCACGGTGTCTTTCCTCCTCTTCCTCTGCGGTGAGCTCCTGCCTGGTCTGGTGACGTCGTCTTCATCACCCGTCCTCGTGCCTTAGGGCTTCCCTCCGTCCATCCTGGAACCCATCGCTGGGTCACCGGGGCCATGGCCCCCGCTCACCCTCAGAGCGTTTTCCGCTCCAAATTCCGCCTCACCTCAATGCGGCATCACCCCGAGGGCCGGGGTTAGTCAGCAGGGAGGGGAAGCCCTGCCCTACCCGGGCTGACTCACCCCAAAACCCTGGGTCGATGCCGTGGAGGAGCAGGGCACGGCCATGCTGGGTGTCATGGTGGGGACAATCGCTCGCCAGCTGGGAAAGGGGCTCGAATATTAATGGCAGGAGCCGGCAGGGCGATGGGTACGGCCCCGCTCGGCGCGAATGCGCCGAGCAGGGCCGTGCCCATC
>Ga0065711_1008127_pt1 | contig 13430 bp, 5 predicted proteins | sample Hoacrofraction12_FD_59098 | JGI IMG/M metagenome (GOLD analysis project Ga0065711, IMG submission 59098) | Hoatzin crop microbial communities from Cojedes, Venezuela - Epithelial fraction 12 v2 (version 2) | ecosystem: Host-associated > Birds > Digestive system > Esophagus > Crop | place...
CGCCGGTGCGGGACTCCCGGAGGGGTCAGCTGGCCGGCCTCTTAACGGGACGCGAGGTCGGTTCGTACTGCCTTCCCGGGGCTTTTGATTACTGTTGTTATTGCTTTAACGATTTTTCTGAAGTGGCTTTGATGCTGCCCTGCCTTTTTCCTTAGGTTTGCAGCGCATATAAACTCTCTGACACGTTTTGGAATGGGATGTGCTTTACGGTGTCCGCAGCGAAGTTAATGTACTTCTTCCATGTGTACATAGTTGAACTTGTTCAGCGGTAGAATCTCCACAGGCTCGAAATCGCTCTGTCAAAGACTGAAAGTGGTATAAAGGCATGACAAGCGTGCACGTCCTTCTTCACAATACGTCACGGACCTCGGTTCCTTGCAGAAAGGAGTATTGCGGTGTGGTGCTTACCTTGGTCGTCTCCCTTTGGAGAGCAGCAGCTTCCTACTGCAGGGGCAGCTGCAGTTTGGGTCCCAGGTGTGTGCAGGCACCTGGTGGGGAGGGGAGCCAGGCTCCAGGTGGGTTCCAGGCTTGCACCTCAGCTGTCGTTATTTCAGTCCTTCCCCGAGTACATCAGTGTGCCCTTCTGTTGATGAAGCTCATAATTGCGGTGGGAGGGATGTTCGTGTTAGGCACTGTTTCCCCTGAGGTTTTTGGAATAGGTATGAGAGGTGACAGTATGAGGAGATATGGTTATTAAATGTGTTGATATAAAGGTGAAGAAGATCTTTGCTGTCTTGTGTGGCGTGCCGTATCAGTAACACACGCACCCGTCTGGTCAGGGTGATAGTAACATGGATTTGCAGGGTAGAAGTTTTTATTTTCAGTCACAAAAGGAATGCTAGCTAGTGTGGGAGGAAATGCTTGGGTACCATTGGAGTGGGAGCCAGACACCATTTTTGAGAGGGAGGGAGGGGGGAAGAGGGAGTGGAGGGGAACTTTTCATGTCCCGTTCCTTTTCCACTTCAATTTACAAGAATCTCTCGCATCTTTCTGTTTAATTTTAATTTTTAGAACTGTTGAAATGCCCAACATAAACCATTCTGCTGAGAGACCAGAATTCTGCCTCAACTCGGGAATCTTTTGTTGGGATCAACCTCTTAGTAAATAAAAAACAAATGCGTGTTTGATTTTCTTACAATACTTCTTCCTCCTTTTCCATTCCACCGGCCAAATGGAAATCCAGTAATACATCATCTCAAATATAACAATGTTTCTTGCCTAAAGCATTTGGGTTTTTTTCCCCCGCTCTATCTAAGATGGTCTCCGAGCTATTTATTTTAAGACTGATCAGCTTAAGTCAGTTTGAGTTGAAATGTCGGAGTGCAGATAGCACATTAACTTCACTTGGAGTAAAGGGAATTTGTTTATACGCAGTCTTAACAGAGCAGTCTTTGGAGACACTGCAGTGTTACTGGCCTGGTATGGAGAACCGATGCCTGTCCCCACATTCGGGCTGTCTGCAAGGTTCTTGGAGTCTGAGTCTTGCTCCATCCTGAAACACGACAGACAGTGAGAACAGAAAAAGGCATAAATCCAAGAAATTCAGCATGGCTCAGCCATGAGAGTGTCTCCAGGTATAAGAACCATAAATGAGTCTGGAGATGCGATGCTGGGGGCCCTGTACCAAGGGCGGTGCTGAGGAGTTACTGCAGCTCTCAGCCCCAGGGAAACTGAATTTAGGGAAACTTTGCTACCATAACTGCACTGAGTTGTTCTAACATGTAAGTAAATTGGACTTCTGTCCTATCTGATTCAGGTTTTGAGTTTATAAAATATGCTTAAAAACTGTCATAAGCAGTTTTTATGCTATTACAACACTTCCAGTTCTGTATTGTTGTACCATGTGTAGGAGATACAGGTACTCATTTTAAATGTCTGGCCATAAAGTTGCTACGATACATTTGATAATAAAAGCTCAGAGGAGTAGGTCAAGTCAGTTAAATTATGCCGTGTTCAGAAGACCTACTTTGTGGACTGCCAGAATACCTGTAGGCAGTAGGAGTGAAATGAGTAGTTGCAGCAGAGCAATTGTTGAACCTTTCTTAAAAAGAAAATAAATATTTCGGAATGCTTAGAGTCAAAGTGGTAATTTGCTAGCAGGTTTTGCTGTGCATAGTTGGTTTTGATTGGAAACATTTAGATTAGCTTCAACACTTAGATTTAAGGTGTGTAAGTGCATTTTGTTCCCTTGCTATATGAAATGGGAGGAACCCACTTTTGTAGAGGCTTCTGTACAATTTAATTGATACTTATGCTTTGGATTTTTGTTTCCTTTTTTTCCTCTAGCTCTTGTCTGTATGCTTTCCTCTGGCAGAAGAGGCAAAATGAAGAATCAGTGAAACTCTCTTCACATTAATTGCAAAGTCTGTGCTGTTTGGTGGTGTGAGCTAAAGCAGCATAGTTTGGTTTTTCTGAAGTGGCTGCAGAAATTTCTTATTAAAATTTTGGTGGGAGCTGGATGCCTAATCCACGTGGATAGATTTGCAAGTTGTTAAAATAGATACTTGCGTGTAGGCTTTTTGAAACAAGAAGTCTAACTCAGGCTCAGATAATTCTTTCCTACAGCAAAAACTGGTTGCAAGGGATGATAAGGAAGTTCTTCGAGAACTTACAAGATTTTCTTCTGTGTTCTGTTAAGAAAGATGTTGCACAATAAGCTGCAGGGAATTATATTTAGACCTGATGGACTGAAGAGGAGCCGTGTACAAATTAGAGATCAGGGTCATTCGCTGGCAAGGGAAACCCATACACATTCTTACAAACACACTTCGGCTTGTCAGTTAAGCCATGTTCTAGGGACTTAATGACTGGGACATTAGAGAAAATGGTGTGGAAAAGAGCTGTCAGAGGTTCCCTGTTCCACTCCTGTCTCCTGGTGTCTCTTTGCAATGTAAAAGGGAGTGTGTCTCAAAAAAATCAGCTTTCTGTACACTAAGTACATAGTACACAGTCAGTATTTTACCTACTGGTATTACGTAGCCCCCTTGGGTCTTTTATTCAGCTATAGTTCAGGAGTTCAGTGCAACTTTGAGTAGTTAGCACTTTCTGGTTGCCAGTGTAGCATTTCAAAATATGATTTGGCTTGTCTTTTTAAGTAGATGAAAATGAGTAACAGTTGAAATAATATTTAGAAAACTTTCACTGTTCTATATGTCTTTAAGGTACTTTTTTTCTAAATTGATTTTTTTTTTAGTCATGTTTTCCCTTTTTACTTTGTGGTTGGGCAACCTTGAGTCAAATGTTCAGGCCCTGTATTCTCTTGCCTGTAGCGTAATTTAAGCATACTCCCTGATATTTTCCTCCTGCTAGTGCTGCTTAGGTGGTCTGGGCGTGCCTGTTTCAGTTGCTGGTTGTTCTTCTAGTATTATACCATAACCACATTAAAAAACGTCTGGAAGATGGGGGAGTCGGGAAGACCCTCTTTTTAAGAAATCAGAAGTATGGTATTCATCAAGCAAAAGCATGTTGGACTTTTTGGTTCTTCTGCAGATTATGAAAAGACCCCTCCCTCCAATAGGTTTTTGGAATATGGGCTTTTGGCTGGGGACTGTTGCCCATCCTCACCTTCTGCATAAACAGCAGGAGACTGAATACCCCGGTGGTGAGCATCAGTGTTAATTATAGTGAGCTCCACCTCTGTCCTGGCAGACCTCTTGTGGGGAAGGGTTGTGGCGGTGTATCTTCAGGGAGATAACATGTAAAATCTTGCTGCCAGGTTAGATATTACACTAAAGGTATAGCTTCAGGGCTTGGCCCTCTCACTCTGAGACTTCAGTAGCCGTAAGGCACGGAGAAGGAAACATGCCTCATACTGCAGAGGTGCAAATTTCTTACAAGTAATTAGACATACATGCCATATAAAAAACCAAGCGTTAACTGGCAGATATTTTTGTGAGGTCTCTATATTGTTATTTAGGGCTCTTTTGTGGGACACAACCTCTGCCAGGGACCAAGGAAGCTTAAGTCTTAAGTGGAACCCCAACTTCACAATCATCAAGAGAATTTGAAACGATTTCACCAGTTTTCTCTTCTCTTTCCAGGAAGAGCATGTGTGCAGAGTTTGACGGCAGCGTATGTGAGGTACATGGGCAGTCTGTAGCAAGTACATCTGAAGAAGGTGTGACCGGCTACAAGAATCAGCCGCACTTGAGTATGGAGACCCAGCAGTGCCAGCAAGCGCAGAAAAGGAACTAATTGGAAGAGTATTGCTAGACGTAGAAGTGGAACACATACTTCTGCAACAATCATTGACTGAGAACAAAAACATCAGTAAAAACATCAGCAGTGAAATGACAGTTCTTGGTGCTTCTTGATTCTCTGGTGGATTTTATTACTTAGACATTGCTATTGCCATTTTTGTGATCCCATTTAATACATCTTGAATCACTCTGTATGTAAAAATATAACTGGACAATTGAATTTTGATGCTGTTTAATAACACTTTTGAATGTTAAATCATTTGCCAAGATGAGTGCCGAAGGATATCAGTACAGAGCTTTGTATGACTACAAAAAAGAGCGAGAAGAAGACATTGACTTGCACTTAGGAGATATATTAACTGTGAATAAAGGTACCTTACTAGCACTTGGATTCAGTGAAGGGGAAGAAGCAAAGCCAGAGGAAATTGGCTGGTTAAATGGCTTTAATGAAACCACTGGGGAGAGGGGGGATTTCCCAGGAACTTATGTAGAGTACATTGGAAGAAAAAAAATATCTCCCCCAACTCCAAAGCCTCGTCCTCCTCGACCCCTTCCTGTAGCACCAAGTCCTGCAAAAGTTGAAGCAGAGAGTGAGCAACAAGGTCAGTACTGTTCTCGGAAGGCGTGTCCCGTGTTTTTGAGATATTTTTGTTTCATAGACTTCTCTGACTGTACGTTTATGTGTATAGCACCTGCTGGTCAGCTTTTTCAGTGCATGGCTCATTTCAGTCAATTAAGAATTGTTTCTACTTCATAGTATTTAGCTTACACACTTTGTAATTTCATGTGCTTTGTCTCGGGCACCACAGAGACCAGTAACTTACTGTGAGGTACATCTCACAGGTTGGAAAGTATGCTTATAATTCACAACTGTAAGGACTTAAATGGAGAATGAGCAGGGTAACATTTATTTTAGGTTTTGAAGAAGTTGGTGGATGTGTCTCCCTCTGTGGTTCATCAAAGTCACAACTGAGAAACTTACTGGTTAATCCAACAGTACGAATTCCAAATAAACAGTATATTCCTATGATAAATCTATTGCTAACAGCGAAAAAATATATAATTTATCATGGAGGTTTACCTGCAGCATTAAATGTGAGAGCAGGTATTTAAAAATGAACAACGGAATGATGATAAAGAGAAACAGAGATTTCATGTTTTTTGGAAGCACGGCATGCAGTAGAAAAAATTGTGCTTACATAAGCAAAGGAAGATATTTGCTTTATTTAAACATGAATTGCTTTCTAACCTACATATGCCACAGTATGATGGGCAGAACTCAAAATTTGATCTGCAACTCTTCTGTTAATAGAAGAAAGAGTCTCCTCTTTTTTTAAGTGGAAAAACTTTAGGGTTAAAACAAAGACAAACCACCCTTTCTCCAAGTGATTTATCTCCTTTACCTACGGTCATTCAGATATTTGGGGCTTGCATATCAACAAGCCAAATCCATCTCAGGATAGGGGTTACATTGGTCTTTCCCTTCTCAAAACTCTGGAATAGCTTATAGTGCTTCAACATCTAAAACTTCTTAAATTATCAGTGTTCCTGGCTGTAGGAAATAAAAGTTGTAGTATGTGATCCTAATTCTGACAGTGACGCCCTAGTCCTGAATAGTATCATCACCCTCTGCCTCCACAGAGGTGTTTGCAGCATCCCTTGCAAAGCTGGGGTATAAGTTTGTCAGCTTCCATCGCACTGTGCCTATTACAAGTTTATATTCAGCTGTGCAGGTAATCAACACAGATAAGAATGGAAATATAGCAAATTGTATGTGGAAACCTGGCAGACGTATTTCTAGGTTGGTGGGGGCTTAATAGAGAGTAAAGTGCTCAAGAGCTGCTTGTAAGTGTATAATGCCCAGGTGTACATTGTTAGAAGGAAGGTGGGGACAGGTGGGGGTGTAGAGACATTTGAGGTTAAACTGTCCCTATTTCTTAAGTCCTTAGACTCTTCAGCCTCTAGTCATTAGTTGCATGGTTTCTCATTAGACGAATTTTGAAAACGGAGTATGTGCTTTTGAAAGAAAACATGATTACTTCTTTGATCATTCCTTGTAATGGCTATTAATATGTGCTGATCAGGTAACACTGATGTTACACACAACCACCTGTGGAGGTGGTTGTCTCCATGATATGTAACTGCAGAATAAACATGGCTCTTTGGATAGATGCCTCAGTGCTGACAGGTCATTTTAAGAGGCAGAGTGTGGAAAGAAAATATCATTCTTTACATGTGCCTGCTGTGGTGAAGTAACCGGCACCCCAGGCTTTGATGCATTTATTGTTTTAAACGTAAAGTAGTTCTTTGTAGCTTGCTTGGTCTCTGTAGTCGTGCTTGCCTGATGCTCTTGTTCACAGCTCAACGCTGTGAGCTGGCCACAGCCCTGTGCTGGGAAGTCCTGTTGCTAATCTTGCAGTTTCTGAGCCTGCCCCGCAACTGTATTTGTAACAGACATATATAGGGGTTTCAGCTGCTGGGAGTTTCTCTGGGAAATTCTGCTGCAGATTTCGGGGGCTCTGCTTAATGTAGACTTTTCTGCTTCCTTGGAATGAGACGGTGCTCCAAGCCTTAGTGATTAGATCTCTCCTAAACTGAAGTTCATTTCCTATATATAGTATATTTACATACAATGTGTTAATTTTTAATAGCTTGGGACTGAGCGAATTTGAAACAAGAAAATGTGCTAATTTAGCTGGGAATCTTAGTCTTGAAGTCTGCGCACATGACCCTGCCATGCTCCAAAATGTTTAAGAATCAGCTTGCAACCCAGCCTTGTGTTTTTCTGATGTTAAAAAAAAAAAAAAGCTAAATTCAGCTAACTCCTTTTGAATTAAAGATTGTAAGCTTCATATAAAAGGCTAGGCACCTTCAGTAATGCCCTAGAATCAGGAATTAGAGCCCCCTCAACAGAATTAGTGGAAACACCAAAATTTAACTCCAAATAGCTCAAGAGTCAGGTTTAATTACTTTCAAAATAATGTATGTTTACTTTAAAGAAATTGGGAAAAGTAATAGCAAGTGGACTCTTTTAAAAAGATCTTTTTACTGTGAAGAACTAAGGCAGAGAGTGCTTTAAGTCTTAAAAACTTAATTTGGGAAATAATGTGCTGAAAGAGTATTGTAAAGAAAAAAAGGTGAAATTTTGAAGTGAGCACAATGATAGAAGACTTATACCTATGGTGAAACAGAGGTACCGGCAGAAATACAGTTCAGATAAAGAATAATGTAGCAATACATGTTTGACTTTCAGGTGGCTTTACTGTTTCTGTATATAAGATTTGGTGCAGGGAGTAGCACAGTAAATATTGTCCAGCAGCCAATGTAATGGGCAGTGGGCCAGAAGATTCTTCTCAGGATCATACTTCTCTCTACACCCCTAGAGTGTATTTCAAATAAATAAATGCATAGCATGAAACTTGCTTGACCAAATACAGTCAAGTTTACATTTTCAGTACTAGATGATTTGAAACTGCTGTGGATCAAAATGACAAATTAATGGAGAACTGGAAGCAGAGTTCTTGAATATATGTCAGTTATTTGTTATCCATACACTTCTTTCATTCTGTGAAGAGTCAATTGTGTGTGTACTGCTGTTGTGTATATGTTGAATATCAGAAACTTAAGTGGATATTTTAGAGAAAACGTGTATAATCATATAAGTTCTTTTAACTTTACCACATACATAGATTTTTTTTTTTTAAGAAGATACTTTCTAATAATTTCAGTATTCTTTAATACTTAATTACTTACTTTGAATGTTCCCTCACCCGGCCTTGTTAAGCTTGATCACTTGCTCATCAGTGTCCAGATTGTTTTATATTAGATCAAGTCTGCAATATTTAGGCACAATGCTGCCAGTATTCACAATGGTGTGGTACCCGTACAGAAATTATCATAGACATCTCAACAGACTTTGCAGTCAGTGAGGCTAGCAATGTGGGCAGAGTTGCTCATCAGGACACTGTATTATGCAGTCACAGTCTTACTTATACAGAGGCAGGTCTTTAAATATTAAAAACCAATCTGAAAACAAAACTACTGGTGGTCTCAAATTCTATTAAAATATTCATTTATTTATTACAACACGTCAGTCAAATATTTCCCCAGATTTTTATTATATCCATGACCCATTTAGATTTCTAGAACCATTGGTCAAGAGCAGAACTGAGGCTCCTAGACTGAAATTTTAGGACTGTTGCATTTTCCCTGTCTTCCACTTCCCTTTGTCAGTAAAGAAGTAGATTGAGTCTGAGTTTGTGGGGCTTTTTTTATATTTTATTGCCTCTGATAAGATGTGAAAATAAATGGGATACAAGAGCCCCAGGAAGTCACTGGCACCTTTCAGTTTTGAACCTGGTGCAGGTCAGAGCTATGGCAAGGCAGATTTAGTTCCTGTTGCTGGTGTGAGGCTCTCACTGGCCCAACCTACCTTTTCCCAAGGTTTCTTCTTCCACCAGGCAAGGGTGACTGGCTGCTGCTGGAGGGATCAAGGCACTTGCAACGGTGGAGACCCAGCACAGCGTGATCTTTATGCCCTCCACTAGACATAAGAGGTTTATGTGAAGTAGTAAATATTTGGTATGAAAATACTTTTTTTTTTTCTGGAAATGCTTTCTGTTTTGAATTGGAACTACATAGGGCTGAGTCCAGCTGAGTTTTGTGAATTTTCATTCAGCTTGTCTGATGCGGCTGTGTGCATTTAGAGTTGGTTTATACAGTGTTGTTTCTCTACCTGCTTTGCAAAGGCTGAGCTTAAGCAGACTTTGGACCGTAAACCTTTGATTGGCAGAAATACTTTCAGATTTAACTTGGAATGCTAAATTCCCACTTTGAATTGAAGGTCAGATTGCAGGAGGGCAGATCAGAACTCATATGAATAATTTGTCTGTTTTGATGTTTTGAAACTTCCTGCAACTTCCTGTGTAACTTAAAAGGGTTGTGTACGTTGACACTTCATACCATTTCAGCTGTTTTAGAGCCTAAAAATAATCCAAAGCTCTTGCTTCTTGTGATGGAACTGTAACATGGATTTCTTTTTTTTTTTTTTTTTGGAAAAAACACCATTTTTTACAATTTTCTCCTACAGCAGATACAGATCAGCAAATTAAGACAGAGATAATGACACTGAACATTTGGAAACTCTTTCCATTCAGAGACCAGGTCATGCTATATCTGACAAAGATTGAGACTGATGGACAGCATAAAACCGTTTGTGAATGCTTGAACTGAACATGCTGTTGGATTTCTTTCTTTAGTTTTGCTATAAAGCCAGTAAAGCAATTGCGTTTCTGAAAATTAGTTACATTTGTAAATTAGGGGACATAAGGGTGAGTGGAATGCAGTGAGCCTGGAGCCTCCATTGGGAAGAAAACTGTCATCATCTCTCCTGATTTAGGCAAATGGAAAAAGGAAATGATGGGGTGAAGTGATGAGTCACTATATCATTTGGTAAATATCTTTGCCACCAGAGCCCTTGGATTCATTCTAAAAAGCCCAGTTTGACATAAGCCTTGGTCCCGCTGCAGTCATCAGAACTGCCCTGCAGTCATGAACTTCACCAGTCAGTTGCTTTTGACTCACACTGAGAAATGGGGCAGGTTCACGCCAGAGAGCCTTGCCAGCTCCTTGTGGTCACGTTTCTTGGTGTACAGGGCAAATTTCTAGCTGCCAAATGAGCGCATGCATCTGAAAGCGGATTTTTCAGGCTGCGTTAGAGTGAGGCAGAGCATTTTCTTCACAGTAATAAAATCGGGACGGTAGTAACTAAAAAGTCTTTGTAAGCACCACAGAGAGCACGGGAGTATGCTTCAAGCACTAGTACAAACGGCACTTCAGCAGTGGACCTGAGGAAGTTCATTGTTGATGCGTGGCCCCACCTGCTGGTAGAGGGGGAAGGAAGCGAGAGGGAGGAAGGAGCTTAAAAACCAGCACCTTATGTGTGGTGTTTTAATCTTCAGAGGATAAGAGTGAAAGTGAGAGGGAGATTTTGAGAAGAATATTTTAACTGATCAATCGATATTTCTGGTAAGAATATATTACTTCGGACGCACAGACCCCACTTTCGATCCTCAAAGGCAACCTCAGACCTGAAAAGGCCTGTGTGGCTGAGATACATCTTTTTTCCCTAGCTGTATCAATTAGTCTAACAAAATGCTGCTTTTTGTTACACATTTTGCAATAAGAAACTGAAAGAATAAGACACTCCTGTTTTGATGCTGTAAGAAATACTTGTCTGTTTTGTATTGCACCAATTTTAATATGCTTTTCTGTAGTTACAACAGTGGCATTATGTTGAGTGACTGCTTACCTTTCTTTAGCCTTCTGTAATACTAATTCAGTCTGTTAATACTTCCTGCTGACACATTTGCTCCTGGGGCAGATAATAAAACAAGGCAAAGGTGAACTAGCCTGCTCCTCTCCTTGGAACCATTTTAGTCTGTCCCTGTAGCTGTGATCCAGGAACATCTGAAAAAAATGCTGGTTAGCAAATAGTTCTTACTTAGTCTTGCATGTGATAACATCAGTTTGTGAGTTTCAGCAACACATGGTACTAAGTATTTGCCAAGAATGGATCATTCTGCACCCCGAGCAAATAACTGTGCCCACTTAAATAGTTGGGTGATGCCATATACGCATCTAGATTTTCTTGTGTGAAAGAACACAGGTGTTGTAACTGCAGCTGGCTGTGCACTCTTTCACATCTGCGTCTTGCTCCAAAGCTGCTTTCCATGATGAACATCCATGAAATCAATCTGAAGGCTAGAATACAAAGAACTGCTTTCATTTCATAACTAAGAATGACAAGGGGAATTACAGGATTTTAAAGAAATATTTATTTTAACTGGAGAAGGGTTTTAAGTCGTGAGAATACTTCGGTGAGAATCTAGGTACTTAGGAGAATTTAAAGAGAATTTTTTGCATTAAAAAAATCCCCAAACAAACTGTGGTTAATACTTGCTAACTTCCGTTCATGTTTTCAGCAAAATATGTGTCTCAAATGCAGTCCTATTTTGTGCTTGCATTAATAGAAGAGGAGGTTTGGGTTGGTGTTTTTTTTCTTTTTTGTTACGTATTACTTATTTTGCACTTTGTTATGGAAATGTCTGCATCCTTGCACATTGCCTGAAGTCTTTTGGTAAAGTGTTAGCAGGTGTAACTTTTTGTACTACTTGACTGCTTTTTGTTCAGTCTTTTATGAATGCTGTGTGCAGCAGTCCACAAGAATAGCAACCAAACACTGTTCTGTATTTTCACATACTGATCCACTTTATAAAACAGTTTGCACAGAAGACAGGATTTAAAAATAATATTTAAGCTGACAGCTTTTCAGGTAATAAGGGTCTACAGTTGAAATCCTCAAGACCATTTCAAAAGCACGCTACTACCCTGAAGTAGTTGTGTGTGGTTTCTACACTTCAAAAATGTCTTTTAAGATGTATCTTGTACTTCAAAACTACTATGTAAACTATAGCATGAATGATGAAAAAGGTCTTTAACAGTTTAGTTAGCTGTCAGACAATTTGCTTGTATAATCCACTGGATCTGTTTGTATATGCTTGGCATCATTTGCTGTGTTAGAGCATTTCCCAGAGGTTAATGTCTGAGATAGTTTCTTCACTAGAGATTGTGGCTGTCGAGGGCAAGAAGTGAGATCTACCCTTGGCAGATCTGAACATACCAGTTTCCATCTGTGCTGGCAGATCGCTCAGTGGTGTCCAAAGCTGCTGCTGCAGAAGGCAGACCTGGTGCAGAAAGAGCAGTTACTTCTGGTCCACTCAGCTTCCAGACGATCTTGAGCAGCTATTGTGTTTTTCAGTAAATAGGCAAGGCATAGGTGAGGCTGATTTTTTCTCTGTGGTTTCATTGTATTTCTTTTTTTTTTTTCAAGTTGAGTTTCTGTGTATTGGAAAACCAAACGAAGTTAACTCTGCTTTCTTTTAAAGTTTTGATGCTTCCTTTTAAAAAACATCCACACACTTAAAAATGTAAAGATACTGGCCAAAAGTCTAACTATACTGCTTAAACACGTCAGATTGGTATAATCCAAGGGGTCTTTTACTTGCTCTTTCTCCCCTGTAATAGCAGATTTGTTGGATGCAGCATGCCTGAGCACTCCTGTACTGTGGCCTCCTGCTCCCCAGCTGGGAAGGAAGGGAGAGTAGTGCAGCCTGAGATCTCTATTTGAAGGAGGGAATGCACCTCACAGGAGGCATGGCTGCACTGGTTTTGTATGTCTTGTTTACAGATATAACAGTGGAGTTTATTTGTTTGGGTTAGGAGAGAAAACTCTAGTGCTGTCACCTGTTTCTTCCTAGATCTCCTCATCCCACTTGGACAAGACTGGTAGGTAGCAGACAAGCATGGAGGATTATTCTTGGCAAAGTAACTTTTAAATGGTATCAGATGCTGCAGACCTGTGCTTCAAAGCATGTTACAGCATCTCCAGCAGTCTGTTTCAAAGGGAAGGCTTTTATTTTGTGAAGTTACCTTTTAATTTCCAAACCCTCTTCCTAATCTGTTTTTGGCTGGAGATAGACCAAAGTGCTTAAATTAGGGAATTAATGAAAGAAAATGCTAATTATGCACAGTCATAGTTAAGGCTGCACAGCTGTGTCTGGTTTCGTTATCTTTGTATCCGGGAATGTTCCAGAAATAGGCAGTTAAGGGCAAAGATTTGCAGTCCTTTTCCTACATGCACATGGTGCTCAACCCTGTGACCACACATTCCAGTCATCTGTTGCTAATTCACGATGTTCCTTGTGGTACTCTTGGATGGAGACATGAAAACGTCTGTTATGCTTATGAATTTAGCCTTGAGTTGTCTCCTTGCCGAGACACAGCTGCTTGGCACAGGTGAGGAGCGACAGACGCCGTGGCAAGGTCCCCCATCATTTCCCACTTTTCTCCTAGAAGTCTGGCAAATGCTTGAGGGGGAATCTGCCCTGCTGTGGTCTGCAAAGGGCTGTGAGGCTCCAGGGCACCATAGGGTGCAGAAATGTGCAATCTGCTCCCTTGGTCTTCCCATGTCTGCTGATACAGGAGTAGGGGCCCGGGTTAGGGATGTTGCGAAGAAACTCCCTGGTCTGGTGCGGCCTTCTGACTACTACCCCCTCTTGGTAATGCAGGTTGGCGGGGACGAGGTAGCAGAAAGAAGTCCCAAGGCCATCAAAAGGGACTTCAGGGCACTGGGGCGACTGGTTGAGGGATCAGGGGCGCAGGTGGTGTTTT
>Ga0065711_1008128_pt1 | contig 13429 bp, 10 predicted proteins | sample Hoacrofraction12_FD_59098 | JGI IMG/M metagenome (GOLD analysis project Ga0065711, IMG submission 59098) | Hoatzin crop microbial communities from Cojedes, Venezuela - Epithelial fraction 12 v2 (version 2) | ecosystem: Host-associated > Birds > Digestive system > Esophagus > Crop | place...
GTGTATATCATTGCTCCAGTAACACAGAATGATATAACACACATTATCCATATTTATATTTATATCTTTGCTCATTTTTTATCATTGTTTTCTGCTGACACTGATTCCCTTGTTGAATCAATCTTTTTATCTGTACTGACTGCAGGTTTCTGGATGACAACTTCGCTTTTATCCAGGGAATTTTTTTGGTAGAACTGTTGGCACCCAGTCACTGTGCATTTGCTTTGCAACTCTCAGCACCGCTTACCATGCGTACTTCTCAAGGCATGACATATCTTTCTAAAGCAGTGGTGAAAACTTATTCAGGCTACATTCACCATGAGTCTGTTCATGGACAATATGTTTTATGAATACTGTTGCAGTTTATTTTTCACACAGATGACTCCTGTGATTTAGCTTTTGTCAGACAGACACAGTCATCAGTTTCCGTTCCAGTCCCTGACACTAGTGCAATCTGTGGGTTTGAACTCTTCATTAAAGAAATCGGATTATAAAACACATCTGTCTCTGAAACAGGTTTAGTTAATGGTGGTAAAACACAATGAAAATCTGAAAGCCCTGATGACTAATTTTTCGCTGTTTCAGAAAGCTTGACTTGCTGTTTTGTACTGTAACGTCTTCCAATTTCCTGTTCTCAGGGAAGCTAATGTGACGAAGGCAGGAAGGTGGATAATAGTCCTACCTTCATCATCTGGATGGCAGCATGGATGTGAGTGTAGTTTTGAAAGGGGACCACACATATGCTCTATGATTGTATGTTATGCTTTTGCAGGCTCTGAATGAATTTGATATGTAATATGAAAAATTTCTAAGGTAAATTTTGCATGGAAGGAGTATAGTGTATATATAGTATAGTATTTCCCCGTCTCATTAAACCAGATGGTAAACTTAGGATCACAACTCTGTGTGTTTTTTATGCTGTAATTGAAGGCATGACCCCAGAATGGGCATGTGCACTTGAACAAACTTCAGCCTAGCTAGTGCGGGAGCAAACAGCAGTGATGATGTGGTAGCCCAGACCTCAGCACCAACTGAGTCCTGGAAATTTTGTCCAGCTCACAGCAAAGCTCATGTCACTTTGTCTTTGCTACGTGGGCCCTGTAGGTGATTACATCTGCACATGAGGGAGCAGATGTAACCGGCCCGTAAATAGGAGACGGGATGTCTGAGTGGCCTGGCCATTCCCAGCAGGCACTTTCCCCTCCCTCCCAGAGGCAGTGAAATGATACTGATTCAAAGAGCACACTGCGTAGAGCAGGCCCGGCTTCTGCCTGGGCACTCTGCAACTGAGAGTACGATGGGAAGAAACAGCCAAGACTTTTCGAAGGCACATAAGAAAAATGAGGCACCTTAGAGTTGTGAGAAGTGCTGAGCTTATGCCATTTCCATGGTCTTCACTCAGGGCAGAAGGTGCTGCTCATTGGTCAGGGTCACCCAGGATCTCCCATGGGAAGACCTTAGCTGTAAGACCTTCTGTCACCATCAGCAACCCTCAGATGTAATTTTTTAATGTGATGCTGCTGGAGTTTTCTTCCATACAGACTCAGTACCAGAGCTAACTGCCGCCATCCCTAAACCAAGAGGAAGAAGCCCCTGGGCTGCAGTGAGCTGTGGACAAGGCTTGCAAGGAGTGTTATGAGCCAGAAATCTTTCTGAATGAAAGAAAAGGACTACGGGGATGGAGAACAGATGGAAAGGAAAGGGAGACCTCCAAACAGCCAGCTCAGTCTTCAGGTTTTGAAGCATTATCAGCCAAAAGAAAAGCCTGGGAACACATCAAAGCTCTCCTGCAGAAAAATGGTTTCAGACCTCCTTGTCAAACTGTAGCAGATGGTCGGCATGTTTGAAGGATATAATTTCTTTCTCTACTAATAGACTTGCTCTGTATGGGACTGGTGAGAGAGGGAAATACAGTGGAGGGAGAAGGGGAATGAGTGTGATGGATCCTCCCTTTATTTAGGGTTTAGCTACCAACTGTATTCTGTACTGCTGGGTTTACAAAGAAATATGGGCTTGCTTATCATCACCACAGGGTAAGATGACATGTGAAAGGTACTTGAAGACTGAAGGTCTGTAAAGGTAGTTATGCATGTAAAGTAAAGGAATAACTATTTTCCTGTTTCCACTCTTCTAACTGTGTAATTGTATTTCTGTATAAAGGGAACAGTAGCCAGAGGTAAAAGTAAGTGTGGGGGTTTTTACATATACACATGCACATATATGTGTGTGTGTGTACATATATACAGGTACAGAGTTCTACTACAGTAAAACCAGCCTGGCCAAACTGTTTGTCTGCTTCTGGGAGATTTTGTATTAAGCTTTGTGTTCTTACAACCTCATAATGATTTCAGATAAACAAACTGCACCTTTGTGAACAGAACAGAAGAAAATCTATTGTTCAGATGTTTATCTATTTGCATATTGAGAAAGAAGTGTGGTTTCATTCTCTGTTCATTGCCCTGTTTTATTCTTCAGTTTATCTCTGAATATATTTTCTTTGACCATCTCTCTGATGCAGATACTTAAAGTAATCTTAATGAGTGGAAACCCATTGGTTATTATTAAAGCTGCTTAAGCAATGCAAGGTTTCATTTTCTTGTGTAGGCTCCTCTTATTCTTAATTGTAATGATCTCATTCCCTCAAGTGTCTCTGCTTCCATTATTAACTCCTATTAATAACTTGTATTAATGATGCACCATACAAGTCCCAGTCTGTGCTGAAATACTGCAAAACAAACCTCAGACATGGAGGAAGAAGCCTTCATGTTTTGTTTTAAGAGGAAGCAGAAATAGTCCACTTAAAAGTAAAGCTGAAAACAATATTCCACTGGATTCTCCATTGTGCTGATACCTTAGTCTTCTTGCCCTACCAAAAAGCACTAAACATGTCCTGAGCAAACACTGGAGAGGTCCTAGCTTGAAAAGATGACACACTTGTGGCATGAATTGGGAGGTAAGGTCAGATTGCCCTTGTGCAGTGCAATGCCAAAGCTGGAACCCTGACTGTGGTATCTTTAGCTGGAAAAATCGTTAAGTATTCCCTGAATTTCTCAGAGAGCACTACAGAACAGAATGAACTCATAGAGATGCAACACGTAAATAGCAATAACACCATAAGTGTCCAAATCAAATTGTCACTGCCACGCTGTGGTAAACAGAAGCACTGGTGCAGTGAGAGGCGTCACTGAGCTGTCACCCAGCTCACTGCCGCTGACGTGAAACTATCCATTACTGCATCTATGAACCACGCTATGGGGCCACCTATGCAGTCCTCATGCAGGGAGTGGAAAAGACGGAAGGTGGAAGGGAAAACAGCAAGAAGCATGGAAGCAGCCACAAACTCACTGCCATCCAGTCATGCCTTAAGCCTCCATCCAGGTGTGCATGGGTGGGCAGAGAGGCCAGACAGAGCTTGCACTACGGGCTGGAAAGGACTGCTGGGCTTTGTCCAGCAGCTCCCCAAGGGCAGCCTGGCTAGGAGGGAGACTGGGACAGGAAAGAGGGGCTGAAGTCAGGTGTCCAGTAGCTGCAGGAAAACTGTGTGTAAATTCTCCTGGAGTGTGTGGACTAAGTCTTTCACTTTACTAGGACATAAATAATTCTGTTTATCGTTGTTTCTAAAATTTATGTTTTGCTTTTTTTCCCTATAGTAATTTTCCATTTCTAAATATGTAGGCTGACCACTTCAGCACGTTCCCTTTTTGTAGGGTACTTGGTAGTACCTAGTTTTCCCATGCTTCGTGTGAGGACTTGAGCCTGCATCTTAATTAATTTTAAGCAGCACCTTCTAGACAACTGACCCTTTCAGCACCGCCGCCGGTGATGCTGGGCAGAGGGAAGCAGGGGCTGATCCCACGCAGAATTACTGGAGGAGCGGAGCTCTTGTTACGCTGAGAGCTGAGCTGATGCCTCTCCCCAGGGAAGGGTCTCCCTGCCACGTCTCAGGGATCCCGGCTGGACGCCTGCTGCAGGGTGTGTTATCAGCACGGTGCCTCTGCTCCCACTTCTGGCAGCACAACGCGAGGGCAGGAATGAGCAAAATTCCAGGGTCCATTCCTGGTGCCGAGATGATCCTGTTGGCTCTCCTACTAAATATTTTGTTTGAACCAACTTCAGGGCTCAGTCACGCTGGCTCCAGAGCCCCTGAACACAGCCTGCATGAGTGAGGTGACAGACTCGGCTCAGCTCGCCTCAGCACAGCCTATCCCTCCCACATAAGCCATCGCTTGCTACCCCGGGCCTTTGGGAGTGGGGAATATGCGTGCAAGGGAGTGCTTGCTAGCTAGCTACAGTGCTGTCCCTGAATAAGGCACTTCCTTCTATTGTATCAGCTGTTGCTTCTCCTGTTAGGTCTTTTCCCCCTCCCCTACAGCTTTTCTAGCTCGCTTCCTCTTGTGGCTTTAATAAGAAATCAGGGAAGCAGAAGAAAGAGTGATGGCACAGAAGGGATATCAGGTGTCTGAATTCTCCATATAGATAAGTACTTCTTAGTAGATATGGTCAAAAATGTTTCGTAGAAGCAGCTTTGTGTTAGATAGTATCAGCTTGTTATAACTGGGACATTTTGCAGGAAATGTTGATTATAATGGCATTTCATTCTGAACAAAATGGAAAGTAATGAAGCGACCTCCTCACTTTCTGTAACACAATGTTTTGAAAAGACTGGAGCTGATCAGACTGGAACCCCATGACTGCATTTTGGAGTGGTTTTCACTGCAAATTTTGCTTTGAAATGAAAAATTACAAAAGACAATGTCAAAATAGAAAGTAACATTTTAATTAAAAACATTTGTAGGGCAAATTCTGAAAATAGACATTCGGTTCTGATCTAATATGGAAAGATTAAAAATCCTGGGCTGCCTCTCAGACAGAAATTCTGGCTCCCGCATAGCTCTGATAATATCCAGAGCTCAAGCGTAGCATTGATCCTGGATTCCTTGACCAGTAAAACTGCGAGAGTGTGTGTGTGTGTGTGTGTGTGTGCCTGTGCGTGTGCTGTTTCTGCAGATGGCCTCCATCCCTCTTTGTTGTAGCAGTTCCCAATATCAGCCAAATATATCTGCACAAAAGCCTCTGTTATGTCTCCGGGCTTGAATGCTGCCCAGTGTTACGTATATGGAGAATAGTAACTCAGTATCTTGAATGGCTATCTCTTGCATTATACTGACAGAGCCCGAACTCGATAAAATGCAGTGTGTAAACTGAAATTGAACGAGCCATAAAGACTTAAATTATTCATTTGGGAAGTATGTTCTGAGTGTCACCAAAACCCTAGAGATCAGGGAAAAATAAATAAAAGCATTTTCTTTTTTGTTATTGGCTTGTATCTTTGCTTAATGAATCCTGTGCTGGGCAGCCAGAAAGGTCCTGCAAGGGGCAGAGGACTTGAAATTTCTATTATGCTGTTGCCCTGTGGCAGCATTTGGTATAGGTGAACTGTCTTTTAAAAGCAGCCTCTGCACAGGGCATGCAAAATTTGCAGCAGTTTGAAAGCTACATGGCTTTGCCTCTCATTACTGAAGAAATAAAGCTTCCTTTTAGACTTTGCCACAACAACAGGGGTTCCAGATGCAGTTTTCTATTACAGGCCACCAACAACAAAGATATGTATTTTCTAGAAGTGCCATTTTCCATTCCAATAACTCTATGTAATTCTGTGGCTCTGTGTGTTCCTTATTTTAGGATTAATACACCTGATAAAAGGACTGCTTGTTCAGATCCCCTACCGTGCAAGGGAAAAAGGGTGCTGGTTTTTAGAATAAGATGTCAGCTGAAGTACTTAGACTACTCTAAACTATATGCATTAGTATTTTTTAAAAACTGCTATCAGGTAGTCACTATTTGCTTGCCATTGCCTGTATTTCATGGAGTGGGAGAATATACAGCTTGAGAAAACAAAGCTGAAACCATCTACTCGTTCTCTATGGATTTTTACTGCCTTTGCTTACAACACAAACAGGTTTCCCATGGCATGTATCTCAATAGTCTCGGCTAAGCCATGCAGGACTGTTCCTGCCCAGTGCTGGGAGGTGGGCTGCTCACAGCGATAGTGCAGCCTGGTCAACACAAAACTTCCCCACATGGCCGAGTACCCTCGTGCCGCAGGATCTGGCTGTGCGTTGGGGGTTTCCAGACCTCCAAAGCTGTCCCTGCAGATCAAGTAGGTTCTCCTTGCTGCACCCCAGACAGTGGGGTATGGCTAGCAAAAGGGTTGTCAGTGCTCAGTCATTGCATTTGTGCGTTAGTAATGACTATAAATTAAAACAAACTCTGTGGGATTTGGAGAATGCATGGGCTCCAGTGGGGAGGTTCTCTGCCTTCTCGTTCAGCTAAGCCCAGGGGATCACTGACCATGCAGAGGACTGCAGAGCTTGAGGCGTTTTCACACCTCTGGGGTACGTTGTGAAGAGGACAGACTCGCAAGCCTCAGACCAGCGCAGAAGCGGGCAGTTTGGCCTGGCGGCGGGGGCGAGGTTTGGCATCAGAAGCACACCCGCAAGCCGCCGAGTGACCCCTTTTCCTCCTTCGGGATTGCGATGCTGCCACACTGGGGGTGGCACACTGGGGGTGAGGGCACAGAGCCCGCTCCCCACCAGCTGGGAGCCCGTCAGGGGCGACCGGGCGGAGGGGGTGGCTGCCCTCTGCGCGCCAGCACTGTGAGGCAGAGGCTGAAGCAGGAAGGGACGGATGAGGCAGGGTTGTCAGACACAGTGTTTCAAGCACCCTGTAGTGACAGGGAATTTTTCTCTGTCGTGGGATCATGCGAGCAGCCGTGTTCCACCCACCTGTATCATTACCGAAACAATGGATGGCGTATCTTGCCTGCTATTGTCTGGGTGGCAAATACACTTTAGGGAGAGAACGAAAGGTGGGTGTGAAAAAGCTTGACTGCTATAATTGCCTTCTATTAGCTTAAACATTTCTCCCTTTTTTCTGCACCTTGATCCAGCCTTAAGACAAGGGAGGGAGTAAGGAAGATGTTATCTGAAGCTGTTTCACTTCCTTGATTTTGTTTTTCTTGTTGTTATATTTAAATTTTTTAAACTGGAAATTAATATTTAGACTATCCAAGATTATGTGTGGTTTTAACGAATCAAAATCATTCAGCCCTTTTCTCCTCCTTTTAATTTCAACCAGTCTCTAAGAAGCTTCCCTCAACAGGCTAAATGCTTAGATTTAAATGACATTTCCCTGTTCACAAAAGTAATGATTTCTTATGTGATCCGTGTACTGGGAAAAGTGAAATAGTTCTTGGGAGGGATAGGATCTTGTAGGTTAGGTTATATGAGCCTTGAGTTACCATCTGAATCTTATTATTCTGGGTAGGTTCCTCATATCTTTTTTATGTTTTCATCATATTCCACTGAAGGCTTTGACATACATTCAGAAACAGATTGAACTGTGACAGGCAAAGCAATTTTCATCCCTAGCTTCTGCCTTGCCCCTTCCTAGCAAACTTCTGCCTCCACAGTATGGACTGTGGGGCCTCTCCTAAACCCATGCAGTTAACAGCCAGGCTTATTAAAGTAAAGCTTAGCCCATTTTCATTCATGGCAACATACCATCCTGCAAAATGTGGTGGTGTAGAGGTGACTCAGAAGCTACCCATGCACCTCAGCTACAGGGGCAGCAGCTTTCAGGAGATGTCAGAGTGGACAATGACAGAGTAGAGATCACTTCAGCAGCAGGATTTTAATCTGACAGTAAATGTGTGTCAAGATCCTTAAAGCTTCCCAAGGAACAAAAGTTACAGGACAGCAAAATTTTTGTATACTTATTGCCCCATAACTGTAATGTTTCTTTCCCCCTTGTGCCTGCACAAGTTCTTGGTCTGATGACAAGGATGATGTTGAAAGCCATCTTCAGCTCTTTCTTGAATTGTCCAATAACATTCCAGTATGAGATCTGAAGGAGGAAAGGCAACATCGTCTGTCATATTTAGCTGCTGTGAAATTGTGTGACATTAAAGCACAGGGAGGAAAACAAAATCTTGAAAGCTGATAATCCCTGCACTTCACTGGCTACAGAAAAGCCAGGTTAATCCCAAAATATTGATGTTGTTTCTGGTGCTGACCTACCATCTGCTCTTCTTCATGCTAGACGTGACCAGATATGAACTTTAAAGCCGTTGTCATAGGTGACACTTATTTGTGTCTTCAGACATTTTACCTTCATGTAAACATGCTTTTCCTTTCCCTTGTAGAAACCCATTTGCTTTAGTGGTGTTGGAATTAACACGTGGCAGCAAACGCTAGGGGTTGGGCTGGGGTTTTTACATTCTTTCTGGATGGGTTTTGGTGGACCCTGATGCGTAGTTCTCAGGTACAGCGGTATGCTCTTCTGCCGCTTTGTCAGTCTGTTTGCCTTGTTCCCAAGTGGTAGACAAAGCAAGCAAGGCTTAATTTTGGAAGTTATGAATAATAAGGGGAGAAAAAGTATTGCTGAGAGCTGGCTAATGTGTGTAGAGAAGCTGCCCAAGAGCGCATAGGGTAAATCCCCAGCAGTGTGTTCCCTTTTACAGAAAGAAGTTGTATGAGGATAGTACAGTGACATTTTGAACAAAAGCTAATATTAAGCCTAGGCAGACAGCAAGAAACCCGTAAATTCCTCTGTTTCTGTAGTAAGACACATTTTGAATGCAGCAGCCTGGCCAAACTAGAAAGGAATAAAAAAGAAAAGTTCTTTTGACTCAAAGAAAAAAAAAATTACTGCCTGAGAGCAGTGCTGCACCTTGCTTTAGAAAGCACAGGTTTTTTTTAAATTTTCAATAGCGATAAAACTATTTATTTAAACTCCTTCTAGCAACCCACGACCCAATTTTCCTTTCTCATAACAAGTGTTTATGACAAACACTTCAACCAGGATTTTTCTGTGTATGGAGACATGAATACAGCTTCCTTAACTAATGGGATTGCCTGTTTTATGCTAGCTACACATTTAACACATACATTTGTAATACAATTATTGATGCAATGGATTAAATATAGGAACTAAAAAACTATACAATAAATGAATTCCCAGTCACTAATAAGGCTAGAAGGATTCATGTGCACTAGGAGGAACTAGTACAACAAATAAAAAATGTAAACAGTGACAATATTTCTTGCTTTATCAACATTACGGGAATAAGAAGTATGCCAAAAACAGACCTTTTTTGGAGCTGTATTAAACCATATTGTTTTAAATAAACATACATACAAATGTGTGCAGAAATGGTGTAAAAAGAACAGTTTTATGATTATAGAGTTAATTTACCAAAAAACCCAGAAAAGGTCAGTATTAAAATTATGTAGCAGATAAATCTGTCCCCTTCATTGTGCCTCTGTAATATGACATAGTTGTTAATAACACAGTCACATATAGATTTTTTTCCAAAGGACCATACCTCATTCATCATGCAGGACGGATGCTGCTCACTTAATCAGCAGTTATTCAGTCTCTTGTTTACTCCTTTTTATAAGATGAGAGGCCCCAAGCCTTATTTACCACACACTATTCAAATCCTGCTCTAAAGACAGAATTTTCAGTTGCCTCCTGGGCTTTTCTGTTGAGCTCATCCCTGTGGTATCTGAGCAGTTTGCAATGAATGCATTTATTTGTACAAGACCCTTGTGAGAATAAGAGATATTATTAGCCCTATTTTACAGATTCACAGACAAAATTTTGGTTTTCCAGTCTGAGGCACCTATGGCCAGATTTTTCTGGTGTGCTCAGCTTTATCTGTTTAAAGCAGAGTTCAGGTCCTATTGAGCTCAGTTGCAGCTGCAATACTCAGCATTTCAGCAAATCAGGCCCCAGGGTGTGAAGTCAGATACCCAGAAAAATAAAACATGCAGAATTACTTTCTGCTTAGAGAAAGTTTGCTTTTTGCTGTTTCTGACTTCTTGTCCAATCCACTCCTCCCTGACTCCCTGTCCCAGACTGCTGCCCTGTCTCCTCCTTTCAGGCCCAGTGAGGGGAACCAGGGTCAGGCACAGCCAGGAGGTGGCTGGGCAATGCGAAAAGGCAGTATGCAGAGGGTGGATGGTGGGAAGGGGTTCAAAGGAGGGGTTTGGAAACTTTGCCTGCGCAAGTATGCGTGGTGTTAAGAAATCCAAAGCTCAGCTGGAGTTGACACTTGTGAGGGATGTCAAGGAAAACAACAGGAGCTTCTGAGCTGTGTTCACAGTAAAAGGCTGAACAAGAAAAATGTGGAACTGCTGCTGAATGGAGCAGGTGATTTTGTGAAAGCAGAGATCAGCCTGGATATAAGGAAAAACTGTTTCCCAGTGAGAACAGTCAGGCTGTGGAGCTGGTTGCTGAGAGAGGCACCTTCGATGGAGGTTTTCAAAAAGGTTAACTGGATAAAGCTCTAATAAGCTTGGTCTGACTTCTTGACTGACCTTGCTTTCAGCGGGAGTTTGGATCTCTCTAAGTCTCTTTCCCATAGAATTATCCTCTGATCCTGCAGTTTCATCTCTACTCTGTTTTACAAGAATGTTTTTCCCAAACAACAACTCATCTAAGATTTAGCTGTCATCTTTTTGACATTTGAACTACACTGCTTTCTCAGAAATTTAATTGCAAGAAACCCGCCTCAGTCCTGGGCTAGCTCATGTGCAGCAGGGTGGGCATCTGAGAAGCGAAATGCTGAGACCTGGACATTTACTTAAATTTTCCCTTCACATATGAACATATGAGAGATTCCCTGCTTCTCTTCCAATAGACTACAGTGAGGTGGAATTTGGGAGTTTTATTCATGGAGAGAGGAAAAGGTATATGCCTGACATGAGGACCACAGTTTCTTTCAAATATGAAGGTGCTGGTGCTTTTCAAAGTGAGGTTGGGAGAAAGTGCCAAAAAAAAGAAAGATAAAAAAGGGAAAATGTTGTGTTTTCTCCTAACTTCATTCTCAGGTAAAATGTATTTTCCCAAAATAAATAAAACCACTCACAAGCAACAACAGCAAAAGATGAACAATGAGTAATTCCACCTAAATAACTGTAGTCTTACAAAGCTATAAGTAACGCAGGCATGGCCTGGTGTGGAGAAGAGCTTTAAAATAGTTCATGATCTCCACATCACCGAGGGGTGATGCCCTTAAAAGGGGCTTTCTAGAAATGCTTCTGCATGTTACCTCCCCATGATAAAGATATAGCAACTGCCAGAAAAGAATGAGAGATCTATACTGGCCTCAACTGTGATTCTCTTTGGTGCACAGCCTGAAGCATCTCCCTCTTCTCACTCAATAAATTTCTGCATATTCTCCTTTTGTTTGNAGTACTGTGGATCACATGAACATAAGAAAAGTCCTCAAGAGCTTTTCCATCTATAAATGGATTTCAGAAATTTCAAAGTGCATTGCCAAAGAAGATATAGTTTCAAGGTTGCAAAATACAAAACCATTGCGTATGTGTAAAGTTGTACCCTCTCAGTTTGTTGCTCATATTCTTTCAACCAANAGTTTTCAGCTTCTGTGAGGGCAGAGGACATGTTATTTCTGTATGAGAGCAATTTACTTCAGTTATGTATACATATACACACAAATACACTCAAAGTGGTTNGAACTAAAGTAAAAGAAGCCACATCTGACCTGAGAAAAGGAATACACACAGGCACACAGATCTGCGTCATTAACTAAATCAATTTTAAACCCTGGAAGGCTTTGCATCCTTCAGTAGAGGCAATGATTTTAATGCTGTTTCCTTAGTTGCATGCTTATCGAGGCTAATGCTGAAATTCATGTTAGTACTGCACTTCCAAAGTGGAGGTCTCTGCAGAACCAGTGTCAGCACTGGAAAGATGAAATCCTGCCTTAGTGGCAGGAACCTGTGCACCCTCTCAGCATCCTCTTTCTAGCAGGAAACATTCCTAAAATAAAAAATTATTTGCATGAGCAAATGGGGTGGAACACTCCTGAAGTGTATGTGTGTGTGAGTCCAACGAGATTGTTGGGATCTGGATTGGGCTACTAAACCTCAGCTGCTCAGCAAACAACCACAGCGATCAAGTTGTGGGCAATACAATCTTCTGCAACAGCCTCGGGTTTTAACATCTTCGTCTCTAGTCACCGTGGGCAGTGCTGGTACCCTTTCTAGCCCCATGCTGCCCACAGGTAATAAGCCGGGAAACCACTTTGCCCCCTTCTCAGCTGGGTTCCTGAATTCATGCTGAGCCATGCACCACAGCATGACTGAAGTTCAATCAGGAGGTGAATGAATGCATAGATGGCACAGCAGGCTTAATCCCTGTAACTTTAATTTCCTTCACTTTTATAGACTTGCAAAGGGAAGACATAACTTTTTTTTTAAGGGAATGAATCCTGTGGCTGTAGGGAATGGGCTTCATTGAAGTAACTTTCTATTTACTATCAAAAAAAGGAAGATTTAAGTTTATTGGAATCATTCAGTGAAAAAGCACAGAAAAAGCAGGTTTTCCTCCTATCTCTCATTTCCTCTGCTTCTTTCCTACCCCTTCATACAATCTGAGGGGGACTTTTTGACATCTGCTCTTCAATTTGGGGCTGTTCTCGGCACTAATTTTTAGTTTCACTGGGAGCATTTGAACTCCTGAATGGCACTTCTCTTATCATCGCCACACCAAGTAGTTACTGCTACAAAAGAGGTGAGAGATAGAGAGGCCTGACACTTCCCAGCTGAGGCAACTACTGCTACTAACCTGCTTTTTTTAGAGAACAGTGAGTCATGCATTAGGGTCAAAACAAGGTTTATTTATCTGAGTTAGGAGAAATAAATAAAAATTGAGAGCAAACAAACAGTAGTCATTTATAGTCAGTTGGTACCTAATGAATCATATTCTGGGGTTAGCAGAGATTTGTATGTTTGCTGAGTAATTTTTTCTTAAGTGCAGTGGCTCTTGGAGACTTCTGTGCTGGTACTAATTCTGTGGTTATAACCCTGTCTGTCTCTTAACCCTATTTGCTACCTGCCTGGTAATTTTGCTTCTTTAGAGACGTCAAAGAAAAATATCTCTTTTTATAACACGAAGAAAGCATCACGTGCATAGTGAGAGTTCCTCGCTGACATGCAGTTTCCTAAAGCTGTGGCCTCATAGCCAGCTTATGATTTTGGGTGTCAGACCTTGTTGGTGACTTAGTAGGGACACTTTTCCCGATTTTCAGTTGCTGAAAAAAAACCAAAGTATTTGGTGAATAATTATCTGGTACAACTTGGCTGTGCTGTCTGTTGCTCTGCTGGACCCAAGGCTGTTACGACAGGGATGGGGCTGGTGTGGGATGCCACTGTGAAGATGAAGATGAAGGCTCATTGAGAGGGCTTTAAACTAGGTTCGAAGGGGGAAGGGGATATTGCCCAGCTCACTAGGGATGAGCATAGGCTTGGCGTGCCAAGGCCCGGGGTGAGATTGACAGCCCAGCTCAAGTGTGTTTACACCAATGCACGTAGCATGGGCAATAAACAGGAGGAGCTGG
>Ga0065711_1010919_pt1 | contig 13428 bp, 10 predicted proteins | sample Hoacrofraction12_FD_59098 | JGI IMG/M metagenome (GOLD analysis project Ga0065711, IMG submission 59098) | Hoatzin crop microbial communities from Cojedes, Venezuela - Epithelial fraction 12 v2 (version 2) | ecosystem: Host-associated > Birds > Digestive system > Esophagus > Crop | place...
CTGAGTTCTGCCATTCAGCCAGTTCTCTATCCACTTCACCGACCACTCATCCAGCCCACACTTCCTCAGCTTCCCCAGGAGGACATCATGGGAGACTGTGTCGAAAGCCTTGCTGGCATCTCCATTTCTGTATTGAGCTTTTTAGCCTCAAGATTCTCTCCTGGCTTGAAAGCCTGCTGAAGCTGTCATTTCCCCATCATGCTCCCAGCTCAGCAAATTACAGTCTGCTAGCTGCAGCTCCTCAGAGCCTCATCAGAGCAGCAGTCTTTAAAAGGATTGAGGAGACCCTATGTGGACGCAAACAGGTAGCTGCTGCCTGGGTACCTGGGAGCAGAAGGGATGTGACACAGACCACAAGGCAGCTGCAGAGACAGTGCTGCCAAGCTCTGCTACACGTGCACCTCCTGCATCACCTCCTCCTAACTCAGAGCCATCCTGCTGGCCTTGGCCTCATTAAAACCATGCTGGGAGAGTCACACTCTCGTCTGGAGGGTGATTGTTCCCTCCTGCTAGCAGACTGCAGAGATTGGCTTCATTACCGGATAATTTTGGAGAATTGCTTCTTTTTATGAAAGCAAAACCTGTAGCAATCCTTTCTCTCTTGGCTGTTCTCAGCCTTGCTGCCCTGAGGTAAGGAAAACAAACAAACCAAAACACCAGAATCCAACAACGGTGTTTCTCTCTTCTAAGGTGAAAAAGATTGCTGTCCATTTATCCATGGAAAATGGCCAGGGATATAACCCGCTAGCCATGTTACCATGAAGGAAATGCAAGACTTGAATGAAATGGTCTGAAGACACAGACCCTGCTGCCTGCTCTGCTACATCCTCCCCAGGGAGAAGAAATGTGCAGGGCTGTTTTTGAAGGGCAGGACAAGCCATTTAAACTATGCTCCAAGCCCTATCAAGAAGGCCTTTTTTTATAACTGCAGTTCCTTTTTGATTAAAGAGCTGTGGTTGATTTAAGGATCTCCATCCAGTCCAGACCTTGTGCGTGACCCACCTCCTCCGCACATCAGCACCAAGTCATCTGTTGTGCTTCTCATCGGTCACAGAGCTCCTGCTCTCTGCAAGCAGACAGGGTCCTGCAATCCCAAGATCTTGTCTCTGATTCCTCCACCCTTATCTCCTCGTTCCAAAGGAAATGAAGTATTTGGCCACCACCACCGTTTGCATTGCAGGCATCTGAATAAATTAGTCGTATCTGTTGCTCACCACCACTGTAGCGTGACTGAGGCACAATAGAAAAACTGCATAAAACTGCATAAAACACAGCCAGCACACCAGTGGAACAGAAGCTTACTTTTATACCACGTCTTCCAGTTTCTCCCTATCCTCCCCCCATCCCCTCTCCCTTAATGCAGAAATCATGGCCCAGGACTGGTTCAGCTGCAGACAAGAAGCTCTACTGCCAAAGTCAGTTGTCCCCAGGAGGCTTCGGAAAGCTGCCCACTGGACTTGTGCGTAGAGGAACAAGAGTTTTCCTGCTGGCTTTGGTTGAAGGGTCCTTATGGATCCCATTGGTGTGTGCAAGGGGAATGTGCACCGTGTACTCATTTATCAGTGCAGACGTGTTCCTGAGCATCTCATGGAATGTGTCCACTGTCTTCCTGTAAACGTCCCTGTGTAGCACAAAGGGACGGAAAAGGTTGAGAGGCTCAGCCCTCTGGAATATGATAGGTAAGCCCAGCTCCGCTGGTGCCTTCCCATTGCCAATGAAGAAGTGGCAGAGCTTCTTTTCATGCAAACATTTCTCCAGGAATTTCAGCATGTCCTGTAGACGGGCCTCCAGCTTCTCTGGGGCCCAGTCCTGACTCGGATGAGCCTGCAGGAGATGCAGCATCACTGTCTTCAGGTGGTAGTTGGTGAGCCCGCTTGGACCTGTGAGGCTGCACTGCTTCCCGTGGAGGAAGGAGAGGATCTGAAGGCAGATGACATGGCAGGCGTTGGCAGGCAGTGTTTTGGAGACCAGCTGGATGAATCTCCTCTCATACACTGCAAAGGTGAGAAACCAGTGAGTGCTGGAGCGGTCTGCAGCCAGGCCGCTCCAAGGGAAATGAGAGATGAAGTAAACGTCAGAGTTCTCGTACTGCACCACAGGGGTGAGGTTGAATGCAATCGATTTCCCTGATCTAAATTTTATCTTCAGGGCTCCTGGCAAGTCCAGGAGGCTGAAGGAAAGGTCGAATTCATACTTGTGGGAGATTCTGTTCCAGGCCTTGGTGACCGCGATTTGGAACCACTTCATGACTTGGTTGGCATCCAAATACTGAGTATTTTTGAAGCACAGGAGGTCTTCCATCTCACTGCTAGGCCCGGTAGTATTGGCTTGGCTATGGAGGAGGCACAGCATATCTTCTCCTAGTTTAGTCTTGTCACAGATGCAACCTGTCACATCCTCATCTGCCCTGCATACCTTGATAGTGCCATAACCTTGTTCATCTGGGGGAAAAGACTCGCCAGAGCACCAGATCTGGGACCGAAAACAGTATGGCTCCGGTGGGGCAAAAGGCACTATCAGATCACACACAAAAGGTTTACGCACTCTCCAATTCTCGTACATGCTCCCCACACCCATGCAGTCCTCCACTTCCATGTCAGCATCCCGGTTACAAACGCTCCTCAAGGCCTCCAGCAGGTCATCTGCAAAGCCTTCCACCATCTCCCGCATCCTGGCCATGTCTCCAGTGGTACCCAAGATGCGCTTCTCATAGAAGCTGGCTAAAACAGCCTTGTCAGGGAAGGCCACACCTTTCAATGCTTTCCCCAGGACAGCCATGTCATCCTCTTCTCCTCCTGTGTCCTGCCAATTCCCTTCCTGAAAATCCTGCCTCCAGAGCTCAATCAGCAGGAACACGATCATGGAAAGGGCAGTCCACATATCCCATCGGACCTTTTCCTCTTCGCTTTCCTCCACTACCTCTGCAGCCTTTTCCAGAGCCTTCTGTGCGGCTTCTCGGTCTGCGATTTTCTGCTCCCAGTACAACTGCTGCAGCCGAAGGCTCTCCTCCCACTCCTTCATCTTCTGGATGATTTCTTCTGTGTTCTCGGGGACAATGCCATTCTCCTTAGGGAAGAGGAGCGGCTGGTTGACGATAGCTGTAATCAGCACTAGGCACACCCGGAAGATTCCTACGGGCATGGCAGTTCCTTCTCTGGAAGAGAAAGAAAGGCAGAATGATCCACAATTCAGAGTATACTCTCCTCAAACAGAAAAATGAAAGAAACTCCCCACTTGAATAAAAGCTTTGGCATCCTTTCCAGCCCTGAAAAAACTGCTTGAGTCTAAAAGCTCCCAAGCGCATGCCTGTTTCTGCAAGTCATCAACCAAGCTTCCCAAAGAGACTTTGTCAGCAGATGGTGAGGATGGAAGTGTCTTATCAAACAGACTTCGAAGAATAAAATTGTGAAGGCACTTCCTACTGTCAACCCACTGCAATGCTGTTGGGGCAGTGTGGGAGGGCACATCCTTCCTCCCTCGTTTAAAGTTCTCAGGATAGAAATGCAAAGAAGCAGTCAGGACCTCCCCAGGCATAAAAAAGAAGAACTGAAGATAAGCACTGCTTTCCCTCAACATAGGGCTAGTGTTGCAGACATTGCAATGGCACAGGCAGGGTTGTCCTGGCCACCTTCTGTGTTTAGCATGTCTGGGGATACACACAGCCTGCTTGGACCAAAGCAGTCTTCACTGCCAGTGCTGGTGATGTGCACCTGAGTGGGAAGAAGCCTGCACGGTTTTGTGCTTCTGAGCAGGCACTGCAGGCAAAGCTCCTTCTGCCTTTCAGCACCGTCAGGATCAGGCTGTGGCAAACCCTCCTGGCCCCCAGGATGCCTCATGACTGTGGTCCCCGGAAAAAGGACAGAGACAGAAAGACTGCTAAACTGGAAATGGTTTCCTTTAGCCCAATGGTTTTAAAAGCCTCGGGTTGTTTATTTTTGGTGCTACTTCACTGTTAACCTGTGGAAGACATTAGTAAACACCATGGCTTTGATCTAATCCATCTCCCCCAAACACTCCTTTAAAAGCTGTGCTTGCAGCCAGCTCACTCCTTTGTGAATCGACCCCAGCGTGGCTGTGGGACACAGCCCAGGTCTCGGTGTCCTGGTGCTGGCCGCAGGCAGCTGTGTGCCAGCAACTGTCCCACGCATCACCCCTTGCACAGGCCCTTGGCATGACTGAGGCTGCTGTGGCATTTGGGAGTTGCTTCGTGTGGTTGTTGGCTCTGCTGCTCGGATCTCGTGCTTAATAAAGCTTTCCATGCCATGGAGCTCATGATGAAAGAATTTAATTCCCAGGTTTCCAGGACATGGTTCCATTGCTGGGGCACCCGCCTGGCTCTGACGAGGCCTCCCGGAGGTCTGGGCCAGAGGGTGCTTGGGCTAAAGCCTGGGCCACTTCCTCCCAGGCAGCATTTCTATTTGTGGAGGGCTGGCATCGCTGTCAAGATCCCAAGTGCCTGCTCAGGGCAGGACAATCTGAGGTTGTCACCCACTGCTGAGACATGGCAGGCTCACCAGTCCCTCTTTCGAGCAACATCACCCCTCAATCCTAGCACAGGGAGACCAGAAGGACAAGATGGACAAGCAAGGTGTTTTGGTTTCGGCTGCTGCCGGCAACAAAAGCGCCACGCGGCCGCCCCTCCCCCCGCTGCAGTGCGNAGGAGAATGGAAAGAAAGAGGCAGAAACCGGTGGGTCGGGATAAGGGCAGTTTAACAGAACAGCAAACAGAGGGAAACAGTAACAACAACGATACAGATAAGGAGAAAACACAACAACGAACCGCATGAGCCACAGAGCCGCTCTCCCGAACCGGACTGGTGCCGCGTGCTCCCGAGCCATGAGTGAGTTCCCACTGCGCCGCCCCCCCCACTGGAACCCAGCGTGACGGCACATGGTATGGAATACCGGGCTCTGTTTGGCCAGGTGGGGTCAGCCCACCCGGCTGTGCCCCTTCCCGGATTCTGGTGAAAATTAACCCTGTCCTGGCCGAACCCAGGACACAAGGGTATTTCTGGTTCCAGCTGGGACATTTTAACCAGCTGCTTTAATGCCTCAAAAGTGTGTTTAACAGAGCAGGGTTTCTGTTACAGAAATAAAGTCTGTCAGTAAAATACCCAATCAACCAGACCAGAGACAGTAACCTCATTCCTAACAAACCAATTAATCCTGCTGTGGCAATGAGGCTGTTTCACAGAGAGTCAAGAGATGGCAAGGCACTGTGTGCACTGGGAGCTGAGGTCTGTGATTTTCTCCTGCAATAGCTCCTTCCTGGTCCAAACCCAGCACGTTTTCGTGCCACAGCAATCCTGCTGCCCCAGCCTCTGGGCAAGAAGGAGAACATCTCTGGCAACCTCATTTATACCTCCACAGGGCACGCAATAAAGATAGATCCATCCTAGTGAGCGTTGTTATCGTTACTGCACAACAAACTGCTGGCTTTTGATTGCAGGAACCCAGATTTCCTTGATGTGAGCTCTTACTGTGCATGGGAACTATATCCTTCGGCGTGCAATTATCTTTGCTTACAAGAGGGCTGGGACTGGAATAACAAGGGAAGGGAACAGGACCGAGATGCATTGTCCAAGCAGCAAGAAAATTCACACGGTGCGCAGGATAAGGCTATGTGCCCCTCCCTGTGTAACATTTACTAACTACCCTTTTTTTAGATCCCATGTACGTGCATAGATGAGTGCCCTTATGCAGACATTGCTCTGGAGATGGCTTGCGGGCCTTTCTTCTCCTTTTTACATTTACATTAACTCTTTAATTCATCAGGCAAGGAATTAAAGCTGAATTAATGCTCAAAGCTGGGTGTTCCAGTTATTCTGTGAGCTCCACGCCTGGCTACATTTTAAAAATAAACTGGGGTCGCCCTGCATTGCAAAGGGCTTTATCGGTTTGCTGGGGCAGTGCAGGAAGCAGTGGCGAGTTCCTTTCCTTAATGCTAGGCTCCTGCAGACCACGTGTGCTTTCTGAGCTTAAAAATAACATGGCCAGGGGCCAGGTGCCTCCTCCTGCAGTCTTGAGCAGGATGACATTGCTGCTCTGCCCTGCTAGACCTCTGTCCCGGTGGATTAAATGTTTTACTGTTACCAGTACCAGTTACCGTTAATCCTTAGATATGTAAGTCTGAAAGAAGTCAGCTTCCTTTGGATCTTCTTGTACCCCTCAAGATTCTCCCACGCCCCGCTGCCCATGGGCCCATGCTTCCAGAGTTTACCTGCCCCAAAGCTATGCTAGCAGCAGGGATTAGGCCAGGCATCCCCAAGCCCATCACTGGTAGACTCAGCTGAATTCTTTCTGGGCCACACTGACAGCCTAAGCTACCCCAGCTGATTTTTCAGGAGCAGGTTAGGAAGCATGCACATAACCTCTTCCCCCAGCAAACTCTACAGGCGTCAGCCTTTGGAAGAGAGTTGGGATGAAAACTGGAAGTGACAACATCTTCAGGTCACAAGAATTTGCGAGAGGAGCATCTGTTTTCAGCCTGAACAGAGGAATATCTCCGGATTAAAACTGCCCTTGTGCTACTGTAGCTATTCACATCAGAAAGTCAAGCCAAACATTAACCTCAGTTAAGTCTTAAGGTTAATAGTGCTCAGTGACCAAGGTCAGTGGAGCCTGGCCTTGGCAGCAGCAAGGGTGATATGAGCAGAGTGTTCCCACATCTCATCATACACAGCTCTCCTGGCTAATATGGAAAGGCTAAATAATACAGGTGAAACCAGCAGCACTGCCTGCTAGGGCGGTCCAGCCTTACCCATAATAAAGGCCGCTCTTCTGCCTTGCTTTTAACTTCAGCCCAAGCAATTTATGTCTGATAAAAATATTTATGCCTGCTCTGGCTGAGACAGCTTTTGTGTGGGGAAGAGAGAGAGAGAGTCCAAATGTTTTTAAGCTGGAGACTAAGAAAGAGAAACTTCACTGTTTCATCTATGTGTCAAATTTGGCAACATTTCAAATATGGGGGGGAAAAAAGTATTTTTGACTTCTTAAACAGCAAGTTCTCAAAGCGATCTCCAACCTTTTCCAAATTTTTGCCCCTGCCAGTTTTTTCCCATTCAGAGTTGTTATGGTTTGGGCTGCGGCTGGTAACAAAAGCGCCACGCAGCCACCCCTCCCGCCGCCGCGGTGCGGAGAAGAATGGAAAGAAACAGGCAGAAACTGGTGGGTCGGCATAAGGGCAGTTTAACAGAACAGCAAACAAAGGGAACAGTAACAACAACGACACAGATAAGGAGAAAACACAACACAAACCACACGACCCACAGAGCCATTCTCCTGGATCGGACCGCGCGCACGCTCCCAATCCGCGAGTGAGTTCCCGCCGCCCAGCTCCCCCCCCACCGGCACCCAGCATGATGGCACATGGTATGGAATACCCAGCTCTGTTTGGCCCGGCTGTGCCCCCTCCTGGATTCCAGTGAAAATTAACCCTGTCCTGGCCGAACCCAGGACAAGAGTAAAGACAGCATCCAGGCTTGGTAACAGGCTTACATCTAACGACTTTCTGCAGACCCTCTTGCGGAAGTCCAAGGGCTCCAAAGGCCCACCCCGAGCGAGGGTGCCGTGGTTCTCACCACATCGCAGGCAGGCCACCTCCACGAGCAGCCGAGCCTGCCCTCGCCCTGCTTCCTGGGCCAGGGCATTCCCTGAGTGAGAGCGCAGAGACCCCATCTCTTGTGGGCACAAAGCAGGGAAAGAAGCAGTGAGACCAAGGAAAGCTGCTCAGGGAAGGAAAGATAGCCAGGGGAAAGCAGGTTTGTGGAGCTCCACTGTCTTGACGCAAAGCTCTGTCTCTGCTCACTGCCCAGCATGTGATGCGGCTTGTTCAAACATGCCTCTGGCACCAGAATTAGTTTCCTTCTGGGCTTTTCTGTGGCACTCACTGCTGCAGTGGCTGGGTGCTTCACTGATTTTAAGGTTAAGGGCAACTCTGAACAACCCTGGGAAGCGAGGGGGCAGATGCCCTCCCACCCACCAACTGCGGAGCGAGGGCTCAAAGAGATAAAAGCCTATGATTGCTTTGCTGCCCAATTAGAAACAATGATCAGCTGCATCCTGCAGCACTTGGTATGTTCAAAGGCTTCACCAGCAGCACCTGCAGCCCTCCACCCTCAGCTCCCAGGCAGGTTAGGACTCATCCTTTCAAGCCTGAAGCAGCCTCCCCGGCTGGCGGATCCCAATCAGCCCCACAGCAGGTCCTGGATGACACAGGGAGCCCTAAGAGGGGAAGGGGAAAGATGACACTGGTTCAGGTTGGTGCCACGAAGCCGCATGCAGAAGGAGGCCAGCTGTCACACTACCTGATCTGAAAGCTGCCCAGGTTCAGCGACGTTTGGTTCACCTGGAGCATGGTTACAGGTAGTGTGTTGCAAGGAAAGGGAAGCAGCACATGAAGCTCACAGGTGCATAAAGCCCTCGCAGAGCTGGGCAGCAGCCTGACTAAGGTCAACTGATGGCTGGAGAGCACCCTCTGCATGGGGATTTTGAGAGCTGGCTGAAATCCTTTTGCATGCAAGTCAGAAAAACCAAGGGGTGCGCATGCCCAAAGAGGCTTGCCCCAAAACTGCCATTGGAAAAGACTCTTCTCCTTTGCAACATTTGGGCAGTGCCAGCCAAACCAAAGGCTGCAGAAAAAACGGGCTGGAGCTCTGAAAATGGTCCCTTAGATGAGACCTGACTCACCAGCCGTGCTCAGCCGCTTGGCATTGGAGCAAAGGCAGAATTGCAGCTCCTCACCAGCACAAATGCAGCCTCCTAAGCTGAAAAACTGGTGCTGAGCTCTGCAATCCAGCACTTGCTGCATCTGGATCCTTGCAGTAGCTGCCTCTTCATCACCTGTGCTACTCAGGTCCCTGCAAAAGTGGCCTTGAAGGGAAATCACCTGCACAGATTATTGCAAGACAATATAAAAATAGCCATCACACTGTTTCCTGACTGCAGCCAGCCCTGCAGATGAATAGTTCTTGCCGTGCATGCTATCACAAGTAGATTTGGTTAGTGGTGTTGTATGTGGCATGGGGACATAGCTCGACTCTACCTTCAGCTTCTGCCTCGAAGATCTCCTCCTCACCTGGGAGCATCACAGAGCTCATCTGGTGTTCGTGTGGACCAACCTGGGACAGCCACAGCCCTGCGGCAGCGTGTGCTCTCCCCATTCCCACCAGCACACCGCCATAGGGGATTGCCCTGCACGAGCAGCAAAGTCCTTCACAGAGACAATGATGCTCAAAGCCATAACAATGCCCCATCCCTTCCAGCTAAAATGTGCTCAATTTCTGATGTCCCCAAGCTTTCCTCACACCCTTTTCCACTGCAGCTTCAGACCCTTTTTTGCCTTCTGCTTAGTCCGGCAAAGGAAAAGAAAGAGATTTAAACAGTAGCTGCAACTTGCTTCTGTAGGCTGCTCATGTGCTCTAAGCCCAGATAACTCCCCATCTTCTCCAAAGACATAGGAGAATATTTCTCTCTCATTAACAGTCCCTCTCTTTCCTCAAGAGCTCCTCATATAGCTGTATGTTTTCCACCTTTTTATTGCCTTAAATTTTGAATCATAGGAAGCAAAACATATTCTAGCTGGTGTTCGGCAATAAACGAGATAGGAGTGAGCTGAAGCTTTGATTCTTAAATTAGGAAAACACAAGTCAAGCCACTGAATGTGGCTCAGTAATGCACTGAAATATGCCAAGACACCATTTACAACAAACTCGATTGCTTCCTGCAATTTGGCTGACACACAAGGCAGTGAATAGGTGGCTGCCCCATTGTGTTTCACTTTGGTAGGCTGCAAGAAAAGAGGTGATTTGAAAAGATGATAGTCACTACAGCTGGTTGGGAGCTTTTTTCATTGAAAGCTGCCAAGTTTTTGAAACACAAGTTGCAAGAGAAGAACTATGATTTCTGAGACTCTTTTTGGTAAGGTTCTTGAGGTCTGGAAAGGGCTCTGCTTCTTGTTTTGACTGGAGAGATTAATAGCCCAGAACAGCCACTAACCTGTGCTTGGGACTTTCTTGCTGGAAAGATGTGAAGCTCAAGCCCAAGGGCTTCAAGCCCAGCCTAGGTGTACTCCCTCATGGCTGGGCTTCCAGGAGCCCCACAATTCCTCCCCTTGCTGAAACAGAAAACAAATTGCCTTTTGGCCTTTGAGAGTATCATCTGAAAATATTTCTGCTGCATCTCTAAAGACCTAATCAAGATAAAACGTTTGCTGAAAGCCCTTTGTGATGCCCTACATCCTTCTTCTATCTGCAAATGCCATTGCTGCCTCCACAGGTATTCAGAGATGCCTGGCTACTGCAGGGAGAAATGAAGTTTCCTCTTGTGTGGAAATACAAGCTCTGAATTGTAAGAAACAAACACATGGAAAAAGAAATGGGAAGCGTGGACTCATTATTATTGTTCCTGACAAAAAACTTGGAAAGATGCACTTTGATTCGTCAACCCCACACCACTGATGATGCTGTTTTTTCCACCATCTCCCCAGCAGTGTTTACAGAGCAATTGAAAGCCCTTTGCTGGCTCAGGACAGATAGTGAGGGCAGTTCTCCTTCCAGCTGCTACATGTAAAGCTTCAGGAACAGACACGTGCTTGATGGACGTTCACAGAAAAAGATGAAGGCACCACTAGATAGGGCAATACCCTGGGTGAAGATATCAGACTAGTCTCTGCCATTAGTTGCTGGGAATTTGTTGTCCAATTTTTGCCTCTGTCACACTGAGAACAAGAAGAAAATCTTCACGTTTTAATTTTATAGGCGCATACTTAAAAACTGCGCACAAATCTGTGCCCTTATAGTCTGATCACTTACTTGGGATGGCAGAAACTTCTACTGAAGGCTCTCCTCCAGACTCAGGAGGGAGTAACAGTAATCTAAGTTTTGATCTCCTGCCCAGCCCCTGAGGTTGCTGCCCTCGTCACTTGGCTGCTTTCAGGCCAATGCTCTGCTCTCCAGGTTTGACCTGGGCTTCCACAGGCCTTGAAGAACTGGTTTCGGCAGGACTTCACTCAAACCTGCCTTGCTCTTGAGACCATTTTTACTGAAGAAGCATGTTCTGGGGTGGACAGGGGACGAGTCCCATTTCGGTGATGAATTTCAGACCAGAAGCAAGTGAGGTTACCTCACAGGTCAGTGCCACGTTCGTTGGGGCCTGCGGGTTATCCAGCACCGCGGTGCGATGGGTGCTGCTGGCTAAGCCAGCTCCTAAGAGACACCATACCGAAGCACTACATCTCAGAACAAGAGTTTCTATGTTCACCTGAGTCAGCAAGGTGGGGCTGGCGAGGCGCTGGACCCTCGGGGGGCTGGAGGGCCCTTACACCCGAGGCGAACGCTCAGAGCCCACATACTGAAACACACTCCAGGGTGACTAAGGGTTCATTGCACCAGCCTACCCTTCCCACCCTACTGCGTATGCGTTAGCACATGTGACGCTGCCATGCTTTCATCTGGCACAGGCAGCAAGAGCCCAGATGCTCAGATGAGGATCTTCAGCTGGTTTCTACCCTTCAGGACAAAGATGCCACTGCTGCAGTGAGAACACATCCCCAGACCTGTACAGAGCCACGAAGAGTCCCCATTTCCCGCTCCACCATCAGCTGCGACAGCACCCAGCACAGCCCACCCAGAAATCACAGAGCACGGGGCAGTTGGGACAGGCTCCCTCTCTCCCATCTTTTGAGCACACAGTCAGCTGCAGCACACACGCCCCAGCCAGGAAAATCAGGAGCCACAAAAACACGATAGAGCCTGAGCAGCACCAACTTGTGCTGTTCTTTCACCTCCTTTGAATTAAGCTGGATTGCAGGACGTTGGTGTGATGAGCGACTGACTGGGACGCAACAGTGCCAGCCACTCATGCTCTGACTTGTCTTTTTGAGCATTAAATTAGTGCTACATACAAAGTACCAAATTCCAGTTGCCAGCAGAATTGCAGCTGGTTCAACACAGACTGGTGGGATTGGGCTCTGTCTTTGGTTCTCTACCAAAGCCACCAGTGGAAAGGACCAAATGCACCAACACATGAGGTGCAGAGGCCTGGATGTTGACACTGGTACCACAGCAATGTTTAAAACCAGAACAAGTGAGCTGGCCTGCTCAGGACTACAAAAGACAGGTATGGCAAAGCAACCGCCTTCCAAAACATGCCTGGAAGCCCCACCCCAGATTAGCTGCTTGGCCACAGGACAGCAGCTGGACGAGGCCACTTGTCTGATAACTATTGTTTTGCCATTTGATTGAGAACACGTTAGCCTTCCATAACATCTGTGGACATCCTGTCCTGGGCCTGCTGAGATGCCAACAGGGTCAGTCGTGCAGCCCAAGTCGGACATCCTGCCCAACAGGTCTGCTGTGGGCTTTCGGAAGCAGTATTTTCCTCCCGGGGTCACCAGATCAGGTATTTCCAAGGAAATGCTGATGCTCATCCTGTGTACAGGACTAGGTAGCCCTCCCTTCCCATGGACAGGCGGATTCGGGGTGGATAAGGACGTGAGCAGCAATGACGTTGCTCAGGAGGCAGACGTTACTGTGCAGCCCAGGTCCAACCAAGGAGTGATTTTGCCAGCATCTCTCCAAGCAGAGTAGTGCTTGACTTGCCCTGGGAAGGACAAGGAGTCTTTCTCTTGTCTTCCAGTCACTCACTACCTTTGCCATTGGGAATGCCCAATTAATGCCTCATTAACTCTCCTTGCTGCAGTTTCAACCTCTAACTTTCCAGTGTCCGCTGTGGGTAAAAGTAGGACAGACTGTTTCTTTCCTTGTTGCAGTAGCACTCAAGATGTTCAGAGGTCCTCCCCTCCTGCCTCAGCTTTCACTGGACACAGCTGCATTTGGGACATGTTGCCATAAAATCCCATGGCCCACCTTCCCCCAAAGCCCAGCCAGTACAAAGTGTTCATTCTGGCTCAAAACAAGCTATTTGCCTTTTAGGGCTCTTTTCTAAAACCCAGAGAGATGTAGCACTGGTTAGATTTTCAGTTTCATCAGAAACTGGGGGATTTATCTGGTTATTTCTAAGTCACTACTTCTCAGTGCATACAGGTATCACGCCACTAATCAGAACATGATTCTGTCTTCCTCTTCCTGTCCCAGAAGCCAGCAGCTGCCATCAAGGACAGCTATAACAGTTGCTAAATAAATGCAGAACTGCAATATGTCCCCAGAGCACTGACTTTTTACTCCCTGCATGGCCGGACCCAGGACAGAGTGACCACAGAGACCAGCGAGACACAACACAGGGTGACCATGGAGACAGAATCACAGAATGTTTGGGGTTGGAAGGGACCTCTGTGGGTCATCTAGTCCAACCCTCCTGCCGAAGCAGGGTCACCTACAGCAGGCTGCACAGAACCTTGTCCAGGCGGGTCTTGAATATCTCCAGAGAAGGAGACTCCACAACCTCCCTGGGCAGCCTGTGCCAGTGCTC
>Ga0065711_1013023_pt1 | contig 13427 bp, 14 predicted proteins | sample Hoacrofraction12_FD_59098 | JGI IMG/M metagenome (GOLD analysis project Ga0065711, IMG submission 59098) | Hoatzin crop microbial communities from Cojedes, Venezuela - Epithelial fraction 12 v2 (version 2) | ecosystem: Host-associated > Birds > Digestive system > Esophagus > Crop | place...
CCAGCCGAGCCGGGGAGGGCACGTCGCGGCGGGAGTCCTGCGTCGCGCCGAGGCGCTGAGGCAGGAAATTCGTCGCTGGACTTTGGGTGCCCGGAACAGTCGGAAGTGATAAATGTACCTCGCGGGGCCTGGCAGACGGCGCGGCTCTGTGCGAGATGGTGCGGGGGGCTTCCCCCCGCTGCGCCAACCCAGCGCTGCTCTGGCCGTGGCCCCTTCCCGGCGCGCTGTTCCCAGGCCGGCACAACCAGCCCGCGTGTGCTGTGCTCGGTGCTGTCCGTCTGTCCAGGCTGTGCCCGTGCCAGGCTGCAGTGCCCTGCTCCTGCCCGCTGCGGGGAACGCTCCCCGTGTCACCTCCTGGCAGCCTCGGCTCCCTCTGCAGCCACAGCCAGCGAGCACGGTCGGCTGCTTGGACTCTTCGCATCGCAGTTGCTGCAGCAGAGGCGCAGGATTAGGGAGCGGGGCAAGAATTAAGCCCGTGACCTGGCACGGGCACGGCAAAGCCCTGGGCTCCTTCCCAGCCTGGAGGGTCTGCCCTGCTTCAGCTCCTTCCCAAGAGCCGATCATCGCGGGCTGCGGGGCCGAGCCGGGGTCCCAGCAGCCGGGGCGGCCCGACCCGCTTTTCCCCGTCGGGGGCTGAGGGGTTTTGTGTGAGCGCTCCAGCCGCGGGCCAGCGAGGGCTCGCCTGCAGCCCACACACCAAACCCCCCGCGCCGCCTCTCCCCACCCCTCGACACCGCAGCGTCGCGGTCGCTGCACCCGGGGACCTGCTGGCTTCTGCCCCTTTGCCCCATCCCAGCGTCCGCGGCGTTTTTGTGCGGTGGCTCAGATAAAGCGGGGCTGCTGCTCGCGGCCGCGCTGGCGCCAGGCAGCGGCCAGCATGGCCGTGTTGTTGGACTGGTTTGTGTTGTAGTCCGGGTCGGCAGCGAGGAGGCGGCTCTCGGGGGGCTCTTCTGCGTCGCTTTGCTCTTCTCCCGGGGGGCTGCGGCAGCGGGGAGCGCTGCCCTCCGTGTCCGACTGGCCCATGCTGCAGCTCCGGCTCCGCTGGCCCTCGCTCCCGTCGTCACAGAACTGGGCTTCGTCCGTGCTGGTCTCGCTCTCCTGTTTGGTCAGCTGAGTCCGTGAGCCCCCGTCTGCGGCAGCCAGCAGCTCCCCGCTGTCCTCCAGCTCCGAGTCGGAGTCAACGGAGCGGTCACCAGGCTCTGCGGGACAGAGGGAGCCCGGCGTCACGCTCTCGCCCGGCACCGTGGCATCAGCGGGAGCTTTGTGGTCTTCGGGGGAGGGGAAGGGGTTCGTGGCCCTGCCACTGGTGCCCCCCTCGTACCTCCCGAGGGAGCTGTGCCCACCGCGGAGGAGGGCCGGGTCCCTTTCACTTACCTGCGAAAGAGTCGGCGCCGTAACCCAAACTCCCCTTCCCTGACTCGAGGTAGGGGACGCTGCCGGGAGCTGCGGGCTGGGAGCCTGCGCTGGCCTGGAGGGAGAGGTGCAGTGGTGAGGGCACGGAGGGGAGGGAAACTCCTTCACGGAGACGTGGTTCCAGAAAACGTTCAGGGGAGAAATGCCATCGTTCTGCCCCTGTGTAACAGTGCCCAGGCTCCGTCCTCCCACCCCCGCCCGTCTCGCCCGCTGGGACTCTTCCTTGGGGCAGGAAATGGCTCGAGGCCGCGCGTGGGGCCGCGGCGAAGCGAGGTGGGTTGCCAGCAGAGGCAGGGTCCGTCCTGGCTCCGCGCCCCGAGGCTGCTCCCTCCCCGAGACTCCTACCAGGTCCGGGCAGCCGGCTGCCTCCTCCTGGCCGCCTGTGCCGTATTTGCCGGAGTCGCCCAGCACCGCGCTCTCCTTGGTCTCAAAGATGGTCGAGTAGAAGATGATGAGCGCCTCGATGATGCGAGCTTGGTGGGGGTAATCCACCAGCGAGGACAAGGAAATGGTGGCGTCCGTGGGCCTGGGGCGCATCAGTGTTGGCCCAAAGACGATGCCCAGGTTGCTTGAGGTCATCTTGTTGTCCTGTTCCACTTCCACGATCCTGGGGAGGAGGAGGAGGAGGAAGAACGCGTGAGAGGGTCCATGGGGAGGCTGCGCCCACCTCTCGCTCCAGGGACACCAGGGAAGGTGCCCCAGCGCCCGCCCGGGCTCTGGACCTGCCCTCCTCACCTTCTCAGGTGCTGCAGGAGGTACTGGAGCGTGGCCATGTTCTCCCAGGGAAGCTCCTGCAGCAGCTCCTTCAGCTTCAGCACCAGGTTCACCACCACCTTGTCCGTGTCGGCTCCTTTGTCCACCAGCTCAGGGCTCCCCTTCCCGCTCTTGCCCTTGGCCTCACCGCCCTGCAAGCTCTCCTTGGCCAGGCCCATCAGCTCGTTGTAGATGCGGAAGGGCATGATGGGCTCCGGCAGCTGCACGCAAGAACAGGAGCGCCGGGCGCTGGAGAGCCGTGCCTCCCGCTCCGGGGGCACCTCACCCTCCCCGAGCCCCAGACCTGCCCCGTGCCACCCAGCTGAGGAGACCTGGGACCTGCCCACAGCACGGAACCAGCCCCGGTGCTGCCGAGGCACGCTGCCCAGAGGTAAGGCTTATTCATCCGCCGCCTGGAGCACATAAATCCAGCCTCGTTTGTCCTAGGTAATTAGTACCTGTGAAGTTCAAGCAAAAAGCCGCGTTTGGCCGCCCCGCGGGCGCTCTGCTCGTCGGGAACCTCCAGGCCACGGGTAAGGGGTTCCCGCTTCTCCCTAGCAGAGCCCTGGGGTGGGCACGGCGGCAGCTCGAGGCGGCTGGAAAGGGGACAGGGATGGAGGAGGACAGGGCGGATTGTTCCGGGGTGGAGAAGGCCGGGCACAGCCTGCAGCAGGGGTGGGGATGTGCTTAGGTGGAAGCTCCTGCTCTGAAGGTTGTAGGAAGCAGCCAGTGCCGTGCGTTAACGAACTGGTGGGTGTGCGTTAACGAACTGGTGGGTCTGCATTAACGAACTGGTGGGTGTGCGTTAACGAACTGGTGGGTGTGCATTAACGAACTGGTGGGTGTGCATTAACGAACTGGTGGGTGTGCGTTAACGAACTGGTGGGTCTGCATTAATGAACTGGTGGGTGTGCATTAACGAACTGGTGGGTCTGCGTGGCAGGCGATGCTTTCGGAGCGGCTTAAACAGCCGCGTTCAGGCCCTGGCTGCCTCTCACGGCAGAGCCGCTGCCGCCAGCCCAGCGCTCGGCAGAGGGACGCGGGGGCCGTTTCTCTACAGTGTTGGATCACGGCTCAGGACTGATTCTGCTTTTCTCCTCTGGAGAAACCGCGGAGGCAGCTCCGAGCCCTCCTCTCTGTGCAGGGGATGCCCAGGAGCCCTTCTGCGGCGCGACCCAGCCCTCCAAGCGAGGCGGCACCAAAGGGTTAAGCGGGGAGGCTGCAGCGCGGAGGAGAAGCCGCTTCCTCTGCTCCTGCCTTGCGGTGGCTGGGGAGGATGTGGGTGCTGCCTTCGCGCTGGTTGTGCTGCCAGTTCTCCAGTTTGTGTAGGGGCATTTGCCAGGGGTGGAGAACGGCCACGAGCAGTGCACAGCCCCCCGTGAGCCCACCCAGGGCGACCTGAGGGGCACAGCCTCCCACTGAGCCCACCCAGAGTGACCCAAGGGGCACAGCCCCCCGTGAGCCCACCCAGGGTGGCCCGAGGAGCACAGCCTCCCACTGAGCCCACCCAGAGTGACCCAAGGGGCACAGCCCCCCGTGAGCCCACCCAGAGTGACCAGAGGGGTACAGCCCCCCGTGAGCCCACCCAGGGCGACCTGAGGGGCACAGCCTCCCACTGAGCCCACCCAGAGTGACCCAAGGGGCACAGCACCCCGTGAGCCCACCCAGGGTGGCCCGAGGGGCACAGCCCCCCATGAGCCCACCCAGAGTGACCCGAGGGGCACAGCCCCCCGTGAGCCCACCGCAGGGGACCCGAGGGGCACAGCCCTGCTCGGGGATGTGAGCCGAGCCCCGGCTGCGCCGTGCGGAGCGACCTTGGCTGGGTCACTTCCCTGTTCGTGTGCCTGGTTCCCCAGCTGCAGAGGGCAGGGAGGGTTCGGGGCGCCTGCACGTGGTTGCGCTGCGGCTGCGAACGCCGGACGGGGCGATGGCGGCCGCGTTGCGCGGGGGCTCGCCGGGAGCAGGGGACCCGCAGTCGGCTCAGGGGAGGCAGCGTGTGGGTGCCTGCACACGGTCGCATCTCCACTGCCAACCCCCTCCCCACGGAAGGGACCCCTCACCACCCACGCTGCCGCCGAAGGGACCCCTCACCACCCACGCTGCTGCCGAAGGGACCCCTCACCACCCACGCTGCCACCGAAGGGACCCCTCGCCGCCCACGCCGCCGTGCCGTGACTCAGCCCAGCTCGGGCACCGTTCCTCCTGCCAGGGCCGGCTCGGTGGAGCCGCGTTCGGTGCTGGGAAGGTCGTTCCTCCCACCGCCTCCCCCTCCCCGCAGGAGGCATCCCCGGCCCCTGACCTGTCTCAGGTAGAGCTTCAGGACGTTGCTGATATCATGAGGGGAGGCCTGGGACAGCTCCACCAGCTCCTTCCCGTTCTCAAATGCCTGGCAGAGCTTCTCCACGCGGGTCTTGACGCCGTTGACTCGGTAGATGCCCTGTGAGGGAGAGAAGAGAGGGGCCGAAGTGAGGAGAGCTGCTTCTTTGCGTGTTTGCGTGAGATGGGCGAGCTGCTATCTCCCACCCGCTCCTCTCGGGGCTGGAAACCCCCCCTCAGACACCGTTCTGGGACATCCCCTCCCAGCTCAGACGTGACGGCCGTTCCTGCTGCGTAGGAAAGAGGGAGGCAAGAGAAGTGAGTTTCCACGGTCAGAGTTTGGGGTATCAGGGCCACGTTTATCGCCCGGGACTTTCTGGCTTCCTCCTTCCAGTAACCTGAAAACAGCGCCCGCTGGTCTCCGCGCCGAGGCGGGTCGTTTCCGGAGCAGGCACCCGAGCCAGCTCAGCTGGAGAAGGGGGAAGAGAGTGCGCGTCACCTTGGTTTTCAGCGCCCGCTTCTCAATCTCCGAAACGCACTTCTTGATGATGAAGGGGATGCCGTCCGAGCTGCTCTGAGAAGCCTTCGTGAAGTCTTGCCCGAAAAGCTGCAGCTTCCCTTGGAGCTTCTTGTGGCCGCACTGGATGGCCAAGGTCTCCAGGCACTTCTTGTGGCAGGCCAGGTAGCACTGGAAGAGACGGGGGAGTGGGTGGCGGTGGGAGACAGCACCCCGGGGGAGGGGAAGGGCAGCCATGGAGGCATCGCTCGGAGCACGAGGAGCTCGTGGAGCCGGGCAGCAGACAGGAAAAACGCCTTTCTTGGAGACAGCGCGGGGCCAAGCAAAGCACACGGACCCCTCCCCAGGGGAGGAACGTCTTCCCAAGCACGGTCAGACCGGGGCTAACGCGGTCCTGCCCCAGGTGCCTGCTGGCACCGCTGCTGCCGCGGGAGCTCGGCCCTCCTGGCCACGGTTACGGCCGTGGGTTTGCCCACGCGTGGGCCGGGGCTCCTGGCTGCGCTTCTGCCGCCCGCGTGAAAAGCCGCACCGCGATGCGCCGCTGCCACGCGTGCGGGGACGCGGGGGACGGGCGGTCACAGGACCGTGGGCAGGTGGAGGGGGAGGTCACCCCGGTCCTGGGACGCATCCTCCACCTCCTCCACCCTCCGAGCTCTCTTCCCACCTCTGCCAGCTTTACCTCCTCGCACTCCGCGCCCTGGAAGTAGACGTAGCTGTTGCACTCGCGACACTTGGAGGGGGCGCGGAGCTTCCTCAGCCGGTGCGTCTGCGCGGCCCTGGACAGGCCGATGTTTCGGAAGGGCCCCGTTGGGGCCGTCATCTCGGGGCTGATCCCGTTGATGCCTACGAGCAGAGCAGAGCGCGGCTGCAGCCTGGCCCCTGCGGAGGGGAGGCTGGCAGAGCTGGAGCGGGCAAGCAGCCGGGTGCCCCCGTTCTCTGGCAGCACCGCAGGCAGCCCGCACGCCGGGGTGCTCGGCCCCAGCTCGCCTGTTCCCACCGCTCCGAGCCGAGCTCAGCCCCTGGTAAAGGCAATGCTGTCGGGCTCCTCGTGGGTCGCCATCAGGTACCCTCCCAGCAATCATTCCGTTTACCTCCAGAGCTACCGAATTCGGGGAAAGTCAACCTGCAGGGAGCTTTGCCCCGGTGGGGCAGGAGCCCTCTCACGTACCCTGCTCGAAGGGGGTGGCATTTTCCTCCTTCTCCTCCAGCTCCTCGCTGGAGGACATGGTGCCGTTGGAAGACAGCCGCTGGAGTTTGTGGCTGAATTCACCTGTCAGGAGAAAACCCACAAGCCGGTGAGATGATCGGCAAAGCCATTTCTCTCCCGAGCGCTCTGATGCTCGTGGCTGAGTCCCACAGCGAGCAGCCGCGTGCCCTGTGCGGCTGGGGCAGCTCTGGAGAAAATGGGAAACTGGGAGCTGTCAGGGGCTGTGTGTGCCCACAGAGAGCCTCGCCGGGGGCTGCAGCCGGAGCAGCGGGAAGGTTCAGTGGTCCCCTGTCCCGTCCCGTCCCATCCCGTCCCATCCCATCCCGTCCCATCCCACCCTGCTGGAGACTGGGATCAGAGCAGTTATTTACAACACAGTGTGATTACAAGGCAGATAACAAAAAGAAGAGCCAGGTCGCGCCTGACTCCGACGCTCTGGGTTTGGGCTGGCTGACAGCAGCGGAAGGACTCCCTGCCCCGGGCTCTTCTCGGCCCCTACCTGCGCTTGAATCCAGGCTGCTGTCAGCTTCGGTGACGGAGGTTGGCCAGGATTTATGGACCTGGTGTCCCCTCCCACCTGCAGAGGAAAACACAGAGTCCGTCGGAGATTGCTTCCTGCGTTCAGGAGAGAAACACGGGAGAAGGGCCTGGGCTCTGGGAGACACCGCAGTCGCTGATGGAAGCTGCTGCGGGGCTGGGGAAGGGGCTGGGGGGGCTGTGGTGCCTTCACCCAGCAAGCAGAAGAAGAGATGGGAAGGTGGAGGAGGGACTGCGAGGTAGCACCACACAGCAAAAGCGAAAAACCCGCAGCTCTGATTGCGTGTCCTTCAGGAAATTCAGCTCGCAAGGCTTGCTCTGCCAGCCCGCCCTGCAGAACCCCCGCGGCTCTGGGCCGGGGGGCCGCAGCCTGCTCCGGCGCTGCGGGGGCTCGGCTGGGGCTCACCTCTCCGCTCGGCCGCCGCAGCCCCGCTCTGCTGCTCCCTGGCTCCCGCGTCCGAGCCGGCCCCGTCGGAGCCGGCGTTCGCTGAGAGCTCGCCGGCGTTGAAGCTGCCCTTCCGCGTCCGAGTAAAGGGGGACCTGGCGGGCGGAACGAGGGAGAGAAGGGAAGGTCTGAGTGCGTGGGGAGGATGGGTGCTTGAAAACCTTATCCATGGCCGCTGTCCCCCTGCCTCAGGATTTATGGTCCTCTCCCCCAGACACCAAGCAGCCTGCCCCATCCACTGGAGGCTCTGAGGGCGATTCCCAGCCCATCCAGCCCCGCTTTCCCAGCAGGAGCTGCCTTCGGGCGCGCTGGGCGCAGCCGGGTGCTGCGGGGATGCCCAGCGCCAGCGGCAGAGGAGCGGAGCGTAGAGCAGCAGCGCCTTCCCCTCCCCTCTCCTACCAGGCGTTGTGTGACACGTAGGGCTCGAAGTCATACTGGATGTCCGGTTCGTCGCCTCGCTGCAGCTGCTTGACGTGAGAGGCGTATTGCTGCCCGGGGTCGTAGAGCTTGCTGCTCTCGCAGAGCGTCTGGAAGTTGACGGGCAGTGGAGCCGTCTGCATGTGCATGATCTGGTAGAAGGAGATGGTGGCCTGAAAATGACGTAGAGAAAATGAGACGTGAGCTTTGTGAGGTGACATACACGGACGAGAGAGACAAGGAGCTTGGTCTGCAGCCTTGAGCCTTGGCTTTTCGGAGCACAAAGGAGTGAGGAGAGCTCTACGTCCACCTGCGCCTCATCTGAGATAGCAGCAGCTCAGCCGGGTCTGCTGGGGCGGCAGCTCTGAACCTCTCCTGAGCAGGACACGGCCACCCCCTGCCCCGGGGCCACCCCAAGCACGCCCCACTCACCGTCTTCATGACCTGGTCGCTCTGTTTGATCACTTCGTGGATCTGCCGCAAGGAGTTCACCTTGGTATCCTCCAACTCCTGCTTCTGGGTATTTGCATCCGCAACGCAGGTCCGGTACGTGGCCATCGCCTCTTCTGCCTGAGTTGGGAGAGCAGGAGAAGCAGTTCGTGGCTAAGGAGGACGTGGAGAACCGCTCTCTGCGCTTGGACCGCGCTCCTCTAGGCATTCCTGCGCCGTGCCCGAGGATCCGTGGGGAGCTCGGTTCGGTCCCCATAGCTCAGGGCTGTCCCTGCGCTCGGGCAGCAAGGAGTGAGAAGGTTCTGGCCAGGCAGATGCTCAGCCCGAGTCCAGAGCTGTTGTGCTCCCACCTTGTTCTTGGCTTCCTCTTCCAGCCGCCTCTTCTTGTCCAGGGTTTTGGTGGTGATGCTGCTGGCGGTGCTCTGCTGCTCTTCCTCCGCCTTCACGGCCATGTACTTGGCCTTGTCGTGCTCCTCGCTGCGCTGCATGTAGGTCTGCTTGGCCTTGCGCAGGTTCACCTCTGCCTCTTGCTGCCGGGGAAAGCAGTGACCGGGGTGAGGACTGGACCCATCGCTTCCCCCGCCGGCTCCCCAGGGCCCCCTTCCTGGCCCCCGTGCCCCGTTTCTCCAGCGTCCCCCAGCACAGCAGAGGACAAAGCTCCAAACGCTGCTGGAGGGGGGCAAGGGGCCCGGCACCCTCAGAGGGGCACAAGCCCCGGGGGCACTCAGACCGGGCTCGGGCGCGCAAACCCAGCCGGGGCTGCGGGTCTGTTACTCACCAGCTTCCTCTGCGCCCGGTGCCACTGCTCCTTGATCTCCTTCCGCCGCTTCTCGTGCTCCAGGCGTCTCACTGTTAGCGGCTGCGTGGGGAGGGGGGGGACAGCCCCCACGGCGGTCTGAGCCAGACGCTCACCGCTCCTCCCTTTGCAGAAGGCTTTGCAAGGAGAAGTTCCCCGCGGCGGGTGTTATCGCTCCCAGCGCCGCTGGGCTCGGTTACGGCGAGGGTTTGTGCCACGGACAGAAGTTGGCAGCCTCCCTCCAGCCTGAGCTGAGCAAGAGCAGGGACAGGAGACGGGGTCCCCGCTCCCGGGCAAACAGCTCCGGAGAGCAGCTCGAGACGGGAGCGGCTTGGCGGGGGCTGGCGGGGAATGTGGGCACGCAGAGCCCTCGGACGAGGTGAGAGCGGTGAGGAGGTGCTGTTTGCTTTGCCAGACTTGGGGGTTTCTCCTAGACCCTGCGTCCGAACCCGTCCCCAAGGACCTGAAGCGGCTGAGCCCCTGGGCTCAATCCGCCGAGGCCAGTGCAAAGCCAGGGAACGCCGAGCCCGAGCGGGGCTGAGCCGAGCAGAGCCCGTTTGTGGAGGAGCTGCCTGGGGCAGCAGGACTGAGCAGATCAGTGGCCTCCTCACTGCCCAGCTGCCGGGGAGGACCCTTCGAGACAGACGGACGGCCCTCCGTCCGCTCACCTGGAGGAAGGTCTGGTGCTGCAGCGTGTTGGCAGCCTGCAGAACCGACGTCCCGTGCTCCATGTCCTGCTCCAGGGCCAGCAGGTAGATGGACAGGAAGGGCATGTTGGTCTGAGAAAGGAGAAAACACACGGCCCTGAGCCCGGCACCGCAGCGTGAGCCGACGGAGACGCGTCCTGGGGGGACGGAGAGTGCTGGGGGGAGGTCGGAGCATCGCCTGCCCAGTGCCCGGGCTGGAGAGCAGGGGCTGGGGCGCATCCGGCGTGCGAGCCTGCCCGGGCTCTCCCTGCCGGCACGGCCGGGCAGAAGCACCAGCTACCAGTGGAGGAGCTTTCGCAGGGTCTCGGCATCGTCCTTTGCTTTGGTTAGGACATGGGAATTCTGCCAGGGAAGGAGCTTTGGAGAACTGCACGCCCGCTCTCCGGGGCCGGGCAAGAGAAGCTCTCCAGGGCCGCTGGAGCAGCCCGGACGGCCGGTGCCGTCGGGGACGTGGGGACTTGCCTCCTGGCTGATGGTTTGCTTGCAGCTGTTCGCCATCTTCTGCAGCCCTTTGGCGAACTCCATCTCTGGAAGAGAAAGGCTGAGATTGGAAGGACGTCCGAGCCNCAAGGGTGTCCCTGCTGACCGGGTTCCTTTTTCCAAATAAATCGGGAACTGCGGGGCTGGAGTTCACTGCAGCCCTTGCAGTGCCTGGGTCCCTCGGACTCGTGCATGGGAGGACCTCGACCTGTGCTGGTGCTGCCGTAGGGGCTCAGCCCCGCTCCAGAGAGGACCCACCCGCCGTCCTCCCCGCCTCACCCAGCATGGTCCTTTTCTCCAGGTATCCGATCAGGTCCTTCATGTACTTGGAGATGTTTTTGGCGTACTGGAGGGCAGCATCCACCCCTCCCTCGCAGCGCTGCAGCATCACGTCCACTTCCTCGGCCGGAGGGCGGCCTGCGGTGGGACGAGGGAGAGGGTGGGGAGAGAAAGAGGAGACCCACGCCGAATGTCTCAGCCCGAAATGCGCTCTCCAAGCACCTTCGAGTTCCCAGGAGCACTGGAACAGCTGGGAAAACCCTAGGACAGCCTGGCGAGCCCCTGCGAGCCCCGTGAGCTTTCAGCGCAAAGCTCCCTGTTCCTGCGCCAGCATCGTGCTGTGCTGGGGTCCTGCCAGCCCCCCCGTGCCAGCAGCTCTGCTGCCGTGTCTCAGCCAAGCAGCCCTGCGTGGCTCGGAACCGCAGCAGCGGCGGGGAAGACGCCGGTTGGTGCCGGCCGGGCTGCTCAGCCGGGCACCCCACCACCCCAAACCGCACGCCCAGACCCTGCCTGCTCACCTGTGTCGTAGCTTTGCACGCCCGGAGGCACGCTGGCCCCTCCGGCCCCGGCGATCCCCCCGCAGAGGCTCTCCATGGTCTTTGGGAACCGGGAGAGGAAAGGGACTGATCAGAGCCGGGGAAGGGGAGCAGCTGGAGGGGCTGGCGGCTGACGGGGACGCAGAAATCCGGCGCTGCCGGAGCCTTTCTGCTGCTGCTGGAAGCTGCTGTGCCCAGCCCGCGGCTCCAGAGGAAGGCCAGGAGCTAACAGGAGCGTTGCTGGAGAGGTGCCTTGCTCTGGGCACACACCAGACCGGGGCAGAGCCACGGGGAGCAACCAGAGCCGCTTTCTGCCCCTGCTGAGAGCTGCTCCGTCCCCTCCCGGCCACCCTGCCCTCTTGGTCGGGCTGCCAAGCGGCTTCTTGCCTCCCGGGGACGATGGTGAGGGCAGGAGCAAGCAGGCAAAGCCGACACGCAGCCCCGACGGGCTTGGAGATGAGCTGGGGATCCCCAGGCGGGGGCGGGGGGCTCAGCCCCTTCCCGAGCCGGGTCTGAGCGCCCGGCACATCCCGAGCCCGGCGCGATGGGACCGGGCATCACTCACCTGGTTCTGGTCGCTGGGTGGGATGGAGAGGATGGTGCTGCTGTCCACCTCCCCCATGAGGAACTCGGACACGCTGTGAGGAGAGGAACGCGACCGGGCTCAGCGCAGGGAGGACGGGCAGTGACAAGCAGGGCTGTCACCCAGCAGCACCCGACCCGCGACCGAGGGACCGGGCCAGGGCCAGGGCGGTCAGGGCTGCAGCACTGGTGTCGGCGGGGATCAGCTCAGCTCCACGGGACCTGGTCTTGGTCACTCAGCTGGAGGAGCAGAGCTTGGCCCAGCACTGAACAGGGGCCGGGAGACAGAGCCTGTGGGCTCGAGCAGGCTTTGGGGTCCCTCCCCAGGGCTGGAGGAATCGCCGGTGAGAGCGGGAGGAGTTGTCTGCCCTCCCCGTGGGGTCTCCCCGTGGGGTCTCCCCGGTCCCCAGAGCAGTGGGGCTGTGTGGGGCTGCGCGTGGGCGAGGGGATGGGGTGAGGGGTGGAGGTGTGTCCTGGCCAGCGGGGATAACGCGGTCCCTCAGGGGACCTTCTCTGGGGGATCGCTGGCCAGAAGTCCCTTACGTGCTGCTGAAGGACACTGCGATGGTCTCCACGGCCTTCTCGAACTCCCGCTTGTCCGTCTCATTGTTGGATTCGTAATGGAAACCTGGAAACGAGGAAGCGAGGCAGCCCTGTCGCCACGAGTGCCTGTCTCAGGGAGAAGGAGCTGCCGGCTCCCGCCGGTCTCAGCCCTGCCGTGGGGCTGGGGCTGGGTCCGGGGAGGTGAGGACCATCCCTGCGGACGATGGACCTTCTCTAGGGCAGCGCAGTGCCTCTGCCCCCCTGTTTCTCCCGGGAATGACTCCCCTGCCAGCATCACTTGGCTCCCATTTCTGCTCACTGCCGTTACCCAGGGCTGCCGGGAAAGCGCTGCTGACTGCGGACCCGTCCTGCTGCCCCCCATCCAGACCCCTGCCCCACGGCGGGACGGCTTCCTCCGGCAGGGCTCTCGCCACGGCCGAAAGAGGAACCGCCGGCGGCAGCAGGGACCGGCGTAGACAGGCGCCCGGGCCGAGGGACACTCGCAGCACCCCGGTGCCTTTCTGCTGGCTCCTCTGCCCCGGTGGGTGCCGGGGACGGTGAGCCGAGCCCCCGGGCTGCGGTGAGGGGCTGGGATCAGCCCCCACCCCTCTGCCCAGGGACGTGGGCAGCTGGAGCTCACGCCAGCCCACCCAGCGTGGGCCAGACCTCCTGCCCCCCACCACGAGGCTTCCTCTCCCCTCGCGGTTGCTGCTCGGTGTCCAGGAAGCGGCGCGGTGACGCAAAATGTTGTGCTGTGCCTGCGGTTAGCACAGCCGTCCCGCTCCCCGCTGGTGTAGCTGCGGGCAGGGGGTGGTGCCCCGGCCGGGATCCGGGCTCCGCAGACCCCGCTCCGACAAACACGAGGTGCTGCCGGGAGCAGGATCCCATGATTTCAGCGTTTCTCCTGCGGCCGGGCTTGGAAGCCCCCAGGCAAGGATCTGGGCTCCGGGATTTCTGACACTGCATCATCCTTAAAACTAAAACACCCCAGCAGGCAGCCGATGCTTTCGCCCTCTCCGGTGTCCGTGGGGCAGCTCCCGTCCCAGCAGCCCCCCCACGGGCTCCCCGCACCCCACACGTCCCAGCACAGGGCAGGAGGGGAGCGGGACAGAGCTGCCAGCCCCACCGTCTCACCCTTGACTTTGGAGATGAGGGTGCCGGCGGCCGTCAGGGTCTCCAGGGTGTTGAGCAGGGGGTACTTGTTGATGACCTGGCGCAGGATGCGCAGGGTTTCACCCAGGCACTCGTGGGCCAGCGGCCGCTGGGGCTCCTGGGGGTCTGCAAGAGAGGGGGGCTGAGCCGCTGCCACACATCCCTGCCCCGTGTCCCTGACCCACATCCCTGCCCCGTGTCCCTGCTCCGTGTCCCTGCCCCGTATCCCTGCCCCGTGTCCCTGCTCCACGTCCCTGCCCCACATCCCTGCCCCATATCCCTGCCCTGTGTCCCTGC
>Ga0065711_1045518_pt1 | contig 13425 bp, 7 predicted proteins | sample Hoacrofraction12_FD_59098 | JGI IMG/M metagenome (GOLD analysis project Ga0065711, IMG submission 59098) | Hoatzin crop microbial communities from Cojedes, Venezuela - Epithelial fraction 12 v2 (version 2) | ecosystem: Host-associated > Birds > Digestive system > Esophagus > Crop | place...
GGGGGGGTGTTGGGGAGAACGAGAGCTGGCATGAAGACAAATCTGTTTGCAAGCACTGGGCTGTACCACCTATTCTAGTTCAAGTCACAGCACAAGACTCGGTAGTCTGGACTGCAGAACAGGAAAAGACCAGTCTAAACATCACAGACCACATCTCATAATCATAATGATTACTACAGAACTGTGAGCCATCATGCTTAGGGAGGCCTGAAGAAACACCGAAACCTCAAATTCTTTCTTTCGTACTAAGAGGAAAAAAAAGTGGAAACCAAACATTCCTAGAGAAAGGAGAAGTGTGTGTAAGTATTTCTCACTAAATATTACCATACCAATTCTGAATTCCAATATAAAATCAATTTGTTTTGAAAGCAATCATGTATTAGGATGAACGGTATGATCTATTACAGCAGCCAGTCAGCTAAAACATTAGAAAATTCATTGCGGATTCCACAACACTCAGTTCAAAATTATTGGTACCAACAAAATACACACATTTGCTTATAAACACGGCACTCGATTCAAATTGTTTCTAACCAGAGAACATTCTCCTCTACATCTTAAGTCTCTTTCTCAGATGTGGAAGGGTAGCACATCATTCACTGCACTTCCATTTGCAGCTCTCCAAAACAAGGGACACCCTTCATTTTGTATACAGATACTGCCTCACCAAATTGGGGCGTGGGGGATGTTTGTAGAATTTCTTAGGGTGCAATTTTACGGCAGTGCAAGTCAATCCAAATCTGTCAGACCTGTCCCTCCATTACTCCAGCACGCATGCGACTGATGAGTGACACTACTAAAAACTCCTTTTTCTAGCCAGGTTACTTTTCGTATAGATCTGCTTCTTGAACCAGCTCACTACATGGCTGTAAAAATGCACAGAGGAGGGTGGGACTGCTTCAGCCCAATCTTAGGGTGCAATTTAATGAATCTTTAAGTTGATTTAACAGGGTCTAACCCAACAAACACAAATTAAACTGTCACTGCAAGTAACAGCTCTGCCATCCCAAGACTGTCATACAGCTTCTGCCAACACAAGGAGGGGGTACTAGGTGACTGTGTGAGTCACACTGATCCAAATGAAAACTAAACTGTGGAAAAAAAAATGGTTTTGAACAGGATCACTTCCGCAATCCAGTATCCTTGCAAGCCACAGACACACCTGGCTTGGCATGTAGAAAAGGATGGCCCACAAGCAAGTACGAGTACTTCAGTGGCTCAACATGCTGGCTCTGGTGTTTGTGCTTGCACACATCCCAGTAGAGCGAAGCACACCAGTGTCTGATTCACGGCAATCCTCCAGCTACTGGTGTAGCAACCCCATCTTATCCAGCTGTACTACTTTCCCCCTCCTTGCCTCTATTTTTCACTTTTCTCCTCTTACTCTTCACTGACTTGATTTGTTTCTACGGCTTTGAGAGTGCTGCTAACTGAAATAAAGCAAACAACTTTGAGTCGTATTCTCCCTGAAGAGCAATGGCAGCAACGGTGAAGATGAGTGTTTCCTTCAGTAGCAGCGTCAACTTAAAGAGTATTCAACGTAGTCAGGTGCAACAGTGTCAGGATGACAAGCTTCCAAAACACAATTTCAGCACTCTGTAAAGAGGACCTGCAGTTTTTTATTTTTAGATAAACTAACTTGATTTCAAGTATGTTAAAATACTCGCTATGCAGCTCAGCTCAGATTATTAAGATGACTCGCAATACTCTGCTGAACTAATCTGTCATTACTTACCCCTCCACCTTTTCACCTTCCTGATGAAATTATTTTTGCCCATAGCTTTGTTTTTGAGCAGAAGATTGATAAAGATTATGAAAAGCAGTGAGAAAACCCTCAATAAATCCTCTAAAAATGCTAGCAATTATTATTTTCCTCATTTATAAAATTGAGGTGATCGACCAGCTTTAAAATTAATTTTATGGGGATGTTGCATGATGCCAGGCTTTTAACCAAAGTGTTGACAGGCATTAAATTAGATGGTATACAGCAACTGGAAGTCATCACAGCCCACACACAGACTGAAGTCGGAGTGACTCTGAAGAGTCTCAAGACGGTGTGAATTAGGGCACAGCTCCACAGGATGATTTCTCAGGAGGCAGAGCCAGTGTAAGAGTGCCCCTGAAGATGTCTCTCAAACCAGCTTCACTGCTGGATAAAAATATAGCGGAGAACTCCATCCTCACAGATGTATATGGGTATGAGAAACAAAGTTTAGCATCAGAAATGGAGTGGTACACAGAGCTGCAACTCTAGGATGAGTATTCTTTAATCTATATAAATCCAACTCAGTCAGAATGCTCCAAGTTGCACAAGAACCTAAACTAAAAAAAACAGGCAAAGATGTTAAAATGAAAAAAAATTAAATGGCAGCCTTTTTACTTTGTAATCTGTCTGCAGGTGTTTTAACTTTTAAAGGGAAACAAAGGCTAGGACTGAAAGAGCAAAACATTACACACCGCCCCCACTTTTCTAGCTGAGTTTAGAAACATAGCCTTTAACTTGGATTTCACTCCAAGTTCAAAGAGATTTTTTTACTAGGTTTTCTACTGACCTACTTCCAGTTGTGTACCAATGCGTATATATTTTACAGAGATACAGTTTTAGTACTTGGTGAACCCTCACGTTTCCTAAAGCAAAATTTTCATGATTTTACAGCATTCTAGACTACCAGTTGCAACCGGGACAAAGCTGAAATCTTATTTCCAGATTTCCCAATTTCCCTCAGGCTGCAGAGTTATGCCTACTTTCATATTCTACATACATATTCTCAGAAAAAGTGTCACTAACAGCTCACAAATGCAACTCCTAGACCTTCATTTACTGACTTCACAGAAGCAAAAATAATACTACTTTTCTTGCCACTGGAATTTTACTGGCAATAGCAGAAGCAGAAGCTTTAGAGAAGAGATGGATCAGAAGTTTTTCAGAAATAGTGATACGTGCCAACTACATTTACAAAGGATGACAGACCAAGGTACTTAAATAAACATGTATTTTCAGTAAAAAGCTGTGAAGTTCCCTTGCATTGCTTTGTTTTGCTTCGTACATGAACGAATGTTAATTCTGCAGCAATTCGGTGCAGAGAAAGAACCACCTGTCAAAAACCGAACATACAGGGTAGCCTTTTCCACCTCTGCCCAGAATGTTGAATTCCATTTCTACCATCAAAAGCAAGTATTGAGTTTACTTCATTTCATTCTCATGACTGCAACAGCTTAAGAATCAAACTTCCTTTCACTTAGCCTACAATACATTGCACCATTGCGTGAACAAAGGGGTACAATTTCTGAACTCTCTCTCTCCACTGTTTCATGCAAACAAAGTTTTTAAAGAAAAATTACATCCTTTCTGACTGACTAGGACATCAGGACTAAAGCCCACAGGAAGGCACTGCAGTCAGTGAGAGTTAAGTGACTATCAGGTTTTACTCTTTAAAATGACAAGAACAATTTTTTATACTCCTCAAAATTTAATTTCAAAAAACTCCCTACTAGATTATGAAAATGGTTTGATTAAATGTCAATAATGAGTTTATTATGGAAAACCATTACTGCATTTTGGACAATTAAGTATATGCATATATTTTCAATAGTAACAGAACAACACAGTTCAAATACAAAAAGGTATTAAAATAACAGGATTCACCCTACTTTGACTACTCTATCTGTCTGATGGTAGAGTAAAAATTTTAAGGGGAAATACCCAACAGCATTTTCCTTTAATTAAATTGGCAACATAATCAGTTTATTTTTTTTAAGGAAACACTTACTTTAACGAACTTATTTTCATACCCACACTATGGCACCACCATTAGGCTCAAACTGCAATTCTTTATATTAAGCACTTCCTAAGTTCAACTCTACTTCCACTGCACACATCTTGCTCCAGCATTTGTACCACCATCCTGATTTTAGGCAGCCAAAATAAACAGAAAAAACAAATTATGTAAGAAAAATACCATAGAAAACATTAACTAAAAAACTTAGTAATCATCTTTTGAGATTTTTAGCTACTTTTGAGTGGTTTCAGCTTTGGGGTTTTTTTTCGTTTTTGCTTTATCCTTTCTGTAATAGCATATTGCACAAGCTATTTTCATCAAGACAATCAATGAATACAGCTATCATTTTCAGCCATTAAAAAGCACTTCAAGTTAAAAACTTAGTAATATTTTCAAATACCTTGCACAGCCCTCTACCAGTCCGTGAGTTAAGTGAGTATTAAAAAGTTGTTGTACTTTATTTTAGCTATTTATCTCCTTTACTGCTGCTATATGAAATTAGTTTTATCATAAGCAGCAAAATTAACGATGGCTGGTTTCCAATAGGCCTGTTCCCCATCACTCTCCTCTGAGAGGGCTGCCAACTCGCTCCCTGCTGCATCCCTCACTCATCCTCCTCCACTACCTGTCCACTCCCCTTTGGGTGCCACGCTGGAAGAGCTGGGGATGGGGCAGTGCATCGGCTGCTGCCTTTTGAAACGTTTAACAGTGCTGGTCCATTTTCCTTTGCATAAACAGAATTTGGATGTCTCTATTCTGCTCAGCACCAATTAGACAAATCTTGCGTCTCTGAAACCTTTGCCCAACTGCCAGCAAGTGTTGAACCAACGTAACTTCAGGGAAGATCAGTAACAAAGAAATTAGACTGGCTGATCAGATAAAAACCTTATTTCATCAGAAAAGCAAGCTAAAAACATTTGCCCAGACAAAGCACTATCACACACACAAAGTAAAGCGAAAAACACAAATATGTTTTCTTTCAACTTTTGAGACACTAATTCTCAGGCACTTCAAACTACAGTAATACAATTTTCTTAATAAGTACAAGTTTAAAGTTCATCTTTCGATGGTCTCCCATGTTAGATAGAGTGATAAAAATAGTTTAAAGATCAGTAGCTACACAATATTAAAAAAAATATTGTAAACCTGCAGCTATCCTGCGTATCTAAAGCTATCCTCTGATGGTCCATCAGGTTACTTCCATAGAAAGCCGTAAGACAGACAGCAACACACTACAACAGCAGAGGAAAGGGAATTCTTTAATGACTGCAAGCAAATGCTAACATACTAAACACAAACATAACTACTTTTTTTTTTGAGTGTGTGCATTTTTCAGGTGCTGTAGCCAGCAAAGAGGGGGGTGGGGGAAGATCTAAGAAACATTTGATTCCTCCAAACTCCTTTTGAAATGTTCTTTCTCCTTCTCTTTCATCTTCAATGTCTGCATCAGTTCAAAAAATTATTTGTAATTAGAAAAGACATATGTCTCTTTAATGCTTATGAATGTATGTTGCCAGTACAAAACTTTTTCTCTGCTTTGACAGAACTCCTGGAGACAGAGGTCGTAATTTCTACCATGAGGTATTAAAACATAATACTAAAAACATAATGTAACACCTAAAATTGCTCATGACCACATCAAATACTGTCTCAGCAAAGGTGATAGGCTCTATTAACAGAAGACAACATAGTACCATTAAGATTAGGTAATATTACTAAACAACTAGAAAAAAAATAGGAACTCACTTGAGAATAACTAAGACATTAAAAAGGCTGACCCGTCTTTGCAGTAAATTTGAATGTATTCTTCCCTCAGTGTGGCTGCAAAACTGATCCTAGCACTGCAAGCTCTGACATCTCCATCAGATAAGTACGAATCATCAGTCTCACATAAATAAAACATATGTTTAGGATATCCCATGCTATCTAAGTACCACAAAGCTTTCAACCTTCCTTTCTAAACAGGAACATACCTCGTGCCAACTTTATCTTTGTTTACCTTTAACAGTACTTCGTCACGCTTAAGACATCTCTGCAACAGCCAAATTCTGATGTCAGCACAGCAGTGGGAATACGGTTCATTAGTTTACTGCAGCTGCGGAGCCAGCAAACACACATTGCTTTGAGTGACACCAATAATAACCGTGTGTTTTAGATTTCTAGGTAACAATGGTGATTAAGAATATACTGCAGTCTGGAAAAATTTCATATATGAAGAATGTTTAACACAGATTGGGGACTAGACAAAAGTTTAGTTTTTTTAACTACCACAATAGCTATAATATGTACTGTGAATGACTGATCTGCTAATTATTTTGCCTGTAGTTTTTGGTAGCAAAAGATACATATAGGCATTAAGCAGACAAAATAATATGAATTGATTCAAGTAGACAAGGAAGAAAAGTAACCTCAGATGATGTTTGATTTCCTTTCCTATCAATCATCTCCATATTACTGTCTGCAAACCAAGGGATAATTTTTCTTTCACTTCATAGCGCTGTTATGAGATTAACATTTTGTTTATGAGTCTTTGAGCACAGCTAAGGCTCCTACTGTTTTGCAAACATGCATACAAACTCCTCATAAGAATGCAGTGATGTCAAAGATTTCATATCCAAAATTTATTTTAAATATTTGAATACATAAGAACTCTCCCACAATATACCATAAAAATACATACTGACAGGCACACCCACCTGAAGTGATTTGTACGACCAAAGCATGTCACTTATACTAAACACAACATCACTGCAGCTCTGCCACAACCTCCCAGTGTAGCCCTAAGAAATATTTAACCTTCAACAATTTTTTAGGTTTCAATTTCAATGAATTCTCTTTCTTCAGGAGAGGTGAGCAAAACCAGAAATTCCTATTTTACTATCTGTCATTCGTTATTTTGTATGTTATCACAATGACTCTTCTTCCTCTCTTTTTCAAGGTAAACAATCCTATACTTCTCAAACCTCTAATGAGGGTCCTCAATCCTAATGTTAATACAGTATTTGATAAGTGATTACATGCCTTTCCTTTTTTTTTTCTTAAAAAAAAATAACAAAACAAAAAAACAAAAAAACAAAACACACAACCCAAAAAACTTGAAGCCATTACTTCATTCAGTCCACAGAAAGAACTTGCTCTGGAGTTAATCAAGATTGTTTGGTAGAGGAGCATATTGCCCAAAGGCCACCTTTCTTATTTATTGAAGCTGGAAGACTGTAACTGAAGGCAAATATTGCAGAAAAGGAATATTCTATGCCATGTTTTAAAACAGTTAAGCCTGAAGACTTGCCTGCTAGCCTCCCACCTATTACAAAGTTTCCATACAATGTCTGTTAAACAGCCAAAGTTTTCACAGAAAACATTTGTCATTTTCTGAGTTCTTAAGCAGAGACGATGAGGCCTGGTTTACAGAAGTGCTAGGCACTCAGAAATATAACTGAAATCAAAGGAACTTGTGGTCTGAACATGTAAAGTGCAACAGAACGCACAGTCACTTCAGAACTCACATTTCAGAAATGCCAAATCAGGCATATGAAGCCAACTTGTCTTTCTTGTGCTTGGTCTTCTTGCTTTCGATAGCTTTTCAGTTCCCTATCTTTTAAACTGTGATTAACATCATGTCCTCACCTCACAAAAAACAAGAATAAAATTAGTAATTCTCTGAGGTTTATAATAGAACAAAAGAGGGCATAAGGACTTGCCAACTAGTCTGTCCATTTTGGTGATCAGTCATCAGAAGTTATCATTCCTAATTCAGCAACCTCTATTTTTTCCTCTTTCAAATTGGGGCTTCTTTTCTTTCACAACATATTTGTCTTCGTGTTGCCAGGAAACCATTAGAATAATATTGTACATGTGAAATTGCCATTAATTACTGATGCACTTGTAACAAAAGAAAATTATCAGATACAAAAACAAAGGCTCTCATCATCAATTTGAAATTAAGTAACATCTGGGTGAACTGGGTGAGCCTACACTGTCTAATTCTCTACGAACTGATTAAATTGGGACATTTACAAAGCAAACAGCTAATATTCCATTGAAAAAAAAAATCAGAACAACATTTCTTCTCTGACTAGTGGCCTGTCCTAGTTAATGAGAAACTTGATTGTCGCAAGAGTCAAACTAATTAAAAAGATTAAACTATGAGCAAAATCAAATTAGAAATTTGGCTTTAGGCTTATGTGGCCAGCAATAGCTCAAGAACATTGCAAACTGCAGTCTACTGTTAAATACAATTAATGGAAGTTTTAAAATTTTTAGAATAATTAACTGTAGATCATTTCTGGAACCTAGCTATATGACCTCCACAAAACTACTTATAATTCTTAAATGTAAGCATGTAAATACATGGAAGTCAGAGGTCTAAGCCATGAAAATACCCATGTCATCCAAGTCTTGCCAGCAAATGGTATTTATTAACAAATACAATCCAGCATACTTAAAACATACATCTTTTCCCCTCAAGCATACCAAATTCCAGTGTATGATACAATATAAAATAGATTTTCTTCTCTCAGATGATACTCTAATTTATGTATTTTAGTTTCCTTTAAAATAACTACCTAAACATAGCCAGGTCAGAGTAAAAAGCAAGTTGTTTGTGGTTTTTTTTCCTCTTGCATACATCCAGCCTACCCCAAAACATTTTAGTAGCAAAAAAGCAACCTTTCTCAATTTTAACATTATGTAATAGATGCCTAAAAAACCACCTGTGCATAATATGATACATTATTAGCATTAACTACTTCCAGTGGTATGAGGATAATCCTCCAAAGACAAAGACACAACAGTCTCAACTACAAAGAGGCCAACATCTAATAACCCGAGAAACATGCAGAAAGACAATGGGAAGAAGCAGAGTGAGTGTTTGTTTCACTGTGGCACAAATACGTATCAGATAACTAAGAAATGCCATGGGACAAGATAAGGAAGACTTCAAGCCACCCTAGGAGCGCTAACTTCTCCAGAAGATCACAAGCTAGGCCTTGGGGTGGGGTGGCAGGGGGAGAATTGGGGAGAAGGTGGAGGGGGGGTGGCATGTGTGGAAATCAAAAGAAACTTTCACAGGAAATGCCTTGCCAGACTGTCACCATGGGAAAACCAACAAGACTACCAGACTGACTGAAAAACGAAAGGAAAATCACTCCCCAAAACAAGCAAACAAAAAACCCCAGAAAACAGACTACTAACTGCAGGTATGATAAAGAACAACTACATCATCCTCAACAAATCCTAACCTGTAAAACTCTTAATTTCACAAAGACAGGTTTCTACACTGCCCTAAACCTTTGTGATGACACTAATTTATCACTCCTTTTCCTTTGGAAGGTTTCAGAAACTTCCTTTTTTTTTTTCTCTCTCTCTCTCTCTCTCTCTCTCTCTCTCTCTCTCTCTCGTACATTTTATCTTTAGTGTCTGATTAAATGTGCTTTTTACAGATTTTATCAATCGGTGTTGCTTAACCAACGTCTATAGGTAAAATACAACACTGCACTATAAACGTTTTCCTTTTTCTGCAGACTTGTCATACACTTTACCAAACTGTATGGTTGTTGGTACAGAGCTGTATCTCAACTCGTCATCATGCATTAATTCTTTTACTTAAAAAAATCTAGCAGGCGAGATAAGAAATGGGGACTTTTGCATTGTTACTGCAAAACTATCTCAAAAGATAACATTTGCAAGCTTTCACATTCAAATCGGCTCCAAAGTTCCTTCCTTCAACAGTGCAAGGCAGGACTGCCACAGAAAGAAGTTGCTTTTTCCCCTGTGCCACCACCCTAAGTATTTGTGAGCTTTCACAATAAGTCAGGCAAGAAAACGATTCAGGCTAAAATTAATACAGGTTTGGGGTTTTTTTCCTCCGAAGTTTTAACCCAGATCTGTTCACCAATCCATTTTGGCACGCGGCAAAACAAAATGGTTGTAGAGTGGGTACAGAACAGAGGCTGGGACAAGCAGCAGAGTGCGACACTTCTTTCAGTGGCAGTTCTGGGTTTGCCTACAAAACCTATTTAAGTCAGTCTCTGAGAAACTCTATGCATTTTGGATTGATGGGGCTATTTTTAGTATATCTGACAATTAAACACACTACCATTAATCTTGTTCATAATGATGGGAAGGTCATACATAAACGACATCAAAACATTCTCTTGTGACCAAAGTTATATCTGAGATTTAACAGTTTGCTGACAACAATATACAAGTCTGGCATTTGACAAGGCAGTAAAATACACTCAATTTTGAAAAAAAAATCAGTAGACATAGAGAAACTTTGCAGCAAAGCAGATGCTGAGTTTCTAAAATTTCTTTCAACCTTCAACTATCTTATATGAAGAAATACAGTATTACTAGTCCAATTGTTCTCAACTTCTATTTAGTTGCTGGCTTGATTTTGGAACCGAAGGACGACTACTTGGGTGCCTTAGAATTGTTTATGGTTTTCAACTTCTATTTCTTGGTCAAATAAAACTTATCAGCTCCCCCCACAAACCTTACTAAATTGACAAGCATTTGACTTATAGCCCTGAAACCAATCACTACATAACCTGAACAGATGAACCGTAAAGAGGAACATCAGCAAAAAAAAAAATATAAAAAAAAACCCCAAAAAATCATTTTGTTGTCACAGTACAGTAAGCCTCAACTCTCTGCTACATGTGGTATATCTGCCTAGTTTAGTTAAACTCAACTGGATCTATTAAACGGACACTTGTCCCCAGCCACAGCACACCACAGTTAGAATCACTTCTTCAGCAGCTGAAATTACACATCGTATACTGTCCCACTTCAAGAAGGCACTGACCCATCAATGTAATCTAACACACCAGAAACCACCTTTGACTCCATTAACCACCTGAACTGGCGTTTCATTCATCATACATAAGCAATCCAGATGCTTTTCCTTTTTACACTGCTCAGAAAGTACACGTTGATTTCAAAATTCTCAATACTTCCATTTCCAGTACAGTGCTAATGTTATCACACAGATGTATCAAAACACTGTAAAGGAATCTGGCCTACATTTCATTACCCACAACCCTAAGCAGAAGAAGGGAAAGGATAGAAAAACATTCTTTTAAAAGTCCTTGGCACAAAAGCTGCTGTTCAGGCACTCTGGGACAGGTGCCCAGAACGTCTCAAGTTCCAATAATAAGAAAAGCCTCCATTACAAGAAGTGATCTGGACACAAAAAATACAGATGTGGTATCAGAAAAGTTGCTAATAAGGACACAAATTTGTAACCAATTAAGTTGCCCTTTACTTCAGTAAGCTAAAAGAACCAAAATTTGCAGGAACTGACCCAAAGCCTGGTGGCCAAAACACCAAGGTAGACGCTCATCTTCTGTAAGAGACACACAGAGCGTCTTTAGATCCTGCATGGCCCAGAAGGCAGCAAAAAACCTGCAGTTTCAAGGGTCGATTCAGGCCTGAATTTGTACATTCTGCTAAATCTGGCTTTTATCATAAAGTCACACTTAAAGTTGCGGAAAGTCATCTTTTAATTGATCGAAACTTTTTCAAGCACTTCCATCCCAAACACTGCATCACCATAATATGCCACACGCCAAAGTGAATTTATTTTTATGAATCAAGCTGATATCAAGAAGCTTGCATTTCATAAACAAATATTATGTATATGTCTATACAAAAACATAAAGAACAAAAACACTCGTTGGTTTAGTTCCAAAGGGTTTGGTGCTTCCATTTTTATTGATGCTTCTGTAAAGCCAGTATCTGACAAAAAAAAAATTCCTCAAACTCAGATTAGGCAGTACCAATAAGATAAGAAAAATCTTCCTCTGTTGTTTCAGTGATGGTAAGTCCACTAGCAAAGCAGTTGTTCCCATCTAAAGTTAGTCTACAGTCTTTGAGCTCATCCACATTCCTTAACAGTAGTTCATAAAAATGATGTAAAAAAACTCTGCTCAAAAAATTATGTCCAACACACAACATGCGAATTCAGCAAAACAGATATGCATGACTTTGAAATCCTATTATTGCTATTACCTAGGAATGGCACAGCTCACCATTGCAAGTTCTCCAACTCGGACAAAATAGACCACCCATTTCAACCAGCACCCCAAAACTGCACTCCTCCCCATTCCACACAAACTTTGATTCAAGATCTCTGTCCAAACAACCAAAACTCTCAGATCTTCTCCTGTAACTGGCAATATTCCACTGGAGTTTTGAAAATACCAGGCTGGACTTGTCCATTCAATAATTTTCAAAACTGTAATCGGACAACAAGGCTTCTTTTCAAAGAAACAACTGACACATGCCTTGCTGCTTTGAAAGCAAAGCGCAAAGCCTACGTTCTCTTCACATTTATAGGCAAGACATTATTCAATGTGCTAACCGACTAGCGAAGACCATGATTTTTACTTTTCCATCATTGTGGAGGCACTGTTGTGATGGGAAACAGTTCATCAGATGAGATGATACTTCTGATCTCTAAAAAAATTATTACATCTCCACCCTGGGCATCGGACCAAATCCCAGGTTACAACAACTTTCTGGTCCAAAGACCATGGCGTCAGCAAACGAGCTCTGCCAATATTTGATCAATGCTCAACTTCATTCTCTATTCTCAGCATAGAGTTAAGAAATAATACCACTGTGACACGTTTCATGTTTCCAGTGGAAAAAGGGATTAAAAAAATAAAACACAGAAATAAGCCTCACAGTCCCTCAGGATGCTGTCAAACAAGCAGAGAAGATGCTGTTGTAACAGTCCCTTTTGCTTATGAAAATTCAGCAACTTTGCCAAGCACCAGTTATACTGAATAGGAAAGAAAGGATATGAATTATATCGAATTGCAAAACCTGAGGTAGGTTTTACACACGAAACAATTTCAAAATTCCATCTATAAATTCCAGAAATTCATCTTCGCTGTTTGTGCACAGTGCTATCTTTTCAGTTGAGAACACCCTTAACTAGATCTAATTGTTTCCCCCACCCAACTATGCTGGAACCCACGAACACCTCCTAGCTTACCAACAAAATTTTCCATAACGTATCCTGTAATTATTACTTATGATCCCACTTCGGACCCCTCCCCAACACTGCGGATGTATTTCGTGAACAAATTAGCAGTTTAATGTATCACCTCTGGCTTTGAGAGAGCTCGCACGAGTACAGCCACGAATTACAAAAACGACTCCTCCTCTTTTAAGGAAAAGCAAGGAAGCGGTATTCCCACAAAGGTCTGAAGGCAAGGAGGAGATGACTACCCGTCAACCATGACAAGGAAGCAGTTCTCTGGCGGTCCCCCTCTCCAGCGATGAAATGCTTACCTTCAGAAGCAAAAGTTGCAGGAGGAGGGGGGTGGTGGTCAAGATTGCTCACCTTTAACCGTTTAACCACCTCATCGTTGGTAATCTTGTCCGTAATCTCCTTCACCCCGGGAGGATAGTAGATGATTTTACCATCGGCGGCAGGTTTCGGCTGGGCAGCAGGGAAGTCCATCCTGGCGCCGCCGGTTATAAACTTTCCTTCTCCACAGTCCTCTACCGGCCTCTATCGGTCAGAAAACAAAAGTTCAGCAGAATGGACGCGACTTTCTAACCCTCTTTTTCCATTTCTCACCCTGAATTCGCAGAAGGCCCCGCCGAGCAGCCCGCCGGCTGCGCCCCCCCC
>Ga0065711_1045519_pt1 | contig 13424 bp, 9 predicted proteins | sample Hoacrofraction12_FD_59098 | JGI IMG/M metagenome (GOLD analysis project Ga0065711, IMG submission 59098) | Hoatzin crop microbial communities from Cojedes, Venezuela - Epithelial fraction 12 v2 (version 2) | ecosystem: Host-associated > Birds > Digestive system > Esophagus > Crop | place...
TGGTGTGACATGTCAGAAAAACTCCCCTCAGCATACTGTGGAGTGGATATATAGAATGCCTGTAATTGCCTCTTTTAGTGGAGCATATCCACACTGTGTCTCAAGAGGCAGTTGGGTCACCACTAGATCCCTCCCACCCTCCTGCTTCCCTCTTGCTACAGCTGTGTTCAGTCCTGGTGGGCCCACTTACAGGGGAATGGGGGGAAGAACTTTATTTATTTTCCCCTTAAATATCCTTTTTTAGTCTGAGTGAGGCTAATCCAGAACTTAGCAACTCAAGAGCTCAGTCGTATAGCTAAACTCTTAGAGCAGTATTCACACCATCTTTGCTGGGCTGTTGTAGGACCTAACGCAGGTGACGCTCAAGGGACTAAGCTGGAGATTTCGAGTAACCTCCAATGCGAGTTAACCTTTATAAGATGGGATTTGTGAACATGGTAGAAGCTGTATTGATGTATTTTTTAATTTAAGTCCATACTGGCTGGTCTTGATTAGTATGAAAAGGGTTAGCGATACTGGGAAAGCTTCTGAGGAGCTCACCCCCCAATATTTCTTATGCAACAGGCAATATTTTTTCTCTCCAACAGTAAGGTCAAATATTACCTGTGGGCAAAGGATGCTAAAACAGCATCCCTTATCATCTTCTGGGCTAGAAGTTGTAGTGGAGAAGCACTCTGGACTCCTCATGAGCACCTTTGCTAAAAGTGCATGCTGAATACTGAAGCACAGCAGGAGACAGGGAAGAGCAGTCTCATGCAGAATGTGAAGCACAGCGATGTTTGTGAGCACGTGGCTTGTGTCTCTCCCCAGGTGCAGAGTGCAGCTATACGTGAGCTGCCTGTGAACTTCAACGGACAGGAACGCTCACACTGACAAAGACACTGAGCAAGAGCCAAGTTTGAAGCTGCCGCTGCTTCCTCAGTGGCTTAGTTATCCAGTATGTCAAACCCCTTGGCATGTAAATGAGACATAAGCTGCTTACAACAGGGCTGTTTTGCACACCTTCAGTGCTGGAAGCAGTGTGCCCTCGGCTAGAGATGAGGATGCAGCAAAATCAGTTCATTACCAGACTGCATTGTACTGACAAGGAGGCATGAGGATTGACAAGTGACAAGAGACACACGATGCTGTGCACCAAGTGCCAGCTCTGGGCCCCCATCCAAAGTGGCTTTTCTCAGGGAAAAGTACAGCACATCCACTATCACCTCGCTGGCTAAATTCGCTCCTTTCTCCTCCTCACAATATTTCAGAGATCTTCAGGGCCGCAGCTGCAGAGAAGTCTTGCCTTTTTGGCAAGTGTGCAGGATGGCTGAGCATATCAAATGAGCTTTCTAAGCTTAATTGATAATGACAACAAGTCTAAGGCAATCACATATAAAATTCTCTCTTCTCTCAGATGTTGCTGGACAAGTGCTGGTGCAAGCCAACTTCCCTCACAAACATTTCAGATACTGTTTCTTACTTTTTGGCTAGAGCTTTCAGTTAGACTTGGAAAATGACCAAGACTTATCATGGGCCTGGGTTACTTTTTTTCCCCCTACTTTTTTATCCTTATCCTCCTCAGACAAAACACTGCTTGATTCACTTAAAAAAAATCATCCTCTAACCCTGTTCTCACTTTCAATTCTCACTGAGGGTTTGGGGTGAGGTCAGGAATGCTCTGAAGCGGCACCTTTGCAGACAGCATGTTAATGACACAGAGGTCAGATTCATTTCACTTACACCTTGGCTAATGGGCTTTTTACAGAGTACCTACACATATACACACAGCTTTCTGTGTCTCCATGAATAAAATCTCCTCAGAGTACAAGATTGCACCTTTACAGGACTTTTATGAAGTGTCATTGCTCAGTTAGCTTCGCCTAAGCACATGTCAACATTATGTGTGGGCCACTGTCCTGCAGCTAGGAGCTGGAAATGAAGGCTTCCAAATGTCAGGAATGTTCATCAGCGGGGTTCTGAAGCAGGCACTTTGCAGACAGTGGAAGCGCACAGGGAGGGAAGGGAGCTGGAATACGGTCTTCACCCAAACTCAAACACTTTTATGTCTGACTGGCTGTTTGGATCCAAAGTTTTGGTTTAGCACATTACTGAAAAGTGAAAGATATCCATGAAAGAGAGATCTGATGCTGAACTTTCTTTGCACATGTGGAGTGTCCTGAACTGTGGCTTGGTTCAGGTTCATGGCTAGGTGAAACATCTCTGCTTCGTAGTGACCTGCATTTTGTGGTTCAAACAGCTTTCCCCTGCAGCCTTTTCCCAGAGCAGTCTGAACTGCTGCAATCTCTGTTTCTTCTCTCCCAGCCATACCAGTCTACTGACGAATATCAATAAACATGCCCCTTGTATCTCCCCTGAATCCCGAGAGGAAATTCGTGTATGAAGGCTCCGGTGGGCAGTGATGATATACCGACCAAACGTGGCCACCTTGCAACAAGGAGATGCCCACACCAGCTGCAGCTCAGCCATCCTGTGCACCACTAGTGAGGAACCTGTGCCTGTACGGGCATCAGCCTGGGCTTTACAATAACCAGGACCCTCAGGAGGGGTTTGGCTGTTAAAAGCCATGTCACTGTACCTTCACCCATTAAGCAGACATGTCTCAGTAATGCAGAAGAAAAGATGGGAAATAACAGATTTCGAAAGGTGGTCCAAGAGAAGACTTATGGTCACACTTCCAGCTATTTACCTTTTATAGAGTGATAAACATACTTACCATTCAAAGGGAAAAAACAGAAACAGGATTTAGGTGGTTCATTTGCAAGGAACCTTGAAACCTAGTCTCAGCTCTCTCTTTTTCTTAACGTTTCTGAACATTTTATCTGCAAAAGCAGTTTGTTGAAAACACTCATGTATCATCCATGCCTGTGTCTCTTCTATTCTGAGATAAACAAGAATAAGATGTCTATGACCCTCTCTTCTCCTCAGTTCCCTGGTTTCCCTGTCAGAACAAACAGCTAGGACTGAGACACCACCCCGAAGTCATCAATGGTTCAGCTCAGCTGAAAACTGCCCATAGCTTTCCTACTGTAACATATCACTTGCTGACTCACTGAAAATAGGTTGTATAGTTTCGCTCCACTGAAACCTGTACAAAAGAGCCAAACCCTTGACAAATTTGGAGCAGAAGAGCTATGGCCTTTTATGACCATGGCCTTAAGTGACCACGTTAATTTACTCTTCTACCTGCCTCCATGCCAAATCCCACTTGCATGATCCATGCAATGAGTCCAATCTGTCCAAAGCAGACAAGAGGAATTTCAGTTTGCTGCTGTGTAATTAGGGTCAGTAAATGACAGCACTCTTCAGCAGTAAACCTAGTGCTGTTGGGGCTGAAGCAGGAGTGAGGAGTTGTGGGAGGAGGACAGAAAAGGAAAGAAGAGGGAAGAAGGAAAAACACACAGAAACTGCCTCCACAGATGCAAAGCTTTTCTCACCTGGGTAGAGAGCAACAAGCAGAGCAGGAACATCTGACCAGAGTTACTCGGGTACATCTCTACCTTTTCCCCTTCTTTTCTGTCCGATGCATTTCAGCACGTGAGCACAGGCGTCACGGCTGGCTGCAGTCCAGGAGCATGTCCTGGGTGGCCTTGGTTCTTGTCTCAGCCGCGGAGGCTGGGAGGCAAGATCTGACGGGGCTGTGAAAGTGTGCGGGCAGCAAGGCGGCATAGCTGACCACATGAGAAGGCACAGGCTTTTTCCGCTGTTGAGTGACTGTTTAGAAGAGCCTGCTCCTCCAGTCTCCTGGGCCAAAGATGGATGTCCTTCCCCTGGACCGTGGACTGTGTACCCGTCGCCCACCCCCGAGGCAGGGAGTTGGTGCCATCGTTTCCTAAGAGCAGCGGGATGGGACTGTGCTCTATGCACCTTGGAAAGGAGAAGCGCACGTTAGCCATGCCTTTTAAATGCAGTGACCTTGAGGCTGCACTCAGAACTTAAACGGGACATGCATTATACTTAAGTGTCTACTCGTGCTCTTTTTTCTGCCAAGAGTTGACCAGGGAGTGAATCGTGTGCAGCACCCAACATCCAGGTGGTTACCAAGAAGGATCCACCGATACTTCCAGTCAGGAGAAGTCTGAGGAGGATTAGGTTTTGGAGTCAACTCTTTGACCTGACCAGCCTCCTTGGAACTACTGGAAAACAGACCAGATGCTGGAAAATATAAACGTGTTTAAAATGGCTGTTCTGCAAAAATGGAAACGTGGCAATTCTATTTTACATTTATTTGTAAATGAAGCTCATTTATAATAAAGTAAGCATGTGCAGTCTGCCCTAGATCCCACAGGTCCTAGAGAAAGGGCAGGAAACAATCATACCAGGCAGTAAAGTGCCAAACTGAGGTCCCCAGGCCAGTGTAGCTCCCTGCTGTAGTTCATCTGTGGAAGCCATCCTTTTTTTCCCTCTTTCTTTCCTTTATGTCCCGTCTTTCCCCTCTCAGGTCTGCTCTACTTCTCCCAATTTCTCCCTCCTTAATTAACACCTGTGCTGGGAAAAAATAATGTTCTGACCTTTCCATAGCTCCAAAAGGCATAATTTAATCAAAATATTGTAAAAATTTTTAATGTAAACAGGAAGAGAAGTTTTTAATTAGACGTAGGAGAAAAAGCAGATTAGCCCCAGGATCTCTTGTGTGGAGATCATCGAGCCATTACAGCAGCTATTTTCCTGATGTCTGTGTGGACCGAAGCCAGCCACTTTTTGCTCCTGCTGAAGAATCAGGTTAATCAAAATGATGACAGCCAAATGGACAGAGAGCAGGATTCATCCAGGCTTCTTTGTCTAAACTCCAGATGGAATTAGAAAGTTAAAGCACAGACAGCATGTCCAGGATGGTCAGGCCCTGATGTGACAAGCCCTGTCTAAAAATCGTTCCCGTTAATTTGCAACTGTCAATCACCTCAGCATTCTGCTCCAAAACAATGGCTGGCCCCAAATCACAGCTTCTCCCCTTCTTCTTGCACCAGCACAGCAGAGAATTAGGTATTTTATTTTTGTTGTTATTAGTAAAGACTTCTTGGTGCAGTGCATCTGGCTTGGTGCAAGAAAATAAGCTGCTTGAAGGCCAAGGGACACTTTACACAGACTTACCCCTCTGGCCCCTAATAAAGAACTAAAATGATTTAATGGATCACACTAAGTGGCTGCATTTGGTCTGTGTGAATAACAAATTTTTCAGCTTGGCACCCACATAAAGAAAAAATGGGAGCAGAAGGGTGGAAGTTGGTTTGAAGTGAATTAAAAAGCAGCGGAAACAAAAACCAAGATTCGCCACCCCACTGGAGAAGCAGACAGTGGCCACTCTGTTTCACCCAAGAGCTCAAGGGTGGCTGCTCTCGCCCAGGATGTCCTTACCCACAGAAGGGCTTAACGTGGGTTCCAGTCACTGCTTCAGTGATTATAAGAAGAAGCGTCACTAGGAGAACCTTGAGAACATCTTTCCTCAGCTGTCTATAACCCACTGCTTTCAGGACTTTCCTGGAGGCGGGGGTGGTAGCTGAGGTCAAAGTCATACAAGTAAAGGATGGAATGAAGCATGGTCTCATTCTGATTTTGTAGAGCACCCTGACTGAAGTTATAGGGCAGCTAGGAGATGACAGCAAGTTCTTCTGCAGTTTTGTATCTTCTTTATCTGTACTCCCTGGGACAAAGTATAGACAATTAAAAGAAAAAAAAAGTGAAACCAAACATTTTAAACTGACTTCACAGGAAGATTTTTGTTTTTTTTTTTTAAAGTTATAAGAGTTTCTATTTTAGTTCCACCTGAACTGAGGATCTTTCTCCAGTTTTTCAGTCCAGCAACCAAATTGAAAACCCTTGTTCTTACCAGGTCTTCATATAATACAAAATAATTTGTCGCTGGAGATTGCTTTCCTGGGTATATTTCTTCTCTGTCTGGGTGACCCAGCCTGCAGACATAAAGCCAGAGTCAGAAGCCATTTTGCTTCCCAGACTTAGGCTGAGTCATTGTCCTGCACATGCTCTGCTTTTTCTGTTTTCCTGTCTAAAGAGACATACACACCTTATCTAACACATGTATGATACAAGGATGACATCATATACTATTTTAAGGAATCATACAGTAAAGATTATTATCTGTCACATAGCACATGATATATGTGTAACTTGTAGAGCCATGTTTTCCCCTACTATTTAGACTTTATCCATGAAATTTGTTGTCATAGAAAGGGGAAGAAACTGTTAGCTACATGAGATTTAATTCAAAAAGACAGACTCTCACAGCTAATCTTTTGCTAAGAGTACATGAGAAGAGAGGGGAAATAAAATAGATTAAAAAGAAGGACGAGGGGATTGAAAAATTACATTACTTTGCTCCTGGGGAATGGAGCTTTTGAAAATGAATGCAGTCATTAACCATCTGGCTTACTAAATAGTTAGCAAAAAGTTCCTCTGAAAGGGTTGGCTTTGCATTCATAACCGCAGTTTATTGGTCCATTGGTACTAGCATGCCTAAACACAAGGGAAAGTCAATACTGTATCATAGCATCGCCTAGCTAACACCTGGAATATATTCTCTGGAGTGAAAACAGCAGGGAACTGACCAGAAATAACCTCTCTCATATTATTCCTTCAATTAAACCAAAACAAGTTTCCCTTTGAAAACTTAATAATAAACACTGCAGGTCATTCACTTGTTTGGAGCCCCTTAGGGAAAGCTGAGCAGATGGGTCCCCTTATCTAGCCCCCTCGCTGTCACAGAGACAACAGCCACAAATCAGGAGAGATATTGATTTTAATTGGAACCAACAGCATCTACATACTGTCTTAATATCCACATCTTCCTGGAAAAAAATACAGCTTTTTAAAAGATTCTTTTGTTTTGTCCTGTCAGGTTGATTAGACAGAATGAGGTAATTCTTTGCAAGACGAACAATTATGCCGTTTTTCAGGTTCACTGCTTAAGTAGATACACACAGCAAATCCCTAGGCAAACCCAAGGTCCATTTCAGAGCCTTTGTACATACAAGCAGCACAGATTAAAACACGGTTCATCCAAACTGAGGCAGTTATATTCTCATTATCAAACAGATCTGAGGTGTCATCAGGGTCTCTTCAGTGGTTTTCACTGAGGCGTAAGTATTCCTTAGCCATGGAGAGAACTAAGAACACAAAGTGAACATCTACTTACAATCAAATTATCTGGGATATTTTCACCACCCCTAGGGTAAAAGCAGTTCTCCTCAAAATTCTTGTAAATTCATCAAGCCTGTTATTCCCTGAAGAACCTCAGATGCATTGCTATTTGCTTTTAACAGATGCAAGGAAGCTTTCTCCCCCTGGCCCCCCTGCAAATCTCTTTCCCATACGGCATGTTAATTCCCTCGAGGGAGGTGAGATGAACAGGTGCCATGGTTCTTGGCTTAATTGCTGTGAAAAGTAGAGCACTAATAACGAGCTGTTCACTAGAGGCAGCCTCCATCCTGGCAAAGGAGCCCTGCCAATCTGGGGGGCGTCAGCCCGGCGGCGGCACTGTCAGCCGGCTGGCTGCTGGCACCGCCGGGCCGGGCAGATTGACGTCTCGGCAGCGAGCCAGCCCAAGGAGACCTTGCATGGATGTCGTTGTCATCGGCATTTGCGTTGTCCTTCCAAAGAGGTGAACAGCATGACCCTCCTTCCCTCTGGGAGCCATGAGAAAAGGCTTTGTCATTAAGGGAGTCATCTCAGGGAACTTCTATGGACCCTGCAATAAAACAAGTGGTAGCATGGAAAGGACTGGACCCCTGCCCACATGTATCCCTATGGAGGTCTTAATGGGCAACAAATTAGACTGGAGTTCAATTAGGCATTTCATTAGGAGGCTAGGGTGCAAATGGAAGGATCACACAGGGCTTTCATTGCTCCCTTCACTATGGGGCAAAGAACTGTCACAACGTAGGCTGGATGCAACATAAAGTCTCTTTCTACCCTGTCTCTGCACACTCCATGCAGTACCCATGCAAGCCACCTCTGGGTATTTTGGGTATACACCTCGGGGAAGGGCATTTGCAAGGAGCACAGACATGGACATCTACAGCCTCCATATTCCCCTGCCCATAGAGCCATATTGCAGAAGTATGAGGGTGCATGCTGCACCTCCCCAAAAGAGAGTGCTCCCTCCGGTGTGCCAGCCAGCTCCAGGAGAAAGTCTTCCTCCAGGAGAAGCATCCTCACTTGGCAGCATAAGAGCCTCTCAAGGGAAATGGTATAACCCAAGGCTAGAATCTTTTAAAACTAGATTGTAGCAAATGCCAGCAGACGTAGGGGAGATAATACTCATGCGGGGGAGAGGGGAGGGTGGAGAGGGGGGAAGGACTACTGTCCATCTCTGACATTTGTGCTTCTGTAATTGATGAAATCCCCAGCAACATCTGCCCTTTTGGCTAAAACTCAAAAATTCTAAGGGTTATTAGAGCATTTTGCAAGACTGAAGGGGAACACTGAGATGCAGTGGGTCTCTTGCATCCTGACAATTGTGTAGCACACTCAGATCACTTCTTCCCTTCACTACCTGATATGCCTTTTAATTTCTCCTCGTGCCATTCATCTCCAGTCCCTCTGCCAGACTACCCTGTGAGCTTGGCAAGCTTTGTTTCTTCAAGTGCATGCTTACCCTGCATGCAGGTTTTCCCAAGCTCTCACTGCTTCTACTAAAAGCCCCCCTGGAGATAAACTACAAGACTAACACTAATTACCATAATAATTTGTTAGAGCGTTGTTTTGATCTTTTCTCACCTACCAAGTCAATCCTGTTCTACTCAACCTCCAAAAGTGTTAGATGTGATTACGTAACTAATTAACACAAAAGACTGAATTTTAAAGAATGTGTGACAGTAATTCAGATAAAAGTTTTGATCTCTTGATAAACAAGGAAGTGGGCAAAACTTATCACTTCCCAGGAGACTCATAGCAGGCCAGTTATTGCCAGAAATCTAATGTGTAACACGAATGGCGTAGAACAGCACAGATAAGGCAGCTGGTAGTACTGTTCTGCCAACAGTTTCTGTAGAAAACACCATGATTTTTCTAAAACTCATGAACTTGAAATAGTCATATTCTATTCTGTTATGTGGAGCATGAATTCTCTTTGATCAGGAGAATTGCGAACTTTTTCAGAGGTTTTATCTCCTTTCAGGATCAATTTCAGTTTTATTTCTACCTCAAAATAAGACAGTTTTGAGTGTTTTCAGATTCCTTGGTGTATCATCACTATTTGTTTTCATAGGATGCCTGGCAAGTTACACAGATGAGCTCTCACTGTATTTCTTTGAATAAGTAAGAAAGAGAAGAGAGGGAGAGAGATGACATATCGCACTTTACAACTAGGTCAACTTACACTACCCCTAAAACATGCTAACTAGGATTTAGGAGGCAGAATCAGAGTCTGTTGGATTTATGCACTGACTTTAGAGATTTCAACATCAAATCATGATAGGTAAAAACAGAAGACGAAACCAGATGAGTGTCTGGGAACATCAGGAACTATGTAACTGAGATTATTAAAGCAGTAAGAGTCCCTGCGTGACAGTGTCATGTTGTCAGCTGCAATATCTTCGATATTAGAAGCCTGTGAGAAACTATTGATCCAGCATAGTTAAAGGACAGTGCTATTACTAAGAATTTTATTTTTAGATTTTGGACACCTAGTATTTTGCTGTCATGGTTCCTATCAGGCTGTGGAGAATTTTTCAGGGCAGATATAGCTGGTATTCTACTGTTAGGAAAAGTGTTAAAAATACACTTATGACCACTGCATTCAACTCACCTTATTATACTGTGACACTTGAAATGCAACATTAAAATATTGCTCCAGGAAATAAATAGTTTCTGATACAGCAGCATATTCCATATACATATTCCATATACAGCCAAAGATGGGGGTGCCCGCACAAAGACCTTAGTGTGCAGGTCGGCTTTCTTATCAGTTCCAGCATATTTCTTACACTGCTTAGTGTAAAGGAGTGGTCTGCATTGCTGTGGTTGCTAGCAAGGTACACTTCTCTCAGAGTTTAAAACGTTCAATAGGGATTTGGCATGGTTTGCATGCCCAGCTGAGACATGCACGGGATCAGTTTTCAGTAGGAACTTAGAGCTCACAAATGCTGCTGAGGGAAGGAAGGGGGCCTGTAGATGAGGAGAGTTAGAAAACATGTGTCTCCAGGAAATGTTTGCAATCGTCTTCTGTTTTTATTTCCTGTCCTCGGTCTTTCCATCTTTCTACCTCTGCTTCCTTCTCTTCTCTCCCCTTCTTTCCTCTCCCTTCCTAAAAGCAGTGTGTGTGTGTGTTCGCTTGGGCAGAAGTAATAGGTTTGGTTTTGATAACAGCCCTGGGCTATGAAATGAAAGAATTCACATAGAAAGATTCTATATAAATTTCAAATATGCCTGTTACAACCCCTTTTTAATCAAAAAAGGAGAGGGTAAAAAAAAAGAAGAAAAGCGTAGCTTTCTGACAGAGGAAATATTTTGTGTTCTGTCATCAGAGACACATAATTAAGACCTCAAAAGTTTTGCAAGCTTCTGTCCCCATCCTTGGTACCAGCCTTAGCATGGCATGCTACTTCGGGAGCTTCTCGTGTGACAAATTGCGTGGGAGCAGAACAATGTATCATCACATCTGACTCATGACCAGTACATTCGTCCAAATGGCCAAGTCTACAGATCATTTCAGGGCTCACTAATGTTACAGCATTCAGAGTGTCATTTATTAATTTGAGGTTTGTTTAAATAAATAGACTTTGCAAACTGTCGTGTGCAGACAGACTTCTTCACATACGTACTCTACTGTGTGGTAACATGCACAGCTGAGAAAGAATTCTTACCCGTTTGGCAAACCAGATGATGTATTTTCTCCTGTTGCTCCTTTGCCAATGAAAGGTACCAATAGAAAACTATTGCGTATTTAAGTCACACAAATTTACATTTCATCAGCTGTGGCATAGTATTTCTTATATACACTTTTGCAGGCAAACAGGCAGGTCGTTTCGTAGTACTTCAGTTACTGGGTTAAGAAACAGTTCAGTACCACTGATATAAAAAAGCATATCCTTCTTACTAACGATCTGCTTGAGTTTAGACAGAGCCCTGAGTCAAAGAATAGACAGCCCGTGTGGGGGCAACTTCATTACCATTGCTTGCACCAGATTTGAATTTGACCTCTTGACCTTTGCGGGGCTATAATGCAATTTAATTCATTCACTTCAGATTTCATTTGCTGTACCTTTCACTGAGAAAAGAATTTAGTTTCATGTGTGCTTGAGTTAAAGCTGCCAAGAGAAAGTCAGTTCCTCTCATTTATTCCAGTTCACCCTAAACAGAACCCATTGACATAAGCAAGAGGAGAATTTTGTTCATTGTCTCCCCATACGCCTGTGTATCTCATTCTTAATGACTGGAATCAGAAGGAAACTGAGCAGAAGTACAGAAAATTGGTCCCTCGGCTCATTTTTAATGATCTACAAAAATAAAGGTTCTGTTAGCTCTTTCTCAATTCTAGCATGATTGATTACTGATGCTTTTTGTGGAAGAAAGGTGAACCTAATCTATTGCACGCACTCTGAGGTGAACACGGAGATAAAAATGACACACAAGAAACCATGGTCCCTGTTAGAAAGTCCTTCTTCTCAGTAATGTTTTTCCTCATTGGCTTCATTACAACTGCTAAAACATGGCTATCGTTTGAGAAGCGAGTGAGAAAAGTCCTCCTCGTCCTACAAACATTTCTTCCTTTGTCTGGCTGCTTTGGGACATTAGGGAGTTCTTTTGCAAGGCAGGGCCAAATCCCAGTTTCCCTGTGAAGGAGAAAGTTGACATCAGTGAACATTTAATGAGAGAAATGACTGCAGATTTGATCTTGTTGTAAATCCTGCAACATTACAGAGCAACAGTCCTTGTAAAATCAGCTCAGTGTTACCTTACCAGCTAAGTACTAACTGCAAAGCTTATTGTAGGACACTGTGACCCATACAGTCCAGTTCACCTGAGCTTGTCTTTGTCTCTGTTCTTTCTAAAGGCTCCCTGCCTGATCAAGGAAGAGAAACAGGTGGAGATTTAGACCCCTCTCTGAATTTAGGAATTGGTTAGGATCTAAGTCACCCTTCTAGCTTTGATCTTCCATGATTGGTGGGAGAAAGAGAGATTCAGTGGGGAACTCAGAGTATCCATGGCCTCCTCACCCTCTGGAAGCACTTACTTTCAGTAGCTGTATGCTGAAGTACCAGATATTTACCAGCTTGCCAAGTTAGGTAGGCTTAAACACCTGTAGATAAGCAGGCTACTCAACAACACGAAGGGTCTTGATCTCAGTTCTGTTTTCCCTTTGCACTATGATACAGATGATTAAAAGCCTTCCAGAGGCTCCCTGCTCTCTCAGTTGTATTCTCTTGTTATCTTTGGAGAGCCTAAAGATCGTTTTTCAAGTGTTTTGTGCTTTTTCTTGTCTTTACAAATGTAGGCTGTATTCTACATCTGGTGGTTAGTGTCCTTTCCGAGGGGAATGCAATATCTTCCCCCATGTACTCTGGCACGTATCTGAATGTACGGAAGAACCAGAGTCTTTCATACTTCAGTCCCTGAAGCCTGAGATTTAATTAATCATCTAATTCTTAGTTCAAGATTTAATTAATCATCTAATTCTTAGTTCGGATGAGTAAAAATGTCATGAGTGTTCATTTAGTCACATTACCTTCTGGCATATTTCCTTCTTCTACCATTCTTCTATCCTTTGGAGTGAATTAGAAATGCAGAAAATTATTCTCTGCACTTTATTACAGAGAATTATTTACTTGATCAGAGACTTGCAAATCTGCTTCCTGGTAAGATATACTTTTATGCTTTTTAAAAATAAATAACGAGACTTTTCCACTTAATTATTTGATCCTGAAGGGGAAATATATATGAAAGTAGGATATTGTGTAGGTCTGTGTGTGTGTGGTTATGGGTATTTCATTAAAAACACATTCTTTCTCTTGCCTGCCCCTGGAAATGTGAAAGGTTAGCCTTTTTAGACTTGCCACCTGTGAGATGAGGGATCACTAGTTCCTTCTTCCTCCCAAGGACCTACAGTGCTTATTCTTGCTATAATGAAGAAGCTGATTGATGGATGTCGCCCTCCATGCTATTGACATCCTTATCTACCCCTATTTTATGCAACAGGCATGACCTCCTTCAGCCAGATGGTTTCTGAGTGCTGCATCCACTGCTCACTTCCACCACCACTTTGGAGTGCACACCTTCAGCACACATGCCCGTTGGCAGCAACTCTATGTCTGTCTGTCAGTGGCTCTGTAATGAGACCAATTTATTAGGTTACATAATCCTACCTCTTTAGGGAAGGAGGGAAAAATTGCACAGTGCACTGGAAGAAATCTGTCCTGGCTCTTAATTCTCAGGACTGTGGGAGGTAAGTCAAAAAAAAAAAAAAAAAA
>Ga0065711_1045520_pt1 | contig 13424 bp, 6 predicted proteins | sample Hoacrofraction12_FD_59098 | JGI IMG/M metagenome (GOLD analysis project Ga0065711, IMG submission 59098) | Hoatzin crop microbial communities from Cojedes, Venezuela - Epithelial fraction 12 v2 (version 2) | ecosystem: Host-associated > Birds > Digestive system > Esophagus > Crop | place...
ATTGCCGGCTCATGTCCAGCCTTTTGTCTATCAGTACCCCCAAGTCCCTCTCAGCAGGGCTGCTCTCGATCCTTTCATCCCCCAGCCTGTATTGATAGCGGGGATTACCCTGACCTAGGTGTAGGACCTTGCACTTGGCCTTGTTGAATCTCATGATGTTCACACAGGCCCACCTCTCCAGCTTGTCCAGGTCCCTCTGGATGGCATCCCGTGCTTCTGGTGTGTCAACCGTACCACTCAGCTTGGTGTCATCTGCAAAGTTGCTGAGGTTACACTCGATGTCGCTGTCCATGTCATTGATAAATATATTGAACAGCACCAGTCCCAGTACGGACCCCTGAGGGGCTCCACTCGTCACTGGTCTCCATCCGGACATTGAGCCATTGACCACTACACTTTGGCTGCGACCATGCAACCAATTCCTTATCCACCGAATGGTCCACCCATCAAATCCATGGCTCTCCAATTTAGAGAGAGGGATGTTGTGGGGGACTGTGTCAAAGGCTTTACAAAATTCCAGATAGATGACATCCATTGGTTTTCCTTTGTCCACTCTTGTGGTTACACCATCATAGAAAGCCACTAGGGTGGTGAGGCAGGACTTGCCCTTGGTGAAGCCATGCTGGCTGTCTCGAATCACCTCCCTGGCCTCCATGTGCCTTAGCATATCTTCTAGGAGGATGTGTTCCATGATCTTCCCAGGCACAGAGGTGAGGCTGACAGGTCGGTAGTTCCCAGGGTCTTCCTTTCCACCCTTTTTGAAAAGGGGCACAATGTTTCCCTTTATCCAGTCACTGGGGACTTCCCCTGACTGCCATGACTTTTCAAATATCATGGAGAGTGGCTTAGCAACTACATCAGCCACTTCCCTCAGGACTCTGGGATGCATCTCATCAGGTCCCATGGACTTCTGCATGTTTATGTTCTTCAGGAGGTCCCGAACCTGGTCTTCACTTACAGCTCGAGGGATTTTACCCTATCCTGATCTCCTTCATGCCATTCATCGACTCGGGAGGGGTGAGGAGAGAGGTTGCCAGTGAAGACTGAGGCAAAAAAGTTGTTGAGTACCTCAGCTTTCACCTCATCTGCTGTTGCCAGTTTGCCGGTCTCACTCATGAGCGGGCGTACGCTTTCTTTGACCATCATATACTTGAGCTGTTTTCTTTTCCTCTCATTCAAGAAAGTATAGATTTTGGAAAGCACACCTAGATTTACAGCTCATCTTTTGAGTCCATGTTTCTTTCTTACAAAAAGTTTATTTGAATTACATTGCTGGCATTGTGTCCTTAAGCAGTTCAGATATCATTACCCCCAGTGACACGCTTACTGCGTTGACGTATACAGAATGACTTTCAGGCTAAATAACATTTGTAAGACTACTCCTACCAAAACCGAAATGATCAATTGTTTTATATGGGTCCAGTTTTCAGCTTCATTTCTTTCTTCAAGTCAGCTGAGGGATATTTCTGCATTACCAGAATCTGCCATTGCAGTTTACCTCTTAAACTATACTTTGTCCCCAGATGGTGTTGTAAAATGAATTGCATTCAGGCAGGGGCTTCTCAAGCACAACTGCTTCATTTAACAGCAACGTATAAGTATTCAGCTCCCAGTCCCTGGAGTTCTGCCTTGACTAACAGTTACAGCATCAGACTTAAACAAGGCAACCAAGAAACCTAAAGAAATCAGAAAAAGTATTTTGTCAGCTTCTGAGATAAGAATAAAAAATTAAATTCAGGGCTTCTCTAAGACTTTTGGTAATTTGAAATGGAGCAGGAATTCCTGTTGTCATTTGTTCGACTTTAAGAAGTTTTCTAACAAGCTTAATCGTACTTAATATTTCAAATTCTTTAAACTATACTAGAAAAGGATTAGAAAATTCCATATTGATGAAAACTTCTGTGAAATTCTAACAATACAGAAACCTTTATGTGAGGACTCAGAACTGATATACTGTGCACTAAATTTTCAAAAGGGTGGACTATAAATTTCTTATTTTATCTGAGTGCTTTCTGGGTATTCATGGATATTGTTATACAAGAGCCCTCTCATCTAGGGAAATCTTATCGGAAATTTGTTGATATGGAAGAAAGGCATAAAAGTATTAATTACATGCTCAGGAAAACCAGGCTCTGAAGCAGAAGTGAATTCTGCTTCTCTGCCTCCTCCTGGATTTGGCTGGATTTGTTATGAGGTATACCTACCTGATTTTGTAAACTCCTCATTTTGTTCTGTTTTCTGTAAACTTCTCATTTTGTTCTCATTCTCTGTCCTGAGAAGATTCAAGGAAGAGCTTAACTATGCTAACTGAAGTAGTTAACAACACCAGTCAGAGGTTAGAGTTGCACTCTCAGTTTGTTTTCAGATAGTGGAAAATAGCTGATAAGGAGGTGAAGACAGATTAAAAGAAGACATTCACTCCATCAAGAAAACAGCCTCCCTGAAAAACTGGAAGCTGATGACAGTCATTAATTTAAAAAATATCAATATTTCTTGACATTAGTAATTTTACTTACCACTGTCTAGTCTTGTACAGTATCTCCCTTATGAAAGTGTATTGAGAAAGGATGCTTTCACAAATACCTCATAACTTTTCAGTCAGTCTTTCAATTTAGTAGTGTCATACATGCAGTGGGAATTGCATGGATGGCTGATTGTCTTTAAGTTTTTGTATTTTAGAGCTGTTAGAAAAACAGGAAAAATCAGTGTCATCCATGGTCTGTTATGTTCTGGTGAATTGTATTTTTAGGTTTTGATGGGAAAAAATGCTAAGCCAAATTATTTCAGATTTTTTTTTAGAAGAATCCCAGACTATAGCAATGAAAAAACAGACAATGTATTTTATGTACTTCTCTTTAGGGCTTAGTTTTGCCATCTGTTTTATTCACTGTCCTGTGCAAGAAGGCCATGTGCCTTCAGTAAGTGGGCATACCCTAGGCTATGCTATTTCCTTGTTGATTGTATGTGATATAATATCAGTTCAGAGTTTGATATTTTTCCAACATATAGAGACCAGCATGAAATACAGGCATCTTAAGCTCATTTCAGGCTAGAGAAAAGTGTATAAAGAACTTTGAAAAACTTTGAAACCTAGCCAATAAAATGTTTTCGTCTTTAGCTAAGACTATGGTCGTTTCATTTGCAGGGTGGCAGAGGGTCTGCTCTGCTTTTAGGGCAAGAAAATTCAGGAGTAGCCAAAGGTCATTTTTCATTTTCAGGTTTTTTTTTATGTTGTAGCTTTAACTGTTGAAAATAAGTCTCCATCCCATCACAACAGATTAGAAAAGTGCTTTAATTTATACATTACCCATTGATGGTAATGATGTTCAGGATGTCATGCCACTGTAGACATCTTTCTGTTTTTCTGTAAAAAAGGAGACTGCCTTATACACCTTGCTTCTATTTGTTGTGGAGGCCACTGGTGATTCCTATATTTCTAAACCTTTGGAGTGGTTAAGCCTATACACCTCGTAAGAGTCTTCTTCAGTGATCCTATTTTGATGTCAGAGATGGAGGATGTTAGCAAATAATTTTTCGTATAAGAACACTAAAACTTTGTATCTTCCAGTTCATGGTCAAGATGTTAAAATTTACCAAAACTCTTCCTATTGAGACTAAAAACTAATACAGAATTTTAAAAGTAGAATATAAAAACAGTAAAGAGAAAAGTGAAATAGTAAAGAATACAGAAGAAAACCCTATGAAATACTGAAAACCATTTTGTAGCTCTTGGTCTTCAAAATATCTTTTTTCATATATTCAGTTGTTCTCAGTAGGGATCACTATCATTTCAAGGTCTTTCATTTTAGTCTTCTTTTTATGGTGTTAGTTTTCAACAAGATGTTAACAATAATTACCCAGAAACACTGACATATAAAGGTGTCCCTTGATGCCTATGCAAACAAGTGGTCAATAAAGAGATTAACAGAGTAGTACTCATGCTACATGCTCACACCTCTGTAGAAGGCTAAAATTCTTTTCAAGCATCTAGGTGTGAAGTTCAGTGTTCAAAGTCAAGTTATATGTCTTTACAGATCATAGTGTTTGTTGAAGTGACTGGAGAGTCAATAGTCATTAGAGCTTCATTGCTTGTAGAAATGTTCCTTTCTGCCAAATGCAGTTGCTCAATTGACCTCTTGGCCAACGGCTACAATTAAAAGGTGCATCTCCTGCACATGACAGAAGAGAATGTAATCTTCTACATTAACAATAAGAGAAACAAGTTTCTTAAAGATCTGTTCACAGCTTTGCATCCTTTTCTGTCTTTCTTTTTTCCTTTTAGGTTTCCACAATTTTGAGTCACCTGCCTAAACTGGCAAGAGTCCATTCTCACTCAACTCTTTTAAGGTCCACTCAAGGTCTATTTTAAACTACCACTCTTCTGTTGATGAGGCTTCTGCTTTTCTCTCATTCTGAAGTTCAGACATTTCTTCAGGGGTATTTTAAAATTATCTGTCTTTAGAGACTCTATGGCCTAGTGGGATTTGAAATGCGAACTATGTATGTTAATGAGTCTCCTTTTGAAACATTAAGTACCTGTTTATTTCTTCCTCTATGAACTATGAAACTATGAACTATGAAAGGTGCTTTCTTCTTGCCATTACTGGTGCTAAGATGAGGACAAATTCAACTGTATGAATGGTGACCTTTCTTGCATCTGTTTTTCAGAGGGAGGATCTCTCGTTTTGTCTGTAAGAGCTAAATTAAGCTTCCAGTTTTTCTTCCTGAGCTTGAGACCTCTGAAATAAGCATTTAACTTTCATATGTTCTAAGTCAAGATCATAGTTGATATTCACAGGTCCACAGACATCAGGAAATTTCCTATGCTGTTCATTTTCCGAATTTACCCATTTCTACTCAATGGCTGTCCAAATGCATAATGACCTGAATTGAGTATTACTATGAAACTGCTGAAATGGATCCCCCTAATAGAATCAGAGCATAATCCACCAGAGGTCAGGCACTATTGCTGGCATTGTTGGGAAAATTCTTCTTCGTTTTCTGTCATAGCATCACCAAATGCAATATTATTTTGGGTTGCTGTGGGCCAATATGGTTCTACGTTTGCTGATTGTTTTAAGTGCTCCAACACTACTCCACTAGGTAGTCGATAAGGCATTTTCTTGGAGTTATCTGAAGTGTGAAAGTACATTAGGACTATCAATAGAACAAAGAGAAGTTTCATACCTGTGAAGGACAATCTTTGAAATATTTGGGTCAAAATGTACAAGTTTTCTAGCTGCTTTTCTCTTTCAAAGCTCTGTTTCTAGATGTAGATTTCTTATATGAACAGGAATGGAAATGCTGTTACCTTATATATCTATATGTTGGACATAAGCAATTGTAGAATATGAATGCGTCCTATGCAAGTAGGAAAAGGAAAAGAAAGCTGTCTTCATTTAACAAAGTGTAAGTGCAAGCTTTATGTTAGTGAACATATGGTCATGTCAGGAGCTCTCACTTCATTAAATACTGGTCTTATTGCGATGAGTCTCAATATTTTTTGGCTAAGTTGTCTTCAAGTATAACATGTGCCTTTGAATTTTGAGAATTATGTTATGAGGAAGGGTTGCACATGTTGAGTGATGCACATGCACTTGTTGTACCTGAGCAGTCACCATGGGCATCATGACTGGCTAATCTGATTGCCTTCTGTGTTGGAATGATTGGCTACGTGGGACAGAGAGAGCCTGTAATATCATATAACTCAACTTTAGCAAGACTTTTAACATAATTTTCAACTATATATTTACTTATAAGTTGAGATGAATGTGTTGGATGAATGGGTTGGTAGGTGGATTGAAAAATGAGCAGGCATTTGGACTCAGAGGATAGTAATTAATGGCTCAGCTTCCAGACGACAGCCAGTCAATACTGCAGCCTTTCTTGTTCAGTTAGCTTCATCAATGATCAGGATGATGAGATATAATGGACTTTCAGCAAATATGCATGTGAGACTAAACTGGGAAGTAAAGGTTAAGTGATATGCTGGACAGAAAACCTTTTAGAAAATCAGGGGATGGACCAACAGAAACCTAGTAAAGTTTAAAAGGAGAAGTGCAAATTCCCACACTTCAGACAGAATAAGCAGGTGCATCAGTACAGCCTGGGAACTAATTGACCTAGTAACAGCTCTGCTAAAAAGAGAGGTTATAGTGGATTGCAAGCTGAGTATGAACAGAATGTTATAATCACAAATAATGCAAACTGGGCTACACTGGAAGAAGTGCGGAGAATATATAAAGGAAGTTATTATTCCTTTCTACTTCACACTGAGGGGGCTGTAACTGGAGTGTTTTGTTCATATCGGCCTTAGAGTTCAAGCAGGATGTTGAAAAACTGGAAAGGGTCTAAAAGAGGGCTATTGATTATGGCGTGGTTAGAGTCCTGGAGCACATGATCTTCCATGAAAGATGGCTTAGCCTGGTGAAAGACAGGCTAAAGAGCGGGCTTTAATAGCAGTCAGTGAAATCTGAAGGTGAACTACAAGGATGGTGGAGCTAACTCTTCCTGGCAGTGGCATTTGGTATAATAAAAGGCAAAAGGCACAAGTTTCAGCTTCAGCATGGAAATTAGAAAAAGTGCTTCCCCAGGAGTGTCATGCAGCACTGGAACGGCTTATAGAGCTGGGTGATGGAACCTCCATCCTTGAGGGTTTTTGAAACTTGTCAAGACAAAGCCAAAGCTGACCCAATCTAGCACTGGTTGTGGTGCTACTTTGAGTGAGATGTTCAACTAGGTGACCTCTAGACATCCCTTGTAATCAACGTTTTGATGATTCTATGCCTTGTACTTCTGGATACTTGCATTCTTTGGTTGTCCGTGTACTTCAGATTGGGTGAAAAAATGAAGTCAGGGACCGTGACCACTGTGTTTATTACACTTGTAGAAATGATAGTATAGGAATTCAATGATTAATTAAATATTTCCTTTTCATCCCATGAGCATCGGAAAATTTACATATGGAGACAAGAAAGGCTTTACTGTCATAATCCCTAAATAGCAGCAAGAAACATGTTTCGTTATCTCCATTCCCCGGGATTCCTAATAATGTTTGTATAATTTAAAAACTGTTAATAGCAGAACACTGTAATTGATTAGCTTCTGTATGTTTACAGCTCTCTTTAATTACTTAAAAATGCCATTTGTCAGCTTCATGTTCTATTGACAATGTTATCGATTTATCCGATTTGGGCTTTGTCTTGTCTCTTGTACATAAAACTCACATATGCAGTTCAAATGGGAAATGACTCTATTGATTTCCTTAACTTGAGCCCAAATGCTAAAGATTTTTGGATAAGCTTTCTCATTACTTAAGCCAAAATCAATAAGAGAGAGCATCTTTTAATGAAAGAGCAGTTTGAGCAACGTACTTCAGAAATGGGGTCCTGTTCATCCTTTGCTTTACAAATCGATCTCCTTGGTTCCTTAAGTGAGGTCCAATTGGTTGACATTGTGGTTTGTCTTTGTGTGTAAACTTGCAGCTTCAGAAAAGAGAAGACGAGCTGCAGAGACAGCAGAAGGAAACACTTTCTCTGCAACAGAAAAAGGATGTTCTTTTTATTGAGGTACCACACTATATGTTGTAGGTGTGTTCTGTAAAATTCTGACTTTTTAAGGCCATTTGTTAGCTGTATAATTTATGGGGAAAATAATGTGCTTTTTAGTCCTAGCTCTTAGTGTGTTATTATTCCCTTGTGTGTGGTTGTTACATCATTTAAAAATATTACATACATGCATGATACAAGTAGTTAATTTAGAACTATCTCGTTCTTTTATGATTTTTCTGCATTAAATACTGAAGCAGACTACAATTCGATCATATTGCTTTGTTAACCTATTAATTTGTTCTGGTTTTATTTCAGCTTTAGCCTCAAGAAATTAAACTTAGCAACTCCAGACTAAACTGTGTAAAATGAAATCTCAGATAAAAAACCAAGAGCTGAAGTTGAAGAGCTACAGAACGAACTGGGTATATCCAGCTAGTTATATGGGCAGGCCAAATGTTCAGGTACTGTACTAGGATATCATTAACTGCCCTGAACTACATAAATTAAGCTGATTATGCCTTCACTTAATTAACTGAGAATGACCTATTGATGTATAGGCAGAGCAAGATAGAGACTACATGCTGCACTGTACTAAATTTATAGGTTTTCAATTAGTTCTACTATTGACTGAGACTACTTAGAAAAGGAGTTTACTTTTATGTTTTGTAGCAGGTTTCTAAATTAGTAAATTATTTGAAAATGTTCTGTTTGTATGCTCTTCATTTATTTGAAAAAGGATCCAATGAAAATTGTTTATTCATCTAAATCTGTAATTTTGCCTCATGGCTGATTAACAGCTATACAATATTTGTCTTTGAAACTGCTTTTATGACTTACTATAAGTATTGATTAATCATATGCAAAATATTAGTCATCTCCAAATTTTAGTCATACTAGTTTCAGAAATTGCCTAATCAAATAATTTGTTTAAAAGAATATTTCAAAGAAATGCAAGCAAATTCTTCACAAAAATCTGATTAATTTGTCGTAAACCAAATTAGATATTTTCTGTCAAAAAATAGTATATTGGCTGTGATTTTAGTTAAGCTCCATTTGAAAAAGAAGTTTTTATAGTCTTACATACATTACCTGATAGCAATTTACTAAGTGTGTTAAATAATCTTAGTAATTTATTTACAGATTTTGTTCAAAGGAAAATGTGAATTTGTCTAATGTAGGGACTTTTATTATGCAGAACTACAGAGTCAATTAATATTTTGTTATAAATTCACTTCCACTTTAGACATGCTTTGAAAAAAATCACACAGAAACTAAAGATAGGAAAAAATATAGCTGCTAATTAGTAATAATACTGCAAATTTTTGAGAGAAGTAATAACCTTAAAAATGTTAGCGTGTAATAGAGCTGTTACATCAAGCTGATGAATCTTTTGTAATGTTTCTATTTTAAAAAGTATTTATTTGAATTACAAAGAAACTAATAAAACCTGCTACAGAAAGATTGTTTATTAATATACAAAGGAAAATGAAACATCACGTATACTTAGCAAAAAAGTCCCCGACTACTTGTGTTTGAGTCCCTGAACAAAGTTTTCTTTAGCTCATTCTTAAGTATGAATTTTTTGGGGTAACGTACCTGCTCTATAGATTCCAATTGCCCAAGATACATTTCTATGATGAAAGTTAATGTAAAGTCCACATTTTTTCGAAAATGGTACACTAAATGGAAGGATACATACCATCTTATCATCCCCTTGGACGAGGTTGCTGTTTTCATTATTGTAGTTCTCTTTAAGTTTGTGAAAATGGAAAAAAATTACGTACATAGATTATAATATGTAACTGTATTTTTTTAAGATTAATTTTCATCTTTTAAAATTGTAATGATTCATTGATTTGAGTTTTCCATCTTGATGCATGCCTATGATATTCAGTTACCTTATGCCATAGCATTCATCTGAGGATTTATGGTTAAACCTGCCCTTTGTAATTCAGTGATAACCTTATTAAAATATTTCCTGATGTTTTCCCGGTCTATATTGAAGACGACTACATTGTCTACACATGAAGCACTTACTTTTCCTTCAAATGTGGTCCATAAGCCTTTGGTATGCACTGGTCGTACATGGGACACAAAACTCATTGTGGTAAATTGATAGAGGTCCTTGACTTCTCTACAGTTAGATTACAGTGGCAGCCCCAACCCCTGGTGCTCAGCTGCTGTCCAGCTGCTTTGACTGTCACCGACTGACCAAGCCAAGTGTCTGTTTTGTCCCCGTTATTGGCATGTGCATTAACATGTGCAACTTGTTATACTTCTGTATGATAATTTCCATAATTGCTTTGTTGTTTACTGATTCATTTATTGTGTTGTTGGTGAATAGCTTACGAGTTCCACCACTCGCCTAAACCTGTTTGGTTCTTAGTGTTTTGTCTGTATTCTCCACCCAGTTAATTTATATTTGCTTCTTGTACCTCTGATCTTCCCCTCAGCCCATTTCTCTCCCTTTATACTCCCTCTGTTGACATTTGCCCAGGCCTCTGCCTACTTTTCTCTCTCCTATTTCTCATTGTCATTTCTAATTATCTGGCTCATTTTTTGAGGCTTATATCTACCACTTAGCTCTGTTTCTGTAGGGGGTCTTACTCTGTGGATTTTTCATATACAGGATGGTCAAAAATGAAACTTTTCTGCGATGCTATTTTTCTTTCCCCCTTTTTTTTTTCATCAATCTGAATCAATTCATTCACTTTACCTTACGTGTTTTGTTTCTTTTCTCTGGCATCACAAACTCTTAACCGTCCACCAGCCTTAGTTATCCACACTATTTACTTCCTTAAGTTCTTTCCCCAGTCACCTGAGAAATCTCTCCAAATGCTCGTGACTATCATCTCTCTTCTTTTCTCCTTTACAATCATAATCTCACTGAGCAAACATTTAAAACTAAAGTAGTAAGATCTTTTTTCTTTTCCATCATTTGGACCATGCCACCTTTTAATCTTCTCATTTTATGTCTCATGAAATTAAAATTTTTTCCCTTTCCCTTCATGGATTTTTCTCATTTCTGCCACTTGTGATTTGCTATGTCACTTTCTATGTCACATATTTCAAATTCCTCCATTTTTTCCAGTGATGTCAGAGTGAAAGAGTAATTTATTTGTCTGCTCCTTCCTTGGCTGTCTGTATACTTTCTTCCATTACAATCCTGAAGCATGCTGTATTCTTCTTGGATTTATCTTTTTCTTAAACTTGTTCCTGGTAGTCCAATTTACAGTGATCTTTAAATAAATTGACCAGTCAGTGATTGCCAAATTTTGCATCGATGGAAGAAAGCTGGTGACTGACCCATTCCCTCTCCTTTTTGTCTCTCTGACAAGAGTCCAGACCTTTGCACAATGTGTGACCATCAGGTTTTACAGCTTGCATATTCGTGTTGTCATATTTTAATTACAGTGTTCAGTTCTATATTCCGTATCACATTATCAATTTATCACATTCACTTACAATTAACTTCAAATTGGATTACAGATTAATTGGGTCAGGAATCATGCCTCCTTTTGTGACTTTGTTATTGTTCCAGCATAAGAGACTGCATCTTTAAAAATGTAACAGTCATAGGATCTGCTGGTATTTGGGATACTCGTGCTACCAAATAATTCTGGTGAATGGTGCAGGAGTTTGTATAGGCATAGGCTCATTTCCAATAGTCAGTCTGTGTGTTTAATACCATGGGTGCTGGCTAATCCATGATCGCTGGCATCAGTGGCAAAGTGTAGTTCCTGGCGTATTTAATTTACTGGCATGGGTTTGTTCTGTCTTGATCCTGACTGACTTATGATCGCTGCCTTTGCACAAAAATTAGTAGATACACTAATAATTGCAACAATTTAGGCTGAGAGAAGATGAAATGGAATTTGTAATATTATTTTCAGAAACTGAGAACAGGTCCAACCGTAAGTCATCTTAAATGATTAACAAGTTCCTATCTGTGTAGAACAACATGTAGTATATATTTTTCAGAGAAAGATACATAATTATTTATGCCTAGATGTTTGCATGCCTGTCAGAAATGGAGGACTGTTGCTACAATCCCTTTTCTATTACAGTTTTGCCGTGTAAGCTAAGGTCGTCACAATTCTGTAGTTGGCCTTGAAAAATATTTCAGCATCACAGGCAGTGGTGGGCGTAGGCATTCATAGTGAATGACAAACATGTAATTCCCTCATTCTGACAAAACTCAAAGCTGTATCACCCTGTATTCTAGGTTGTAGTTCTTGGACTGTAGATTTCTCCAAGAGGCACACTAAAGAAACTCAACTTTGTGGGTTACAGCTCATTACATTTGTTGTCTGTTCCTGAATGTTTCTGTCAGTTTGGTAAGAGATAAGGAAACATGTTGTTTTGATTTGGCCTGGATAAATACCAGGTGCCCACTAAAACTGCTCTATCACTCCCCTTCCTCAGCTGGACAGGGGAGAGGAAATATGATGAAAGGCTGATGGGTTGAGATCAGGACAGGGAGAGAGCACTCACGAAATACCATCACAGACAAAACAGACTGAACTTGGAGAGAAAAGGAAGTTTAATTCATCACCAATCAAATCAGAGTAGGATAGTGAGAAATAAAACTAAATCTTAAACACACCCTCCCCCCACCCCTCCCTTCTTCTCTGGGCTCAACTTCACTGCCGTTTTTCTACCTCCTCCCCCCAATCTGCACAGGGTGATGGGGAATGGGGGTTACGGTCAGTTCATCACACATTGTCTCTGCTGCATCTTCCTCCTCAGGGAGAGGACTCCTTACACTCTTCCCTGGCTCCAGCATGAGGTCCCTCTCACAGGAGACAGTTCTCCACAAACTTGTCCAGTATGAGTCCTTCCCACGGGCTGCAGCTCTTCACAAACTGCCCCAGCATGGATCCCTTCCACAGGGCGCAGTCCTTCAGCAATAGGCTGCTCCAACGTGGGTCCCCCATGAGGTCACAAGCCCTGCCAGCAAACCTGCTTTGGCGTGGGCTCCTCTCTCCATGGGTCTGCAGGTCCTGGCAGGAACCTGCTTCAGCATGGGCTCCCCACGGGGGTCACAGCCTCCTTTGGGCACCCGCCTGCTCCAGCATGGGGTCCTCCCTGGGCTGCAGGTGGAGATCTGCTGCACCATGGACCTCCATGGGCTGCAGGGGGACAACCTGCCTCACCATGGTCTTTATAAGGAGCTGCAAGGGATAACTCTCTGCTCCGGTGTCTGGAGCACCTCCTCCTTCTTCACTGACCTTTGTGTCTGCAGAGTTGTTTCTCTCACATAGTCTCACTCCTCTCACTTGACTGCCACTTCACCACAGTTTTTTTCCCCTTCTTAAATATGTTGTCACAGAGGCACTACCACTGTTGCTGATGGGCTTGGCCTTGGCCAGCAACGGGTCCGTCTCAGAGCTGGCTGGCCCTGGCTTTATCAGACATGGGGGAAGCTTCTCGCAGCTTCTCACACAAGCCACCCCTATAGCCCCCCTGATACCACAACCTTGCCATACAAACCCATAACATACGTCAAAAAAAAAAAGCTCACTGGAAAATGTGACAAAGGAAGCTATATATGCATTTTACTTTAATACTCTCTTCTTCAGTTGTCTATGCTTATATCTTGCTTTCTCCCCACAGACCCATGTATATTACCCTCTATCACTGTATTTCTCTCTTCTGAAAACCTTACTTTGCAACTTTGGATAGCTACTCTTCAGCCCAGAGTTTGAGTCTGCAACACAGAATCACAGAATCACAGAACAGTAGGGGTTGGAAGGGACCACTGTGGGTCATCTAGTCCAACCATCCTGCTGAAGCAGGGTCACCTACAGCAGGCTGCACAGGACCTTGTCCAGGTGGGTCTTGAATATCTCCAGAGAAGGAGACTCCACAGCC
>Ga0065711_1011313_pt1 | contig 13423 bp, 14 predicted proteins | sample Hoacrofraction12_FD_59098 | JGI IMG/M metagenome (GOLD analysis project Ga0065711, IMG submission 59098) | Hoatzin crop microbial communities from Cojedes, Venezuela - Epithelial fraction 12 v2 (version 2) | ecosystem: Host-associated > Birds > Digestive system > Esophagus > Crop | place...
CTGCTTCAGTTTGTGCCCGTTGCCCCTTGTCCTGTCGCTGGGCACCACTGGAAAGAGTCTGGCCCCGTCCTCCTGACACCCACCCTGCAGATATTTAGAGGCATTTCTAAGGTGCCCAAATTGTCGTCTGGCTTCTGGACTTCAGTGGCAGCTGGGAGGACCACGTGTTTGAGATTTGTTTCCACTGAACCAGCTGATATTTTTTGTCCTTTTTCCCAGCGTTATGAACATACCATGTTTACAGAAACTGTTTACGTCTTTCCATTAAATAGGCTGTGGCAGCAATTAGGTGAAAAATTCAGAGGTGGAAAGTTAGGAATCACATATGGAAAGTATTTCCCTTAGTGGCTGATGGATTTTTATGGAAGCGTCTTTACTAATGCTGTCTTCTACCTAATGCCATGGTTTGAGCTTTCCTCCAAGTACTGATGTCTCTTCTTCAAGCTTGTCACTTTTGCAGCTCTATCTGTATGAAAGCACTGTTGGCTGAGTTCTCTGTGCAAACTTCTCGAACAACCACCTTGGTTTGGGTATCTCTTGGGAGTATCTTAGCTGAAAAAGTGGGGTTTGAGTCTTTGTTGTCTGTGCAAAGTGATGGGATCCTGAGTTGGGATCCGGATCCAGCCAGCTTGTACTGGCCCTGTCTTGGCAACATTCACCTTACACTAATTTTCACAGAGAAAATACATTCAAGCTCAGTCAGGTGTTTTCAGAATAAAAATAGAATTTTTGACTTGTTGTTTAGAAGCTGGAGCAGAGAAAGGCAGACCTATGACTTTCAGCCCTTCCGTGTGCACTCTTTGCGGTCCCGGCCTGGCTTTGGACTTGTTCTCCCGGTGAAACCCGCAGGCTCCTCTCTCTCTGGGACATTCCTTTTGTGGCTTGCTGTTCCTCGGAGCAGTCTGTTGGGTTTCTTTTTAACGTGGCAGCTGAAGAGCAAACAGAAGATAAACGCAAGTAGGTGTGTAAGAGGGATGTGTTCCACTAGCTAGATACTCATTTGCTCATATTACTGCTAGCATGAATGCAAAAATGAATCTTTGAATACTGTGAATTCAAGATCAACACTTAAAATAATACAATATCTTGTCTGCTTTTTTTTTTTTTAAATGAATTCTGTAGGGTTATTGCTACATGACAAACTGCGATGAATGCAGTCCTCTTGCTGCTTTCTCTGTAGGGTAAAAGCAATTAAGCGCTATTACAAACGTTAGAATTTAACAAGACGTTGGTATGTGTTGAGATTGAGTTACGCACATTTATCTGAAAGCAGAAATGATCAGCAAACATCAGTGTAATGACCTGTACCAACTGACATGGCTGACTAACAGAAGCATGCCTTGTCACTAGTGGGGTGTGTTAATTCCAGGGAGTTATTTGCCGACGGATAATCGTAGTGGTAAGATCTGAAAGCAGTACCGTGCAGGCATCTTTTCCCGTGTTCTCAGCCATCGCATGCGACTCTGTGAATTGACTCGCTAGAAACAAACAGAAGTGCTGCTGGTCTCCTGTAAGCAGGACGTTTAAATGTCAGGAATGAAGTCATCAGACTTAATAATACTGTAGGTGTGGATCACAAGATTATCCTGCAGAAGGAGTCTAGAAAATAGGCACTCAAGCTATTATATTGACATGCTGTGGAAGTGGCAGAAGGCATACATCACGTTTTTTCACCTGCCTGCAGGAATCTGCCACATCCTTCCCTTTCTATTTGCTGTGAATACTCGTAACGAGTGTGGAAGCAGGGGGAAAAGAGCATGCTGTAGATGCTTGGAACAGTTTGAGTTGGAAGGGCTTGGAATTGCTTGCTAAGTGCTATATGGCAAAACTTTGTGAAGGGGGGGAGGACTGAAGAATGGAATATGTATCGAGATACATTTGAAAATTAGTATCTTTTCGTAAGCACCTATTTAAATGTTCTCATCTCTTCATACAAATCTGAAGTAGCTGCCGTCAACATAACCTGGACTCAGTAGCCGCTTTCTCGAGGCTCTATCAGTCCGTTTGAAAAATTCAGTTCTAATAAATGCTTGCTAGTTTCTTCTGCTCCTGCTCCCCATGACTGACTTGGGTGGCTGCATGTGCTAGGCTGGTAAACCTGACGTGGAGAATGGTGCTGATGGTTTTTTTGGGTTTTGTTGTTGTTGTTGTTGTTTTTTGTTGTTGTTGGGGTTTTTTTTGTTGTTGTTGGGGTTTTTTTTATTATTATTTTTTTCCCCCTCTGTAATGAGATCTTACCCTAGATTTGCTCAGATGGAAGCAGCAATAAACAAAAGAACCAGGATCCCTTTGATGGCTTATCTCAGATGTGCGAATGGCCAATTAAAACAACAAAAAGCTTACGCAGCATTAGTATCGGCTTTCAGTTGTGGTTATTGGTACTAGTTGTTTTCAGTGCCGTAGCTGCAGCTTCTGCAGCCTGCCATAAATGGTATAGAACAAGAGAAGGCAAGTGGCTCGGTCACTTGGTTTAGTTTTCTTGGCTCTTCGAGTTGCTGTAATCATTAGAGAAACAGGACCAAGTTATTTTAGTGCTTCGGTGTTTGTGTCATTTTCTCAAGCAGTTAATAGTAACATTTGTGTAATTTTCCAAGTTTATAGTTACATGGAGTAAAATATGAAAGGAACCTTGGTTTAGAAGGTTTGGTTGTGAGGATACTTGTGTTATGTGACACGGTCCTTGGCATTGGGTATGCCAAAGACCCTGTCTCCAAGGCTCTTCCCACAGAGCTGAGCGATGCTCGCGGGGGATCTCACACTTTCCAGGTCTATGGGGATCTGCTGAATAACCACCCTGTGTGAGTAGCATTATGTAGGCATTCTTCTTTTCTTTAGGTATCTCCTTCTGTAAGACCCAACTAATGTGTTAAGAAGCAAAGATTTGCAGTGTAGGAAAATGCACTTGACCCTTCAACTTTTCCTGTATGTACTTTTCTTTCCCTGTGTTGGCTGGCTTGAATATCTCATTTGCCAAACTGTCCCATATGTTCACTGCGTTTTTCAGAATACGTTTAAGACAGAGCAGGATACGTTGCCTGCATGGTTATTTCAGTTCAGCTACAAGCACAAGCAGCTGCGTAGCTGCTGGTGCAGAGAAGCGGTGCGACGGCTCCGGGCTCCTACAGCCCTCCTCAGATTGTGCCGTACTTGGGAATGCGGAGCGCTCTCAGGCTGTCAGTTTTCAAGGGACTGGTAAAAAGCGGAGACAAGTCTTCCCACTCTGTCTATGGACTGTTAACGTTTTATACCATATTACTTCATCGGGTGTAAAATTCTTACCGAGGTCTCCTCTTTCTGTGGTGGTCTGCTTTATCTAAAACTTTGAGAAATGTGATTTAGCTGTAAGGATGTCTAATGTATTGCAGTCTAAAGATTCTCTGTAAATTGAGTGTTCTCTTAGAACCTGGGACTAATTATGTCCAGTAATTGCCTTTTAACCTTCCACTAATTGCTAAGAGATAAGGTGAACAGGTTCAACAGTTCCACATGGAAATTTCCATGCGTAATATCCCAGAAAGCAAACGATCCTCAGTAAGTGATAAAACAAGTAGCATGCGCTACCACTCTAAAAAACTGTGGTGTTAACTTGTTTTAAGGGAACCAGTGAATTGCTGGGGTTGTAGTGGTAACACTCTTGCTCTTTGTGCTTCTGGGCCGCCTGTCCCATTGAAAGGAGTGGAAATGAGTGAATGGGTGAGAATTGCTCCCTACCCTAGAGATGTCTGCAGTGCTCCCCGTGGAAGGACAGGGACCGCTTAGAGCTGCTCTGTGGACAGAAACAAACCCAAACTAACAGAGCTATCAAAGACAGAGAAATGTAAGCTATGCCTGACAGTGGGGAAAAAAAAAGAATTTGACTCAAAATTAGTATCTCTCATCTAATTATATTTTGTCAAACCTTAATTACATTTTCAAAATAAAATTCATCACATTTGAAGGTTCTGGGGTTGAATACAGCATTAGGCCCCCTCGGCTCTTTCTAGGGCTTTTAATGCACAGGGAAATATTAAGTAAGGACAGGAACCTGCTTTGCTGTCTGAAGCTTTTGAGCCTGCTGAAATCAAGTAGAACGCTGATGTAACTGGGAAGGCTTCCGTCTTGCTGGCAAAAGACCTAAATTTGCTGTGGCTTCTCAACATCAAGAAGAAGGAGGTCTGAAATGCGTACTGTGTTGCAGTTGAGATGGAAAATTAATTTGTTGGGACCGATAGGTAGCATTTTGAGGTGCTAAAATAAGGCTTTTTATAGGAATTTACCTTCAGAGTGAACTCGGATATTACTGCCAAAGATTTAACTTTCTCACTTAAACTTTTAGGGTTGATTAGGTTGATTAGGGTTGATTCTTCCCAGCGTGTCTCTGAGTGATGGGGGTAGCAGAAGTAGGGAGGTGTTTTAGGGCCTGGGCTGTACTGACTTTGCATTCTGAAAACTTGTGTGGTATTTTGAACAAGTAGAGATATTGGTATTTTTTTGCTGTGGTGTGGTGGCTGAGCTAAAGCTGCCTTAGAAAGCAAACGATGGGTGTGGTTCGCATAATCTAATACCAAAGCTCCTGTGGTGGTCAGGCTTTCCTGATGAAGTGTACTTCAGTGAAGGACTCCTCAACGTGAAAGCTTTGCTGACATTCAGAGCAGTGGAATTGAGAAGATTCTGTTTCTTCGGTAGTAACTGCTCGTTTTGGGGGCATTTCTTGGAGAATTCAAAGAACAAGAAGTTTTGGTGACAACAGATTGGAATAGGATGATTTGTTGCATGAACATTGACTTTGGACAAGCCCAACGCCGAGTTTGCAAGTGGATTGTTAGGTTTGCTGTGCAGGTCATCCCGCGGATGCTGAGCCCAAAGCTATAGGCTGGGTCAAAGTGCCGCGTGGCGACGGGGGGAAATCGATGTCGCTTCACAGTCAAGCGAGCGCGATGCGTGGGGCGTTCAGCCCCGTGAAGTTTGGTGCCGACAGCTGACACCGCAACGACCCCGTGGCAGATGGTGTGGATGGCTTGGTGTTTCTCGGGCAGCGTGGCTCGAGCGCTGGCTCACGGCGGCAGCCCATCCCCAGAGGAAGGGCTGCGCGGCAGAGCAAACGCTGCAGTGAAGAGAGCTCCATCCTTTCTGCCTTTCCAGGGAGCGTGGTAGGACAAGTGCCGAAGGGATGGTTGCGGGAAGGGAAAGCGATGTCTGCAGCCTGGGGAACGTTCACAGAAAATGTTGGCTTGTAGACGTGATGGAGCATACGCAGCTGCCTCTGTGTCGCATCCGACAAGCTGCCGCGTTTGAACCGGGCGCCGGGAATGCTATTTCCCTGCCTTCAGCCTGCTCCCCAGCAGTAAACGGTGGTAACAATCTGGAGGATGGTCCTAACAAGGTGTAAATCCGTACGGTGTGCACTTCTCTGTACAAAAGTAACAAGGACCAGATGTCCTCTAGATCCCATATTATGGGATTTATTATGCTATTAACTTTAACTGTATTTGGATATTTGTAAGTCTGTGAAGAAACTTCTATATACTTCTGTTTCTGGTTAAAAAACAACCCCAAAAATCCACCTCTAATGGGCATCCCTCCTAGATTTCTTCTCATTATAGCTCAAACAATTCTAACAACGAAGCTGCAGCAGAAAAGGCTCCAGTTGCCCAGGGAAAGACCAAGTGTTTTTAGCAGAACTGGTACCTTTTGTGCTGACGTTGCCATAGGACTCGCCATGTCCTTGCTGCTATAGTCTCTTACACTGGTTAAAGGTAATATTGCTGTAGGTGTGTAGGAATTACACCTTTTGATAGTGGCCTAACTGATGTATCCATAGAGCGAGTGGGACAGATTTGCAACACACAGAAATGTCCTGCCTCCTGCTGTCTCCCCACTCCTCTGCTTCTGCAGACAGATTTGCTGCTGTGCAAACACGTGGATGCCTCATATTTGCTGAAACGTGAAAAGCTGGTGATTATCTAAAAAGGGAATTGTACTGAAAAAATTTTAGGTGCGTGACACTTGAGTCAATCTGGAATTGTAAAGGTCTCTCTAAACAGCCGTTTGTGGAGCAGGAGCTTTGTGCAGCCTGCAAATGTACAGATGGGTTTTCGAGCAAAATGTACTTACCCTGTTGTGTCTGTGCTGGCCTTGGCCTCTGGCCAGCAGTGATTGAGTACCACGTCTGCACTAATCCAAAGTGGAGACTAGGCTGGGGCTCTGGAATCATTATCCAGAAGAGCTGCCTGCTGTGAGGCGACAGGAGTTTGGGAACTCATTGTGCCAGGTAGCAGCGATCCATCAAAATAATTTGATAAACTGAAGTGACTATTCAAATGGGGACAGTTGATTTACGGTAAAAGAAAAGGAATCTTAAATTTCAATATGTATGTAAAGAAGCCTCCGGAGCATCGTCAATGTTTGATCTTTGAGCCTAACTGTTTTCATGAGTGGGATGTTACTGCTTTTGTAATGTCAGAGTACTATAAAAATGGGCTGTTGATGGATGAGCATCTGAAAGGATGCTCCTCCCCGCTTCTACACCTGTTGCGTATAAACTTGGCTTGGTTTACAAATCAGAAGATACTAAATTTCTTATACATTGAGTGTTGACCCCTAGAAGGGAAAACCTGGTTAAGCAATTAGTGTATCGAATGCCAGACAATTATTGTCATCATTTCCTTTGCTTGTCTCAGTACCACTCATCGGGCATTATTTAATTTTGCTAGCAGCTCAAGCACTGCTTAAAATAAACTCGTTTGTTTATAGACTTCTTTAACGACAGCCAGATAAAACCACTTTCTCATATTTTGAACAGAAGACACGAAGCCAGATATGCGCTGTCTTTGACCTTGGCTGAAACTTGCTGTTACCCGGCCGACGTTGGTCAGACGCCTGCTCTTTTTCCCCTCCTACCCTCGAGTTGTTTCCCTGGAAAACTTTTCCGTACCACTGTGCCCTTAACCCCGACACAGTCTGTGAGTTTGCTGGGTAAACAGCAGATCCTTTTTTACATTAGTGGTGCACAATACAGAGCAAAAAGAGACCAAAAAGCGGCAGCAAAAGAACTGTTCAAGACAAGATTGGGGGCCGGGAATTCGTGTCCATAAATCCAAAGAAAGGAGGTTGAGCATGCTGGAACGCGGACACTGCTGGGCTTTGTCGCCGTCAACGCTGAGAAGTTCAGTAATGGTCACCTGGACCTCCCGGCAGCAGGGAGAATCTTCACATTATTCCAGCAAAGCAGGCAAGGGCAAACGGAGGTGAAGGAGGATAGCGAGGAGGAGGAATGACGTCTGTGGTGATATCTTCAGTTGTGTGGTACGGAGGTTTGAACACCTGGAGCTGCAGAGCTCCAGCGTCGGTGCTGCTTTGGAGAAATGGGAGTGCTGAGATGGAATGTATTGGCAGTAAAAGCAACACTGAGAATGTCACCGTGCGAGTAGTCTGACCTGCTGTGTAAACTGGGTTTCCGTATCTCTCTCTGTAAGGAGTATGTAGAAGTGCTCAGCGACTGCACAAGCGAGCAGCCGGCTCTGAGCTTACCCCGCAGTCCTGCCCTCTGCTCGCTGTGCCAGGGACCAGAGGCGACTGCAGGTCGCAGTCCCGGGGGAACTAGGGCGTGGATCCTCCGAGCTAAGCTGTTGTAGCTGTGGTGGGGCAGATGGCCCCGTATCCGTGTGCATCGACTTGGTCAGAGAATGTTTAATGGAGTCCTGGTGTCCCCCTGTTCTTTAAAGGACTCTTTTTTTGGAAGGGTGGGGATGTGAAAGGTTGCGAAGTGTTTGTAGCAGGAAGAGCTGACCTCAAAGGTAGAGAGTGGTGAATGTGCTCTTGCTACGGACAGATTGATATATCCATGATCTGCTTTCATTTTGCTACTGAAAACCGGGGCTGAAATACATCAGTGAGCAGCGCCACAGAATGGGACTTAGTTCTGTAATGCTGTGAGGCTGTTCAAGCAAGAACAGCCAAAACAGCCCCCATACCCCCAACAGCACAACCTCTCATTGGGTGTGTCCAGGTCAGTAGGAGGTGTTGGAGAGTGCTTGGATCTAAAGAAAGAAAAATAGTGTGCCAATGTCAAGAGGCAATTGAAAATACCAGACGGTGGATGGGGGGAAAACCAGGCGAAGCTGATAGTACAGGGGTCGCTCCGGGGTGGCCGAGTGACGCTTAGGGAGGATAAAGAAGGTGTTTGGAGTAATGCCTCTAAAAGCTGAATGGATTAGTCAGTAAAGCTCTCCCTGAAAGTTATAATTATACTGACACTTGCATTTGAGGGACTGATTTTAAAAAAGGAAAAAAAAAAAACCAAACCACCAAACCCACAAACCATGCCAAACACTCCCCCTGCCCCCCAAAAACACCCCAAAACAAAAAAACCCCAACCAAACAAAAACCAACAAACAACAAAAAACCCCTCTAACCCCACCAAAAATCAATCAAAGAAAACCCACAAAAAACAACCCTTTAAGGCATTTTTTTCAGAAGGTAAGAACTAGGCTGTGTTGCTCCATCCAGTGGCAGAAGCATTTCTAGGAGCTGTAGCCTGAAGACGACCTGAGGAAGGGTGCGTTGGATTGAGGGTGGCTCAGTCAATGACCACCGCAGGTCTGAGGACAGGGGGGATCTGACTAATAGCAAGAAAACCGTTAGCTGGAAGGACAGCTGTTATAATTGCAACTGAGGCCTCCAGGCATCTAAAAAGAAGCCAAGAATCCTGTCTGTGGAGTTTTCTCTTATAGTAGGGCATTGTTTTAATTTCTGCATGCAAAGACTTAATAGTTACAAATTACAGTGCTTCTAAAGATTTAGCTGAGTAGGTGAGATCAAAGAAGCTTAAGACTCATGTTCTATTCTTTATGCCTTCTGTCTAATGATTTGTAGTACTAGAATATACACTCATTTTTGTCTTCACCTTTTCAGGTTTTCTGTTTTTATCCTAACTGGAGAAGAGGGTTATATCAGTGGCACCAGAACTCAGGTTGCAATTGGTATAGCCATGCGGCCGCAGAAATGAGGTGGGCTTCAGGGACAGGTTAGCATCGTTAGTTAGCAAAGAGTGGTTGGGGCTTCAGCATCTACCAGAAATGATCTGGAAAGTCACACAGCTCCTGTCGTGAGTGGTGACGTGTCTCCTCCCGGTGAAAGCCATATCAAGTCCACGGGGCGTGAGTTTTATGTCTCTAAATGCTTCAGGTTGTCTTCATGTTTGGCATCATCGCCGATACTGCCAGGGTACGCTGTGAGGTTAATCCAGAGGTGAAGTGCTCTAGGAGTTTAGTACTTTTCTTGCATCTTAGTGTGGAATCTAGTTTGTGCTCTAAGACCACCATTCTATTTTTCTAAAAGATAACTTTGCTACTTTAATGACAAATCACTCAGACTTCAAATAATCTGTGCGTGGAACTTAATGTGCAGAAGACTCTATTGAAATAGGGCTTAAGTGTAGGTTACATTGAAAATTTTATGGAGAAAGTACTTTGGTTTCAATTGCACAGGGAGTCTTCAGATGCTGGATTTTGATTTGTAATTATTGTTGGATCAATGACAGAGTGAATTCCTGGGATGGAAGGTTGACACCAACTATGTCCCCATAAGTTTTATTGTTTGTTCTTTCTCTTTATAGAATAAACATAGTGAGATCTTGTCTTAGATGAAAGATAGTTGTAGAGATGTAATGGCCTCCAAAGTCTGAGGATTAAAGACATAAATTCCATGTGTAGAAAATTGCTCATCTTTGTTGAAGGCTTCTTGGCTGCTCGCTCTGACTCTAACCCACGTGTATATCTAAAATACGTTTTGACAACAACCCTCTGCAGACACATGATTTTATTAAGGAAAATACAAATACTTCATACAAATGAAAGATGAAGGTTGACTTGATCATTTTCTAAATGCTTATGGCTGATGATTGCATGTTTAGAGGCTAAATTGATGATAAAGAGTTCTGCTATAGATAGCTTCATATTCTGAAAGCCTTGAGCTGCCGTTAGAGGCCAGGAGCTCCACAAGGGAGTATTTTAATTGGAGCCATGACTGTTGAAAAGTCATACTTGCATCTTAACTGTTACTTCAAATGTAAGACTGGAGGATGCAGTCCTTAAACTCCAATTTTAGAGAGATTTTTCTTTCTTCATAAGGCCTTACCTGTAAATGGAAAGACAACCAGAAATAATCTTTTCTAGTGGCTTGCCACTTGTGATCACTCTTAATTTATGCTAGAATAATGCCTTCTGTAGATATATTCAATCCGAAGGAACACCATATGCTAATGCTGCTCAATACTTCTTCGTACTTCTGCCAAAAAGTTGGTCTTCCACTTGCTCGTAGAGTGAAGAAGGTCACAGTATCATTGAACTTGCTTAGAGATTTCTGATGTGCAGTTATATGTTAAAATTTTACTGTACAGTTCTTCATTATTCCTGGAGTCAAGTTGCGTTTTCCTTCTTCGGCTATTTAAAACAAAAAATCTCACTCAATTAACTGAGCTGCAAAGAAACATCTAAATGAGTTTTGCTTGTGACGTTAGTGGTTCCTGAGCTGTGGCGGCGACAGACAAGTCTGCAGGTCAGAGGTGGAGTCGGAAGGGGTTTGAAAAGTTTCAGCTGCAAGGGAAAAAAATGGAATTGGCGTATTTGTAAAATGAGTAATGTAATAAGAATGAGATATTTTTCAAACAGAATTGAAGCAGAGGCACCATTTCAATTTTTGTAATATTAATTGCTTTTTTAGTAAGCAATTACAAACAATTGAACAGTAAGGGGAGAAAAAATAAAAATGGGTAAAATGATTTTGAGAGATCATAAATCCAAGATATTTTAATCAGTTAGCTCTCCAGATTCAGGTCTTTATTCTGATGCTGACTTGAAGAGCACCCCCTGCTTATCAAAGCAAAATATTTACCTCCCTTCCATATGGTTCTTTGGCAATATTCTTACTTAGATCATAAATTGGCTTCAGTGTGGATTCGGATTGCTGAACCTTGTGAGATAGGTGTTGGTGCTGGGCTTCGCGTAAAGCGAGTGGGAGCTGCGGCGCCTTTCTAGCACAGCGAGGTGATCTTCTGGAGGCCTTGGCTTCCTGACACCCTCGCTGCTCCCTGCTGCGGGGAGGGAAAAGAGAACGCTTCTTGAAACACAGCTTGCTTCCTCCGTGCTCTCCTTGGCTGTGTTTTCTGTTCCTCGCATCATTTTCTGTCCTGCTCGAGACCCGTCTGGACGCGGTGCTGTGCAGCCTGCTCTGGGTGACCCTGCTTGGGCAGGGGGTTGGGCTGGGTGACCCACAGAGTGCCCTTCCAACCCCGACCATGCTGTGACTCTGTGATTCTGTGACCCACAGAGGTCCCTTCCAGCCCCTGCCGTGCTGGGATTCATAGCAGACACAAAGGGACTGCGTTCTGAACGAGCCGGTCAGCGAGAGTCTAACGGCCTGGAAATGGGGATGCTTTGGTGATGTCCGCCAGGCTTCTCGGAGAGGGTACAGGGCTGTGTGTGCTTTTTAATTTATCCCCCAGCTTAATTGCTTCACCTTCCGGAGATGGACAGCAAGCACATTGAACAGAAACGTAAAAATATTTTTTGGTTGCTTTGGGTTTAGCCCACTGCTATGTCAGCCTGCAGGTAGCTGCATTGCCCCGTTCCCTGGAAAGAAGTTGCACCTCCCTCCCTCCCTTGCTGTCCCCCAGGTGACGCGGACAGTTGCGTCTGAGGAGAAGGATACTTCTCCAGTTAGCTGAAAGTGCCCTGAGGTCATCCACGTGCCGAGCTTGGTGTGTATCTAACGGTGGTTGTTGAACATGGAGGTGCGGCAGGCTGTTCCAGGCTCCCCGGGTGGTGGTACGACATGGCTGCTGCCCAGGTCATCCGCGGGCTGGAGGAAGCGCGTTCCTCTGCCTCTCGCTGAGCGGACAGATGGCTGCTGCGACCTCGCTGTAAAGCACGGACGGTGGAGGGGATCGCTGTCTGGGAAAGCGTGGGGCTTTGAATCCTGTCCGTTGTTTCAAACTCTTCTCAGACACGTTCTCTGGAACAGGGGACCTGGGTTACTAGAAGGAGCATCTTAGGTGAGCGCGGAGAGGATGCGTGCGGCCCAGCCGCCAGCTAGCCTGACGCTCGGCAGCGCGTGCGGCCGCGATGGCTGGGCAAGGCGATGAAGCTGATCTTTTTACGAATCTCTGCAGAGATTGCTGAGAGCTTGGAACAGACGTTTCTTGGACAGTAGTGGCTGTAGATAGTCTAGGAATAGAGATAACGAGCCCTCTGTGGAGACCAGCTGCCAGTAACTGCACTTCCATGGTATTTATCATAGAACATAGCAAATTATCTATGGGAGATAAATATTCGCTGCTTCTCGGGGATTGAGAGACATGTCTGCTTGGGTTTAACAGCTTAGCTTCAAAGGACAAAAATGGCATCTGCTGTCTAAGGAAGCGGCTCTTTTCCATGTTGCTCCTGTCCAGGCTCCCAGTTAGAACTGATGTTCTTACCGTGGTTTCTAGAAGTGTCTGTGTGTGTGTAACACCTTTGTAAGGACCGAAGAGGTTTTGGTAGTCACTGCCACGTGAGCAATGCGTTCCAAGAGCCGGCACGGAAGGATGCTGCTTAGGATGGAGGTCTTCTCCACAAGTACGGGTGCGTGCAGGCAGACACATTCAGACTGCACATAGTAGATCCGTATAAAAAGAATGGGGCATCCACAGTATTATACTCTCACTTCCTTAAGATTGCTAAAACCTGATTTCTTTTCTTTAATAGGAGTTAGAGAAAATACAGGACTAAAGAATGTCATTAGTTATGTCCTGTGTGAAATAGCGTGCTGTTTCGGTGAACGTGGTTAATTGGCAGTTGTAGGTCTAATATCCTGCCAATTTGGTAAACTTATCAAATAGGTCCTTTTCAAGGAGCCAGCCGTATGTTGTCCTTTAACACAGAGCTCTCTCGTTATGCTTCCTTCCTCCCCAGCACAGCAGCGTTCGTTGCACTGTTTTATATCGGTGTGCTTGGGGAGAATTGCCCTAACCTGGTAATTCTCTGGTTACCAGTACGTACCCCGGGCTGGTCGCAGAGGAGCAGTTCCGGCCGCGTAACTGGCAATTACCTACTTTGTTGCTATGGTGCACAGTGGGAATTGGGTACCTGCTGTCTGTCTTTATTTATTTCAAAATGGTGCCTGAAAATATGTCTTATATAAGTTGCGTTGGATCTTCCAGCTAGCAATTCGTACGTTTACCTTGTATTAACTGAGCTTCACGATGCCGTTTCCCGTGGGAGAAGGCTGCGGGGAGACCTGATTGCAGCCTTTCAGTACTTAAAGGGAGCCGACAGGAAAGATGGGGACAAGGGGCAATGGGCACAAACTGAGGCACAGGAAGTTCCGTCTGAACATGAGGAAGAACTTCTTCCCTCTGAGGGTGACAGAGCCCTGGCCCAGGCTGCCCAGGGAGGCTGTGGAGTCT
>Ga0065711_1045521_pt1 | contig 13423 bp, 7 predicted proteins | sample Hoacrofraction12_FD_59098 | JGI IMG/M metagenome (GOLD analysis project Ga0065711, IMG submission 59098) | Hoatzin crop microbial communities from Cojedes, Venezuela - Epithelial fraction 12 v2 (version 2) | ecosystem: Host-associated > Birds > Digestive system > Esophagus > Crop | place...
AAAAGAAAAGAAAAGAAAAGAAAAGAAAAGAAAAGAAAAGAAAAGAAAAGAAAAGAAAAGAAAAGAAAAGAAAAGAAAAGAAAAGAAAAGAAAAGAAAAGAAAAGAACGAGGAAGAGAGGAACAGGGAGTAAGTTTTGATGCATCAAAACACTGGCACAGAAACAAGCTGCCATGTCTAATCACTGTCACATTTTACAGCTGATCACCAGAACTGACATGAAGAAAAAGGAGAAGAAAAGGTAGCTTTGCCACTGTCCAAAACAACTATTAATATCCTTAGGAAATGCTGTACTGTATATATTGTTCCTGCAATGTAGCCTTGTCACGCAAGTGCGACCACTGTGTGAATAACTGCATGTAAAACTACTTGAAAGAGCCTGAAGGGTTTTTCTTCCAACAGCAGTTACAAGTTTTGGATCAGGCCCTAATTGAAAATCTTGCTATGGTAAATTTTATGTCTTAAGGAAAGAGCAAACCAACAAAACGTGATATGTGTTATTTGGAAAAGAGCCAGTACTGTATTATTCCTCAAGATGGAAAGAAAATGAATGTTTTCTTTGATCAGAAAGCTGTCATTTCCAAAGTTTAAAAAAAGCAGATACTTTTGACAGGGCTTATTCTTGACAAACAAAAATCCAATACATATCTATATAAGCATTTGAGAAAAAAAAAATCTATAAAAGCACGACAATACCAGTTGTCTCAGAGTTCAGTTGTTGCATTTCTATCATCAGGAAACCAACATGAGAGAGCCGAACACTGCACAGAGGGTTGGGAAGAACCGAACAGTCATGGGAGAAGCAGGCTGTATCCATGCAGAGCAGAGACTCTGCAATTACTCCATCTCTCACAGCAGCAGTTCTTAAGGTTCCTACTAGTCAGAACCCATCTATGACCTACCTTTCATTTAACAGTATCACAAGGTTATGGAGCTTTTATGTTAGCCATCTGGGATTAGAGGCTGTCTGTGTAATGATGTCAGGTGGGGTAGACGCTGTTTTATATCATCACAGAGACAACCTAGATGTGCTGTTCTCTTACTATGATAGCTACTTGAGAAGCTATTTTCTGTTGGATCCAGACAGAAGGAAACTTCTGTCTCTTTCTTTCTCTCACTCTTCTATACATACACACATAATTTCCCTCATACAGCCTTTTCAAATGAAGAATTAATTGTTTCTGAAAACTAATAGAGAAAGAACACAATAATAAGAAAAGGAAAAAAAAGGCAGCAAGTAGCAGAGAGCCAGGAAAAAAATGAGTCTGCTTTTTCACATGTACAGTGAGTTGTGTTTTCCCCTGCAATGATATCCTGGGTTCAAATAACCCTGTAGGGATGATGTCGTCGGATTCCCTCCTTTGTTTTCAGTGGACTTTTGTCAACATGACAAGTTAAGCACATGCATAACTTCCTGTGGGATGCGGGTCCTCTGCTGACGCTTTCCCTTTTACAGGCAGCAACCCATAACACTTCTTGCCAGCCACCTTTCAGTTAGATGTTCAAGTATCCAGTTACAGATTATTAGGCTGAAAACCATCTCCTGTGTGAGACCAAAAGGCTTGACCTTGCCACTATAGGTCTGCAAAGGTAGGCATCAGCCACCTTAGCCCCTGAAAAAACATATATTCATACTACATTTTTGCATGTAAGTAGACATATGTAAATCACTGTAAATTCTCATGGCCATCATACTGAGCACATATATTTTCCAAATCAAGATCTTGCAATATTTATTTTCGTAATCAAGATGCTGTCTTGATTGAAACTGTGGACTGTGGAGACTGCTGTAATAGAAATAAGATAAGGAAAAAAAGAGGAGTTTGTCATTAATTATCCTTGAATAGACACAGACTATTCAGTTAGCACAGATTAGGTAAGTACTTGAGACTTTTTTTCTAATAGCTGCATCATTCATTAAATGTACACATTAATCTGTTCTAAATATTGACCACAACTTATTGGATTAAACGGTTAATGGACTGTGTTCATTGGAAAGGAATAGGAGAAGATTCAAATTCCCTTTTAGTTTCACTCCAGGAGAGATGTGTCATGCAAATTTCAATGTAGATCACAACTGAGCAAAATTCAGTTCTAATCAATGTATTCTGCAATGGCTAGGAACACATTTAATTTGGTTCTTATTTTAAGAAAACACCACGGAAGAACATGAGAGATCTCAAACAAATTACATCAAATAATCTGCAAGTACAGAGAAAAGCAACCCTTTCCTCCAGATCCTTTTACGACAGGTGAAGAGGGGGAAATTATATTAAGAAATATGGAAGGAAATGGAATGATTCACAGAAATGATGTTAAGAACAAACTTTTCACTTCTAGGCCAATTCCTAAAAAGTGACCTATTTCAAAAGTGAGCAGGAATGCTTAATACCCTTGAGATTTTTCAGTATGCTCTGTAAACAGCTCTGGTACTCATAGTTCCTGACAAGAACATGGAAATATCTTCTTTCCACCACAATGGCAGCAGGTGTGTTGTTGTTGTTGCTTTAGTTCTAGTTAATGAAGCTTTAGTGAAGCTACGTCCTTCCGTCCATCAAGACTCAGCAGCAACTTATTTTTTTTTTCATTCCCTCCTTTTTTATTCCCATTTTCTTTTCAGAGTCCTGCTTTATTATGATTTGAACTACAGGGTCTTTGAGCAAGCAGGGTGTCCTTACCTACTAGTCTAACACAGCTTTTATTCTCTCTGGAACAATAAGACAAATAAACAAGTAGACAGTAGTAACGTAATAGCTGACATGCTGTTAGTCTCTTCAGAAAAGATGTGAGGCCTGACTCATCAGTCTAACACAATTCTGCAACACTGTTCCCACGGTAGAATTCCAGTGGGCATATTTACCACCTGTGGAATAGATTTGTCATAAAGATCTTCCTAAAATGGAATAAAGCCAAACTGAAAGGTCTACACATTTTTCCAATAGACCCTAATTTGCAGCGAAAAAATTGAAGAAGTAAAAAGCATGTGTATTTATCGTAACTGACTGGCAAGGGAGAAAACCAAAAGAAGTATGAAGCTCAACGATGTAGCAGTTCTGCTGACTCAAACTACTTCAAAATTTTTTAACTATTGTAAAGAAGAATCTCATAGTTGAACATACAATCTTGCAGTTGTATTCAAACTATAAACTTGCAAAAATCTTTCAGCTTATGTTTGTGTTTATGCCAGCTAGACGTATTCCTGCAGTCTACAAAAATTGATCTCAAAATAATTCAGGCAGAATATATTTGACTTTGGAGGATGGATCTGAGGTTTGAATAAACAGTTAAAAATTCCACAATAACTGGTGAGAACACACCTTGAATACTGTGTTCAGTTTTGGGCCCCTCACTACAAGAGAGACATTGAGGTGCTAGACCACATCCAAAGAAGAGAAAAGAAGCTGGTGAAGGATCTAGGGCACAAGCCCTGAAAGGAGCAGCTGAGGGAACTGGGGTTGTTTAGCCTGGAGAAAAAGAGGCTTAGGGGAGACCTTATCGCTTTCTACAACAACTTGAAAGTAGGTTGTAGTGAGGTGGGTGTCAGTTTCTTTTGCCAAATGACAGGTGATAGGATGAGAGGAAATGGCCCCGAGTTGCACTATTTAGGGGAGATTTAGGTTGGATATTAGGAAAAATTTCTTCGCTGAAAGGGTTGTCAAGCATTGGAACACACTGCCCAGGGAAGGGACTGAGTCACCATCCCTAGAGGTATTTAAAAGACATGTAGAGATGGCGCTTAGGGACATGGTTTAGTGGAGGACTTGGCAGTGTTAGGTTTATGGTTGGACTCGATCACCATAAGAGTCTTTTCCAACTTCAATGATTCTGTGATTCTATTCTTGATGCTTCTTAATATAAACGGAAGTGCACAGATACTGGAGGATGAATGGAAAACAGTAAAATATTCACAAAATTCGAAACAGTTTCAGCAGAGATGCAATTGTAAAAATGGATATGTGTGGATACGTGTCAATGCTTCTTTCTCCCACCAATCCATTTTGTCTTCGTGTTCCACAACGCAAGGCAGCAGGTAGAACCAGCATTCTATATTGCAAGAGCCAGCTTTCGAATAAAGCTGATCAGATTTTCCTAGAGTACTATGCAAAAAGGTGACTTCAAAAATATGCTGTTTTACTGAGCAGCAAAATATATCGATTTCAACAAAGTTTGTGTCAGGAAGTAAACAAACACTAACTAGCTTTTACACCCAACAGCTTTATGGCTATAATGAAGGTCTGAAATATTAATAGATGAATACTTCTCTCAAGTAAAATGGCATGAGAACTTCAATCTCTGTCTTCCATAACTCATTGTCAAGTTCTTCAAAATACCTGGACTATGCCAGTTCTTTCCTCTGACTAGCTCTACAACAGAACTACTCCTAATTTAATGGAATATTCAAGACTTAGGCCATAATCAGATTTTCTTCATTTTACCAAGGTACAATTCTTCTACAGTCTAGAGAAAAAAGAAAATGGTGAGTGGATTCCTATTGAATCCCAATGTAAAAGTGCATGTAGCCTCCTTCCACTTGAATTTATTTTGTCCACTTCTTAAGGCTTTGGTATATTGATGGATTTTAACCTGACTAATAAAGATCAAAGTGCATTTTTCTTGCTATTTTTCCACAGTGCCTCGCAAACACAGTGGTTCATACTAGCAGTGCTGTACTACATCAAAGCTGCAGGCATCTGGATGAAATTCCCAGGAGTCTTTTACTGGCATTTTCATCAAATGTGACAATGTTTAGTACTCCCAGGGGCCAGAAAACATTAAATAGCATTTTTCAGAAGCTGCTGAGGCAATTTATGTACTGTTGCAGTGAAGTTCCAGGAGCCAACATATGAAAAAACAGCATGTGTTCTTCTGCTGTACTGTAGAAATTCTCCTTTTTCTGCTTTGTTTGCTCAAAATCAACCCCACATCTTACACAAGTTGATTCTTCTTTCTGTGAGTCTGTGCAAACCCACAATAAGTCCCTTAAAGCCACTGGGAAAACCAACAACAATGGAAATTAGAACAATCAAATACAAGGCTGCAGAAAGAGTATGAAGCTTCTATGCTGGGGGCCATTTTGGCTATAGTTATTTATCATACAGAGCACTCTCAGCAAGTGCATCAAGGAAAAAATTAACCCTACCTTGTGCATTGGAAGGGCTGATCTGACGGAGGTGACTGCTGAGCTGCTGAGGGACAGAGCTGCACAAAGCCCTTTGGATGGCTGCAGAGGAAGGAGTGCATGCACGCAGCCGAGAGCGCTTTCCCAGGATGTTTGCTCAGGAGCTGTTTAAACAGACGCTGAATCAAAGGAACAGAGAGACCTGGGCTTGCGGAATGGACAAGTTGCTGTGAGTTGAACTCAAACACGACCCGAGCAGCTGCAGCAGGGCAAATTTTTCTAGTGTTATGGCACAGTGCCTCTCAGCTCTGCAAATCCCTTCCTATGGGATGGGCATAACTTACTTCCTCATGGAAATGCAGCAGACCAGTCCCCATAATTCAGGGCAACAGCCCCGTGTGGTACAGAGTTGACCCTGTTTCCCCTGCCCCCTCCCTTTAACCTTCACACCTTAACCTTTCTGTGGCAGAGCCCTTTATCCTTCATGCATTAATCTTTCTGTGGGAGGTTCTTGCTTGAATACCTTAAGCAATAGTTTGCCTTTCCCTAAGCTATCACTGCAGAGAGGTTTCTTCACACCCCCACTAGCAGGTACAGCTTCTATTGGTGAAGGTAATCAACTGGCACCATCTGCTTCGAGGAATAAATAGCAAGATATGTTCTACAACAATTCTGTAATATCTAGGTACTGTCCTCCCATCACACCCATCCCTTTTCCCTGCCTGCCCACCCCTCCACCCACCCCCACATCCATCCGCAGGAACGTGTTCTTGCAGAAAAAACCCTGGCTCAGAAGTGACTTTGCTGTAAGAAATGGAATTGGCAGGTAATAAATAGGCCTGTACTATGTTGCTTTCATAAAAACACTCCCTGGGGTTAAGATATTTAAATGTGAACACCAGTTACAGCGCATGCACAGCTATCTCGGAGTCTCTATTATCATGCACATTTCACTGCATGTTTCACAGTGTGTGTTAAAAAAACCCAACACTGAAGACCCCCCTTTCATTAGGATAAAGAAAGAAAATCAGGGAACTGCCAGGACAAAACAGGACAAAACTGCCAGGACAAAACTGACACTGTATAATGCAAACTCTGCACACTGGCATAGCAGGGGTTCCCATCACAGTAAGTGATGTTGCTTAGGAGCCAAATCATCCCCTCTGATGATGCAGGAAGAGGGACTCAGTCTCCCATCAGAAGCACAGAAGTGAAGAATATCACGCCCCTCCACGGGTCTCACTCTCACCCTTACCTTGGATGGGCTTTCATCTGGAGAACAAGGGACAAGTCAGTCCCCAGTCCTGCCAGGTACCCCATCTGCAGACAAATGCTGCCACAGTTGATAAAGATCTTCACAAATGCAGAGGAACAGGGAACTGAAGCACAAGATGGGGATGATGGCCCTCTAAAGCCATTCCTCCCACACCCACCCTTGCCCACCTATGTAGAAGGCCACAGGAAGGGCTCTCTTCCCCGAAGCACTATGCTGGAATAACCTTACCCTGACCTTTCCTGTGTCCATGGCAGCAAGGGCTGAGTGACCCTCAGACTGAATTCTTGATTGTTTCCCACACAGCATTTTTCCATGTTCCTTCCTCAAACCTTACTCTTGAGGGAGAATGGTGGGCATGTCCTTCTTTCACAGGTAGGGGAAGAAGAAAGGCCACATGCCCCTTCTCTCTGCAAAGGCTCTGGGAGATTACCTACAGCTGAAGATGCCTGTTGTGCCTGGCTAGGCACAGCCACACAGAAGTACCAGAGAACTTACCCTGTGCTCTGCCTGATCTTTGCTTAGGAGGCCAGTGTGAATCCATTATTCTCAGAACAACATTTTTTCCTCCTTATGCTGATGAGGTCCCTGGAGATTCATAACCTCTGCAATTTCTTTGGAGGTGCGTTACAAATTATTAATTTATTCTGAATTCTGAATTATTATTTTTGATAATTATGTTCACTTGTGTGCCTCTAGGTCATTTAGGGTTTTGCCTCTTTCCTGGGTAGTTGTTTTCATTAACATAGCAGTAGTCTTGGAAACAGCTAAGCAGAGCTTTGTACCCATAATCTAGCTTCGTGCAACGAGTTGAGCAAGTAAAAATACACTGTTCTGTTGTCATATACAGAGTAGTTCTGGGCAACTGGTGTCTAGAGCTGCCATGAGCTCTTCCTGCCACTCCAATACAGGCCCAGCTGCTGGTACTTTTGACACAGCAACTTCACAAAAAAAAAGGAAAAGACATCTGAAAAATGCATTTTTTTCCCCACAAAAGATGCTCCAGGAGTCAGGAAAACCCCTTCGCTAGCTGGACTAATTCAGGTGTAAGTCTAAGATAGGAAAACATTGGATTTAGTTTCCTAATCTGCCTGAGTAATCTGGGGTAAAAAATCTGCCTTGTTTTATTCCAAACAGGGGGCTGAGCCTGCAGAGGCCAGTAACCAAATTGCTTGGTAACAGAGGGCAGCCATTTCTTGTCTATGGTTTAGTGAAACATTTGGAAAGCTTTAATTTTGTTCTGATGTTGAAGAGGAACAAATTTAACATCTTGAAATGTCTCACAGAATTGCTTTCTGTCCATTCCTGATTAGCAGCCATCAGCCTGTACCCTGGTTACTCTGCATATTTTTGTCTAGCCTTACCCAAACTCCCACTCTTCTCACTTGCATAATTTGCTGTGTCTCATCTCATATTTACATCATCAAATCTATGAGAAGCTGTAGACTTATAATCTCCTTCCTTAGTCTCTGCCTGTAAGGTGTCACCCTGGTAGGTGCCCCTGTACATTACCCTGATAGAAAAAACAAATAATTATAATTGTCAGTGCTATTCAAGCTACTTCTGAAATGTGCAAATTGCTTAAAAATAGTCTTCTAGGAGAATGAGACGTAGTCATCTTTGGTCATGTGCCTGATCACTCAAGGTCAGTGACGGGAAGGAGGCACCATAAAAAATGTGCTGGGAATGGCTGTTGAAGCATGTTTCATAAAATCCTCCACGTTCTTTGAGATTATGAATGTGATATTCCTTTCCAATTCTATGGCATAACTGTATTTGAAAACAAGGTGTTTGCTGACTTTAAATGCGTTTATGCATAACTGCTTAGAAGACAGTATTTCTTTGAAAGTCGTGCTGTTTTTTCTAATTAGCTAATGTTAAGAATCAATAATCAATGTATATTAAGAGGATTTGTAGATCATAAAACCAAATAAAGGGAATAGCTGTGATAATTTATTGTGACATTCTGTCAAAAATGGCTATGGTATTATCTTGTTTGGAATACAGCATAAGTAAAAATTCAATCCTGGTGACAAAAAGTCTTATGAAGTGAATGTATTGCAGGTGATCCACCAAATTTGTCCTGGCTGATTGCTCTCACAGTTAAAAAAGGCATGGCTCTTTTCTGAACTCAATGTATTCAGCTTTAGCTTCAACCAGGGGATTACTTGCACGTTTCTTCACCAGATTAAAGAGTCTTTCACACAAGTTCTGCTACTGTAAACTAACAGATGAAGTTCACCAATTTTTAGTCCCTAATTTGAGCCCTCTCCAGTTCAACCTGTCTTCAACGGTGGATGTCACTATTAAGTGCAGCCTTCCAGATATGCTCACAACAAGTAACACCCACCACACAGAGTATGGAGAGTACTCTCTTCTGTGCTGAAGGCTTATGTTAAACAACATCACACTACAGCATTGGATACAGCTGATTACAAAGTTGCCCGAAAAATCCTTGTTACAGTACTTTTTGCCCAAGTTCAGAGGACTCTTTCCTATTAATGTAAACTAAATTAAATGGCCATGCAGGTAAGAGTTTACACTGGCTGTTTTAAAGCATATATTGTATAGTACTTTTTATTTAGCTGGGTGATCTGGACCAATTCAGGTTATAGACCTCTCCTCTTTATTGTTACTTATCTCCATTCTCTTTCTGAGCTGAAGCTTTTATTGGTGATCTTATCTCCCAAGTTCCTGATCAAAGTATTAAATATTGCAGACAAAAAACAGTTTCCCATGGTATTCTCTAAGAAACAGAATAATTTGACAGTATTTCTCAACTTAAATTTGCCTTTTATGTAAATAGATTTTTATAATAACTAGCTCACAAATAAAACCTGACAACCTTATTCCATTGTTGGAGAAAAAAAGGATACTTTTATGAAAGTAATGATTGAAACCCAGACATTTCTACATTCAGAATCTCCAGATGACGTTTCTGAATATGTGACACCCAGGATGATTCTGCAGGCTATGAGGAGAAATCTTGTAACAAAAGCAAGAGTTGCAATGTCATAAAATAATATGTGTTGTTTTATAAGAGTAGCATTTTTAAGATAATATTAGTGGCTGCTGGAGGCATGGGGAGGCTTCCTGATCCGCAAGTTTTACTGCTGTTTCTTCTTGAATGTGGTACAAACCCAGTTTTGCATATTTTAGTGATGAAATTCTTGATGGTTCCAGGTAACAGCAATACCATATGCAGATCTGAGGATGGTGTTTCTCCCTCTCCGTAGGCAGGTGATCAGCTCATACCCATTCCCTTTCCTTACCTCAGGCTCAGCTGGCCATGCAGCTTTCCAACAGTGCTTCAGCCAGCAGCTCTGCTGATGCCTCAGTTTCCTGGTTCCCAGAGGCACTCAGTAGGATTAAACCGGAGTGACTAAGCAAGTGCCTGACTTCTTCAACTGGGTCTACAGACAAGGGCAGACCTTCATTTCTGGTTAAACTGGTGGTGCTTTCCTCCTGTTTAAGTAGCAAAAAATAACATGAAGCCAAAATAATAATAAAAAAATTATAATCAAAATGCTGAATGTAGAAGAAGAATCTTTATTAACTGAGAAAAATAATGTCTAAGTGATCCAGCTTAAGGTTATTTGTTTAGTTTCTTATCTGCATTTTATTTCTCTTTCTGCAGTCTGGCTTATAATTTTTTTTTTTTTGCTAGCTCTGTCCTCTGCCCTTGGATGATATAAGTAACAGAAATAATGATCGCAAATTTAATTAATTTTTCCCTCTGGGAATGTATATATTTGGCCACACTGAGAAAAAACTGCACTATCCCAGCATCTATTTCTCTCATCATTGATTACCTTTAATTATTCTCAATTTATAGCATTAGTGCTGGAAAGCAAGGGTTTTTATATTCAGGGTGTTTTTCAGCTGGCTGAACATTAATGGACGATGATTAGCATGAAAACCTTTCTGCCTTCCCAGTCCAAGCTAAAAGCAAATTGGTTATTTGCCCAATGTATGTGTCTGTTGTCCACATATCTGAAAAAATGAGTAGAAGTAGCAGTGTACCTATATAAATTTATATCGCATTAATTAGTGGACTAACCTAGACACTCTTCTTTTGCTTTATTCAGATTAAAGTTCAGTTTCAAAACTGGTCACAACAGTTTTGTCAAGCTGAATGCATTGGAAGCCTGTTTGTTACAAAACTGTACCCAGCTATAGACTGGTAAGTACTGTTCTCTATTAACCAGCTGGTTGAGAGCTGGGTGGAAGATGGGGTAGCAGCCAGAAGATAACAAATAAGGCCATAGTAGATCAAGCTACTTAAAGGGTCATGGCATTTCTCATTACCTTGGGTTTGAAACCACTTGGTCCATTCCCTTTGTGTCAATGGAGGTGGAGCATGTTAAGCCATTCACCAGAAAGACTTCACATTTTTAGAGATCAAACCTACATTTTCTCCCCTCTTTTAAACGTGAAGCAGAATCATCCCCCAACACCTGTTAGTAAATGCTTCCATTACAACAACTACATGATCAGCTGCCAGCTCTTAACCCAATGTTTTGATGGTAAAAGGTTGGATCCTTTGTAGCTGTTACAGAACTCCCAAGATGCAGGTGTTAACAACAAGATTTCGCACGTGGTGAAATGTTAATGGGAATGCAAATATATAAAGTGTTATTTATTATGTCATCGTGCTACATTGTTACAGTTCATCAGTGGTATCCATTTATTTCTGCAATATTATTCTTTAGTGAATAACTTATTTTTCATTGAAAAGAAACTCAGGTTTATCACAAGCTGAAGATGTATCATTTGGGAGGGTCCTACAAAACACATGACATCCCATAAATTGTGTCAGGGTGAATCTACACTGAAATGATTGTAGAATGATTCTCGATTTACATGCTTCTCAGTCCAGTGACTGTGTTTGTGTCTGCAAAATACTCACACTACTCCTCAGCTAAGGAATATACTCATAATGCTATGGAAATTCTCAGTAGTACAAAAAATGTTTAGCTTTTAGGTTTTCCAGTGGATTTCAGGGAGCTTGTAATGGAATAACATGGCACTAAATATTTTCAAGGAGGAAAACATCTAATATCTCTTCGTTTTTTTAGAAAATTCTGCAGGTTTTTCAGTCTTTGCTAGCAGTCAAGCACAGTTCAGTTTTTGTTTGTTTGTTTTATTTCTGAATTTCCTTGGATGGGTTTCAGGTAATATGAAGAATGCAGTCTTTAGGAAGGATATAGTCATCTCAGAGCTATGGAGAAAAGGTATCTGTGTTGCTCATTGTATTTCTGCAATGCCAAGAGGTGGCTACACAAACTGCTGTTCCACCACACAACAGAAGAGACATTTGATTTTTTATGTTCCGCAGGAGAAAGAAGATGATTTCAAGCAACAGTAGTGAAATAGTTCTGGTCAGCATGATTAATAGCTAACATCAGGGCAAAATTAGTCCATTACCTCATGACTTTGTATACACACTCTGAAGTCACTCGCTTATTTTGGTTTGCAGTGTTATTCATACTGTAAAGTTTTGTATAATGCACTTGTCAATTATTTTCAATAAACCATTACACTTTTCCAGTCTTTTGCCTGTCATTGCATTTTTTGTTGTTAGGTTTCCTGGGTGTTTTTTGTTGTTGTTTAGGGGGTTTTTTTGCCTCCAAATTAATGTTATTTCTACTCTCTTAGCCCTATATTTCTACTCTTCTTGGGATTTTTTACCTCTAGACCTCAAAAAGATTAATAAACCTCTGCAAAGCTATATATACACTCCAGTCTTCGCAGATTGGGGTCTCTGTCTTACTCTAGTATTGAAGATGTTTATAGTCTTAATATAATATATGAGATTTGATTAGTCCCAGTCCCTACAGTATATGCCACTAGACTTAGATCTTTAACACTGTAGAAGGACTCTATCACTACCACATGTTTACAATCTGTCAGGCAGTTTTCAGCCCACATGAGTATGCTGCTATCCAAGCCAATCTGAATTAATTTAGCAGTAAGATCTCATGAAACACAGTGCCAAGTGCTTTACTGAACTCTAAATATGTAACATCCTCAGTTTTCCCTTCACACATTTGTATTAGAATGGGTAGTGAGGGAAATTTTCAGACACATACATATTTAAGCATGGAACCCATTAACTTTCACTTAGAGTTTCACTTTGATTTACAAAGGCATTTAGGGATCCAGTTTCCATTGTTGCCCTGTTGTGATTTGGAAAAAATCATACTTGCATCAAAAAAAGAAACCACATCTGCAAACCAAGGGTCAGTCTCCCTATCCTTTCTTTATTCAATGCTTTCCCAGCTATGCTATAAGAAGAAAACGGACTATCCAGTGGATCCTGGAATAGTTTCAACCCAAAATAATGTCTTGTATCCTCTTAGGAAGAAAAGCAACCATTCATGATGGTATTTATTCCAATATGCTGGGAAAATAGGTAATAATTAGTAGGGTCAAGGTTCTGGAAAAAAAATGACATCAAAGGTACTTTTGTCTCTCATCTGTAGTACCGGAAAAGATTGTCATAACTGCAGTGATCCCTGCAGGGAAGATGAAGCAAACTGCACAGTGGATTTCCAGGACTGGTATGTCAGTGGGAGATGTGCTTCACAGGCAGTTTTGAACAGCGCAAGTTAAAACAGGGTAAAAATAATTTAAAAATCCCCTGAGAAGAGAGTACGTTTAAGGTCAGAGCTGTGACAGGGCACAACTGTTCCACTGAAAACCTCTGCTGTTTTTTCAGGAAGAGATTAAAGAGTTTAGCAAGACTAACTTTTACAGGTCTGTGGCCCATAAATTGCTAGAACTAACTCCATGCAGTGGTTCATTATCAGCAGGCAGTTCAAGTAGCGGACTACATTTACATTTTCACCAAGTCCCCTTTGCACTACTGTCTTGGTTTCGGCTGCCGCCGGCAACAAAAAAGCGCCACGCGGCCGCCCCTCTCCCCGCTGGCGTGCGGAGGAGAATGAAAAGAAACAGGCAGAAACTGGTGGGTCGGGATAAGGGCAGTTTAACAGAACAGCAAACAGAGGGAAACAGGAACAACAACGA
>Ga0065711_1045524_pt1 | contig 13423 bp, 8 predicted proteins | sample Hoacrofraction12_FD_59098 | JGI IMG/M metagenome (GOLD analysis project Ga0065711, IMG submission 59098) | Hoatzin crop microbial communities from Cojedes, Venezuela - Epithelial fraction 12 v2 (version 2) | ecosystem: Host-associated > Birds > Digestive system > Esophagus > Crop | place...
TTCTATTCTATTCTATTCTATTCTATTCTATTCTATTCTATTCTATTCTATTCTATAAACGGGATGTTTCCAGGTGTTTTTACAGCTGTAAGACTGATTCTCCTTACACAACGATTGCCAAACTTGGCCTGGTGCTTTTACTCTTTTCAGACGCTGAAAAGATTTAGTAGCGCCAGAAGAAAGATGTGTGGATACCTACTGAAGTGACTCTTTTCAACATGTTTACTGCAAAGGACTTCAAGGTTGAAAATATCTGAAGTGGGAAGTTAAATCTGAGACATGACACATCCACATAAATAAAAGTCACCTCTCGGTAAAAAATTGTATATAAAACTTCAACTTAATAATAAAGTTTTGAGCTTGGTATTTTTATTTATTAATTCCATTTAAGATAAAATTGTGTAAAAGGAACAGAACAGTGTAGGTCTCTCTTAATGAATGTATCTGTGGCCTGAAAAATTAATAAGTTCAGTCTTTTGTAATGCTGCTCATAAGAAGAACCACCAATAATTGATATTTAGCTGCAACAGATGTCTTTCTGAATTCTATTATTGTATATATGTTGGTGGACTCTAGATTATGACACTGTCTCTCACTACAGAGAGCACCAGCACAAATGAGTGCGCCCTCAAGCCATGCACAAGCGTGCGACAAATATAGCTGAGATCTGCGTATGGGATGTACTGTTTAAGGTGAATAGCATGAAGATGGTGTTGCAGTTATTTATCTAATCGTACAACATACTACTACATATAGCAGATGTAGTGCTAAATATTGCCTGCTGCAGGAGTACTAGCTTTGATTGAATATCAACGATATTGAAAAGTCAGTTTATAAGAACAATTTTCCTTAGTCATGTTAAGCTCTTGATAATGTCTTGATTTGCTTAATCACATCTTTAGTGTCCATATCTCATTTATTTCTGAGTTCATGGCAATCTGGTCCTGCATTGGAGAGTCCGTTGTAAACAGTGAGGCAACAAAACAGCACATGATTTCCTTCTTACTGCTGCGTGGATAAAGGACAGAGAGTGAGTCGTAGCAGCAGAAAAGCCTGCACACACTCCCTGCAGAGGGAAAAATGATCTTATAAACTCTCTAATGAATAAATTGATAAAGAGAAGAAAGCCAATGCAAAATGAAAACTCAAACAAAAATAATTTTATTCTGTGTGGAAAAAAGATGAAGATACCTTCACCATATTCACCGTTCTATAAGGCTATTATCCAGGGAGTGTTTGTGGCCATCTTGTAAATTTTCTTATACTTTAACACTGAAATTATTAACTAGATTTCTTAACTAATTCCACCTATTCCAGCTTTTACATAGCGATGTAAGCAGTTATGAAAACATGCTGATCTTATTAAAAAATAAAGCAAAACAAAAATTCCTTCCTCTGTTCATGCTTTTTCTCTTATACAAAAGTGATTACATTTTCAAAAAGTACAGTAAGTCATTTCAAGGTAATTTCCGAGGCAGAAACAAAACATAGCTTTTTACTCACCACATTTTCTTTATCACAATATGAGCTGAAGTAATTAGAAATAATTACAGTGTACTGAAGAAGCACTTTGTTGATAGTCTAGGAGAGAAGAAGAATCTTTTAAATGGTAAATTTCATCATGTGAAACAAAAATAATGAAAAAATACAAAAAAGGCGGTTTATATGAATTGCAGATTTTACAGGTGCTTGCATATTTAGTGTATAGTATTTTTTTTGATGTAACATAAACAATCCTGTAAGCACATTTGCAAATCCCTGCATGACAGATGGTAGGTTGTTCTTAATGGAATGTAACCTATACCAGAGACACTTTAATTTTAGTCATACTGTTTTTTGAGAAGCACTGAGAGCTCTACTGCTCACAATGTGCTACATACTTAATGGAACAGTAACAAGCTCAAAAAATCCTCTAGGGTGACACTGCATAGATTAAAAATGTAATGGAAAAATAAGACCAAGGGAGCACTGTTCAAAGTCTGGCAATATGAGCTTACCTTACAATAATCATGTAAATAGGAACTTTGTTTGCAAATGGAAAACTGTTGCAATGGAAGAACAGGAATAAATGTAAAAGCAAACTTTTTTGAAGTGATCAGGACCATAATGGATCTAAAGCTTGTGAGGAAATGTTACAATGCAAATCGAAAGCTGGACTAACAAAATCGAGTTTATCAAGCAGCAGATGAACAAGAACTACCACCTCAGGTCTTCAACAAACAATACTTTATTGCCGTACCTTGAATTTTTCCTTCCCTTGCACTGACTAATTAGATAATTGCATTTCACTGAATTGTTCCATGAAACGAATTGTGATCAGTGCTTAGCAAGAATAATAACTGATTGTATAACATATGTAAATATGAAATCTCAAAGAGGAGAGAACTTTTTAAACCGATAGTAGATGAAAAACAGTCTTAAGCCACAGACAGCATGTCTTTCTAAGGACCCCAGTCAGAGAAGAGATTGATTCTAAACAACATTGGAATTACTTTGCTTTTAAATACATGGCAACACAGTGTCACTCTCTCTGAAGCTTAGTTGAGATGCATTGATTTTAATTTACCTTTGCAAATCTTCTCATTAAATGAGATAGTGCTTCTGGATTAGGACACTCCAGTTTCCTAATAATCTCAAAGCTTTGATTGAGCTGTGTGAAGACATCAACCACAGAACAAGAGAAGAGGGCATGGTCTGATGTTTGCTGAAACTAGAGAAAAAAATTCAAAAGAGTTACTACTTGTTCAGAGATCAAAACTGTATTAACTGATTTTTCTTACACTTGAAATTCTTCCTAGGGTCATAAAAGTAATAAATAAAAACTAAATTAAAAAAAAAATTCTCACTGATAATACTGACAAATGTGGCTTTTCACATTTCTATTACTTTCAAAACTCTTAAAAATAAAAACAAAATTCTCTTTCATGACATTGGTATCGCACCAGAGTTTAGTGAAACCATAGATTGAAGTCTATGGGGAATTTCGGCAGATGGAATTAGAGCAGGAATTTGTCCATAGGGTTATCTTCCAAGAACTATTACTGACTGCATATCTTGTGAGGTCTAACAAGGATATTGCAGGACTAAATGTACTTCTGGTTTTGCAACACTAAGAAGCTGTCTCAATACTTTCTTTATTCTTTTCTTTAAAAGGTAAAGGCTCACCCCATCTTTTTTGTCTCTTTCTAGTGCTCCATGAAGAAATTCCATTGAGACATCCTCATTTTCATCCAACCACTGAATGACAAATGGTTCAAACCACCTGAAAATGAAAATCAATTTTGTAAAGTAAAGTAAGTACATTTTACAAGGAACCTGAGGGATGCTATACCATCCAGCAGTTTGGCACCTTGTGTTTTCACATCTGTTCTTGTTGTTAAAAAGCCTATCACCCTACAAAAATTTTTGTCACCAAAGACACTATAGCTACCAAAAGGTCTTTCAGGCTTCAGTTTCACAATACTCCAACTGGTCTACCCTAGTGACTTAAAATTAGCAGTAGCCATCAGAGAAATGCATCTGTGTTTTGCAGGGGATCATATTCTGTACATTTTCTTTTATTTTAGAATGTGTCTTATAAATATTGGTTCTTAGTTAACAATTGTTTTTTCTTTGTATGTCAAATAACTTGGAGAAAACTTTGCTTTAATGAAACATTAGCTGTGCTTTATTTTTCATTAGTATATTTTTTAAAAAAATTAAAGCAATAAGAGGCCCCAAACCATCTTGGCAAATCAGCAGACTTGCAGAAGATTAAGGAATGAGGTAAAGGATAGCTCATATAAAAGGACAGGATTGAACATATCAGTTGCAGGAGGAAAGGCGAAAATGTTTGAAAACAGCAGCTGAATATCAACCCAATGCAGTAAGAATTATTTCAGTAGTATATCCCATTAGCATTGTATCTTTTATCCAAATTTGGGTATGAAACAAATGCAAGGGCCTATAATGAATACTACTGCTGTTCCCACATTTCATACCTTCCTCAGGCATTTTCTGACCAAAATATTTTGTCATCTATAAAGAGCTGAAGTTACAACAGTTGTATAAAGAGTCCTATGAAATAGCTAATAGCACTTTTAATACCTGGACTATGTCATTTGATAGAATGAAGAATTAGAGAGGAGGAAGAGTGAAAAGGAATGAGTTGTCAGTGCTACGTAGCTAGAGATCTTGCACAACCTTGGGCATAAATATTTGACCAAAATAAACCTTGCACCAAGCCCAAACTCATGGGATATTTCCCTATACACGACTTACAGGGAGTATTCAGGTACTGCATCCTTGAAAGCAGAGAGTTCTCGCACATATTCGTTATAAAACCACTTCACTTTGAAGTGCAAATTCATATAATCTGTGCTTTTGCATAACCGCTGCTTTTCATGTTCTGTAATAGAATGAGTTGAAATAAAAGCATTTAATAGCATTCTAACAGCAAATAGCATTCTTGTGCCTTAATATACGAGTGACATAATAATACAGAACTTGCATTTTAAAGCACAATTGGTTTGTTTTTTTTAGAGGTAGTTGTACCCAAAGTGTCAATCTTCAGGTTCTAAGTACCCTTAGGAAAAACAAAACAAAAAAAAGATCAGACCACAAGTTAGGCTCTTCAAGTCTCTTCACTGCAGTGAGAAAAACCCACAAACTCGCTGACTTCCTGCTCTTTCGATGCTTCTTTGGTTGTTACTAAATTGTTAAGCAGCTGTGTCAGGTGTTAAGTCAGAAAGGACAACTATAGCTGTGTAGGAGCCAAATGAAGTAACAACTATAAACGCCAGTCCTATATGAATCTGAAACCCTGCATCAGTAAATGGGCTGCATTTATCACATATAGGTAAAAAAAGAAACAAGAGACAACTTCGCAGCTCTACAGCCATCTGATTTACATGGGGCACAAGGAGAAAACCTGGTTTATGATAAACTGGTTTTGAAATTTTTCACATGGGCTTCTCCACCTTCTCAGTGTCCTCCTGTTTTCAACATACTGGATATGCAGATGATCATGGATGGCAGGAGTCATGGAGCCAGGCGCAACCACTTTCTGCATTTTTAAAGTCTGATTTAACCTGTTTGAACAAAAGTCAGGATTATGATCTCTACTTTAGCTTATCCACTGCTCTCTGTGGTCTTTCCCATCCAGCTGCTGCAGAGCCTGGACAGCTTCGTTCTTTCACTCCATTAGCTAACAGCCCCTTTATTCTTGCTCAGGTCTTCCATTTCCTTCTCCCACAGCAGGAAACCATGGATCCACAAATCTTGGGCAGAGTAATCCTTCCTTCACTTACTGCTCACAGTGTCCTAAAATCTCCACAGATCTCACCTGTCACTTGGACATTCTTCCTTCACCACAAGACTAATCTACTTTGCCAGCTCCCTTAAAAAGTGACCTAATACAGATACTTGGCAGGAATTACATTCTTGTATAAACAGCATGTGTTAAGAACTCACCTCTTTTAAACCTCCTTTTTGCTCCTTACTTCTGCTTACATCATAACATAGTATTACACAAATTTTTCATATATACTTGGATGTGAACCTGATTTTATGTAACAGTGGGAGCACCCCATTCTCTGTCACTCACACACCTGAATGTACCACTCAGTTCTCTGTCAGTGCAAATGCAAATACACATTCTGTGTTTTCCAGATCTGACCAGGTACATTAACAGGAAATTTTTAGTTTTATTATTATGCCAAAGCATCACTTGAGTAATATCACTGTGCCATACAAAAAAATCAGTGTTTCAGACGCATATTACTATGCAATGAATTACTAAGTTTTTTGAAAATCAGCTTATGAAGTGCCCCTGTGGGCTCTTCTTGCCTTTTTAGCATTGTGTTAGCATTATCACCTTCAGTGCCTTTTAATCACACTCCAGAAAAATGAGTAAATCAGTTTCTGTCTAAACATTGCATTTGTTCACGCCCAGTTGCTACTAGAGAGTACTACAAATTCTGCCTAGCATAATATCATTGCCTACTAGCCTTAAACAGAACCACGGAGAGAAAGATGTACGCCTACTCTCATGGTTCTTACTTTCTACAGACCTGAGACTCTTATTTTTTTATTCTGGTAAGAGTTTTTCCACAATCTATTACGGTAGACAGCTAGATGACCAAACATTCGCTCAATAAAAGGTAGTTCTTACAAGAGAGATCTGTTTTTGACTGAGAACAATTATCTTATTGCTATTAAATTCACTGCACATCTACTGCTTAAGTCATTATTAAGAAAAGTCTGTCTTTTATTGCATCCCAATAGAGTGGAATTTCTGAAATTAACAACATTTTTTGATTGAAGTGTTGCTTGAATGGGTTATTAGATTATACAATGCAACATAAGAAAGTTTGCTATAGTATTACAAACCAAGCAAATGCTCATTTCAATTTTAGAAATGAGTTGCTGCCAGTGATTGGCAAACTTGTCGAGGAGGGTACAACTTATGCAATAACATTCATTTATATCTTCTTTTTTAAGTTAAGATCTAAATTATAACACATTAGAAGTGAGTACAGAAGTAATTCATGAATAATTGAGGTTTTTTTCTCCAGGCTATTATACCTTTGAAAGACTATTTCAGAAGAGTCTCCTAGGATATCACTTGTAGTTACATATAAGTGAAAAATGCATCCTGAATTCCTAATACTGACCTGTGAGAACATTGGAAAATACTTCACATGATTTATAAAGTCATTTTTTACCCATGCATATTATGTCTTCAGTTTATATAAACCAAAGAACACAGAAAACAGGTGCCCGTACGATTCAGCCTACAAGAAGTTTAACTGAATTGTATTAGATGGGTTTATCGACAGTAACCATGGATTTTGGTTAGAAAGCACAGTAATGTCACTGTAGGCATTTCGAATGTCAACTAGGACCCATGGATCGCTTTCTTAATTTCTGAAGAACATGCACAGGTTAATGCAAATGTGAGATGACAGAGGATCTGTCTATGCAGTTTGGAGATCTGTGGTTTTTTTCCTGGAAGGAAAGCTGGCACCGTGTTTTCCTATCCAGATACATCCATTTTGGACTTTCTGGAAGACAGAAGTAGTAGCTGCACAATACAACTCCTTCTAAAAATATCCACTCTTGCCTTGCAAAATTATTATAATACAGAGTCAGTCTTGAGCTAAACCGCCCAAATGTCTGCTGTGCAAATGCGCTCAGCAGAGATTATGTCAGAAATACCAGACCTTTCTCATAATTGATTCTAGATAAATGGAATGTCCAATATTGCAAACTTAATATTATAAATAATTTTTTTTGGTGCTGCTACTTTTATGATACGCTCCATGTAATGCAGCATATTTTTATAAGCATCTATTAATCTGCTGAGTTTCATAAAAAGGACACTTGCAGTTCACATTAGTGATAATGGCACATTATTCTATATTAGTGTATCATGAATCAATGAAAAAAATACTGTTAAGATTTCATAAACTGTAAAATCTGTAAACTGCAATCTGTGTGTATGGGGCAATTTAGCTGCTTTTATCTGTTGCCGTTCCAGTCAGAGCATAATTTTTACAGTATTGATTACACTGTGTGGTTTTTTAAATCTCTTCTTAGGCGTAATGCTCTAATGCACATGTGCTTTCCACCGGTCTGTAGTAACAGACGTTGTAACTGCAACTACAGTGAGAACTGTACACAGTCTTCCCATCTCACTTGTGCAAATTATAATTACAGTAACACCTTTAAGAGGACTTCCAGTAAGCAACAGCACTGAGAGAAAAAAAAAATCTTCTGTTCAGGTGCTGTTTGTGTAACCAAGAAAGAAAAAAGATTTTTTTAAAAGACTATTATGTGGAATGCATTAATATATGCAAATGTGTTTGGTGTGTGATGAAATCAGCCACTGACCTGGTGACATTGTATCTAGCAAATAATGTAATTGCAGACAATTTTTATTAAAAAAAAAAAAGTATAAAGAGACATTGCAGGAAGGACTATAAGCCAAGGTAGGTTCCTCACAGGCCTGTGACCAAACAGCAATACTCTGGAATCCTGTTCGATTTCTTGCTCATTTTCTCAGCAATTGCTAAAGAAAGCTGAGAAGATTTTCTTAAGGCAGCAAACAAAAAGAAACTGCAATACAACTATTATGTTTTGGTCTGATGTTTGTAGTATCATAATATTTTGTCAATAAAGTCATAATAATGACTTATTAAACAGAAACATCTACATGACACTAAAGACACAATGCCATTTATCAAACTGGAATAGAATCCTGTTCACTACAGAATCCTTTTTCCTTTTTAACCTTGAGGTAATAACATCACTCTGAGTATCCATGTAATTTTTGATATGTATTAGTTGCTAAAAAAGGAAAAAATGGTAATCTAACAACCTTCCTAGAAGACGAACATTTTAAATATTCAGGTAATCAATTTAATAGTTTGTTCAACTCTAATTTTCCCATATTTGGGTATGAAAGCTGAGAGCACGTTCTTTTTTTCTACAGCAATATACTAGCCACTGTTTTTTGTACCAACATACAGTTAAACTGCTTGAAAGATTCTAATGAAGTAGTTTTAAAGAATATTTCAAATCCTTATGAGCAAGAACTGCAAGAAGGAAATTTGTCTGTAAAAATGAACAAATTGACTAGATATACATAAATATATAAGAATAACTAACAAAAAAAGCTTGTCTAGTTTCCAGGCTTTAAAGATAATGTTTCAGAGATTAATAAATACCACAAAGAATATTGATGTGTAGTAAATTAATTGTATCACAATCAGTTACATACATGCTATTGCCCTACATTTTATTAAAATGGAAATGATCCAGACCAAGCATAAAGGAATTGTGCTTGGATTAACTGCAAAATCTCCCATCAAAACTCAGATGTTATTTTCAACCACTGTGACATAATTCCATACTCCTTGCAAAAATTACTTACCAATCATTCTAGAGACTACCTGCTGCACGTTTTGTCTATTTCTTTCAGAACTGCAGTTTCAGAAAACCTGCCATTTCCAAACTTGCAGTCTTCTAATTGCGAAGTACATACATGGCACAAACTGAGTATGGCTAGGGGAAGATGAACTCTGAAGCAAGTCCTGTGAGGAATTATATTGATTGAGTACAAATTGATATTCGTCCCTCTGAATCGCTGTGGGAACAATGCACCTAATGCACATGTTTCGGGTACTGGATCCCAATGCATTTTCCCTACAGTATAGGAGCTGGTTGCTATGCCACTTCTTCCTTTAATGGGGGTATTATGCTATAGTGCTCTGGACTTAATCTCTGTATCACCGAAATGAACTGGAAGACTCTAATTGAATGTAACATATTAGATCAGGCCACAAATGAAAAAAAATGTAAACTCAAAAAAAGTTCATAACCAATTTAGCAGGCAACCCTACATTCTACTAGACATCTCATCCCAGGGTTCTTGTACTTTGCTAAAGGCAATGGAAGTCACTGGTTATTAACTGAAATACAGAGCAGGAAGCAAGTAATTGATAATTATGTACAATTTACTTTGATTTTGATAATGTGGAATACTACTAGTCTTTCTGAAAGGGCTCTTTGTGTCAAGATAAATATAATAAACTGAAAAATGAAAACTTCTATCATTTCCTCATTTTTTGCATTGCACTTACAATGGATTTACAAGCAAAAAACCCTCTAGTTCTGCTTTTAAAAATAAATTGTGTCTTTCATAAAAAACTTCTACATATCCAATCTCTTCTCTGCGTTTACTTGGAAATTTTCATCAAAATATATTTGAATACTTCACAAACATAATGGATTGCACCTTGAACATCTCTATGAGGTGATTAAGCTGCGCTATTCACTTTTTACCAGTGGGAAACTGAGGTATGGGGAGATCAAGTGAATTTACTAGGGGAACATATATAAATTACGATAGGCAGTGTAGATCTTGTTCAAAGATCATGTTTCCTCACTGAACAGAGACCAGGGAAGGAATACAGACTGTCTCATTCCAAATTGTGAGAAAAAAGGGATTTACTGTTCTTTTCGTCCTCCTGTCTGCAGTGGAAGTGGGCTAATCAATCCTCGACTTAATGGAGTGCACTTCAAAAGCTGATATGACATTGCCCTTTCTATTAAAGGAGGAGCTGTCCAAGTGAGAGGCTGTTTTCTCAAAGTGCTCTGCTGTGCTTCACACTTCACAGCAGGTACAAGTGAGTTCCAGGCCACCTGCTTAGCATCTGAAAAGGCAGAGCTGTACATTACTTTCTGGGAGAGGTAAACTGCTTATGGGAACTTCAAGCGCATCGTATACCAATGTCACATACTATCTGAGAGATGCAATATGTAATAGCATAGGGGATGTGTGAATCTGCTGCAAACAACCCTATTATCTACTACAAAACATTGCATTTGCCATTTTTTCCCTACTGTGTTGTATTGCCTAAACATTTCAAATTACTTTAAGCAAATTAATTTTGAAATCTTCTTAGCTTTACTGAGTTGCTTTTTTTTCTCCTTATTGGAAATTTAGCATATTAATCTCGTCAAATAATTATTACTTCACAGCCAAATACTTCCAGAAAAGTTCCAGGAAAGTGGATAGGTGTGTCACCAACAGAACAACTCCAGATGCAAGATATGAGGCTTCATTAAGCATAAACTTGCTCTTTCCTGTTTGTAAGACAAAGAAAAATGCCAGCACAGCAAATAATTTAATAAGATTAACCTCAGTAGAGCTTTTACCCTGCAATATCACATCAGAGTGAAATTTATGTACCATGAAAGTTAAACAGATCAATAATACTCAAGGAACAAACGCTCATAAACAAAAAATCTGTCTTTGGATATATACGGCTACTATTGACTACAGAAGGAAATAAGCACTTGCTTCCAAGAACTGAAATAATCTGAATTGTACTTTGTTACTGTTAGAAGAATTCTCACTTTGTGTATGACTTGACCATGGAAAGCATGAGGAAATGCAAGCTATGAACGGAGCAGAAGAAATCACAGAATGGTAGTATGAGATCTATGGTGATGACTAAAGCCCTGGTTCTGAAGAATATGATGGAAGTTTCAAATACTTCTTTGTACTGAAGTTTCAACATTTATTCAAAGTAAACATGTAATTAGAATGTAACAAAAGAGAAAAAGTAATGCTGGCATATGAATCCAGTTTATATTGATTTCAGCTTTCATAAATCTCCAATATGTATAAAAATTGCAAAATCAAGAAAGAATATACATGCTTCTTGTAAACCACTGATTCTCAGAAAATGTTATCACATAATTAAATGCTATATTGTAATGATGGAATTTGGGATGAAAAAGAGAATAAAGGTAATAAAGACAGCTTTAATTGTATTGGATCTTAACTGCTGAATACTCAGCTTTGCATCTTCAATGTTCTTTTTATGATAGGTTACTTTCATTTATTTATTGTTTCATTTAAAAAAAAAAAGTATCTTTCCACGAAGAAAACATTTGGACTTCATCCTCTGCTTTTTGGCTTGCAAGAGTGCAAAGTGAGCATAAAACATTACTAAATAGGAATGGTAGCATTTTATAAGCAATTAGTAGAATGAAGTACTAGCGAGGAATAATCAGGCTGCAAGATAAATGTGAAGCTGTGCTTTAATAATTACCTGTGTTGCATCTGGATCTGCTTGTAAAGTAGGAGTAAAGGCAAAAACACAGAGGTGGTCTCTGTCACCCAGCAAATTGCACTTAAGGCTTATTAAAATTTAATGTGGAAACAAGGAGTTTTAATGGATTTATCCCATTCTCCTGGGTGTGCTGGGACCAGTATAAAATGTTTATTTTAGAACTAATGTACTTGCCCCTAAGGGGAAATTTACCTGTGTATCTACAGGAGGAAATAACACACAAGTGAATCACCATATGTGGAAAAGTCCTGAAAGTAAAAGACTGAATCTTGAAATTAATAAAACAGAGGCTGGGAGAAGAACAGTTGATTGCTGCAGGAGGAAAGCTTTTATGAAGTGTCTCAATGTGAAGTTTAATAGGCAGGATTAAAAATAGCATGCAGGTTGCTTGTCATTTTAAATTTTCTTTTACTCAAATGATTATTGACAAAGAAAAATATTTTGTTTTAAGAAAGCTGACATTGGTTACTGTTTCTGAAAGGAAAGAAAAACTTATTATAAGTGGATTCATAGGGTAATTAGTTCACAGAATTAATGAAGAGGTCCAGCAGCCAGGTTCCGTTCCTACTGCATGAGCGTTGTGCAGCTCCACTCTGACAGAGATAAGGGGAATAAAGCTCTCAAGAAACAGGACAGGGAAATTCAATCCCTAGCTGCTGGACTACACGACTGTGTTAGAGGAATGTCCTGTAAGAGGAAAAGGATGAACCTTTTCTCTAAGCTTCTTTGTATCATCTTTCTTTGCATCATCTTACTGGTGAAGAACAGTAATCAAGGACAAGAAGAAAGAAGATGCAAATTATTCTTCTGGGCTGAGATACCTAATAAAAGGCAGAGGAAATCCTGACTGCCCCTTGGTATAAGACGGAGCTCTCTTGCTGCTCCTGTAGGTGATATGCAGCCCCTTCGGCTGAACAGAACACTGCTCCTTTACTTGCATACTCAACTCACTGGTTTGTGGCAAGGACAAAGCTGTGTGAGCTATAAATAAACCATAATTATTAATCAATATCGGATTCATTTAGAGCACCATTTATAGTCTAGTAACCTATGTAGCATGGGAGTACTAGTATATGTTGACTAGCAAAATTGTCTTGCTCACAACTAGGCAACGCTGGTAAATTTTATATACAAATGTTTTACAATTAGTGACTGCCTGGGTAAGAGTTAATAACAATGTTTCAGAACAAGATTAATATTCAGTGATTAAAAGAAGATTAAATAAGGCCAGAGCTTTCACTATTAAATATATGGGGCAATATACACTGCTATTATTGAGTGACAATTTTAAGACTAAATAATAAAATCAGGCATTCCCTGATGCACTTACTTTTTTTTTCTAGTCACATCTAGTACCATGAATACACCTACAATCAGAAATAAAGAAGCTTTAGCTTATTAACATTACTGTAGACTTGTACTGCAGTATAAACTCCATAGTATTTGTTCTGATTATGGTTCGGTGTTTAAAATCAAAGGAAATGGGTTAGGGAATGACCAAATGGTATAGCGGGCATTCTCCCAAGGGCAAGGTCATGCCATACTAGAGATCATAGAATCACAGAATGGTAGGGGTTGGAAGGGACCTCTGTGGGTCATCCAGTTCAACCCCCCTGCTGAAGCAGGGTCACCTACAGCAGGCTGCACAGGACCTTGTCCAGGCAGGTCGTGAATATCTCCAGAGAAGGAGACTCCACAACCTCCCTGGGCAGCCTGTTCCAGTGCTCCATCACCCTCAGAGGGAAGAAGTTCTTCCTCATGTTCAGATGGAACTTCCTCTGCTTCAGTTTGTGCCCATT
>Ga0065711_1045523_pt1 | contig 13422 bp, 19 predicted proteins | sample Hoacrofraction12_FD_59098 | JGI IMG/M metagenome (GOLD analysis project Ga0065711, IMG submission 59098) | Hoatzin crop microbial communities from Cojedes, Venezuela - Epithelial fraction 12 v2 (version 2) | ecosystem: Host-associated > Birds > Digestive system > Esophagus > Crop | place...
AGGCTGTGGAGTCTCCTTCTCTGGAGATATTCCAGCCCCGCCTGGACATGGTGCTGTGCAGCCTGCTCTGGGTGACCCTGCTTGGGCAGGGGGTTGGGCTGGGTGACCCCCAGAGGGCCCTGCCAACCCCGACCATGCTGGGGTCCTGTGATTCTGTCCCCACACGCCCCATGGTCGGGCACGGGTGCCACGAGACGCCGGCACTCGCAGCACCCGAACCTGCCGGTGCCCGGGGTGTGCACGCAACACCTCTCTGCTCGAGGAAGTCGTCTGGCTGCTCGATGCCAGCCCCCCCTTTGTTATGTGCTAAGATGCAAAGTATTTTAATCCACAATTCTCTCTCGTGTTTCTTTTCTTTCCCATGCTAGATTCCTAGAAGACAGGGAATTTATGGTGTGAGTCCGCTCCAGCCACAGAGAAACCCCAGCCAAGGTCAACACCACGAGACAGGCAGCTCCTGCCAAGGGGGGAAAGAGCAATCGCTTAGTGCTTGGCGGAGGAGGAAATCAAACCAAAACCCTTCCAAAAAAATCTAGATATAAAACACCCCCCGCCCCAAAATCCTTTGGTGGAAGAAGACCAAAAGCCGTAAGGACTGTGCCTGCACAGTTCCCCCCGCCCGGCCCCAGCCTGGCCCCGCTTCGCCTCCGCCCCAGCCCTGTCCCCTGGCACCGCCGCAGGGAGGCCAGCGAGCGGGGACGCAGCCGGTGGCACGGGGACGTCGCTGCCGCCATGCCCAGCTCCGTCGCTTGCCCGGAGGTCAGGCAGCTCGGGCAGCTTTTGACACCCAGTTTCCAGGTGACCTTTTGTATTTAGGGGCCATTCCTGCACAGCTGCTGGGTTTCACCTGGCTCTGCAGCATCCTCCCCGCATCCCGCCATGGTGCCTCTGCCTGGCACTGCCGGACGCTGCGCGCAGACCTGCCGTGCACGCGGGGGACGGAGATATGGGGCGTCTCGTGGCACACTCACTCCCAGCCCGGTCTTGGCAGCCGTGGGGAATTCAAGCCATTTCATCGCCTTAAACGACGTGCTTTGGGGTGTCCTCCAGCAAATGCCCTCTGTGCCCTTCTTGGCATGTGGGTGCGTCTGCCAGCGCCCGCGCCAGGCTGTGCGGCAGGGACCGGTGTGCGTGCCGGTGAGGCAGCGCGGCAGGACAGGTGCCAGGGCGCTTCCCGCGCTGCCCGCACTGCCCACGCTGCCCACGCTGCCCACGCTGCCCGTGGCGTGGCCAGACAGAGAGGGGAGAGATCGCCGGCCCGTGGGGTGAGCGGCTCTGGGGATTGGGATGGGGCTCGCGGAGCCTTGGCAAGGGCAGATGTGCTGGTCCTTTCAAAGACATAAAACAGCTATGAAAGGGAAGGGAACAGTCTGTTCTCCCTGCTCGTGGCAGACAGGATATCAAATGGGCTTAAGTTATAGCGGAGGAAAGTCAGGTTAAACGCTGGGAAAAGCTGTCTGAGCAAAGCGGCCGGGGCAGCTCGGCCGGTGTGGAAGTGCCCGGCCAGGGGCTGGGGCAGGGCAGGAAGGCAGAACACCCAGGAGCCCTCCCGGACCCTGTGCCATCCCTCTCCCATCCCGTGGGCATGCCTGGGCGTTGGCGTGGGCACCGGCCTCTGCCCCCCTCCCAGCCTGGGCCAGACTGCCTGTTCCCTCTCCATCCCCTCTGTCCTGCCCACGTTTTAATGCTGTCACCCCTTCCCCTTGCCCTGGGAGCTGGGACGAGGTCCCTGTCCCGGCCAGGGAGCTACTGGAGATTGCAGGAGGATCCCATTGCCCGTGGGAGGTGACGGGGGAGTGGGATGAGAGGAGGCTGGGGACAGGGAGAAGTCCCACGGCCAGGCGAGCAGTGGCTGATCCAAAGCAGCAAGGGTCACTGCACTGGCATCATGCACAGCTCCCGGCTCCCCTGCCTGCCGGCTTTCACCCCTTTGCTGATGCCAAAGCCTGGATCTCCATCCCAGGCATGACCTACGCAGCGGCCCGAGGCTGCTCTCCAGCTCAGGAGAGCTGTTGGGAAGGTGAAGCCTCGCTGAGGCAGGGCTGGCCCCAGCCCACCTTCGTGTGCTGTGGCATATGGGGCAGTTCTGTGCCTCCCACGTCTGCTCAGCCTGGGCACCACCAGGAAGGACTCAGGCAGACGGTGCCCATAGCAGGGCCCCCTGTGTGATGACGAGCCTTGTTGGACAGCGTATCTTGCTCTCCTTCCACATCAGGACAGCCTGTGTGCTGTTCTCCAGGAGTTCTTCAGGGACAAGCCTGGGGTCACCCACTGGGCAGGATTTCCACAGCCTGCCCTGAGACACCAGCTCCATCATCAGGAGCTACTTTCCAGAAGCCAGAAGACCCTGTCCTTTCTCCAGCTCTGCTGGGTCACCCCCATAGCCTTCTGCCTGCTCAAACCAAGTCCCAGTCCCAGGAGCACACGCAGGAAGAGCCCCGGTTTGCCCAGACTCCCGGTGTGCAAGCTCCACTGGGCCAATGACTGGTGCTGGAAGTGTCCTCTGGCCATGGGTCTGCTGAGGTGCACGAGGGATGCTGCGGGGACATCAGTGCACATCTAAGCAGATGAAGTTGCAGCACATGAGCAAAGCCGTGGTCTGGGTGCCAGTGGTACTGGTCTTCTCTGTGGGCTCAGCGGGTACGAGGAGGCTTATCATGTCCATGGCGGTAGGATTGACTGCTCAAAGCCCTTCAGTTCACCATGCACGTGCACCCTCAGCCCTGGCAGAAAGCTGACCAGCCTTGATATATTCCTTCCACCATGGACAGCCGAGCATCCTCAGAGCTGGGCACCAAACCTAGCCCAATGCAAGATGTCTGTTCTGAGAGGGATCCCATGGCACAGGGGAACCCACCACCCGTGGTGCAGCACATCAGGACCAACGCTGGCGGTGCTGGGCAAAAATCTGCCACCTTCTCCAGTTGGCTCTGCTTCTTGTGTGTGTGCCCTGCACCCAGCAGCGCTGGGGACAACCTGTGCCTGTGGGCTGGTGCCAGCTTGTCCTCTGCACCTTATCCAGGGGAAACGGCTTTTCCTGTGGGTCTCCTGCCCATCAGCTGCCGGCCGCCGCGGTGACTCATGCAGCTGGTTTCCTCTCCCAGCCCCTTACACCTCCTGGCCTCTCCTGCCCACTCCCACCCTTCCTTGGCAGGGAAGGGTGTGAAATACCCAGCTTATCGTGCCCTTGCTCGCCAGTGATCGCTGTGCTTCTTGTGTGCAGGCGCCTCCCTGATCCACACCACCCACATCACAGAGCTGGGGGGACCAGAGCAGGCGATGGGTCTCCAGCCCAGCCACAGCCCTCCTGCTGCTCGCTGAGCTGCACCTGAGCACCCTGAACACCCCGGGCTCCCTAAGCACAGGCACCTTCCTCCAGAGAACAGCCTCTTCGGAAACCCTCAAACCTTGGCCGTCTCCTTAGAGAAAGCCCCCCTGGCCAGCCCCACACCTGGAGGTGGCCCATGCCTGTAGGGTGGGGATGGAGACTGACCGCCCCAGCCAACAGCTCGGGCACAAAAGGACAGATCTGGTGGCAACCACACACCTCCCATCTAGCCAACTGTGCTCAGTTGTCCCAGGAGCTACGTCTGGTGTCCCGTGGTGACTGCGCATCCATGCCCAGTGACTGCCTCAGGGAGCCAAGATGGGGAGGGCAGAAGTTTCCAGCAGCAAGATTTGTGCAGTCTCGACACAGCCCGTTAAGAGAAGAAAGAAGGGGTTTGTGGTTAAAAGTTTGGTGTCTAAGATGTTGGCTTCCGTTTCTTCCTCTGCCACGCTTCTGTTCCAGACAAGTCGCACGAAACCCTCGGGGCTGCTCTGGAGCAAACGCCACGCAGCTACCGCTCCCCACCACCTCGGTCTGCACCGGGGCTGGCTGGACCAACGCTGTCCAAGCTGCTCGGCCTTTTGGGGTGACAGAGTCCCCCTGCGCTTGTCCTAGACCATGGAAGGGACTATCGCCTGTGTTTACTCCATTTGACTTCTGAAGCTGACTGATGTCTCCCTGTTCGAGGCCCCCTCAGCTCGGCTCCATTTAAGGGGCTTAGGAAGAATTGAACATTGCTGGAATTCTTCTCTCGCTAACTTTAAACATTCATTACTTTAAATGCTAATCCCCCGGGATTATCCCATTGGAGAAAGCAATGTAAAGCAGGGGAGAGAACAGCGTGTCTTCTCACCCCTTGCACACCAGTCGACGGTCCTTTCGGGGAGGGAAGTGTGAAAATGCCAATACGAGCTTCTCCAAACCTGGCTGGATTTTTACACCTCGGTGTGGACGCTCAAACAAGCCAAGTCTGAAGTCTCATGCTCCAGCTGGTTTTGAGTCGTACATGTCCAAAGTGTCTCCGTGGAGCGCAAGGGGGAAATGTGTATTTTTCCATGTGTGTGACTCAGAAACGACTGAACCCAGTCGGTTCCAATTTCTTGAAAAATCTGCTTTTGGCTTGAGCCCAAGAGTGGAAACTTTCAACCAAAAACCAGTTGATTTGAGCTCTAAATTACATAAAAAAAGGCTTAGAAGGGAAACTGGATTTCAACCATCATTATGGCAATCACTTCTCATGGCCCTCTGACAGCAACAGCAGAGCAAGTAGTGAAAGTAATTCCCAAGGAAAATTCACTTGGATTCCATGGGCAGGTCGGGATTCGGCTGCAGACGCTTTGTACCGGCCGTTCACGAGCCGGAGAGAGATCAGCCCTTGGAACGGCGAAGGAACAGGACTGCTCAGCTCCAAAATGCGTGGAGGACGGAGGTCAGCCTCAGGCCTTGGCATCGACCGAGAGCAGGGCAAGTGCTTTTGGACAAGAAGACGGCCCTGCCTGGGGAGACATTTCTCTCTCCCCCTCTGGGTTGTGCCTTCGCTGCAATACGCCCTGCTCAGTCGAGGAAGATTTATTCCCTGAGAAGTGCCTGAATAATTTCAAGCCACAATTAATTAAAGACTGCTGCAATCTGCTTGCAAACAGGAAGCGAGGCAGAGAAAAAGACACAATCTCTAGCAAACCGTCGTGTTGTGAATTAGCTCTAATCAGGCTAACAATGATGGATGCACTCCCCCAGTGGCTTTCATCTGAGAGCTTATTACGCTGATCGTTGCGAAGGCCCTGCGCTGGATTAGGATGAGATGGACCAGCTGATAGACCGGGTTTCTCTGCATTTCGAGGATGCTGGATCTCGGCACGGAGACGCTGTCCAACTTGGCCGTAGTCTCACCAGTAAATCAATGGCCGGGCTATAACCGGCAATGTGGCTCCCTGGCTCTGAAGAGAGGCCAGCAGATTTTCCTGAAAAGAGCAGACTGTTTATATTTGGGGAAAAAAGCTCCATTAATCGGAATGAAAGCCTAGACCATGCGTTGCTCACCAAAGTACGCAGGACATCATAGTATGGCATGGAGCTGCAGGCTGGGAGGGATCTCTGGTGACTCCCGTCCAACCTCCTCCTCAGAGCAGGGCTAGCTGCAAGGAGAGACCAGGTGGCTCTGGGCTTTGTCCAGGCCAGTTATGGACATCTCCAAGCAGGATTTTCACCCTCATTGTGAAAATCTTTTTCTTCACATCACGCTGGATTTTCCCTTGCCACAGCTTGTGCCGGTTGCCGCCTGGAGCCTTCACCGCACACCTCTGAGCAGAGTCTGGCTGTGTCAACTCACTAGGCAGTTGAAGACAGCAATTAGACAGTCTCTTAGTTGAAGAAACCCACTTCCCTCAGCTTCCCTTCTTGCATCACGTGCTCCAGCCCCTCACAATCTTGGTGAGCCCTGGACTCACTCCAGCATGCCATGTTTTAATAGTCATCCCAACCCAAATATGACAGCAAGTCCCACCAAGAACAAATCCAGGTATAGCAAAAATTAGTGAAGGTACAAATTGCTGTGTCTCTGCCCACTGGTGTCACCACCTGATGCCCACAGGTCTCTGTTCACAACAAGCTTGGTCAACCAAGAGCCCAAGGGGATGAGAGGCTGGGCAGGCACTGGGGTTAAGGGGAGGACAATGCTGGGCTCACCAAGCAATGCGACTGAGGCTGAAACCACACAGAGTGTGTGCTGGCACAGAAGCCCACATAGCTCATCACAGGACACCTGGTGTGGAACATGGCAGTGGTGAAGGGAGATGCCCTACCTGTGAGGGGATCAGTGAGTGGCATGGGATGGCCCCCATGATGGGGAGTGCCATGCAGAAACATCACACGGCAGTGTGGCTACGCCAGAAACCTGCTCAGATGACAAGGCTTTGAGGGTTCATGTGGTTGAGGTTTGACTGACTGGCTTGCAGGCTTTGCTTTGAGAGAAGGAGAAATATCTCCAGGGCTTTGCAGAGAAACAAGCACCTCCAGAGCACTGTGGCTGCCTCCAGATCAGGATCTGCAGCTCGTAAAAAGGAGGCCGTGGACTGAAGCATTGCATGAGCGTGGCAGTGCTCAAGTATTACTGGGTCAACCCAGAGGCTCCCTATGTTGGAGCCACTGCAGCCACCATGGATGAAACGTGATGAGCGGGTTAGGGTCCTTGTCTCTGTCCCCTGGGGATCTGGGGCAGAGAGGCCCAGCGGAGGGATGTGTTGGCTGAGCCATACTTCTCCTAACACGGGTGCATGGAGCAGAAGGCCAGCACGGCCCAGGGGGCTATTCATGTCAGTTGTGCTCAAGTCCTTTTTAGGCACAGGAGCAAGCAGGCTGGACATGTCCCTTGATCATGATTGCTCATAAATCTTGCTGTCACAGCGGGAGCCTTTCACTTCCAGATATAGATTGGAGAGCAAACGCTACCGACTATTCTGGGACATGACAGCTCATAGATGGCTCCAGAATTTACTGTTTTAGACTTGGTCTTTGCTGTTGGGGAGGCAAGATAGAGAAGTCAGTTGCAGAACATGCACATTGACTGCATAGGTTTCACCTAAAGCAGATTGAAGAACAACCTCTGCCAGATTAGCGGTTCAGGTGGGGTATTCCTCTTTCCTGTACTGGGAGAAGTTTAGCGACCCAGCCACCGAAGTCAACTGAACTGAAAGGCTCAGAGGCTGAATATGCTAGAGGACAAGAGGGTTTTCAAGACAGAAGTATAAACCTATTTGGTACCCCTTGCAAGAAGAGTGGCTTGGCCACCAGAAATGACAGTCAGAATGAACAGACTTTAAAGACACTGGGCAGATCTGCAGAGCAAAGTGGGTCTGAGGACCTGGAAGTGCCCAGTGCAGATGTGAATTGCCAGAAGTCAAGCTGAGCTGGACTTTGCAAAGACATTTCAAACGAATAGCTAAAGGCTCTCCAGCTAAGTCAATAAAGAGAAGGGGTCAGTGTGCAGGGAGAAGAGTGGGGATTAAAGGTAATGTCAGGATGGCCCCCATCCTAAACGCATTGTATTTCTTGTGAGGTCAATGGTGCACCCACCATAGGGTGGCTCATGGTGATGCTCCCAGGAGACTAAACCCAGCAGTGGTCTCAGCCCAGCAGAACCCACCTACCCCAATCCTACAAGAAGGATTGGCTCCAGCTCAATGCAGTGCCCATAGGATTAGGTCAGTGTGGGTTGGGGAGGTCCAGGAAGGGTGGGGGTCTCCTCAGCCCTGAGACAGGTCTCCCTGGAGCCCTGGGAGCCTCCTGACTCCAGCCTTGCAAGGGGGCTTTCTCACGACAGTAGCTTCTGGAGGTGGGGTAACACTGCACAGTGTAAAGGATCAAATCCTGCACTGGTGGCAAATGGGGCCACCAGGAAAGAGATTGCTCCTTGCCAGGACTCAGGGGACTGGAGGAGCATGGCCTGTTGCAGAGGCTGGGGGGGATCTGACTCTGCGTGACAGCAGGCAGGTGGGCTCTGTGGCAGCTGGAGGATGCTGCTGGAAGGGGCACAGAAGGATTCAAGCTGGTGGAGGACATCTCTCTGCCGCCTCAGGGCTAGGAGAAGGTGAGGGCTGGAACAGACTTTCCAGGAGAGCGGTGGGGATGGGGAGGACCATAAGATGGAGCATTCCTGGTTTATGAGATACTGATGCTGCTGGACGGTAGCAAAGTCTGGCCCACGAGACTGTGGTCTTTACAGTGTGGATACTAAAGCCATAGATACTGTAGATTTTAGTAGCGTGGAATTTACCCACAGGGCTCATGGAGGACATGGAAACACCGACCTGGAGGAGCCATTCTGAAGGAGCCAGCCGGTAATGAATTTTAACCGTTAAGGCAATAAACAGGGATACTTGCAGACTCTTGGGAAGTTCAGGCACTGCCAGTAGTGAGTATTTTGTAGATGTTGGGAGGAGGAAATGTCTTTTCAGTGTGCAGCAGCAGGGTGAATCCTTGCTCTAGTTGTAAAGGAGGAGGACCAGGAGGTGCAATCTGCCCCCTCTCCCCTTGGACCAGGCTCAGCTTAGACCTGTCCCCTACACTCAGCTTTGTCCCTTCCAGCATCCCAGCAGAGATTTTCAGTTTAGCAAGACCCTCACTGCTCTCCCACCACTGCTCTGCTGTGGGACTTGGCCCCGCAGCCACCACCCCATCGCGAAGCAGAGCTTGCACCAGGGTCCCGGTTCGGTCCCACATGGCCCCTGTGCACACGCACATCGCCTCCAAGGAATGTGCTTTCTGGGTGGAAACTGTGTCATCGGAGAAATATTTCGTATTTTCGTTCGTTCACATTCCCCAAATGAAAAATGAATCGTGAAGTCTCATAAATAAGGGGCCGAGTTTCTCATTTACATATTTCTGTGGTTGTTGGAGCAGGGGCAGCCGCAGCCCTGCCAACCATGTCCTAAGCCTTCCCCTCGTGCACCTTCGCTCCCGCTGGCAGCTGCCTGCGCTCCCTGGAACACGCTGCCCCGAGACCCGCGCGCTCGGACGGGCTCCGCGTCTCTTAGGTCACCCTGCCTGCTGCCAGCATTTCGCATGGCCACGGGCTGCCGGCACGAGCGTGGCGGGGAGAGCATGGGTAGCTGGGAGTCTGGGAGAAATCCCAGTCCCAAGAAGGCTTATTGGGATTCAAACGGGGGTTTGCACAGTCCGGCAGGGTGTGTCGGAGATGGGAAACCCCACGGCGTGGTCCCAGCTTGGCTCTGGTGACAAGGCACTGGGGTGATGACAGGCAGCGGTTGAGGAAGGGACCGTGGAGAAGTGCATGAGAGATGAAGCAAGTGGAGGAGAAGAGGGCAGCGAACCGCAGGGGAGGAGGAGGCGAGAGAAGGGGAGAGGAAAGGAGGGACGGAGCTAGGAACAGCCCAAGGCAGCAGGCAGAAGAGCAGAGGATGACATGGCACTGCCTTCGCCCTGGAAGTGTGTCATTGTCCCATGGCTCCCTCCCTGGGCACAGCCAACCACTTACCGTGGCCAAGCCGCACCACCTCTCCATCTCCGCTCCTCACCCTGACCCTCTCCCCTTGCACCGTGGCCAGGGCCCCTTTGCAATGCACCTTGTCTGTCCTGCTCACCCGTCCTCTGAGGACTCTGCACGCTTGGGGCAGAACGCAGCACTGCTGCGAGTGCCTCCTCTGAGGCTGGAGAGAGGAGCAACATCTCTGGGCATCCCCTGCAGATAACCCAAAAGCATTTGTAGCAAGGTGTGCCAGGACTTCTATCTGGGGCAGATATTTTCCTCCCAGTTCCTCTGAAGAGATCTGTGGGTCTCAAAGGGGCTCCAGTGGGTGCAGGGCAGCAGGAAGCCTTTCTGGGTGCATGGTGAGACCATCCCAGGGCACTCACAGGGCTAGGAGCCCTCCTGGACTGGGAGATGCTTCTCCCCTTTGGGATGCTGCTGACCTCAAGCCATGCCCACTAGCGATCTGACCTTGTCCTGGTGTGTTTCTGGGTTTGGGCACGGGGCTTGGCAGGTGGAGGTGCAGCGCAGACATCAGCCATGACCACAGCTGTCCTCTGGACCTCCTTCTCCCCAGGCCATGCTTGGGGTTTCAGGTGGGCCACCTTCTCCTGGTGCTGCAGGGGAACTCCCGTTCATGTCACCCAAGGGTTAATGGCTATAAACTGTGCTGCTAAAGCCATCTTCTGGTTTCAATTTAACTTTGCATTTGCGTGTGGATTAAACTCAAGGATGTTCATATTCACTTAATAATCTCCCCACTTAGGAACTGCAGAAATTAACTGTCGGCTGCCAGAGCTAGGGGAACATTTAACACTTGTGTCCCTGAAAGGTGACCCCACTTTCCCAGGCCTCAGCCACCAAGGAGAGCTGGAAAGGACTTTACACAAGGACAGGTTTTGATAGGACAAGGGGTGATGGCTTTAAACTAGAAGAGGGGAGATTTAGATTAGACATAAGAGAGAAATTCTTCACCATGAGGGTGGTGAGGTCCTGGCCCAGGCTGCCCAGAGAAGCTGTGGTTGCCCCCTCCCAGCAGTGTCCAAGGCCAGGTTGGACGGGGCTTGGGGCAACCTGATCCAGTGGAAGGGGTCCCTGCCCATGGCAGGGGGGTTGGAACCAACGGTCTGTAAGATCCCTTCCAACCCAAACCATTTTGTGATGCTATGACAACTGGCCATGAAGCTGTAGTGATGTTCAGTGGGCAGATATGAGCTCTGCAGGGCCTCCCATGCAAGGGCTTGGGAGACATGCGCCGCTGAACTCTCCACCCTGCTCTTCCAAGGGTGCATCAAGAGCAAGAGACATGGGGTGGCCATATCTCCCTGTCCTCCCTCAGTGCTCCAACCAACTAATCACGATAGGATCCCCCAGCCCTGCAGATGCCGTGTGTGAGATGGAGATTACCCACCCAAATCTGCCGAGAGAGGATCAAGCCGACGCTGCTAAGCCCGGGGAAGTCCAACCCCAACATTGCTCGTGCCGTTCACCCAAGAACACAGACTCTGGGAACTCGCCTTGGCTTTCACTGGCCCCTCTCTTGTCAAGCTTCAGAGTCTTGCCGCAAAAAGATGTTTTTGGAGCAGAAGCAAGTGTGTCCTGCAAAGTTGTCTAAACATAGCACAAGGAAACAGGAATGCAGAGCAAGGCTCTGAGAGCAGCAAAAATAACACAGGGCTCGCTGCTGACAGCTCAGCCTCCTTGCCTTCTCTGCGGCCAGGTCCCAGGGACGCTGGGCTGGCAGAGCAAGTCAGGGCTGTCCCGAAGCCAAGGAGCATGCCAGGGGCCTGACCGGGCAGGGACCTAGTGCACAGCTCTCTCTAAGCCTCTTCTGCTGTGCTGGGGCTTGGGGACACCACTGGCCCTGGAGATTCAGAAATCTATGTCAAAAGGGGCTGTAACGGCACCAGGAGCATGCTGGGGCTCTGCTGCCGTTGCAGCCCCTCAGCGGTCACTGACACTGTCCCTGGAGGAGGACAGGTGGGTGAGGGCCCTTCTGCCCAGAGTCCTCCCCAGCAGACCATCACTGGAGACATTCCTCCAGACACTGATCATGGTCCTGGTGCCACAGCAAAGGGAAGTCACGGTGCCACGGGCTTGAGGCAAGCAAGCTGCTGGGAGCCCCACCAGGACTAGCTCCAGTGGAGGACGATGTTCTGGCCTTTCTGAAGTGTCCCAGGCTGCAGATTCTCACCACCATCCATCTTAGCAACGGGACCTGGACATGTTCCAAGCCATGGACACAGTCCAATGGACATGGCCCATGGGAAACTTGCAATAGGTGACCCTGCTTGAGCAGGGGGTTGGACAAGATGATCTACAGAGCTCCCTGTCAACCTCAACCAGTCTGTGATTCAGTGACATTCCTCCTCTTCAGCCACTGAACATGCTCTTCTCAGTGTTATCTCCATCCAAGACCAGGTTCCTGGTGCATGGACCAGTCGGTGGTCCCTCCAGTGCTTGCTCAGAGGATGCAGGAGCTACGTGTCCCGTGGGGGACCCTTGCCAAGGTGGCCCTGCCATCCATCCTGGTGCAGATGGGCTGGCACACACTTTTCCTTGGGGAGCAGCAGACACACCACTGGGAGGATTTTTCCCAGTTCAGGTCCCCGTGCAGGTGGCCACCAGGTCCCCATCCTTGGGCTGCACGGTCTCACAATACTGGTGATTCTCTACAAGTCTGGGCTTCTTGGGGCAGCCACAACAGCTTGCAGGATACTGCAGGCTCTTTCTGCAGCTCCATAGCTCTCCGGCTCATCAGACATGCACAGCCCCACGGTTCCTCGCCGAGGGCTGTACTCCATCTCATATTCAAATTCTGGGTTGATGGCAGCCTGGATATGCCTTGTGCCAAAAGGGACCAGATCAGACTAGGTGGTCCTCACCAGAGCAGACAAGGTCCTCACCTCCCTGTCTGAGACTCTTTAAAGAAAGCGGAAAGGAGAAAAAGGGTGCTTTTAACATAAAACATATGGCATGTTATTATGCCTTGCACACTAGGACGGGAGAGATATGTGTCCTCCAGGCAGAGGGGAGGAAAGAGGAGATCTCTGGATATATGCAGTGACAGCCACAAGAGCAGCTGGACCAGCCATCTCCGTGTGCTCACTGCCCCATGCCCCTGTACCCCCCTGGGATGCACTCCGAGCCACGGCTCAGGGACGTGCCCTGCACCCTGCGTGCCCCGGGAGAGACCAGGCTGTGGTGTCCATGGCCGTCTGGAACAGCCTGAAGCCACTGGAAGATCAAAACCAGGGACAGATCTGCTGCCACCAGCCGACGTCAGGCGAGGTCCCAAATTTCCTTTGAGGGATGGAAACTCAGCACCCGGAGCAGGAGGGAGCCAGGAGAGTTAAGCAGGGACAGGCAGGCTGGAGGAGGGTGTTAGAGAACAAACCGTGCCTGGGAGAGAGCCGTAAAATACTTGGTAGTCTCTCAAGCAAGCTGGCAGGAAAGCGAGTTCAGATGGACTCAAACATCGTTTCCACCTGGTCTGAGAGCAGTCCAGAAGAGCGAGGCAGCGCGCGGAGCCGAGCTGAGATCAGAGCCTTGCAGTGACCCAGACTAATGCTCCCTTTTATCACCCGGCTTTAAACGCACGCTTTTATGATGTGCGAGAAAGGGGCATATGGTTCTCTAATTAACTTGAGAGCGCTGAGTTGTGAAGTGCTGCGAGGAAAAGCAGCTACAGCAGAGATGGCAGGGCGCTTGTCGGCGCAGCCCGCTCCCGCTGCCAAGCAGCCCCTGCTCAGCTCGGTTGGAAGACGCCTTTGCCCACGAGCACTGCCAGCTCCGGGCACCGCGCGCCTGGAGGGGCTCGGCCAGACATTCTCAGGGTAAATATTTGCCCTCAGCAGTGCCACCTGAAAACCTCTGTCTGATGAAAATGGCGTTGATGTGGACGACAGGTTGACCATGAGCCAGCAGCGTGCCCTGGTTGCCAAGAAGGCCAATGGGATCCTGGGGTGCATCAAGAGGAGTGTGGGCAGCAGGACGAGGGAGGTTCTCCTTCCCCTCTGCTCTGCCCTGGGGAGGCCCCATCTGCAGTGCTGTGTCCAGTTCTGGGCTCCCCAGTTCAAGAAAGATGAGGAGCTACTGGAGAGAGTCCAGC
>Ga0065711_1045525_pt1 | contig 13422 bp, 8 predicted proteins | sample Hoacrofraction12_FD_59098 | JGI IMG/M metagenome (GOLD analysis project Ga0065711, IMG submission 59098) | Hoatzin crop microbial communities from Cojedes, Venezuela - Epithelial fraction 12 v2 (version 2) | ecosystem: Host-associated > Birds > Digestive system > Esophagus > Crop | place...
TTCTCCTCATTCTCCCCCTTCCACCCTGTCCCCCTTCTCGCTTTCTCTCCTTTTCCCTCTCTTCTCCCCACACTGCTCAGCTCTCCAGGGCTTCACAGCGTTACCATCGACAGACAACCATCATGTTCAAACCTCTCTATTTGATCACCGCAGCAATTTTCCTGCAGGGATTGGTATTTGGGGCCAGGAAGGCACAGAGAAGTTTTGGACAGCGAGTGTTCCCCCTAGCTCGGCCCTGGAGGTCTCGGTGCTGCCCCGCAGGTCCCCGCTCCCCAGGACCTGGGACGATGGGCTCTGTGCCGGTGGCCACCAGCTCCCCATTGGCTCTGCCAGGGGACCACAGGCTGCCGAGTCTCGAGGGATTTCGGCAGGGGCGAAGTGGCTCTACAAAGGCCTGTGCTTCCCAGTGGGAGTGCCGGTGGCTGTGTCAGTGCCCTGCTATTTATTGAGTTTTAATTAATAGCCCGCCCAGTCCTGGAAACTGCCTCTTCTCAATTCCAGGCAAAAGCATCTCTCAGGGGTCTTCACCTTTAGCCCCTCAAACCTATTCAGGGCTGGATTCGAGGGCAGCCCATTCTCAGCTGCCGCAGACGATGGCACGGCTCGGTGTTGTTCATCCCTTTCCTATCCATCCCACCCCTCCCGCGGGAGCCCCGGCTCCCTGTCCCCATCTCACGGCACTCTGCTTGGCTGGCAAGAACATCCTGTTGGGGCCGGCAGCCTCCAAGGTTTCAGGAATGGCTTAAGGTTTCCAAAACCCTCCTCCAGCTTCAGCGTACCCTGAGAAATGCCTCCTTCACCCCTTGGACTCATGTGAAATCCCTCTGGCCTTTCCATGTTCCTCCTGTCCCCTTCCCCAGAAACAGAAGCTGCTGAAGGGCAGCGCAGAGCAGAAGATGACGTGATTTTTCCTATCTGCTCCTCTACCTGCATCTGTTTGCTTGGGTGGCAGCCAGAAAAGTGACTTCATACATTCGATTTTTTTTTTTCCCCTCCCTTTATTTTTCGTTTTATTTTTCAACCAGCCAAACACTCTCGCCTGTTGCAGAACTGCGGGTGAAGCAGCCAGGCCAAATCCTGCCCCTGTGTTATGGTAATCGCGGCTGCCACCCAGCAGATGCAGCTCACTGAAATAATACGGCTGTCTGACAGGCAGGAGGAGAGGGGAGCTTTTGTTTGGCACTTGCTGGGGTTGGAGTACACTTGTAAAGCAACAACTGGAGCTCGTTGAAAAGAAGTGGAGGTTATTAGATGCGTTTCGCTTGCCGCCGATGGCCCGTTATTTTTTTTTCCCTTCGGATGCCAGGCAAAAACTCCAGTGATGAGCAGGAAGAGGAGAGAGATGCCACCTGAAAACGTGCTGCTTTTTGTGATGAGTGTGGAAATAAATAGGGCTGGTGCCCACTGGCAGGGCTCTGGCAGGTTGAACCCCATGATTCAAGGTCAATCAGACTCATCTCCTGTGTTAGGGGTGCTCCTCACTTTGCCCAGGGCCCCTCCTTTGCCCCAGTAGTGCTGGGGGGTCTGGAGGAAGGAAAGCACCTTCCTCAGATGGTGCTGAGCAGGGGGGTCCTACTGAAATCGGGCTCTGCTCTGCCTGTTGGGGACCCACAGGATCGCACAGGGGTGTCCTCCTTATGGGACATGGCCTTCGCTGATGTGTCTCTCCTTTCCAGGAGTCTTGGTTCTGCCTGTTGTAAAACAGCAAACACAAACAGGACTCCAGGGTGCACTTAATTGTGCTTGGAGCTGTGGAAACACAAGGCTTGTCACAAGCAAAGGTGCTCCAGAATTTGTTAGGGCTTGGAGGACAACGGGTTACTCATGGGGATGAAATAAATTCAAGTGACTACAGGAGCTGGGGTAACATAAAACCTCATCCTTGGGGGCTATAGTCTCATTTTGAGCTGTTGCAGTTTTGGACGGGAGAATGACAGAAAGTAGGTCTGGGTGCCATGAGGTTTTCATCTTCCCCCAAGTAAGTGGGAACGAGAAAATTATTAGATGATTTGGAGGTCTGTCCATCCATCCCTCTGCCTACTTATCTACCCTTCTGTCTTGATGCGTGTCTCACCAGCCTTGCCTTTGCTCTGTAAAAACCCCAGCGATCCCCTTCAGAAGCCAGGAATAAAATCAATGTATTTCCTCTCCAATTCAGGTAGCTCCCCATAAATCTTCCCAGCTTCAGTTTGGTCTCCTAGGACTCCTGGATCTGTTGGGAACCTATTTAATCAGCTGAGATGATCAGCACTGTTTGTTGCCGAAAGGCCCTTTGAACTCTTTGTCTCTTCATTGAATGATGACCGTGTCCCCTGAGGATTTAGCCAGACAGACCTATTCTACGTGACAATTCTCAGGTTAATAACTCTGGGTGCTGGCAGCACCCTCCGAAGTCCGGCTGCGAGCCCAGGGCCCTGGGAAGAGTCGCAGCCCCTCTGCCAAGCCCTTATCACTGCATCTTCCCATGGCCCCTCGTTTGGCTCGCTGCAAAGCTCCATAAAACCACACCAAATCACAAGCCCAGCATGGAGAACATCCAGCCTGGTGCCAAGAGATGAGAATTATAGCTCCTTTTGGGGAAGCTTGGCAAGGGCTGGAGGGGGAGGAGAAGTCATAGTCCCCCCATCCTGGAGGTGCAGGCTTTTAGTGTATTTTTGTGCATTTTAGGTTTTAGCTGGTTGGGAGTCAGCCCCATGATGGTACCTTTGTTGAGGGACGGTGGCTTCTGGAAGAGGTTTCCCGTGATGGTCCAGCCCGTGGGAGCAGGGGGCTCAGCATCACTCAGGATCTGGCCTCCAGGAAACAAGTCTAGAGATGCCCCAAATCAGCAGGACTCCTTCCACTGGCTTGGACCAGTTTACAACCAAGGATACACTGAAGCATCACTTTCAATAGCCAGGTTTGTCTTCCAGGCTATGTTGAAGCTGTGCTGGAGGTGGCTGCTACCTGCCTCCCCAACAGCCTCCAAACAACTCAACCTGGTGAGAAACAGCCAGATCCTCACCCTGTCTCCATCCAGCTCTGGCCAAAGGGGTCGGTGTTTCTCCTTCCAAAGGCTGCTGCCCTCCACAAACCACAACTTAGCATGGACCACCATCAACACAGGCAAAGCAACCTAATCTACGAGTGCATTAGGGTGTTGGAAAACAATAATCCAAGAAGGAAACACATTATCTGGCCTTGTTACTTTACAAAGTAATTTAAATTAATTTTTCCCTAGAGTGGTTAGGGAGCACTGCAACTTGCCCTTGTCTATTCTCTCCAGCTAATGAAGCTTTACCAGCGACTGCTTGTGAATTCCTATTAAGACCTCATCTTAGAGGTTACAGGGCAAAGCAATTTCTGCTCCTGGGAAAGATGCCTATGAATTTGTAATTGTAAGTCTGTGTTTGATAGGGATTAGCATCTGAAAGGGGTAGAGTGGTGGGTAGCAGAGAAAACATTATTTCAATTAGCAGAAGAAAAGCAAGTTAACGTCTGATTATAGTTTACTCTTATAATTTTCTCCTATTCTGGCATCTGGGATAACTATTTCCTGAAACTCTCCACCACCACCAAGCCAGCCAACTCTTTCCTTCTCCTCCTATTGGCCATCTTGGTTGAGATTCACATGGAAATGCTTGATTAGTTGGGATTTTTCCTTTCCTTTCTTCTCCCAGACCATAGCAAATCTCACCAAATAGAGAGATGGAGAGGAGGATGCTGTACCAAGCCAGATTGAAACGAGATGTGATGTTTCTCTTTGCAGCAAGGAGGTCCAGGATGAGGACGGTGGGGCTTTGGTCCACAGCTGGCCTCGTGGTCAGGCTTGTGGCCAGCAGCTCGGCACAATGCCAGTGCCCGGCTCTCCCAGGCAGAGCCCTGATGCCTAAAGCTTCGCTCTGCATTTGGAAATTGCCTCCGATTGCCTCCTTTCCTCCCACCCCGTAAAGGCAGGTGCCATTTTCTCTTCAGGGACTTGGCCCTTGCACTAACCTGTACTTCAGATATTTTTTTCTGGATGCTTGGTTTCTTCTTTTCTAATGACAATGCAATCGGTTTTCGGGTGGGAGATTCCTCATGAGAAGGCTTGTTGTTATTTAAGGAAGATCATGAAATCCATCCTTAATGAAAGGACAGGAGAAAACCCTTCCACCAAGTTACACCAAAGCCTGAGATTATCATTTTCATGGGCTCCCAATCTTTCCTGCCTCATGTCTTATCAGCGAATGCAGCTGGAGGCTTCAAAAACCCTCCCAGCTTGCTGCTGATTTTATGGGACAAAGATTAGAGATGATCGGATAGTAAATTATTCATTCCATTCGATATCGCTAGGCAGGAGGGAATATCCAGAGCGAAGTCAGCTCTCTTCTCCCCTTCTGAGCATCACGTATGGGGATCCCGGCTATCTGCCACTCCAGCGATGCGGCGGCACTTCCGCCAGCGCTCAGAGACGATGAGGGGTGCAGTACGCCCTCCGATCAGATGGGAAAGCTGAGGGGGAAGCACAGATGCAGGCTCACCCCCCAGCAGTAAGGCAGGCTGAAGGAAGGTGGATTTACTTCTTGTTTCAGGGATATTGGGTTTGATTCCTCCCAGCCCAGGGCGAAGTGGGACAGACTATGTAGGTGTTTCCTCAGCCTGATTTCTCAAGGCTGTGGGACCTGAGGCTGATGTGAAAGTGCTGTCAGACCCCTGGCAGCTACTGACCCAGTGGGCAGAGAAGCAGGGAGCTCAGAGAGGACAAATCCTGGCAACCTTGTGCAAATGGGCAGCTGGATAGTCGAGAGAGCCCATTGCTACCATTATAGAGCACCAGCATCATCCATCGGGCCCCAGCATAGACAGCTGGTGGTGGGAACATTGATCAGAGACCTGTGCCAAAAAGCAACCAGTGTAAAAATGTCAACCAAAGGGTCCTGTGAAATACACATGGGCCACGATGCTGCTGCTGAGGAGATTGGGAAGGAAAATGAAAGGAGAAGCATGGCCATGGTGCCCGATGCTGGTGCCATGTCTGGGCCCCATCTCAGATGGCTGCTGGATACCAGCTTCCAGCGAGTGTCCTGCCAGGAGCAGGCCTGGCTGATGCTGCTGGAGCTTCCAGGCCGCCTGGGAGGAGAAGGGGAAAATACACATCCTCTCCAAGCCAGGGTCCAGGAGGGATCGCGGCCACCGCCATCCCACCCCATATTCCTGCTGCTTATTCAAGGCTTGCAATTAGCATCAGCCCTGAGGGGCTTGTGAATGGTCTAATAAAATGTCAAATAAAATGGCAAAAGGTGTTTTTTTCTTGGCTTTGTCTGTGTGTGTTGAACTCCAGGCTGGTGGGGGGAGGATAGCGAAGGCATCGGGCTATGCCCCATTGCCACACCATTGACATCGGGGTTTTCATCAGCACATAAGTAAGAAGATATAATGCTGTTTAAAGGCATTTTTAAAGAGGGGAAGTGAAGACACAGAGCTGTGATGGATGAAAAGCCTTTTTCTGCTACCATTTATCCACACTGGCATCCTGCATCAAGAGAATGCCTTTTTCATAGCAGCTGTAGCTCATGGTTCTCCGCGGCAGCATCCATCCCAGGCTGGATTTGAAAGCCAGTGTGAATGGGAAATGAGAGAATTCTGAGGAAAGCGAGGAATACTTGGTTTTGATGAAAAATGTTAAAAGTTATTCTTTTCTTTTTGGAGCAGCTATTGAAATACAATAAATTCATCATTACATTTTTATACAAATACGGAAAATTTTTATACAAATACATATACAAAATACAATCTCCTCTTTAAGGGCTGTACAGGCTTGCTCTCGTTTATTTTCTTTATTTTTGTGGCTCTTTCCAAGAGAGGGGGAGGACATGGAGAGGATGAAGGAGGGAAGGAAGGAGGGAGGAAGGAAGGAAGGAAGGAAGTGAAGGAGAAAGAAAAATAACCTCCATAAAAACACAGTGCCCCACAACCTTTTTTGAAGAGGAACTGGCATCTGTGCTCTGAGCCCTATCACCCAGGAACACCTTTTAGGCTCAGGGATGTTGCTTTCAGGAAATGTTAATTTTGGCTAAAAAAGACATATTTCTTGGGGGGAAAAAAATGCCAATTTTTGGAAGGTACGAGCGTAAATCCTGAAATTCCAAGACCTGCTTTGTGCAAGACCTGTTGTACAGGCGACTGCTCACACGGGTCCCTGCGAGAGAACTGAGCTGGCTCTGGCTCTGCTTGGGTTTGACTAAACGCTGCAAGGTGATTTTCCCTTCTGTGCCTCAGTTTCCCTCACTGGTAAAATGGGCCTGTAGGCCTTTGACTCACCACAGCTGAGTGATGCTGAAGGCTTCAGTGTGAGAGACAGCAAGAATTCCAGTGTGCCTGCCGCAGCAGAAACGCAGAGCTTCTCATCTCTGCAGGTCCCAAGCCATGACCACAATACAAAAGGGCAAGCCAGACGGCAAATGATTTGCTGGAATTTTGGACTTTGCCCCTGAGACAGGGCTGCTGCCGTGACAGGGAGTTGCTATTTCTCATCCCCCCGGGCCGGACCCAGGGATATGCAGCCAAGCAGGTGCCACTGGAGCTTTCAGCCACAAGAGCACATACCTTCCTAATAGCTGCCATGGGCTGAAGAAGATGCGTTGAAGCAAGGGGAGCTTTGAGATAAGCAAATGAGTGATTCCCTGGCCCCATCAGCAAGCCCTAAACAATTAAATAATTAAATTTCTTTAAATTTCGTATAAATCTGGGTATGCGCGATGGTAAAGTGTTACTTGCTCCTCAGGAGGGAGCCGACAGCAAGACCCCTATCTGGAAGGCACAGCAGGCCTGCCTTCATCTTCGGGTCTGGTCTGTCATGTCCAGTCCCCCAAACACAGCGTAGCATGTGAGTGGATCCTTGAGACATCCCCATCCTTGAAAAATCGGCCCGGTGTCCCTGATGGTGGGCTGGGCAGAGCCCTGGGGTGAGAAGACAATCTGCAGCACATGTGGAAGAGGATCAGAAGCAACCTCGTGAGCAACCTGCCACAGCCCCAGGCGCGACTGGGGGTGGATAGCGATAGCAGAGAGGTGTCTCAGAGCTTGAATTTTCCCAGTGCAGCAGCAGGACTGGCTTCTCTAGAACTTCTGATCTGCTGATAAATCATTCTGCTGTAAAGAACTAGTTTTGTTGCTGGGCTTTTGCTAAGAGACAAGCAACAAGCAGGCAGCTAAGATCGCAAGCTCTGCATGCTTTCCTGGATAGATAACGTGGAAAAAAGCAATGGGGAACCCAAAGTTCACTCTCATTTTTACTTCTTCTCAAGCCATTCCTTCTTCCCTGTAACAGGATTAGATTATTTTTATAGGACCTTATTGTGGGCAGGTCCTTGTCGTGCCACTTCCTTGCCAGGTGTGGCAGGTGAGTCCCTGTCCCATGGAGTTCGTAAGTGAAAACCAGCAAGGGTGGGAATGGGATTGTCCCATGTTGCAGCTGGGGATTTGGCCGTGGAAAAGAATTTGGAGGTGAGCTGGGAACAGGCTTTCAGTCTTGTACAGCTCAAGCCAGCTCCAGCTTGTTTTTGGGATGAACAACATTATTCTTGATCCAGGGGGAAGAGGAGGGATGAAGGGGGGCAATTCTGCACCAGTGGCTATCTATTCCTGAGGATGCCCCATGTTCTTGATCACGGGTCCCTTGCGTGTGCCTGTGTGGGGAGCTGGAGCCCAGGTGGGGTCCTTTGGCAGGGGGACCACCAGATCCCAAGGCTGGGAGCTCAGATGTGGGGCTGGGCTTGCGGGGATGCTCTGACACACCACGAGAAGGGTGATGATAAAACCACGTGCTCACAATTTTAAAATTTCCTTCAGGAGTAACTGAAGTTGCGTAGCCATGAAGACAATTAGCTTTTATTCTTTCTTCGGGGTGGGTTTGTCAGCCATCCAGACCCGGCGTGGGCTGGGAAGCTGCTTCATTTGGGACCTATGAGCCTGCCGGCCTCCCCCACCCCGCAGTGTCCACCCAGCTGATGCGAAGGGCCTGCCAGCTTTGCTATCTGCTGTGGGTCTTCACGTCTTTCTACCTCTTCTGCTGTTGAAGAAATTTTGGGAACAGCCCTGAAGGCTCAATAATATGAACGCTGTGTTTGCTCAGTTTAACAATCTCTCCATTAAACAGAGTGTGGGAGGTGGGAGGCAGCACTCGGCATCGAGTCTGGTGTATTAAATGGATGTTTTTAAGCCGCAGATGTGTTTTGCTGGGTTGTTAATGACACTTGCTGAAAAGAAAAGAGCAGGGAAGCTAGAGAGGGCTGTGCCAGGCAGCTCCCGGCATCCCCTGGACCCGGGGTGGGAAGGGGTGTCAGAGCTGGGGCATCGCTGGACCCCCCGGCTCTCCTGCTGCGGGGAGGAGGACTTGGGGGACACCAAGGAACAGGTTCAGGCACGATCCCCACGTGCCGCAGCCATACTGGGAGAGAGATTTACCCATCTGGGTGTCGTTTCTTCCTCCTGGGTCAATGCAAATGTTTTGTGGCTGAGTCCCCTTCCACGCCCAAAGGTGACTGTCTGGTTCAAGTCACCGTGCCCCAAATTCCCCGCCAGCCTCTGCGGGAGAAAAGAATAGGCACCTCCTTCCACCCCTTCCCGCAGCAGGATTTGAATAACCAGGTGTGAGCATCAGCCTCCCTCGTTAATGCGTTTGATAATTGACCAAGCGCTCATTCCTGCGGGAGGGCGGCGTGCCCGAGCCCAACGCCCTGCGAGCAGGGGCCGCTCTCGGCTGCTCCTCCGTGCCCCTGCCTGCCGCCATGCCTGCCTGCTCCCTCCTCCTCCTCCTCCTGGGGCTGCTTCTGGTGCTGGAGCCTGCCTGCTGCCAGCAAGGTGAGTGCGGGCAGCTGCCTGGCCTCCCGGGGAAACTGAGGCAGGGCGAAGGCAGGAAGGTGCTCCGAGCCCAGGGCAGGTGGGGGCTGCTTGGTGGGGTGGCCTCGGGGACAAGGGACGACTGCGAAAGGGCCTCTTAGGGAGGGAAAAAACATCCCAGCTCCTGCCCAAGCTTCAGCTCGGACTTCATGTCAGCGGGCGATGGGGATGTGTGGGTGGCTGGTGGGCTGGGAGGTCTTGCTGGGGACACGGAGACTTTCTACCTGTTTTGCTGAAGGCTGAAAGTGCCGTCCACCCTTTATTTCTCCTGCTTACAAGGAGATAAAAGCAGCTCTGATTTACCTGAAGCAGGACTGTGCACTGAGATGAGTAATCTGTTTGCTTAAGGCTTTTTTTCTTATGGCTTTTTTTTTTTTCCCTTGCCTTCTTCTCTCTCTCTCGTCCCCGGGCAAGCACTGAGCTGGGTCGCTCCCTGAGCTCACAGGTTTTCCTGTTAATCTGTAATTTTGATCATTGCCGAAGTGAGGGAGCAAATATCTTCCTCTGCAAGTTGCCCTCCCGTTCCCTTCCCGAAGACTCAGCAGAGAAACTTCCTACGGCTAGAGCATTATTTTTAGGAAATTCGTGGAAGGACTTGTCTAGTGCTACAAATAACGAGGAGTAATTAAAACTCATGGGATGCTGCCAAAGCCCTGGAAAATTCCCTCCCCCTTTCTCCTTCTGATGCCCCAGCCCTGACCGCTCTTCCTGTATTTGTTTACCAACGTGCTGAGGATTTAACAGTCTGGGGTCTCCACCGTCAGCAGGATTGAAAGTTTTGCTGTTGCCTGGAAAGAGAAAGAAAAAAAAAAAAGCCTTTAATGAGAATTCAGAGCCTGGCACAGCTTCCTCGGTGAGGGGAACAGACAAGGGCCAGCTGATGCTTTCCAAGCATGCAGGAAAGATGTATCAAAAAGCAGACTGTGTCTTCAAACCAGCCCTTTACAGCACGTGCAAGGGATTGTATTGGCACCAGCACTTCCCTTGGTCTTATTTGTAGCTACAGATGCAGAGACACACGTCTGTCAGGGGTGCAGATCACACATTGTTTAGTTTGGCTTAGAAGATCTTGTTTGGGAGGGGAAAACCCATCATTACTGTGGGGTGAAACAGAGAGGAGGTGGCTGAGCCAGAGGGACTGGCTGCCCTAGGAGGGACGTCCCTGGTAAAGCATTTTTCCAGGAACACAGTCCTGTTTGCACAGGCGAGACTCATCCTTTCGGCCCTCCCTCCTGGCAGGGCAGCAAGGTGTGCTCCGGGGGGGCTGCAGCCAGGCAGTGCCCCCCAGGGCTGCAATCCATGTACTCCCTCCCTGAGAAGATGCTGCCAAGCTCTTGCCTCCGCCTGGTTCCCATTCCTCCTTTCTTATGCTCACGCATGTTCCCCGTGCCCACTGGGGTGATTCAGCCCATGTGGAGGCATTTGCCATTCCCCCTGCCATCCTCACCTCCCCTTGCAAGCGGGCTCTGTGTGGTCTCTCAAAGCCAGAACCACTTGATTCTGGTTTGGCATTTTTCCTTTTGGTTTTGGATGCGCTGAGATCTGGTGGAAACAGCCGTCTGAGTGAGGGTTTGCTTGCAAAAACATCCAGTACCTCTTGAGCATGGCTGCTTGGAGGAGGTTTCCTACCATTTATCACATGTCCTCCTTTGCTTGAAGATCACGAGATGCAAACTTGACGATTTCAGTCATTGCTGACTTCATTCCCCGGTTGACCTTGAACTCCCTCAACCGCAGCAGAAACCTCACTGAGGGCTGGACCTGACCATCCCCTCCTAGGCTTCAGCTGGAAACCCCGTCCCCGGCAGGAAAAATAAACTACAACTAATAAATAAATGTGGCTGAGATAACTGCCAAGGGCAGAGCGAGGGAGGAAGCAAAGCGGGCCGTAACTCAGCCTGGAGGCAATAGGTGTGTTTGGGGCTGCACCCACGGGGGTGGGGGGCAGCAGGGGCAGGAGCATCCCTGCCCATCAGGTAGGGCAGGGAGGACCACGCTTTGCTCTTCCTCACTGCCACCGCCCCGCTGGTACCCCCACCAGCAGCCTGCTGATACGATGGGATCTCAGCCGAAACACGCTGATACAAGAGGGGATTTCCGCCTGAATTCCTCCTGCTTGAGTTTTGGCCCCTGGACCTTGCAGTAAACACAGCAAGTGTCTGCATGGAGAGGCGGGGAGGCTGAAGGACACTGTTTGGGGCTGCTCTCTGGGTGCTCGCGCAGGGGTGCCACCGCTTTCTGGGCTGGCACAGGCGGTGAATCAGTTGGCCAGGCTGATTTCGCTTCCAAGAGGAAAAAAGAGCTTTGGTTTTGGTTGTGGTTTGTTTTTTATTTTAAATAAAAGCTTCTTGCAGTGAGGATTCAAGGAGCTGGAGGTCTTAACAAAGGACAGGCCCTCTCCCCGAAACCAGAGGAAGGAGGTGAGGGCATGGAGCTGGCTGTGGATGAGGAGTTTGCACACGCGGAGCACACAGCCCGCCTTTATTGCCACTAGTGAAGATTATTTTCTGTTTATAGCAGAGGCTTGTCTCCTGTGAGACGGATGAAGTGTTCAGCTAGCGTAAAGCTCCTGAGTCAGATTGAAGTACCAAGGTATTTGTCCTGGGGCAGCTCGGTCTCACAGATGCCGGTGGCACGGGTTGGGTCCGAGTGGTCCAAGGCTGATGCTGGGGCTGGTGGGGAGCATCCCCCACCTGCCCATGCAGAAGGATCTCATCTATGCGCAAGGGTTTGTGTTTTGATTAGCTGAAAGATGAAAAGCCATGCCTGAATACCTAGTAATTAAATCCCAAAGGGATGCGTTTGTGTGGACAAGGTTGCCTTTCAGTGCTGATGAGACAACACTGAAGGATGGGTTTGGCTGCATCTGCGTGCTCCATTGCCCAAAAGCTGTCAGGAGGAGAGGAGCAGCCGACCCAGCAAGGACTGGGACAAGGTTGGCTCTTCTCATCACCCTGCCCTTGAATTCCTCCCGCATCCAAGAATACGTCTCTCAGCCTTCCCATCTGTGGCTGCATCTCCACTCGTGTCTGGCTAGAAATAAAATGAATCTATGAAGCCATCCCACCCCGGGGAAGCCGGGGATGCCACGGTTTGCTCCTGGCCCCCCCCACTGCCTGCCCCCCCGCCAGCCCCGCCTGGCCTTTGTGCTGGCGGCTGTTGCTCTGAATACTTCAGCCTTCTATTTCCCGTCATAAATCAGTTTGCTGCTCTGGAAACTTGTTGAATGGTACGTTTTACCGAAATTCATGTTGGCAACTGTTTGCTGTGAGAGTGACAACGGTATTTTACGCTGTCCCTGTCACAGGGTCCTTATTTTGCCAGGCAGTGTTTGGAAAAAAAGCCGGGAATGACATCTGTGGCCTCTGGGGATGGAGAGTAAACAGCCTGCTGGAACCTCTCTGCCTTCTTTCCCCCGCCACTTTGGGCAAGCATCCTCTTTCCCTCCCTCCCTCTATGTCCATCAGCCCTTTGTCCCCCCATCCCAGAGTCATCTGTGCCCCACTGCGTATGTATATGGGGTCCCAGAGCTTCAAGTTGCTGTGCTCCACATGCAAACTCCAGCAAAACTGCTGTTATTTGCCCTTTATTTCATTGCTGTCGCTCGGGTAAGCCTGCCTGGATTAACAGCAACAGTCGGCTTTGCAGGACTGAACTCTTGGCTGGATGTTGGTGAAGCTGGATGGGGGAAGAAGATAAAGCCTGAGGTGTTTTCCTAACATGTATCCTCCTTTTCTTCTGCAGCCCGGGGCAGCCTCCAGCCATGGTCACAGGGTGTCATCGCAGTGGCTGTGTTTCTGGTCCTGGTGGCCATCGCTTTCGTAGTTAATAGGTTCTGGTGTAAGAAGAAAGTGTAAGTGTGGGAGCCCTGGGGGCTGCTTTGGGTTGGGCTCAGTTACCTCCGCACGGGTCACTTCCAGCTGCCTTTGTCCCCGTTCCAGGGCTGGGAACACCGTGATTGCTGCCAGGCAGGAAGAGCAAAGACTCCCTGTTCTGGTCTCCCTGTCCTCTTCCCGCTGTCCTGGTCTCTGCTCCCTGTTACTTATTGCCAGGTGTGACCGCACACGCTCTGTCCCCGCTGCTCCCTGTGCAGGGGCACCCCCAGACAGAGCGCTCGGACGCTACTGCAAGAAAGACGGGAGAGCTGCAGCGTCGTGGCTGGTTTACACGGGCACATGTCTCGGGGGGCTGGCCTGAGCCTGCTTTCCTATGGATTTGGGAGTGCAGTTCCCGGGTGCCGTACATCCACGGGAAAACAAGCCCAAACCAGCTTCGTTTGCAAAGCAGACAGGGCCGAGCCAGCAGAAGGCACTGAGAGGAGCTGGGAGAGGAGGGACGTAGCTGAGCCGTGGCAGTGCTCTCCACCAGGAGCCCATGGCACAGGCAGGTGGGGTGGCCTTACTCATCAGGAAAAGGCTCTGCAGGGCTGGTTACCTCTAGCCCACTGCTGGCCGAGCACAGCCACAGGCTGCTGCTCCAGCCGAGCCAACCCAGGCCAACTGGCCAAGTTGCAGCAACTTGATCTTCGATCTGAGCCCAAAGTCAGCAAGGGATGAAGAG
>Ga0065711_1045526_pt1 | contig 13422 bp, 4 predicted proteins | sample Hoacrofraction12_FD_59098 | JGI IMG/M metagenome (GOLD analysis project Ga0065711, IMG submission 59098) | Hoatzin crop microbial communities from Cojedes, Venezuela - Epithelial fraction 12 v2 (version 2) | ecosystem: Host-associated > Birds > Digestive system > Esophagus > Crop | place...
CAGGGCACACTGTTGGCTCATGGTTAACCTGTCGTCCACCAGGACACCCAGGTCCCTCTCCACAGAGCTGCTCTCCAGCAGGTCCACCCCAAGCCTGTACTGATGCATGGGGTTGTTCCTCCCCAGGTGCAGGACCCAGCACTTGCCTTTGTTGAACCTCATCAAGTTCCTCTCTGCCCAACTCTCCAGCCTGTCCAGGTCTTGCTGAATGGCAGCACAGCCTTCCGGTGCGTCTACCACAGCTCCCAGTTTGGTGTCATCAGCAAACTTGCTGAGGGTACATTTTAACTCTTCATCCAGGTCGTTGATGAATGATTTAAACAAGGCTGGGCCGAGTACTGACCCCTGAGGGACACCACTACTTACCCACCTCCAACTAGACTCAGCGCCGCTGGTGACAACCCTCTGAGTCCTCTTTTTAACCTTCTTTATGTTAAAACCTTTGCTTTCTTCTTGGATTACAGTATAGTTCTGCTTTACTAAGGTCTTACTTCACTGCTGAACCTTGAATAAGAATTGCTTTTGTATGTCCTCGTGTAATCCAGTCTGCCAGGATGATTGCCAAAATTTGTCCTGTTTTTGGTCTGATATTTGCCTGCATTTTGATCACATCCTGTTCACTTTTTTTAACCAGAAGTGATGAGGTAGATGCAGGTGCAGACAATATATAATAAGCTTTGATTTGATCATGTTGTCCTTTTATAAAATGCAGGCAAAAGAAAATGAGTGACAGACATTATCGCATTGCCCAATGCACTATTCAGTAATCCCATTTCCAAAAAAATAAATATCAGATATTGTTGTTATTGCAGGACTCTGATATATAGGAAGAGATACATCACTGATTTCTTTGGGAATTAAAATTATAGACAAGATCTTCTGTCCACATAAATTATCATAAATAAATATTTTTACAACATCAAAATCAAGCTCATATTTTCCCTATCTGTAGGACATTCTTCACATTCTACTCATTCATTTGATGTATTTGGTGATCTTTTCTGAAGTACATCCTCACTTTTCAGGTTAGAATAGTAAAATGCTTGTTTTATATTTATATTTAAGTAATCTGTACTAAAGGAGATTGTTCTAACAAGGTTCATACACTGATCTTAATAACATTGATAAAAATCTGGTATAAATAATTTCATTCAGCATCTGTTAATCTTTTTTCTTCTCTTTTAGTGAAAGAAATATTACAAATGAGGTCTTACGAAACAAAAAGGACAACAAAAAGCTCTAACCTGTTGCCTGAGCACGACATATGCTTTTCTGAAACTACAAGGCAAATGAAATGCTTGTGATAAAGTTTTTGACATTCCTGCCAAAAGTCATGCTTTGTGTTGATTACTGAAATGCATGGCACCTTTTGTGAAAAGTAACTTTTATTTCTTAGAATTGGTGTGTTGCAGAGACACAAAAAAAACATAGTTCCTGGAAGATGTACACTGACAAATGTTTGTATCTGCTCATATCTGCCGTCAGTGCTCGTGATTGATTAACAAAAAAAGGCAAGATCCTGAAGACTTCCTGATGATGCTAAGTTATTTCTTCTGTAACTGTCCAATCAGCATCATGATGCTACTGAGGGAGATATTAGTGCCATATGGACTGTAAGATGCTGAAGACACCTAGCTTTGTCTCCCTTTCATGAAGAATAGATAAAGCAGTTGTTCAGTGGTTCTAATGCCTGATGGATGTGGGAATTTAGCTGACACGCAACAGTTTCACACAAAACCTCACGAAGTGAGAGACAATAGAAGCATGAGATGGAAAAGGTCTTTCTGTGCCAACAAGGAAAGCCACTGACAAACATGTATACTCCATTGTCTCTTCCCTCCCAAAAGTGTTGTAATAAATCCAGCTAGATTTCCTTGCCTCAGAGTGAAAGGTTTTGTTTGGGTTTAATTGCAGTGAGAGTTAGAAATTTCAAATTTTAATTTAAAAATGCATTTGTGAGTATTTTGGGGCAGTGTGCTCACATGGAAAAGTTTTTGTCTTATGTGTTTACTATGTGTGTATGTGTTACTTTATAGTTTATGGCAGTGCTTATATTTTATTAGTTTCAAAGTACTTTAATTATTTTCATCCTTATATTTTATGTGGCTGAACATTAAACTGTTGTTATTATTCCAGTCCAAATTTCAAGTTCATCCATTTCTTTCTGAACGCTAGTCTTAAAATTCCTGCACTGATGATGTCTCAGTTCTGTGTTATTTTCAATTTAGCTACTGACATTTTTTTTCTCTTTTTTCTTTACATCCACTTAAAATATTAAATGAGGTCAGTTTTGAGTGAGATTCTGGAATTTTGCAAGTAATTGCCTTCCAATGCGATATCTTTCCCATCAGTCTTGCCAATTATCTTTCCTAAAGTACAGTCACTCTACAATATTCACGTACCCATCTTTTTTTCCTATTTGATCCCCCATATGCCATCACACAAAATGTTATACTAAAGTCCAAGAGGATTAAATGTGAATTCCTTTTGTTTATAAATTCAATTATCTTAATAAAGCGAGTTATGAAACTAGTTTGTGAAGATCATTCTTGGATAAACTGAGGTTTAGTTTTATTAATACTCTACTGCGTAATGCTGAAATTTATATTCTGTCTTCATTGTGGCATGGAGTGAGCTGAAAGTCTACCTTGTCTGCTAAAGGAAAAAAACAGAATACTTCCTTAGTCTCCTAAAAGGTACTTTGAATAAGAGAAAGAGTCTAGGAATAAGAATTAAACTTATGAAGTTCCAAGACTAAAATCAATATTAAAATTTATTGAAAAAATTCAATCTCCATTTTTCTTAACAGATCTAATTCCTTTATTGTTTATTGATTTGCATCTGAGTCTTGGATAAAGGCAATGTTAACAGTGATGATTAACTCAAGAAGAATAATTGGAATTAAAATTTGCAAAAACAGTAATGGAAGAACTTAGCCGTAAAATTGAAGGAATAAATTTTGAATCCTCACAGAATTTTGCAAGTACAAATGCACCTAATTGAAATGATAGCAGTAAATACAATAAATAAGTCCCTATAATAATCAGTAATGTCATAAGCTTTGAAGTAATACACTTCAGGATGCTTTTCATTCTTTGAATTTCCTTCTATTAAAGAATGACCATGAAGAGAAACAAACCAAATAAGACAGCTTCCTCTGAGAGTCCATTCAGAAGCAATTACTGCCAATTATAATAAAGCTTTTATACGATTTGTAGTAGCTCTGTGTGCAATGCCTGCATCTACCAACTCTACGCGAGCTAAGCCTTCTCCACTGAGGAAATGGCCAACACAGTGCAATGTTTTTTTGAAGTTTATGAGAGTTAACAGAGCCCTTAGTACATACGGAGACAGAATGAGGATGTTTCCCTCTGATGAGCTGAAGGCCTCATACGGTGCCTTGTGTGGACCTTCTATATCAGAATGTAGCTTGTTTTGTGTAAACAAATGGAACTTCCAGGAACTGAGCTACAAATCACCTATGTGTTTTACCCTCAGTTCTCAGTTTTCTGCCCTTACGGATTCAATTTATACTCATGAAATAAATTTTAAAAGATTTCAGTGTATCTGTCTTGAAATTAGCCTAATCTTAGACAAATAATGCTTGGAATAATGTTTGGAAATTATAGTACCTGCAATGTACGATTTATAGTCTCTCTTGGAGCCACTATTGTGTAAAACATAATTAAAGAGTTTCTAAAATGCGCAGTGCAGTCTAGGTCAGGTAAATACATAATCAGGGAGTTATTAATGGAGCTGCAATTAATTAATATGCCTCCATTGGAGCCATTAAAGCTGATTAATGTTATGGCACAAAAAGAGAATTTGTAGCTAACAAATCAATGACCCAGTAGACCGTATTGTCTCCTTTGGAGCCATTACATTGTACCATATCAAAACCTCGTTAAAGAATTTTTAATTTACTGATCATCAGCCCCAGTAGTCATTAGTTGGCTCAGGCTGATGATGCATGTAGACAGAAGAAATGTAAGATAGTACTCCACTGTGGGATAGATCTCCTCCCAGTTACAATGCTGTAAATCAAGGGTAACTCCACTGGAAACAATGAATATACATAGTTTGGGGGCAGGGGGAAACAAAACCAAAAAAAATACTCCAAGAGGAGAGTCAAATCAGTAGAGAGTTTTAAAAATTCATTTATTATGCTTATTCAATAGCTCATTTCTAACAGACTAACTAAAAAGTTTGATTTTTTTTTTAACCTGGAAAAGGAACCCACTCAGAACTCATAAATATATGACATGAAGATAGGGAAATGCAACAGATTATATATTTTCATGCCTTCTGTATTTGGATTTCATCTGAGGTTTAGCTTGGGATCTGAATTTTCAGTCTGCAATTGCTGCATCCCTGGCATGCATTTTCCTTGAGACTGTTGATACATAGTCCCAGCCCTTTCTCTGGCTAGGCATAGATTTTTGTCTGGAAATTCATTAGCTATTTCTCATTATAGATAACTCTTTCTCTGGTTTTCATTGACTTCAGTGGAGTTACACCCGAGATAATTTTGTCCTAAATGGTTTAATATAGAATAAATGTTCGCAACTGCAGTAACCAAGAGTCCTTTGAGGGCAGTGCAGAATAAATATCACAATCTTTTACAAAGGTTAAGCCCAAGTCTTCGTCTGTCTAAATTCACAAACAGCCTTGCTGTGGGAGGTCATGTGCCTGGAGAGCTGTACCATCCTGAGAGTGCATGAGGGGAATGGCTCTGGATACACGATTTGCTGGTAGTCACATTCTTTGTTTGTAGATTTTGTTACACTGCAATCCCTTTCAGATTGCCTAGGATTTATGGACTAGATTCTTGTTTTCTTTTCCTTTTTGAAGCATGGATTATTATCTGACTGTCTTGCTCAGAAACGTAGATAAGAGTTCATTTCATTTACTTTTGATGGTGAGTGTATTCTGCTTTACACATTTATTTTTACAATAGACAGAGCTCAGAGCATTGCTAAGAAGCAGAGGATTTACTACATATTGTACAGCCTTTTTTACCCAACTCAGTCTTTCTGTACTCATGGGTTTTACAAGAAATTTGATTGACGTAGAATAAAGGTATTGCAATATTAGTTTAGATTAGGAAAACTAAATCCACCTTTTGAGGTATCTCAAAGTTAAAAGGAAACAGCACCTCCACTGCTTTTCTTTTCTTGTTTAAAGAGAGTGCCAGTGATATTGGGCTACTTATTTTAGAGCTCATTCACTTAATCATCAACAAAATGAGAGTGTTTACGTAAATGCATATGTCAGTATGTATTTCAGATCCATAGAACTCAAATTATTTGAGAAATAAGTTTTCTAACAGGCCCCATCAGCTATATTGTACTCCTGCAACTTAATATAATTCTGTGTTTCATTTAAATATTTTTACTTCTACTGTGCTCAAATGAGCAGTGGAGTCTGTCTCATGAGAAGAACTCACAGCACTTCAATTTTTGACTAGTAGTTGGCCAAAATATTTTGGTACAGCCAAAATTTACCCGTAGTTCATTATGCTGGTGGAACAAATCTACCTACCTGACAAAGATACTCTTTTGATGCTTCACTGACCTTAAAAGTTAAAAAGAACCAAAGTCACAGGAATCAGGAGGGACTATTCTCTGCTTTGGATAAGGTTTCATAAAAAAATTGTTGCTAGATTTGGCAGAATCAGAAGACACTCTGTTGAAATTTTGAGTTTATTCATACAAACAAAAGCTTTATCAGTCATTATGGGGAGAAAATCTGTACGGAAATGAAATATTTATACCGGGGCAAAATTCTTAACAGGTGCGGTGCCATTGAATTTCATGGAGCAGTGTCAGTTCACAGCAAAGCACTTAAATTTAGGGTATCCAAAGAAAATACTGCAAATAGCTGTCTATCTGTCCAGATTTTCAAAGCATAGCAGTGAAACAGAAATATTGTGTATATTTATATGTGTATGAACATCAGTATATAAGAAAACAAAATGAATACCAGAAATTATCATTTTTCACAAGAAGTTTTTTAATAAATCACAAAATATACAAACCGGAGTCATGATCTTTGGAGATGCTTCTTTCAGTTTTTCAACAACCTACATTATATTGTGCATATACTTCTACCTGCAAATGATGCAAAACAGTTTTCCCATGCCTTAACTAGATATGTTGGGGTTTTTCAATATATTTAATGTATGTCTAAATAATTATGATTTTTTATGTGTACCTTTTTATTTGAATTAAAATGTTTTAGACTCAGTTTCAGTCCTGGCCACAGAGCTGTAGTGGAAGTGAGCTAAGGAATTTAATTCTTTGTTCTTCTGTCTCCTAAATGTACACACCATTAGCTTTTTGATTATAATCTCCCTGTTATCCTGTTGTTTGTTTTTTTTTTCTTTGATTCACAGTGTGAAGTAGTTTCAGAGTGCATGAAGTGGATTAAAAGGAATTGGAGGCTGTGCTCCAGGAGTCCACCTAATGGACTCTAGACACAAAAAAATATTTAGCAGTCCATAGAACCAGATAAGAATTAATCTGAAGTTAATAACCTTACAATGTCTATGTCCTTTTTAATAGTCCTCAGCACAAACTCTTTTGCTCTGCATGTCTATCTCATTTGGTCCATGCTCCTTACTGACGTAAAAAAAAAAATAGTGTGGTTTTTTTCTTGCTCTGTCTCTAGACTGTAAGCAGATTTGGACAGATATTTTTCTATGCTGCATGAAATGTGAAATGGGGGCCTGAAGTAACTGATCTAAATTAAAATAACTAAAGGAATAACTAACAAAGAATGATCGCAATAATAATATAGAGAAGAAAAAGTAGGTTTGAATATTATTTCTTTTCTTTTAGATCAACCCTGATCATAAGGTAAAGACATCCAATTTAGATAATTTCAAAATCATAATGCTGTTAAACATGAAGGCTTGATTATCACAGTGGCAGGATTAGTATGAAGAACACAAAATTAATACTTGATGCTTCAAGAACTGGCTATAAGGGTTTTACAAGAGAGGAAGAGGGTGTAGAGCACTGGCTTCAAGAACTGGAAATATCTGTCCATTTTAGCACAGGAGTCTTCCCATTTAGCAGTGCAACACAGCATGATGCACTGGCTGCCTAAAACAGCTGAAAGCAAGCCAAGCTGTGCTTCCTCACACAGCATCACTCCACACCAGGCAAGCGGGTATCTCCTGACTGGAAGTCTCACCACCCCTGTTTGACTCAGATAACCGAGTTTCCACAAGCCCTCGGGTATACACTGGATTCAGGGAACAATCATCTAACCTATACACATGCGAATATGTAAAAAACCTATTATTGTTGGTATTTAAGCTCCATCCAGTACTGACCAATTGCAACTGTATCATCTCCATGTCACCTAACTGTTCTCTCCTGACAAATCTATAGCATCGGCTATATTTTTTTCCTTTAGCACACTTTGTATAGCACAGCTAATAAATTCACTTCCTGCTAGATGACTCATATTTTAAAAGTGTCAAAAATAATTTCACAGTGATAATTATGGTACTTTGACAATGTCAGACAAGCACAACACATGATTTATCCTAAATAGGAGATTAAAGGCACTTAATTGCTGTTTTTACCAAGTCAAATTGGCCACTAGAAATTCAGGTAAGCTGAAGTTAGGCTCTTATAAGGACTGTTGAACTGAAGAATTGTGTTAAATTCACTGTTTTTTTCTTTTTCGAATTTTGACAGACGTGCTAATCATCTGGGATTTCACTTCTTTGTGCAAATGCAGTGCAGCTGGAATGAAATTCCCTAAGAGGTTGGTTGAATTTTATTTGCTCATGATTCAAGCTTTGTCATAAGTAAGTTTGCATTTTCAGTGAGAGTCTGCTCTTTGTCTGCTTCTTCTGAGCTGTGTCAAAGGATGATGAAAAAGGCACCAAGTAACTTGACCCCAGTCACGTGAAGTAGGGGCTTTACTGGCTTCCAGCTCTTTGCTGTTTCCTATAACCAAAAGAAGATTCTTGAGACCTTACCGGCCCCCCACCCACACCTTTACAGTCCTCTTTATGATTTAACACCAAGGGCAAACAAAAACGAATTGTTTTAATATACTTCACACACAGTGAACATACAGTGGAGGACTGACCAGCTGAAGTATGTTGGTTATTTACTAGAACTAAAGTAGAAATACTGTAAATTCTTTGTCTTCCACTCAAACCTATGATTAACTTTACGTAAGGAATATACATTTATTTTCTTGTTTCTGCTTCATGGTTCAGAGCAGCATAGAAGTGCTGGCAACAATAAGAAAATTTCTGTAATTTCACTTGTGGCAAGCTATGTTTGCTGTAGAATCGTTGATAAGTTTGTCCCAAACCTTCGTCTGGTACAGATAAAGACAACCAGATTTACATCGAAACAGAACTTTCAAATTGAGAAGTTGTTTTTAGTAATGAAATTACTTACATATACATATACAGCATCACTTGAAAACTACTTTTTTACTCTTTCTTTTAACGTGCTTTTTTTCTCTCCTCCAAATGTACTTTCAGCAAGGTTCACAAAAGAACTGTAGTGCATAAGATGGAAAACTTAATACATTATTAATAAAGCTTGAAAACAACAGCTTAAATGGTAATCTTTAAGTAAACTGTAAATCCCTCCAATATGTCCTGTGAGTTATATAAGCATCCTGAGACAGACGGAGGATACAAATTAGAGAGAAGTAGGGAGAGAAAAATCAGCAAAAAACATTATGAATTGAAAATCTATTCCTTTGTTTCTGCTTGTTTTTTTTTCTGCAAAGTAGAAATTATGTTCTCAGCAAATACAGCAAAAAGAACACAGAGGATTGTAAATTCTCTTATAAGTCATAGTAATGCAAATCAGGAACAATTCTGTGAAGCTCAGTAGAATAACTCTGTGGGGAATGAAATGAAAAGCAAGCTCCAAAACTCATCTCTTTAACTCAGTTGCAACAGCATAGACCAGTTACTGGCAACTACCTTAAAGGGATCGTGCATCTGAACCCTTTAGTCCGCATCTTAATATATGGCTAGAAAATGAGTTCTATAAGTACAAACAAAATGAGAGGGATGCTGAATGGCAGTATCTAAGGTACTGTCCTTCCCATTCTTCCTCTTGCTTCCCTCCCAATATTAATCGCATTTATCTGCAACACAAAAGCACTGGACTTTCTGAGGTAGAAAAAGACTACATCATTATGGCATCTCCCACAGTAGAAGTTTTTGAGCTCTAAAGAAGCTTCCTGAAACGAGGGAAATGTTTTTAAGTAGCTCTAGTGTCCTAGCTTAGGTGCTCAGGTGTATTGAGTAAACTAAGTAAAGCACTTCAATTTACAACACAGACACACTCTTGCAACTTGCTGAAGACTGTGCATGACTTCCTGGAGCAAAGGTCTGGTTCTCCCACCTCTCAGACAGATACTCCAAGACCAATGGATTGTGCTTTGATATCATAAATTCCAGTGTAATTCTGTCAGTCTTAGTTCACTTCACATGTTGTGCTGTAGCACAATTTTTCAGCTCTGTTTTTATGAGTAAGAAAGAAAGAAAAAGTGAAGATATTCTCTCTTCTGCCATTGAAATTCAGTTTTCCCACAAAAAAACCCCTCAAACACAGTGAAATAAGTGAAAAATAACCCAGCACAAACTGAATAAAACAAAACAAAATCCTTGGAAGGTTTAGCTAGCAGTGGAATTGTTTTATTTCTTCCATGACTTCTAATTTTGTCTCTTTGCCATTCTCCTCAGCCATTAGTAGAAACCTTGAATAGACAGCAGACCTCGTGATCATTTACAAAACTGTGAAAAGGAACATAGGTTTACATGATAAAGCAGAACTTTATTTTTTCAGAATCTAATTTTCTTAATTTAGCATTGTTCAAAACAGTAATTAATCTTCCCTAGCATGCAGAGAAGTATACAATTTCCTGCCTGCTACACTTTACAGTAGTTGTTTAGATAATTCTCCCTAGTATATAGGTTTTCTAAAGTAAGGACAGTAGTTTTGCTCCACTGAAGTTACACACTGAATGTATCTTGAAAGCTTTAGAGAAACTAAAAAGTCCTCTCTTTTTTTAATTTTCAAATCTGAAAACTAGAAATAACAAAGAAATTTCAAAATAAAACAAGCACCAGTTTGTTAGAGTTTTTTGTGTGAATAAATATATAGATTGTCAGATCCTATTTCACTGCCAGTTGAGCTTATATACAATTGTAGTTGTTTTATGAAGACAATGGCATGCCATTTTTTTACTCTTTCGCTGGAATATATCACTGTAGCCACAGCTGGTAGAAAATATTTACTTTATCTACTAATTGGCTATATACTAATAATGTCAGGGCCTGAAATTTCATTTTACCCACAAAGCAAAAAAACATACATGTGGCAGTAGTGTAAGAAAGGTGGTCCTGAATTGCTCTTAATGACTATTCTGAATAACAGTAAGTAGCACTCATATGCAGCCTGACAACAACATCCAACATTACATTTTAACCCCCTCCTCCAAAAATACCAAATAAAAGAACCCTGAAGACAATGGTTTGCATCAAGAATAAAAATGTTATTCAACACTTTTGTTTTCTTGATTCTCTCTTTGAATCTTTCATTTCTGTAACACAATGCCAGAACCCTCACTCAGACACCTGGGCAAATACTAGTTAACCCCTTGGCACCAGGCAAATGCTTCCCCATTAAATTCAATGCTTGCTAATACTGTTCTAATTAAGCCACAGTGGTGATTCATACTGTCTTGGCACGAACAGTCCACTGGGAGCATCAGTACAGATATCCATTACATGAAGTCTAAAGATTTTATCTGTTTTGATTAAAAGAAAAATACAGTAGTAAAATGGTTAACAAGTAATAGATTCATCTAAAAATTTACTTGCCACTTTCTATACACCTCACTAAAATACTTTCAGTGTAAATAAAGGATGCCCTGTATTGCAATGGTGATGTATTGCAATCATATCTTTGTTCACACTTTTGGCAAAATGTATTGTCTCTGTGTAGGTCTACCTTGCAAGTCAGTGACCATTAAGCACATCAGCTGGAGGAGAGGAATATGGAGGGATAAGAGTGAGAATGAGTAGCAGACAAATTCCAGTGTCCTCATCCAGTAGTCCTCCTAAAGCCCTCAGGCATCAACTCACTGCTCTTACTGGCAAGAAGAATGATGCTGATTACAACCTGAGTGGGAAGCCAGGTCACCCTCCATGGGCAGCCCCACAGAGGGGAGTACAACACAAAACCAGATCTGGGTGCTTGTGGCAAAACAGCTGATCCATGTTGTGTCCTGTTGCAGGGCCTGCCCAACACCTGTTAAAGGCTCGTTAATGCAGACAACGCTCCACCCCTTCCTCCCCATTCCATTCCCTAGCTAGCAGTTCCACCACAAAATTCTTTCCCATCCTTTGAGTGTTTTGGAGACTTTGAAAAATGTTTCCTTCTTGAAATAGAAACTTCAACAATTTTTTTAAATCTAGGGTTTTTTTGCCTTAAAAACCCCATCAGAAAAGCATAAAATTTTTACTTTAAAGATTGCAAAATGTAAAATTTAAAAGTCAAACCATTGTTGTACCTGCTGTTTGTCCCAAAATGAAAAATAAATTGAAATGGACCTTTCACATATCCAAACTAAGTTTTATGGCACAGCATTATCTCTTTGTCCGTAGTGAGTGGAGAGAACAGCATCTTGAGCAAAGCACTCATCCCAGTTTTATACAGTTGGGTTAATTATCTTTAAAATGTCCATTTCTGTTTCCATTGTCTATAACAAGAGCTTTGGTGACTAGCTTGGATTAAAAAAATATATATATTTTGTGAAGATTGAGAAAATTAATTAAACTAAGGAAACTAATTCTGTGTTTGTCTTTATTTGATGGCAAACTTTATCTAAAGTGGGATTTTTAATCTCTAATTTGGGCTAAAATTCCCACAAATTTGCAAAGAGCAAACAAAAAAATGCACTCACTCCAAAATTAGATGTCTAAGAGAATTGTTTTATCAGAAAATGTGTCACTGCAAAGTTGCCTGGTAGCACTTTGCTGGTTCTGTGTTGAGGGCTAGGAAATCACCCGAAAGAGGAGGCTGAAAGTTTAAAACAAGGCAGAAGGCAGACTGGGATTTTCTTAATGTATTTTTGTCAAGTGAGAAGGAGAAATGTTTGCAGAAGCTTTTTAAAATAGAGGGAATCTTACTCCCTGAGGCAAGAAGGAATAAAGGGCAAACTACAGGAATTACTGTGATTCTGTGTTGGCTAAAGTTTCTCGTTCTTTTAGGTATAAGTGAAAGGGTAATGCCTTAGAATTATGTTAATACACTACATGTATGTACATATTGCCCGTTTGCTGATCTGCTTTTCTGTTTCATTTGGCTAATGGACTCTTGGGGAGAACATTTAAGCTAAAACTGAGAAAGGCAGAATTAACCCAGGATGCAAAATGAGGTGGTAGATGAAGAATTAGACTAAGGTGCCTGAAGTCTCCAAAAATCCAGACAATCATCCGCAGTCTAAGCAATCAGATATTGGAGAATGTTCAGAGTCACAACTCAATTTATAGACAAGAACTTGGCTAATTAATTCTATCTCAAAAAACACCATTACCACCATCAAATATGTGGGAAAATGATAGTAAAACCAAATAGCAGTAAGGACAGAACAAAGGTGTTTGTATGAGTATAATATCTATGACATTAATCTAATCGACTACAGTATTGTTCCTAAGTAGCCCCTACGTTATTTTCAAGTAAGTCTCTGTCTGATGTTTCAATACTTCACTCTCTCTAAATACACCATGCAGAAAGACAACAATCCAGTGTGACTGTGCCATGGAATAACCACCTTGTGGAATCTCAGGATTAGCATCTTTGCCATAAATAGCTCTTTCATGCTCTTTTTGGCCTTGGTGAATCAAATTGAGGTCAAAATATCATTGAAATGCAAATCTCCAGTGGTATATGATACAGGTGAGATGTGTTTATATCAATTCTTTCAGAAAGAAAGGATGCCGATGAAAAGCTTTGGGAATCCTCAGTATTACAACTGGGGTCAAACTTGTGACAAATTGGGGTAGAGTTTAGAGCAGGAGACCTCTTTCCCGACTCCCACACATGGCAGGATTTGCACCGCTCCTTCATCTACCGTCATTGCCTTTTTCTATATTGCATGCAATGAAGCCAGCTGAGCTGGCTGCTCATGCCTCCAAAAACAGCTGAAGATTGACTGCAAATTAAAGAATATAAACTACGGTTTATAGCACAAATATGTGTTGTCTTAACTAGGCTAAACTACGGAATTTTGGCAACATTGCATTCAAGGTCAGGTTGGATGGGGCTCTGAGCAACCTGATCTAGTTGAAGAAGTCCCTACTCATTGTGGGGGGGAGGGGGTGTGTTGGACTAGATGACCTTAAAGGTCCTTCCAACCCAACCC
>Ga0065711_1045527_pt1 | contig 13422 bp, 11 predicted proteins | sample Hoacrofraction12_FD_59098 | JGI IMG/M metagenome (GOLD analysis project Ga0065711, IMG submission 59098) | Hoatzin crop microbial communities from Cojedes, Venezuela - Epithelial fraction 12 v2 (version 2) | ecosystem: Host-associated > Birds > Digestive system > Esophagus > Crop | place...
GCAGTGGAGGCAGAGGGTGCAGTGGAGGCAGTGGGGGCAGTGGAGGCAGCACACTCCTCTGTCCTCCGCTTTCCTCTCCTCCTTTCCACCCCAAGTCGGGGGCAGCCTCATCGCTAGCTGAGGGCTGGCAGAAGGTTTGCCTTCCCCCCAAGTCTGGTCCAGAGGCAGGCTGGGAGGAGGGCAGGCAGAGGTACGCCGGCAGGTCAGGGTACCTGAGCCCAGCATCCCTCTTGGTGTTGGCCCCAAGGCCCAGCTCTGGCTGGCTGTCCCCAGCACCTCTCTCCTTCCCCCTGCCTCTGCCTCCTCACAGCAGCATTTCCTCCGTGCCACGGACACAGGGACCCCTCTCCCACCTGCTGCCCACCGCACACCTCCTCTTTCCTCCTGAAACCTTCCTTGAAAAACAAACCACCATCCCCAAACCCACATATTTTTTCCAAGCAACCCTCCCACTTTCTGTTTGCCTCACCCTCTCCCTCATTATCCTGGGTCTCGCTTTTGTTTTTCTTGGCTATTTTGGGCCGGAGGCTCTTTGGGAAGGGAACAAGGTTTACGTGTCGCCTGCTCAGGATGTGAAGTGTTCGATTCCTTTCAGCCGAATGAAGCTGCATTGATAAATGAGGCATAAACTGGCTGAGGACTGTCGACCTGCGTGTGGGCACCTGGTTAGCTGAATCAGCTTTAACAGGTACAACTCATTAAACAGGTGTAACTTTAGAAAAAACAAAACAAAACTATTTTAAAAGGCACAGGTAATAGTTTAATGCTGAAGTTTCCCAGGAAATCCAGTCAAGGCTATACTCTTCTGTGGTGAAGTATAGCATTGTTCATATGGTAGCTATAGTATATATACTCTGCGGCTCTGAGCACCTTCTTCAGTACTGTCATTCACGAAGGACCACAAACATTTAGTGTTATTTAGAAGTGAGAGTTACATATAATTATTTGGAAGTATAAACATATAAATGAAAAGCAACTGCTTTTCTCCAGCCAGTAGCTCTGTTGAAGTGATTCCACTGATACATTTTTAAACTATATTTCTACTGGATACAATAACTATACTACCAATTGCTAAATCATTGTATTAAACAGAGCTAACGTAGAAAGGATGAAGATGGAAATGTTTAGAAGAGGTGAGTGGGATCCTCTTTGTTGTGCTGCCAGTAAGATGATTGTTCTCATTTTAATACCTACAGCACCCCAAACCTACACATCTGGCAGAGTTATGGAAACATCTGTTCTCTATTTTGCAAATTTGAGACTCTGTTGTTATCATCTTTTAATTATATGTAAAAACAGTTTCTGTTGTAAAGGATGTAAATTATTTCAATTGCATCAACACAAAACTAGGAATTTTTGTGTGTTCAACACCGTTTCTCAGCTATGCTGATAAATGAGATGCTAATACATAGCATGTGAAAGATAAAAGGGAGTTTACTCCTTTTTATACAAAAAAGTGTTGTAAGAATTCAGTGAAAAATGAAACCCAGGTATTTTAAAGCAATATGTCCCACTTGTACTCTCTGTAAGGAGAGCACTTCTGATGAGCACCTATCCTGTCTACCAGGAATCTCTTTCTCATTCTTTGCTTAAGATCCTCTCATCTGTAATAGGGGAATATTTGTCATACAAGTCTAAATGGTGATGGCTTTTCCTTCCTTTACACAAGGGAAAGAATATGTTGAATACTCAAGCTCTGTGCGCGTGGTTTGAAGTATAGAACCAAGAGTACAGTCTGTCTCTGGAGCCACTGAAGCCTTTAGCTTGCACTGTGAATGATCACTGGTCCTTAAAATTATGTGAGCTTTCAATAACCACACTCATGCACTCCCTGTTCCCTTTTTTTGGGACTCATCTCTTCGCAGGTGCCTCATTCGGTAGCTGAGGGCAATGGTAAATGATTTTTTTATTTTGGTGTGACCTCTCTGTGCTCCCTTCCTTTAAACATAGTGGCAATACGTGAGGCTTTCCAAGCCTGTCAGGGCCATGCATCATCTTTCCTCCATGAAATTACAAGCTGTGGTTAGGGCAAAGGTTGTGAGCTCTCCAAGAATGACACCGGGCCAAGAGGAATGCTGGGCCAAATACATCTATGGAGTTGTAATCGGCCGTACTGCAGTCACCCAGGCCCTCTGAACTAGAACCTTTGATACCTTTTCACCTTCTTTCACACCTGTGCAGTGACCACGAAAAGCCAGTGCTGGTCAATATTTGCTTGGCTCACATATTAACTACTAGACCAGACAGAGAGTAGCGGAGAGCCAAGCCCAAGATAAGCAGCGAAATCCACATGGTCTGTCTTTGTTATTAGTTCCTACTTCAGAGTCAAGAGTAAAACACCAGTCAAAAAGTAGACTGAAAAATTTAATTGTTTTATAAAATAAGATTATGAAATTCTATATAAAAATCCAGCTTTTTAAATATGGTACATTCACTTCCTCACAGAATATTTAAATATTCAGGTCACTTGCGCTATATTTTCATTGTATTTGAGTTAAAATCATTGGATAAATTAAAACATCCCTACCAAAAGATACCACAACTTATACAAATAAAACTAAGCAATAATACCTTTTTAAATACAAAATGTAAAGAAATTAATAACTCTTAGAGCATGCTACAAAATTTTGCCAGAAAAATATATGAGATCATTTTTGTTTAACTAGAAAATATACAGTGTGCTTTTCATTTCTCTTCCAAAAATTGTCTCATACAATTTCCATTTAACTTAATAAATATGTACAACAACAATGTTTATTCCTTGAAGAATATAAATAGCAAATACTGTAGTAGAGCCTAGTCCAGCATTCTTTTCTCATCTAGTGACTATAGTGGGGCTTTTCAACTCTCAATGTGCAAAAATGCAGAATCAGGCTCTTAGTGTTATTAACTTGGTAATAGCTTTTACAAAAGTGATTTTATTAAAAAAAAACCTTCCAAAAACACTGCAAAAGACTTAGAGCTATTCCAGTCAGGCATTTCTATAAATAGTAAGACATAATGTAGGGAAACAATATTCCAGTTTAATTACTGCTGGCAGTAATTAGGGAAAAATAGTCAGTGGAGAATGAAAAGTATCTTGAATTACACACATCTTACTGTCACTGATTTAAGTTGGTTCCCTACCATTTCTAAGAATAGTTTCTGGTATAATCTATACATTGTAAATCTGTGCAGAAACTTAATCACTTTCTTCAGGCTTTGGATGGTTCGTTTCGGAAAGTGGTATGTTTTCAAGTGCTTCAGTCCGTACATTAAACCTTTAATGGTGTCTTGGTCACCATTCTTTATTCTCCACAGATTGAGAAGCTTCAGGACTTGCTCTGTAGGTTGACAGAGTTTCATTGTGCGCTCGATATCTTCTTTCCCCACTTTCTTGCCTGGTAAGCTTGCCATCAGTGTGTTCAGATGTTCAAAGGTGAGGTTCGGGTGGCCAATATGCCTTAAGACACTATTTTCACAAAGATCAATATCTATACAAAGCAAAAAGAATAACAGAAGGTAAGTATTTTACAACTTTAGTATATTATGACTTCACCATGCCCTGCAAAAAAAATTCAAAATTTCAAGGTGAATATTCCTTCCCATTATTTTTTTTACTTTATTTCAAATAATTCTCTCAGCAATGCTTTTTTTCTGGGCTCCAGTTATGAAAGGTATTTAAGAATTTAATTAATTTTGCAAATATAAACAGCCCCAAATGACAAACAAACTTCGTAGCAAGCATTTATTGCTATACACTTGTTTCATTTATCTTGTAAAATTTTTTGTGTATGTGATAGGAGTCCTAATATTTGGTTCCAGTGAATGATAATCTTGCTTTTCTTCAGAAATATCTGGGCAAGCTTTGCTAAAATACTCATTTTGGTTTTTGAAGTATTCTAGACACTTCACAGTCTGACATAAGCATACATATTAAAAAGGAGAGGGAGAAAAAAACATTTCTGCAGCATTTTTCAAATCTATTTCGAGTGGACAAAAGGTCCTTCGAATGTGGCGGTTGTTGGTGGTGGCTTACATGAAAAGAGTTGTCCCGACTCAGAAAAACCTCGGTGTTAACACTGCAGCACTATTCACCTTTGACACCTGTCTTGGCAGATGCAGCACAAACAAAGCGGTGAATTGGCATGACAAACAGGTATCGGAAGGGAAAAAGAAGGGAAAGCCTGTCTGTGTATTCCTCACTCCCGTGCGCTCCTGTTCCGTGACTACATGTCCTCGTTCGAGCTGTCAGTCTCCACTTTACAGCAAACAAATTGCATTCTCAGTGGCAGGCATCCAGCTCCCTCTAACCTCAACAGCCGCCACTCAGAACAGCGGCAAACATTTTCCCCACTTGATCAAAATTCATCATATGTTGTTGTGCTGGTTTTGGCTGGGATAGAGTTAATTTTCTTCGTAGTGGCTTGCATGGGGCTATGTTTTGGATTTGTGCTGCAAACAGTGTTGATGATACAGGGATGTTTTAGTTATTGCTGAGCAGTGCTTACACAGCATCAAGGCCTTTTCTGTTTCTCACCTCACTCACCAGCGAGTAGGCTGGGGGTGCACAAGAAGCTGTGAGGGGACACAGCTGGGACAGCTGACCCCAACTGACCAAAGGGATATTCCATACCATATGACTTCATCATGCTCAGCAATAAAAGCTGAGCGAAGAAGAAGGAAGCGATGGTGTTTGTCTTCCTAAGTCACCATTACACGTGATGGAGCCCTGCTTTCCTGGAGATGGCTGAACACCTGCCTGCCGATGCGAAGCAGTGAATGAATTCCTTATTTTGCTTTGCTTGCGTGCGCAGCTTTTGTTTTACCTGTTAAACTGTCTTTGTCTCAACCCATGAGTTTGCTGACTTCTACCCTTCCAATTCTCTCCCCCATCCCACCAGGGGAGGCAGAGTGAGCGAGCGGTTGTGTGGGGCTGAGTTTTCAGCTGGGGTTATACCACGACAGTTGTGCAGTCTCCATAGGGGGTCTTGGTTGCAACACCACACACGCTCCCAAGGGGCTTACAAGTCGGGGAAGAACTCAGTCCTTGACTGATCAGGAGAAGCTGAATTCTCTTCCTGCTTCCCCTCAACTTCACTGTGCTTGCTGCATCAATAAATCTCAGTCAAGCCCTGCAGGTCCTCCTCAGAGCACAGCACATCACCAGGAGGTATTTGATCCCAAGCAATTTTTAAAATGCCATTTAGAAGGTTGCTTTTAATATACGTGCTATCAAAATAAGGTACCTTGAATAATCTTCTTGACCATATCCTGTTCTTTGTTTTGCTGCTTCCATAATTTCAAAAGCTGGAAGGTCTGCTCTTGAGTGCCGTGCCTTTGTTTAATTCTTTCAATGTTTTCTGTGCTGACCTTTGTCCCAGGCAAACTGTCTGCTAGCATGTTCAGCCAGTTCGGTGTGAGGTAACTAGGAACAGCAAACCTGAAAAAAACCTCCTCACACAGGGTTACGTCTGAAATGAGAAAGAGAAAGAATATGTCAGCTCTTCTGATCTGTTACCCTGCTTGTCCCTGACAAAAGAGCAAGTAGCAGGGGTGATAAGAAAAAATGTCTAAAAAACAAAGTAAGAAGTGGCCTTTATAATGCTATTGCTCCCTTGTGCTTGAGTTCCATTTGGCCTGACCTACAAGAATTGAAACTGTACAGTGGCCATCACCATAGAAGGCAATTGGCTAACAAGTTAAATATTTTTATCATAAATGTTGATACATTCATTTTAACTATAATTAAAGGTATCTTTTTAGAACACTTTTCCTTACTATGACACAGACCTATTCCGCATTTCTGAGGTGCCGTATCTGTGTTTTCCTGACAGATGTTGTCACGAACTGCATTTCCCTTCAACGCTGTTTTGAATCCCAGTGCACTGCAGTTTGTGTGCTTTAGACAGGCTGCTTTGGATGATGTTTCATTTGAGAAAAATCCTTCTGGACATCTCTTACATACAGTGTCACTCTCAGGGGTACCTGCGGAAACAGGAAAACAATGCATCCAATTACATATAACCTCCACTGTGACAAAAAAAACCCGAAGAATACAAAAATAAAAGAAAATATTCCTCCCAAAATTGTCATGCTTCTGATTTTCGTATTTCTGATCTTTGAAGGAATCACATTTAGGAGAAAAAAAAAAAAACAACTCTTGAAATTTTAAAAACAAAAAAGATTCTTTAAGAGAATAATGTTTCTGCTAGAGTAATAAATAGTACTCTTACATACCCTTGTTACCAACTTTAAAATCAGTAATTACAGATTAAGTCAGTTATTTAATAAAGTAATATCTTTAAATTAGTAATTACTTGAGGCTATTCTGGCATTACATGATGTCTGACCTTCATCCTTCAACAGTACAAATATTCTGTAAAATAATTAAATGGCACAAGACACTCCTCTAAATTCTGTTCTCTGATATCTGCCCAGAACCTTACTCGAATGGGTCACTTTAGTTCTAGCCAAAAGTATAACTCAACTGAATATCAACGAAAGACCCTCTGAAAAGTACTTTCCTTGCTTAGATAAGAAATTGTAGAGGAAAATAAAATTTCAGTAGCATTACTGAACTTTCTTCTGGGCTTGACTAAAATATTATTCAAAGCAAAGAAGCAGATCATCCAGTATAGCAAATATATTTAATGTACATATATGTATTTTGCTTGGTGTTTTATAAGACATAGTTTTACTTCAGGATCAAATATATGATACAATAATGTAATGACAATATATGGTTGTATCACATTGACAAAGAGAAAGAAAACTAAAGCGTGAATTTTTAAACAATGCAAATAGTCTAACCACCAGCAGCACTAAAAGAACAGCACCAATAAATGCTGTACATTCACTCTTAATTCATCTTTATTCACCCAACACTTAAGTGTCTAGAATCTAATATCTAATATTGCATTATTGAACATGAACTTAAGCACATGCTTAAAATTTGTTGGAAATAATTGGAACCTATATTTGAATAAGAAAATACCTCCATCTAGTGTATTTTGGAAGTATTTACGTGTGGACGCTTATTTTAATGCTAGCTTTGAAACAAATTTTATTTATTTTTGGCATTTCCTTGGAGAAGAAGAGTATGAATCTCAAGTTTTTCAACCAGCCGTGAAATAAAGAACAATGCTTGCATACACCTGATCTAGCAGTTCTTTCATCAGACAACAAGTGAAAGCAAAGGAGAAGTTTTAGTTGTCGTGCACCTGAAAACTGGAGACCCTGTATGTTGCCAAACTCCCCACACACACTCAGTGTCGCCTCGCCTTGCACAGCCAAGGCACCTGAGCAGGCAGCAATTAGCTCAGCTGAGAAGTCTGAATTTTTAGCAACTTTCCCTGCTGCAGACACGCTGACGTTGTGCTCCAGCAGCGAGGAAGGGGAAGAAAGGGGAGTCCCTGCAAACGGTTCATCGTTCTGCTCAGTTTCCCGTATAACCTCCGCAGCACAAGAGGGAAATAAAACAGATTATCCATCAGCCTTCTCTGCGTTGAGCAGAAAGTCACCTCCCAGCTTTGTCAGCTGCTTCTTTGCTGCTTATCTGCCTGCTTGTGTTGAGGGCACAAACGGCTGCAGCCCGGCCGCTCTGCTGCCGCTTCCCCCAGTCCGCCCAGAATCCCCCGTTGTCTCCAGGGAAGCGGCAGCCGCGCCAGGAGACAGAGCTGCCTCGCAGCAGCGATGCTTCTCCAGCACGACGCTGCCAAAAACTCTGCCGCCGTACAGGGCCCACCGCCGCAGAAAGGAGCAAAACCTGAATCTGCACTCATGAAACGGGACTACCACAGTGAAGTGGTCTGCCCAAAGTAATCGTGAGCGACTGGCAGTGGGGAAACAGATTTCCACTGCGTTAAGCTTTGAATGAGATGCTGGAGCACGCTGTCTCCCTCTACGGCAGCGGAAGCGTGTTTTTCTATACTTAGGTTTTATTTCACCTGAATTCACACTGTTACAAAGTTCAAGGCTATCATATGGCAGAAACCGGGAACATGGTGTGGTCCATCCTTGTTAAATTCTTAGTCAATGTTTCACCTCAAAAACTGACTATTGACACAGGGGGATGCAATTATTTTTACAATGTTTTCATTCCTTGTTTGAGGTCTGCTTGGGTTTAGCTGGTTCATTCTGATGGGCTTTTGGAAACCAGCTTTCCAATAAATTACACAATTCAATAATTTATCTTCTTCCAAGGTTTGTTTCATTTTGAACTGGGGGATTCAAATTTGTCTGCCATGGTTTCACTGTGCTCACAGGGATGCAGCAGACTGGTTGCTCAGACAGTTTATACTTCTTTGTTTGCCTCCCAAACGGTCTTTCTGAGAACTTTTTTTCTGGTCCCTTTTGGATCGCTGCCCAGGTGTGGTGGAACCTCATTAACTCAAGCCCCTGGGTATAACGATTTAGGTTAATGAAGGTTTATAATATGGAAGTGTGGTAGCTGCCAGTGGAAATGCTTAACAGTGGCAAGGGCGTCAGGGTAATGCTTAGTTAACCGATTACTCAGGGACTAGTGAGCAGCTACAGCAGCGACATTACTCCTTACGTCAAAGTTGTTCTCCGGCGAGATGTTCGTAAGCCAAGAAAGGACTCACGACCTGTCAGTCAGCACAGCTCTAAAACAGACAGGCAGCCCTAGTGTGTCTCGCTGGATAGACGCAGCTCTGAGGGAAGGAACTCTGTAATCTGGAGATGGGTTGCCTATGCGTTCGTGTCTGAGATACTTTGATTTTCTGTATTCCCCTCCCAAGCACTCTTCTCCAGGCAGTTATCAGTCTCCCCTACAATGACAGTTTACAATTTTTTCAGGCTGTATTAAATACCGGAGCTAAACTGGGCCATGACATTTGCCAAATGATGAATGATGTATTTTGTTTTCAGAGACGAACATATTATTGGTAAAACAATTTACATTGTCTTAAATGAAGAATACAGTCCACTGAAAAGTGCCGCTTCGCTCTGTATCCCCACCAGACCTACAGCACAGTGCCAGCTTGCTTGACAAAGAAACAGTTGTTTGTTTGGTAATAATAACAGTTTCCCTAAGAGTTTCACTTAGGATGCTGATAATTAATTATTATCACATATTGCTGTGATGCTAGAGCTATATTAATATTGTTGTAATTATACACTTGGTGTCAAACACATAGTGCTCCTGGTGTTCGTCAAGATATACTGTTGCTTGAAACAGCAGATTTCAAAATGAAAAACATTATTATCTATCACACACACAAATACTACATTCCACATAATGTTCCTTTAAAAGAGGCAATCCATCATGTTTCTCATTAGAGTGCAATTTGCTACATTTGCTACTGCCATTAAGTTATGTATTACGGTAGGAGCAGAGTATTCCACTGAGAGATGTTCCTTTGGCTACAGTCCAAATGATGCAGGCTAGGAACAGGTTCAGTTGGCTTTACAATCTACCGTCCTGTAATTTCACCTGGACGAGCTTCTTTGCTAATCTTGTAACTGCCACGAGTCGCCGACGTGCGGCAGAGCGCTAATGAAGCCCGTGCGTATCGACAAGCGGTACCTACCTGGCTGCGCGACGCCAAACCCAGGAGGACACTCCGTGTGCTTTAGGCAAAACTCAAGCTCCAGGTACCGGCCTTCGATGCACTCGCAGAGGCGGTTCTGCGTGCGGGTGCACTCCTGCTTGACGTACTGCAGCTCCTTGCAAACGGCGCTGCAGTACTGGCACTCGTCGTTGCTGCTCCACTCCTCGGAGTAGTACTGATCCGGACACGGGGCACACCGCGTCGGGCTGGTGGCTGTACAGTGCTGCTTCACGTAGCTCCCCGAAGGGCACTGGTCGCACAGCAGCTGACGTGATGTCCCTGGGTCGTAGTGGGAGTACTTGGGGGGAGACTCCTCCTGGATGGCCCACTGAACAGAGATGTCCAACAGCTAGCAACAGGAAAATAAAACAATGCTTGCTTTAGTTCTGGGGAGCGCCGTGGTCACACAGAAACCTACTTTTTGATGAGTTTATGAGTCCAGTCATGTCACTATCTTCAAAAAAATGTTTGCGTTAGAAATTCGTAACATATTAGCCAGCTTCTGGACTCTCCCATGTCTGTCTCAGAATGGGAAACTTTCAGGATCTTATCCAGCAAATCTTCACAATGTAGGTACTTCCTTGTTCTTCCAGAGATGTCGATCCGATCCTTCTCCCATTTACACCCTTTTAATATCACTGGGCAATGACCTTTTACCACCTGGCACCAGAGAACCTGGCCTATTAGTTTTGTTGGCAACACGCTGGATGCACAGCAAGGTAGGGATCATGCACTCCTGTGTTCTTAAGTACCAGGTACTTGACATGCAAAAGAAAAGCTACCTGAGCATACAAATCTGACCAGCGTACTGCACCATTACCACAGGCACCTTTAATGGTGATTCTTTACACTATTTCTTTTTGCCAGCAGTGAATGTCTAGAACAACATAAGCTATTTTTTAATGCCTTCCATTCAATCTCACACTGAAATGCAGCAGCTCTGGGGATAAAACATGACAGATACATCAAGTATGAAGATGCAGCTTCAGACAGAGGTAAAGAATGATGCAGTTTATGAAGGGTACACTAAGGACTTAATGGCATGAGCTGGAAGAGGCCAGGCTAGTGCTTTCATTTCCTATCCAAAACCACCGGCACTGGCACACGTCATGCCTGCTACACCACCCCTGCTTCCTGCAGCAGTCTGCTTTGCTGCTGCGATTCGGGATCTAGCAAGCTGAGATGACCCTGCCCTTCTGCAGAGGCAACCTCCATACCACGTCATTTTGGTCTTGTAACTGAAAATTTGGTTCTGTGATTCCACCAGACTACCAAAAATAATAACTCTTGGGTCCACCGCCCTGAGCCCCATGGGTCTGCCAGCAGCTCACTCTCCCCACGGAGAACCAGCTGGTCCCAGCGCTGCGTGACTGAACATGCCACTTCTGAAACTTGTACATTTTATAAAGATGAAGCAAACTGCCTCTGAATGAATATTTTTTTCTTTGTATCCATTCAAATTATAGATCTGACTTGTCTTTGTTGCTATTTTAATCCCAGTCAGCTAATACAGAGCTGCCAATTCAGTTTAAAGAACGTATTTTCCTCTTTTCCAATGCAGATGTCCCCATACTGTAAGTGGAATTAACTCTTTTTATTCATTCAGACTCTGTACGTCCCAAAGAGGCTTTATCTAAGGGCCTCACTTCTGCCACAGCAGGGCACTTCGTAAGTGATAGTCTTATTAGGGTTGGAAAGGACAATTTAATTGTTCATCTGCATTAACACAAGCATTTGCACCAAGCAGTATTAGGTGCCTAAATTAGGAACTCTTACTGCTGTAGAAAATATTCTTTAAGTGTGTTCTCCTGTTGCCTATCTATGAATCGACTTTTTACACAGCAATACTAAACCAGGCTGAAGAATGCAATGCAGATAGAGTAGCTATTCCCCACAGCCTCTTCTAGTTACCCTTGACTAAGCCCTGTAACTTGTCCAATGTGTGATTTCTACAGATGGAAATCCCACTTTTTCTTGTGGTCTCAATGCACAATCTCTTCCATTGTGAGAAATTCGTTATTACTCATTGAAGTTTGATGTAGCGTTCCATTTTTCTTCAATGACTGGATCTTCTTCATGTGATCTATTTAAAAAGAGGGCGCAGCACATTTTTTAGTGGTGAATGGCTTTCCATTGACGAAAAGTGCACCCACCCTTGGTAAATCTACAGCTATTACTCTAGTTATAAGGAGGTCCTGGTAATCCCTTTAATTGTTGACGTGAAAAGTCAGGTTTTCTTCCAGTTTTTATTCAGTAATAGATAATACAGCATCCCAGAGTGCAAGACTTGCATGAACACACGCGTTCCCTTTGCAGAACATAATGCACTGCAGCATGTGGCACAGATGCTACAAAAAGACAAGCATCAGCCCACATTTCATGCAGATGTCTGTGGAAACCCACAACAATACCCAACACAGATGAAAATATGACACTGTGAAAATGATTAGGGACAGCAACCAGACATTCAGGCAGCACATCCCCCTGCAAAAACACCAGTTTTCCTTCTTTGTGATGCACGGCTCACAACAAACCCCACGCTGTCACTGCAACAGAATCTGCTCCTCTGGGTCATGCCTCTGCCCTTGGAGATGCTGAACGGTTCAGGTGCTGAACATTTAGGTGGACCATTTAATGACTGCTCAACTCCCTTCTACTCCATGCAGGAGCAAGAACAACAAGATTTTACCTATTTTCCTTACTCAGCAATTTACATTGGAAATCATACGTGATGTGAGAAGTTTTGCTGAAGGGAACAATTCAGGATTAAAAATAATTCAAATTCAATAACTGGAGTATGAGAACATGGGGTTTTGTAGGGGAAAATGGAGGCACTCGCTTCCTGAAGTACCTACAGCAAGTCAGTAAAAATTGAAAATAATTTGACACAATTTGAGAGGAATTAATTTTAAAAATTGAGCAAAAAAATACTTGAACAATACATGTGTGAGACCATGCAAAGTTTTGCCTTGCGAAGTACCAATAGCTATGAGCTATTAATGGCAGCCAGAATACTATTAATCTAAATGAGTACAACCAATAACCATAATAATAGGATTAATAAATCAGCACCACTAAAAGGATGATTCATCTTTGCATTTGATTTTTTCTTTGCAGTTTTAAAAGAAAAGCACATCACACCTGCCTTCCCCTCCTTCCCAGAAACGCACATTTTGTAGCTGCAGTAATCTACCCACCAGTGGCTGAGCCATACGTATGCAGGATCCAAATCTTTTATTTGGTAAACAATTATAAGAAAAGCCTCTTCAGTCAAACTAAAGGTAGAAATGCAATCAATATCTCCATATTTTACCATATTTTATACATCATTTTCAACATAGAGCTAGATTACCATTACTGTTTGACTACTATGATCCTATTAATACAGTGAGCTGTGCAGCTCATATTGCCACAGTAAACAATTGAGTTCAAAATGCAACTGGACATAGCAATGGAGGAAAATTCTAACAACAGACCACTAAACATAAACATCACCTTTAGATCAGGAAATCCCAAACCACAAATTGCTTGAGTCTGGAGGAGTGTTTTGGAAAAATACCACTATTTTTCTGCCTTTTTCTTCAATCATCTCCTTTATGCATCAGTTATCAACCCCTGCACAGATAGCATACGGGGCTTTTAATGGCCTTTTTTCTGGATTAATTTTTTTTAGATCCAATACAGCCATTAGTATGTTATTAAGTATATTTCTAGACTCCAGTCCCCAATACCACACTTCTCCGTAAGACTACTGTAGGAACCTGATGAGGTTCAACAAAGGCAAATGCAGGGTGCTGCACCTGGGGAGGAACAACCCCATGCATCAGTACAGGCTTGGGGTGGACCTGCTGGAGAGCAGCTCTGCAGA
>Ga0065711_1045528_pt1 | contig 13421 bp, 12 predicted proteins | sample Hoacrofraction12_FD_59098 | JGI IMG/M metagenome (GOLD analysis project Ga0065711, IMG submission 59098) | Hoatzin crop microbial communities from Cojedes, Venezuela - Epithelial fraction 12 v2 (version 2) | ecosystem: Host-associated > Birds > Digestive system > Esophagus > Crop | place...
TTTTTTTTTTTTTTTTTTTTTTAAAGTAAATAGAGGGTTTGAAGAAGTTAAATGTCCAAAAAAAGCAACAAGATGGCAGCAGAGCCTGGAACAGAAGCCAAAAACTTGACCTGCTCCTCTCTTCTCCTCTCCTAATGATACAGCCTTTCCCTGCGCATACTACACTGCATGATGGGGAACAGATATTAAGTCAAGAGAAGGTAAGCCTAGCAGTCCCAAGACAGTTGCCATTTCCTTATGACACATAATGCTGCTTTACTGTTTGTGCTATCTGACCCTCACCCTTTTCTGCTGTGCCTACTTCAACATGATCTTGGTCAGAATGGGAAGCAGAGGGTATTTTTAGCTCTGGTTAGATGCCCAGTGAGACACAAGGTGTATTCACTGAAGCTCTCTGCTCATGTACCCTTGGTCCCATTACAGTCAATTGCAAAACTCCAATTGAACACAACTGGAAAAGCTGGGCTGAGACTAGACCTGTAGAAACCCCGCTGTGCACATCCAGACAGGCAGGACCACTTGCAGCCTAGAGGTAGAGAGTGTGACTGCTAAGACGTGCATATTTGATGAAGGCTCCAACACAGCAGTTTTCTCCTGTGTTGAATCAATAGTTTCAAAGCAAGTTCTTTGTTGTTCTAATCAATAGTACTTAACAAAACCACCTTGCTACTTCTCAGAGCTCTACACAAATATTTACCCATGCCTCTGTCATCTGCAGGACCTTCCAGTGATGTAACAACAGCACCAGGCCCCTGAACAGGGTCCCTCTCCACGCTGCGCTAGTGTCTGAGATTTACCCTGGGCTCTCAGGGCTGTGACCTTGCTGAACGGCCACACCACACCAGACCCTGGGGTACAGTGCTTTCTGTACGGGGAGTGCTTGAATCTGCTGACAAAGCAGGTGGGCCTAAGCAACACAGTGGTACCCTTAACACAGAAGGCTAGCATCTTTGGGGCGAAAAAGCATAAAATAGCTAATGCATTGAAAATCTACTTCCTATTTTATACAAGAAAAGGATTGTTCACAGACAGCCACTAGCAATCGTTGGTTTAAGTTATATGCATTTTCACTGTTTTGGTCTTTCTTCATGTTACCATAGCAATTTCCCATATACATCAGAGAAAAACGCTGATGGTGAGATGCAGTAATGACAGAACACTCTCACAAATGAGAATTTAAAGTGTGACCAGAAAAAACTGCTAGAAATGATACTGCAGGAAACAGTCCTTTCTGGATATCATAATAGGTTTGTTTCCACTGAATTTCTCTCCAAGGATAAATTTCTCTCCTACACAGGACATCCAGCACTGCAATTTGTCATCATGGGAAACTGCTGCACGTAACTGAGTGTTTCTATTACGCTGCTCAAGACTTTTGAAGCCACTGGGCATGGGCATATTCTGGCACCTGTTCTGATCCTCATGTTCACAGAACTCAGGAACTAAATTCGGAATAACCAGCAAAGGTCAAACTGAGATCACAGAGAAGAGTTAAAGCGTCTAAGTGCCCTTTTACAGAGGGGAGGGAAGCAGTTTTGGCTGGCACGCAGTCAACGCAGGCAGCACCTGACATTTTCACACAAAGCATTGGGTCTTATTTTTTCAAAGGAAGCTTTTCTAAGAGCTCAGCAAAGTTTATCCTAGACTCTACAGTGACTGCCCTGACTCACAGCTGTTCTTAAAAGACTTTCCAGGAGCAATCCCATTCACTTCTCCTCCCCACCATGCTAAGAGCTTTGAAGGCTCCACAGTCAATAAGCACCCATAAAATATAATTAGCCTTTGCCAGTGCTGAATGCGTCATTCTTGAAATGACAATTTCACTGATTTATTAGAGACTTTCTCCCAAATAAATGGGACTGAGCATCAATGCAAGTCATTAGTTATGGCAGTGTTACAAATGCGTGGGCCCCAGATAATCAACGTCTGCTTTCCATGAAAGCAGAAGGGCAGAATTTACAACTTTAACTGCCTTTTCAGCCCTTGACAAAGCTCCCTCCACCAGGACCAACATGCAGCCCGTGCATTTTTGGAATCTTTCTAGAGGCACAGATAGCCAAGCCTTAGCAACTACTGTCTTCTCGGACACCTTCCGGCTGTCACTTGCTCTTCAAAAAAGCAGACCAAGTGCACTAAATTAAGGAGCAGTCCACATTACCATTTTAAAGTCTCAGCTGGAAACAGTATAACAATAGACCCCCATGGCATTGTGTTAGCCTCTCGTTTGAAAACGAGAGGAGAATGAAGGCCTTCCACTAACAAACGTTATTACCTTTCCAAGATTTATCTCTTCTCCTGATATGAAAGGAGCTTAACACAGAGAAGTTTGCAATAAATGAACATTTAGCCTAACTCCAGATAAATGATGGCATTTATTTTTCCAGCGGGGCTCTCCACTGTTTTGAAGGCTATGTAGCTAAAAAGCTTGGAATCCATCACAAAAACAATGAGTCTCATGCACACCACCTTTCCTACTGTTCATCTCCGAGCCAGCCACAGACATGAAATAAACCCAAGCTATTTTTCAGTCAGTAAGTGTGAAGGATGCCAAAGTACTGCCTGCTACAGGAAAGAGTGACCTTGCACAGGTTAGGAAAGCATGCCACAGGTGATACTGGAAAAGATTTACATTTAAACGCTGCAAAAATTGTCCTTCTGCAGGTCTTTCTCTTCAAATGCACCCCAAAGCAATCTGCGGTTACAGAAGTGATACAGCAGAACACCACCACTACCAGAAGAAAACCCAGATACAAATTAGCTAACATTAGTTAAAAATCAAGTGTTTCTTCGTTTTACAAGACCAGTTTTCCCCACATCCTCAGCGATGGAAACTTCCAATTCTCATTTTACATAACCAGCCTCACATCTAAGCTGAACAGTCTCCATTTGCAGATTGAAACTTGTATACAATGGACTTTTTGGAGGGATTTAGCATGCAGAGTACAGATGTTGCCATGTTCAGAAGTTTCATCTATAATTTTTTCCTACTCTCCGCTTAGGTAGAATCTGTTCTGTGCTATGATTTTTACCCAGAGATCTGGGGCACATCTTGTGCTCAAGGGCAGTTATGGACAGAAGCAGTTATTCCATGGCAGAGACATTAGTATGTTTTCCATCAGAGACATTGAAAAAGGAAAAGATCAGCTTGATCTTTCTGGCCTTTCATAGGAGAACATTGAATGATGGGCATACAGGCTTTCTATTTAAGAACAAAGGGTCTTTATCCAGTTTCAAACTACAAACTACTGCTAAAAAGCTTGTTGCTGTGATTTTTCAATGACAGAACTAAAGAAAATTGCAATTATCTGCCAGGAATGTGTGAAGATAATGATCTGAGAAACTACTCAGAGGGGTTAGAGTGTTCTGTACAGGGATGAACTTTCCTGTGACACTCACTCATCACCATGGCATCACAAACATCACACAAATAAGTCTCTCTGAATCTTGGGAGGACTAGCACAGTCGAGAAGCACAGAGTTAGAATCCCCAAGCCTTGTATTCTCTTCCCAAGTCTGCTACATACCTCCCATGGGATGAAGGAGAATTCATTTTACTGTGCACCTTCATTTTGCATTTTGCGTTAGATGGACCATTCTCTGTCCATCTGGTCAGTCGAGATTGTCAGCTCTTCACAAACACTGGTGTATGTACAGTGTGTACAAAATGGGAGTTCAGTCTTGACTCAGGCTTCTAGGCATTATCTCAGTCCCTACAGAAGGGACAACATTACTAAGTAATGACATACCATAGGCATAGGGAATTTAATTGACTTTCCCAACCTCAACTAGAACGTCTAGCAAGAATACACCATGTAGTTTTTAAATACCAGTCCAGCATCTTCGCAGCCTTGTTCTGCCACTTGCACAGCTCCTCCAGAGGGATACTGGGCTTCAATCTTGTGAGTTTTAGGGAGCACACACTGGGAAGCGCACAATAAGAGGAAGGTGTGGTCCCAACACCGCTGGGGAGAAGAGCAGCATCTGTGAAGTTCCTTATGTTGCCTCCTCCCTGCAGAGAGCTGTGAAGCTTTGCCCCTCATTGCCCAACACTGCACAGCAGCTTCAGATTTTTATACGTAATTTAGAATCAATTATTTAAAATTGATTTCTGAGCTGACTCTGTCACTTCCTCCTCCTCGCTCCCTCTCTCTGGGGAACCTGAACTGCAGGGAATCTGCGCAGTTTGTAAGTACTCACCCTGCATGCATGAATATGTAGGTTAGGTACCTCCAAGCCTGAGCACGGAGCTGAGGATGGTAAAGTAATGCGTTCTTCAGGTATAAGGGATGGGTGACTTGCAGGACAAATCTGTCTAATACCACTCCATTGTAAAGAAAAAAGGCAACCTAGAAGAGCAGGGAGATTCCTTGGTTAGCACATGCTTTCTCTCGCTGAAAAGCACTTTGTAGCTCACAATCATGGAGAAAAATGTCAAATGTACAATAAATTTTCTCCCACTTGACAGCTTCACGCAGCATGAAATTTCCCTGTTTTGAGGAACCTGCAACACATTGGTATAACTCTATATGTGGCTTTCTATAACACACCAGCCACTGAGTCAGAGGAACACAGCACGCTACTGATCAGTACCATATTACATCCTTCTCTGCACTTATTCCAGCGCATTACTCTGCAACTGTGCAAAGATCTCATTTGGGCAACAGATGAGCAGGTCAGAGTATTTAGTTTCTCTCCCCTCCTTTTTCTTTCCATTCACAGAACAGAGGTAACCGTACAGTAATTTTCCTTCTAATTCCACTATTTGAACTACCGTTTTCCCTAGAACTTTCCAGATTTTCACTCCTCAAAAAGTTTTGTTATAGTTTCCCAAATTCTTTAGTTTCATACACAAAACGCGTCTAACCACCACACTTGGAGAGAGACAGGATCACAGTCTCCACTTCCACATACGCACACAGGCAAGCCAAAATGGCTATCAGCTTCGTGCTTGTCCTTGTCCGGGTCTAAACAAGTCCCACTCTAGCCTTTGATCATGTCCCAGCAAAGCCTTCAGCAGTGTGGTGTGGGTTCCCCCAAAAAGAGAGGGAATTAAGGTACTTGCCTCTACAATAGTGATGGTAATCATGAACCAGGGTGGAGGACAGCAGGTATAGCTGTCGTAGTACCACTTGCGGTCTATCTCTCGTGGCAGGGTCTCATATGCAACATGCCGGATCAGCCTCTGCGGAAGGCTCAGCCCCGTTTCCTCCAGCAGCGCCTTGCTGCACAGCCTCCTGTTCCCCTGAAGGATGGCCTGGCGGAAACTATTTGACCTTTTGTTGCTCATCTGGGTAAAAAGAAAAGGAAGAAACTATGAGGACAAAGCAAGGCTTGGCACAACCATCTGGAGAGATTAGAGCCAGTTTGGCAGCACCAGATCCAGGCAGACAGGAGAGTCATCACCAGGCTGGAGCTTTAGGAACCTAGTTACAGGATGACCAAGGAACAACTGACACGGGGTGCAAGGAAAACAAGTACCAGGGTCTGCTATTACCATGCCAATAATGAGGTCAGGTCAGAATACTGGCAAGGCAGAGCAAAGGCTGCTGATGCACCCAGCTGACCCCTCTGGCTTGTTCTCCATCCACTGTCTTCACCATCAGTTATCACAATCCACATTCCCGTGCTGTCCTTCCCTCAGCTCCCCCTGCTCTATCACACTTCCCTGCACTTGTCATCTCTTGGGGCAGAAAATTTCTTGAATGTAGCAGCAGGTACATTCACAGCATCTAACTGTCATGTTCTGGCCCTTGTTGGCAGGAGTCAGCTGGCGAGGAAAAGGATCCCTTTGTGTAAAACAAAACTGCATGAGCAACAGCAACAGAACAACAAACTAAGCTGGTGTACAGGCTGTCTTAGCTGCTCTAAACTTGCAAGAGGAAAGGATTTCTTCTTTTAAAACAGTTTTCCTCAGAGGGCACAGGTTTTGAGATGGTGACGGCTTTGGAGGATACAGCTAATTTGTACATGCATTATCATCTTACATGCCTGGCATTAGCTACTTATCTTTTTGAGCATACACTCTCCCAATTTGGATGTATAATTAAAGCAGTTGCATTTGCAAATTAAGCAGATGGAATTTTGTGCCTGGCCTGACTTGGGGGGGAGGAGGGGGAACCTCTGATCTGAAAGGGCTTGCTCCAAAATTTGGATAATTGCTAATTAGTCCTGATGTCAAACAAACCTGCTGCATTAGAGTCACTGTCTGTACTGGCTGAATCTTTGGCAGGAAGGCTTAAAAGGCTGACTATGCATAAAGACCACTGCACAGGGACCTTTTACAGTAAAAGGTAGCAAAGCAACCGTGACAGTCTGGTCCTTCTTCTGAAAGAACTGCTAGCTGATCTCAGAAACCACTGCCATCTTCAGTCTCCCAGCAGCAAATAAGAGATCACATTCAACAGCATTGGCTTCCAGTTGTCTTGGGTCACACCGTTTTCAGCTAACATCCCAAAGAGCAAAGCCCAGAGCTTGTGCTCTCAGTGCCCAGGCAGCTGGGTAATTGTTCCAAGCTGGACCAAGCTGCTTAAAACACAGTAATCATTGCAGGGAGCCACCTCCTATTCATCACTGGAGGAAGGCGCAGGGGCCGTCTGAGGTGATGGCACTGCGACTCATTCTCCCAGCAGCTGCCCACCCCTCCTTAGCCTTCTGTTTGCAGCCTGTCCCTCCAATGCAGAAATTTACTGACATGAGCAACTTTGATTGGCAATCAATCATTTCCATTTTTTTAAAACTGGTGAAAAAAATTGTTGTTGTTCTTTTTGAGTTGTTTTAGTAAGAAAAATGTTTACCCTATAAACTCTCTACTTTGCACTCCCTTTCCTTCTCTCACAAAACACTTGTGAAAGAACAGTTCTGGCAAAAGAAGCAGAAAAGGCAAAGAAGAAAAAAAAAAAATCTGTCCACAAAAATTTTTCTTCCAGTCTTCTCAAGTCTATCATCCAAAACCTTTTATCTAAAACTAGAGAAGACGAGGGGGAAAAAAATTGTTGGTGATCTTCTGTTGCATGAAGAAAACCCACTCTTATTGAAAGACAGTGTTTTCATACAAAAACATCCACCAGGTGTAAGGCTTTCCTTAGCATTTGTGAGATGCTTTGTGGTACATGACAGATGTACCTGTGTTTCAGACGGTACCTTTAGCCACCTAATGACCTCACTGTATCCACAGAAGAAAGCTTTACTCCGCGTGAGCCCAGAGTCCAGAGCAACCAACCAGTCGGATGCTCCCTCACAGACGTCATTCTGTTCTCCCTGGCTTTGCTCCTCTTGTGGACAAGAATAAATTCAGACTGAAATGATAAATCTGCTTGTTACAGATGAAGATACTGGACAGTTGTCTGAAGCTGCTAATATGCTTATTCTAACTAGTGGTATGTGTGATTTTCCTGCCTACTACAAAATGGTCAGTGCTTTTCCCCACTGCAGCACTTCAGTGGAAAATATAATCATTTCCAGAGTCAGCCAAAGAAAATCATCATTGCAGTTCAGCATCAAGAAGTGCTAACCGTCCTCAGCAGACAATCACCTCATCGCTGCAGAGACTAGTGAAAGAGAAGGGCAGGAAACTCCAAAGGCTGACGACATTCATGTCTGTGCTAGACTCGTAACAGAAATCTCCTTGCATTTGTTCAGCCAAGGATCCTAACGCAGGCAAACCTGTCTGTTCTTGCTGAGCATGGCAAAAAGGGACTTGCTGAGCCCCAATTGACTGAATTCAGCACAGCCTCATCAGTCCAGTGTCCTGCTCTGCATTACTGCTAAGGCTGCCCAAAGAGCTCCAATAATAGCCAGGGCAGTGCAAATTCATCCACATGATGTTTCTGAAAGCGTACCTCAGTGTACTAAAAACAAAACAGAAGGGAAAGGTCTTCTTAGTTTTGTTAAGAATAGAATATTGCAGGATCCCTGTGGAAGTCACACCTCAGATGAACAAAGCCTCTGGCTCTCATGGGGAGGCGGGACACCTGACCTCACAACACTAAGCGACTTGCCCAAGGCCATATATCAGAGTTCGAAGACTCCAGGTTGCACAACTGCTCTGATCACTAGGCTGCACTGCTTTCAAGCCCTTCCGTTCAGCAGAAAGCTCTGCCTTCCTCCTTCAAGAGAGGAAAATAAAACATGGGACCTTCCACAGCCCACACAGAAGCTAAAACGGAAGTTCATAACAATGTGATTTCCTCCACGGACTGATAAAAGACAGTCATAGTTTTGTTCTCTCAACTATCTGTTCTCACACCTCCTTATCTTCACAAGGTGCTCCATATAGGTTGTTTCTGGCCACATCTGGATGATAAAATGCCAAGAGTGATTTAAACTGGTAATGACAGGAAAGCAGTAAATGTTGATATTACAAGAGCAAGGAAAGCCCTTGGGCAACACGCTGATAGCTCTCTGGCTCTCACACACACAACAAGGTTATTTCTATACACTCTGAGGCACTGCCCATTGGTAAGCTCTCTGAACAACAGGGTATGGATGTATCACATCAACTGGACTTGTAAGCAGCAAGCACAGCCTCGTCCTCCTAGCTGATTTTTGGTAGCCCTCCCCAGATACTGTGAAATAGGCATAGACAAACAGAAAAATGGATTAAGAGTTTCTAAGGTTTGTCAATACAAACCAAAGCAAATGCCTGAGAAACCACTTACAACTAATTTGGATATGAGGTTATGGGATCAAAGTGTTCAGAGATGGAAAAGACCGTTGAAGTCAACTTCTTAGGTGGCTGGAATCCTGTCCCAGGATATAGGTAGGGTCTACTGCATATTCAAATTCATCAGCTCTTAGCAAAGAGGCAACAAGAAAACTGCTTGCAAATGAAATGGAGCAGGTCACGAACTGCTGCAGTCTTGCAGAGCACATGGAGATATCCAGCCCCAAGTGTATTTTTCCCCGACTGCAACACACCAGCAGACTCCTTGGAAGGAACGTGACTGGCAGGGAGCAAGATACTCCCTGCATCCACCAACAACAGTAGATGCTGTGTCAGTGGGAGACAGACTTCAATTTACCCAGAAAATTAAAAGCCTTTGGTACCCATAATCACAACCCTAACTCTTCAGAGTTGTCAGCATTAACTAAACCTCCTGGCACCTCAGGCAAGAACAGAAAAATATGTCAGGCCTCCTTTAGAGCAGAGGATATGAAAAGAAGGTCCAGGTTCCCTCTAAATGCCATAGCTTTGGCGTGGTTTTACACCCAGATGAGGCAGGGACACAGAGTGTCACAAGCATACATATGCTGAAAAACTGCCCACAATCCACCAAGATGTGGATGACTGGATGTACCAAGCACCTGGTAAAATTAGGCCTCTCAGTAAGATGACATCCTGCAGGTCCCCCACCTGCAATCATTGTCCACCACACCAGTGAGGAAACGAGCTCCAAAGAGGAGCCTGCCAGGGCTCAAGTGAACACAACAGTCCTGGGCCTACTCACATAACCCCACAGGCCTTTGGATCACGCTGTTCATCTCAAACTAGGAGGTGATGGGCATGAGGAGAGACAGAGGATTAAGTCACTACCGCTGCTCTTACCAACTCTTAAGGAGAAGCCTATTTTGCTCCTCAGACTGACTTTGGAAGACTCGAATCTTCCCAGAGAGTCTCCCATATGGTCACAATTTGCTGACTTGATTTTGGAATTACATAATATCGGTATTCATGAGCCAAGTATTTTATCATCAGCTGAAAGAACACCGGGCCCACTGCTGGCCTGCACATTATTACAACTCCAGAAGCTCAGGGCAGCCCATCCCACTTCTCTTTGTGCAATCGATCTGGGACTTCTTTAATGAGCGCAATATTAAAGCTGAAGGCAGATGGGTACAGCAAACAGTACGTGGGTAATGAAAGTAGCTGTGGGGAACAACACATTTCCTCAGTCCTTCATGCCTGCAAAAAGCTATGCAGAAAGAAAGAAATTTCCCTTGCAAAACAGCCAAACTGACATGAGTGGTAACCATGCACTGCCACCTCTGCCCTTTGGTATTACCAGACCAAAACAAAACAAGGCTTAGTGCTACAGCTCTGCTCAAAGGACATGCTTGATTAAATTTTTCCTACTTAGATCTGAACCTGTCTTCAACATTGAAAATGTCGTAATTTAAAATAAGAGCCCTTACCGTCTAATGTAGGACAGCGCCAGACTTTGGCAGAATACAATGCCCTGCTTTTGTTCAGGACAGATGCCAGTCTAGGACAAGACTCAGATAATCTGCAATTTGCAACGGAAACTGTCCATTCCCAACAGCAGAACAATTTCTCTGAGCTTCTTGGCTATCTGTACTACTGCTGCTGCCCCAGATAATCAATAGCCAAGCCATGTAGCATTTCCCCATCTCCAGTTTCATGGCTTGTGTGGGGCACAGTACCCTTTTTACAGATTTTATTCAGCCTCACTCAGGAGGTTCTGAAAAACATGGATATCTGCCCATTACGTATTGGCATCTTTGAGGCTGGCCTACGGCTATTTTTAAACACATAAAACACTGTGACAGCCAATGCATTCAGCTCTCCAGCTCTGATCCTCCAAGACACAGAACACTAAATCAGAAGTTAGCACAAGATTTTTAAAAGCCTCTGTCAGCTCCAGTTTTATAACCCACTTTACTTACAAATGCAGCCTTTCCAATCACTTTTGCTTTCAAGATTCACATTTATTTCCTTCCCTCATTCTGCAGTTCTACAAAATGCTAATGTGGGTAAAGACTGCTTCTCCCAAAACGCATAGCTCAGCATCAAGTTCATCTGTCACAGATGTTCACATCCTCTGAGCCAACCTGGTTAGCTCTTTCCTAACCACTTACAAATGGAAGAAAAGCAAATACCTACATCCTGATTTGCAATCAAATCAAGCAGTGGTTTACTCTGGAGATTCAAGAAGCTAGAGACAAGAGAGATCAAATAAATTATTCTTGTCATTGCAGGGGTATTCCCTGCTCAAGATTTTGTCTAGACTGCTATTAAATGTGCCAGGCTTAGACCTTCCAGCACTTCCATTACAAAAGGTAAATCACATTCAGATTTCAAAGTTACTTGCAAGAACACTGCTAGCAGGACAAGACTAACATTGTGGTTCAAATAATAACGTGCCAAAACACAGCAAGTTTGAAACTTCAAATCCCTCAACACCAGTTCCATTCTTCAGTGGTGCTGGGAACAATTCCACAACTGAAATGAATCCAGATTTAATTTTCTGAAGCAAAATTTTTTAAAATATCTTTATAACATTTCCCACTCACATGTGTATTTTAGATACATACACAAGTAAATGACCATTTAAGTTGACACCATGCTTCTCAAGTTTCAGCTGTACATGATTGGAAACAGCTGAGGAATCATGGTTAAGGATGGAAATTTCTATGCTAAGTTCCACTTTAATTGGCATAATGGTCATTTGCCAGACTAGCTCACTTGGAAGAAAGTGCTCTCTTCTGCTGCTAAGTGAAGGCAGTATCCACTGGACTCAGACCAACGTACAAGCTGAACACACTCCAGAAAAGCAGCTCTTCAATCCCAAGTTTCAGGATACTCACTTGGCCTTCTGATGGCTTTGTCCTCCCTCAGAAGATGCACATGGCTCTTGGAAGATCAAAAATCACCAGTTTTCTCCAGAATGGGAAGGAAAACAACCTGAAGGCACTATGAAGCACATTTGTCAGAAAAGGTACCCAGCTCCTGGAAATGTTCCCTGGAGTAAGAACTTTGCACCTCAATAAGGTCTTTAATGCATCGAGAGGTGAGAGAGGGATAAGGACACAGTCACATGACTGCTCTCATCTATCTCTTGAGAATACCTCCTCCTTACTCGTAAAAACATCATACTGGATCACATACTGAAGAGATTTTCAAATCTTTTAAAATTGATTTATTATTATACCGCTGAATAAAGGCCAGGAAGAAAGCTCAGAGATCTTATACTATCAGCCAAGGCAGTAAATGAAGGACAGAGGGGATACTTAAAGGGGTGTCCCAATGGAAGCTGAAGGACATCCCAGTGGACTCAGATGGGATTCCTCTTGATGTCTGGCAGAGTATCTGCCCTGGTTCAACAGCGCAGATAATTGGAAGCACAGAGTCAAAGAAATGGAGCTATAAAACCTGCAGCTTCGCCTGCAACAAACCTTTCCAGATTAGCAACAGTGAGAACAAAACACAAACACCTGACAAGACCACTAGAACTGAGGTCTTGGTTTATACTGCAACAGCCTTGTAAGCTTAAAACGCTCACTAGAAAGTGAACAAGCATTTAGCAGGAAGAGAAGATGCTCATTTGGGCAAACTTCTGTCTTGCCTGGGGATTCCCCTGAGAACTGGAGGTTTAGGTTTTATTTCTTATCTTCCCAGTGACTCAGGTAATAAAGAATTATATACAGTTCCTGAAAAGCCTTGTTCACCTAAGCCTTCTATGCAGGCTGTCAGCTGGTTCAGCAAAGAACATGCAAAGACACTGGAAGTGGAATTTATAGCTACCTTATGACTTTGCTATGAAGTACTTCTAGGTACCATTAAAACCCCCCAAGCAAACCATGGTTTAAAGGACCTCCATATTATCTGACAGAAAGAATACAGCGTGTAACTTCTCAAAAGCTCACCTCCAGAAAGATAATAAAGCCCTCCTGGTGCTGTTACATACACAACCACAAAGCCAAAATACAAAATTCAATGTTTTCTGCTTTAAAAAAGTTACCTCTTTTCCTAGCTACAGCTCGTCTTTCACTGTTACCCCTCATTTCAGTTCAAGCCAGGATGGAAGAACTATCCCAAGTAAAAATGTTACCGTAGCAAGCACCGGAACAGCAAAGGCAAGAGTTAGTCACCTTTCAGAGCAGAAAGGATGGTCATGAAAAGCCTATGGGCACACACAGCATTCTCACAAGCGACTGAACCAAGCCTTGCTTTTATCACTGAAGTGGCTAACAAGAACAAATGGCTTCCAGCCATACATTACTGAAAAATGTCTTACGACAACTATAAGCAGCTACTTTTGAAGCCTCGGAAAGCAATGGAAAAGCAGGCTGGAGTTAGAGCAAGAGGGAACAGGGAGCTCAGGGAACAGCAGGAGGGGTTCAGCACCTTGCAGAACTGATCCTTCTGACATGACTGGCTATTGCCTACTAAATCCTGTGCCAAGCTGGAGAGATGTCCCACACCTCTGCTCTGTTAAGATAAACCACCACATTGAGAGTTTGGATAAAAGTCCTTTCACAGACCCAAACAACATGATCTTTTAATTTGGTGACTGCTGATAGGGAGGGTGTGCTACTACCTCCGAGATATCTGCAAAAGGAAAACTCATAAGTCAGAGAATGTACTTTAATGCCCCCTTTTAGTGGCAGAAGTGGCCAGCAGAAGGTCTGCAGAACAATTGCAAAATGCACAGGACTCCAGGAAAAAAAAAAAAAAAAAAAAAA
>Ga0065711_1010733_pt1 | contig 13420 bp, 6 predicted proteins | sample Hoacrofraction12_FD_59098 | JGI IMG/M metagenome (GOLD analysis project Ga0065711, IMG submission 59098) | Hoatzin crop microbial communities from Cojedes, Venezuela - Epithelial fraction 12 v2 (version 2) | ecosystem: Host-associated > Birds > Digestive system > Esophagus > Crop | place...
ATTTAGGGTTCCAGTTTCACAGTGGCTTGAACCATAAACATCTTATTTCTGTGAACATCCCTGGAAAAGTGAAATTTAATAGATATTTTAAAATGTATTTTTTGGGGGTGGAAAAGTTTAATAAATACTCCACCCCTGTAGGATGAGAAGGTGGCATACTTCAAAATTAGAAGTGTGGAGACCACAGAGGGAAGTGCAGTGGTAAACACGGTGCCAAATCCCAAAGAAGCAGTGCTTCCCCCACTCCTCCTCTTGCCAGGGCTATGGGAACCGTTGTAGCCTTGTAATGCTTATTTGCTTACTGGTGTGAAATTTGCTGACGACTAACTTTACAGCCATTAGAAGAAAAAGTTTAAAAAGGCACTTGTAAATTACTTTAGTTCCCTGCTTATATACTGGGTATTAGCAATTTAACTCTCCGAGTGAAACTGTAAATTATGTGCCTTTGATGTAACACATTGAAAACCCATATGGGCAGCGGTCTCCATTTTTTCTGATGCCTGGCACTTTGCCCTAGCTCATGTTTCCGTATATGCTCCAGGGATGAGTAAAAGGTCACCTTTCCCCCAGTCTACAAAAAGCTGCGTGGAGCATCGCTTTAGTATGCTAGACAAAGACCTATCTGTGTATTATGTAGTGGAAACTATATGGAAGGAAATTAATATTGTGGGTATGACTCGCTCTCTGCCGGGTCTCGGCAGTAGTTCCAGGTTATGGCTGTGCAGAAGCGCCATGTGTTACTGCTTTGCGGTAGCACCAGCTGGAGTGCGGAGGGACTGATGGAGGGGAAGCTTTAAGGCTCCCAAGCAGAACTGCAGTATTGCTTTATAAAAACAATAGGAAAATTCAGTTATCTCGGACCAAGTAAAGCAGTAATGAAAGAACTGTAACAAGAACAAAAACATTTGCAGTGTCTGCCTGCCTGGTCTTCTCTTGCTACTCTTCGCTTGCCCTTCTGAGCACCTGGTAGCAGCCAGTGCTTTTTGGTTTTGTTCAGTTTGTGCCATGCTGCACTGCTACTCGCATTCTGATTAGCTCTCTGAGAAAAAATTCAAAAATAAGACATGCGGTTCCCACAGACAGTAAGAGTGGAGTTTAAAAGTAAGAACTGGAGAGGACTTTCAGAATTCCCTTCCTGACCTCCTTAGTGCTTTATCTGAACTTGTATCTGAATTTTCCTTCAGCAGTTTGGGCAAGGGTTGATTTATGAGACACGCACTTCTCATCTGAATTTGAAGTAGTGAATGTGTAGGATAAGATTTGCTTTTGTGATAGAATTATAAAAATAGCACTGTCTGGAAGCAATTTGAAGAGGCTTTCTGATTTGGAAAGTATTTTCTACTCCATGAGGCTTAACCCTTTGGTAACTGTAGTCGTGTAGCAGTTGACATGTTACACCCAGTGAAGCGATCTAACAGTGTACTGCAAAGTAAGACCTAAGGTTAAGAAATTATAAAGTCACATCTATAACTTACCCTCACATGCTCAGAACACCAGTAACAGTAAGTAGCATACTGTAGATTAAAAGTCCTAAAAGCATTTTTTTCTAAATATTATATAAATTATATTATAGTCTATTTTAATATATGGATAGAATGGAAATGTGTGCTTCATGCTTTAGATACTTTTTTTTTTTTGTGAATATTAACTGAATTTGCAGTCTAGAAAATATTTGTATTCAAACTGTTAGCAAACACTGTTCCAAGAGAAAACTTCCTTTACAGAAAGCTGTTCTGTAGGTTGAAAAAGCCTTGCTGTATATATGTAACCGCATGCACAGAAGCAACATTACAAATGAATTGTTTTGGAAGAAGCAACATGACCTGGAAAAGATTGCCACAGTTGGTGAAAAAGTATTTTCTATTTTGTGGATGAAAAATATTTTACTTTATTTTTTTTTCATTTGGGAAAGGAGTCATATATTTCATCATCTCAGGGGATTTTACAGCATTTTTAGAGCATAGGAAGGCCATGTAACAGACATGTAAAACGGGATTTGCAAGCAGTTTGTGGCCAGCTCTACCTGCAAACTTCTATCTGTGCCCAGGGATGCCACTACTTGTAACGTGACTGGGAAAGGACTAGATGCTTTCTTTAAGGTTTGGTTTCTAAATTGCATTTTTAATATAAGCAAAAGATGCATCTTGCTTGGGGTAGCTGATAAGATGATTATTCTTAGCCATGTGTTGTCTGACCTGTTACTGAATTGAATTTAAATCCACTGCAATTTCCATTCTAGCTTTTAAAGAAAAGTAAACCGTTAGTTTGTGTTGCCTTAAAATGCTGTTGTGTGACCTGTGCCAGCTGAGGGGGGTGACTGGTGACGATTTCAGCTGCTCCTGCAGTGGGGACTGTGAAGTGGTCGCGGCCACTGCCTCAGCAGTTATCTCAAGCCAAGGCAGTTGTCCTTGCTGTCAGTGAGCTACAGCCTAGTTCTGCTTTCAAGTATATTTTGGATTTCAGTGCACAGCTTTTGCTATTCCTTCTTCCTTATCCCTGTATTCAAATCATGAATTGCAGTGCCACTTCACCGAGAAAAAGAATTACAGGTGTCCCAATGAATTCCAGGTGACTGAGGCAGGCAGGGTGTTCCTGCGGGGCTGGTGTGGGGAAGGGGAGCTGCAGGCAGCGCAAGCGCTCCAGGCGCAGCACCGAGTGGGGATGGCCGCAGGGAAGCTTATTGCACTTCTGAATAATCTCCTGTGAGGAGGAAATCTTTCTCCATTGAGATGTCGGTTGCCTGTGTGATTGGATAGATTGTCTTCAGCTGAAAAGCAGAAGGCAGAAAACCACTGTGTATTAGAATAGAGCAAATCGGAGGGTTTTAGGTTACATGAGCAGGAAAACATAGTTCTGGAGGAACCGTTCTCTCATTTCACGACCTCTGTTTGGTGTCTAGGGGAGAAAGTGGGCGCTTTCTCTGAGCTGACACCCATTCGTGACATGCATTTTATTGCAGTCTGAGGAGCTCATGAAATAACCATGTGCTCTGTAGAAGTTTTCCATGTGAACTGAAAGAATAACTCAGCTTTACGATTCCAGCTATTACTTTCATCCAGTTTCAAAGCTGAGTTCCATAAAGGTCTGTGTTTAGTCTCCAATGAATGAGACAGAAGTTCACTGCTCCTACTGCAAACTCTCTCATCTTTTCCGAATAATTTGTGTGAAGCAAAATGTACCTGAGCAGTGGAGATGGCAGCAGTGTATGCTACGCTTTGGCTATACCTGGAATTTTCAGGGAAGTGTGCTGTGCACAGAAATCAGACTGAACTTCGCTTGAGTAACATGCCCACCAAAAGAGAGGATAACAGAAGGAATCCCTGTCCCCTGTGTCTGTGCTGTCCCTGAGACACACATGTATGAAACCCTACAGGAACAAAGCCTAAGGCGTTAACTTCAAAGTGCTTTCCTTTTATGAAATATTTCCTGTTATATGTACTAACTACTCCTGTTCTCTATTTATATACCACTAAAACACCTTGGTGGATGATATTTATTAGGAAAAAATTTTTAACAGTATTGGACCATCCCTTTTTGATTTTGGTTTATTTTAAATTAGGCATTTTAAAATTAAATTGCTTTAGAATTTTAAAGAAACATTAATTCTGTGGGATTTTCTTTATCTGAAGGTAATAATGAGACTTGCAATGTGGCTGTGAAAAGATTTTTAGTTAGTCTAAAGACTGGAATTGCAACTGCACTGTGTCTTTATAGTTACTACTCGTGCAAAATTGGTATGTAAATCTGTCATCTTGGGTACGAGTTTTACACATACCTTCTTCAGGTACAAATAAGTCTGCAAAGAACAGAGCAGAGGAAAATAATTTTCTAGTTGTTTACTTGTTTAATAGCTTTAGCGTGTGATACACAAGCTCTTCAGCTGTTTTTCAGAAGAGAGGAGTTGGTCACAGCAGTGCCCTGGCCAGATTCCAGCAGGGAACTCCAGAACTCCCTCCCACGGTTACGGATGGGTCACTCTCTTGCCTGAATAAAGCATCCACCCACTACAGACTCTCTCGTATGCATGAGTAGATGCAGCATGCACAGGTTCAGTGACTCCATGTCTGTATCGAAGTAATCTCTTTACTGTGACAACACAGCAGCTTCTCGTTGTTGTGTGTTACATATGACATGGATGTTTGACCCCACCAAATTTTCTGAAATGCTGCATTCTTTTTTTTTTTCTGCTCCTTGTCTTTGAGCGGGTTTTTTTTATTTAGAACTTGTGGGGGAACACCTGAGGGACAATGCATCAACACATATTTTGGCTTTGGAGAAAATTCTTACTTTCAATCAAGTTCAATACTGAGGATGAAATTGGCAGAAATTTATTTTGTAACAGTGTCTAGAAGTATCAAGTGTGATATGAAGTATTGCAAAATATGAGCTGGCAATCTCTGTGAGAGAAAGCAGAGAGAAGGCCTGGCATCTCTAAGCCTGAGGATACTGGAAGGAGGGAAACTTCTCTCTCCGTCCAAGAGCAGGATTCAGATTTTGCAGTAGACTTTGACTTGAAGACATGCTTTAAAGAAGCAGTCTTTGTAACTTTGTCTACAGGAGATCTTTATATTTTTTCTCATGCAGAAACCAAGACGTGTCTTTAGCAGGATGTGTCTGAGTATCTGTTCCAGCCTGGATCTTGTCTTTGCTTTGCTGCTTCTAAACTGGCCTCTTTGAACAAGAGAAAATAAGAAAGAAGCTATATAACAGCCTCCTAGGAAATGGTTATAATTTTGAGAAAGAACACCCCCAGACTATATTTTTCATGGTGAAAAGAGAAACGGGCTGTACTTTAACACAGGTGCTGATTTGAAACATGTTTGTAGATGGTTGTGTGAGGCGGTGTTAGTCTGATGTGATGAATGTCCTGGACCAACAGTTGTGTTATGTGTTCATTTTTGCTGTCTGCTACATAAACCGGGTTAAATTCTATGGTTTATCCTGACCATTAGTGTTATGTATATGGTACATGCAGGCATTTTCTGATACCTAAATAAGTAACAAACATCTTTATTTGATGTTGAAAGTATATTTAAGCTTACTGTTTAAATGTATGTTTCTGCTGTAGCAGGTATCTTAATTATTATAGAACCATCACCATGCTCCTGCTTCTACAGTATTTACTCAGAATTGAATGTTAGTGAGGAAAAACAAAGTTTTTAATCTCTAATTTCTAATAGATTTTGTTTTCCCATTTTCCCAAGGTTTAAGAAAGCAATTGTGTTTTAGAAATCGAGTTTGCAAACAGGTTTCTTTGGCAAATACACTTCTGGTGCAGCTGTATGTTGGTATTCTCATTCTGTTGTGAAATTGATTAAGAAATAGATGATGGTGATTTAATATTTCATTGATAATAAAATAGATATTCAATATATGTTTTTGTACCCTAAACCTAGATTTCTCTTTGAAATTGTTACTAGACTTCTGCAGAATGCAATAATTTATAAACTCATGCCAGTTGTCAGGGAAATGGAGACTTGTTTGAAATCTGGGCATCTCAGATGCAAGTAGGACTTTTGACTTTCACAGTGGTAGGATTTCACCCTTGGATTATGCTGAGAGTTTCCACTCAAGAGAGGCCTGAAAGCTTCAGTAATTTCTTTTTTCTCTTGGGAAATAAGAAGTCGTTTCAGGCTTATGTCAGAATCCATCTGAGTGGGTATGGAAGCAGGCAAGTTCCAAAATCACTTTAAATTAAAAATCAGGCCAATGATAGTCTGTGTTCCCTGTAAGCTGCCTGCACTTCTCAGTATCCAAATATAGCTTTAAAATATGTGGCCGCGAGGAAGGATTAGTACCATCTTATGATAAATATGATTAAATAGAATAATCTATTTGAAGTTCCCCTGGAATTTGCCACTCCTATATTTGTACACCTTTAGCTACTCCTGGAGGAAAGTGGGCAAGAGGAGTTTTCCTGAGATTTGTATTTGCAAGCTGCTTTTCCAGGAACCAATGACTCTTTATCTGGAAAATGAAAAAGAGGATCTATGCCATTTTCTGTATTTTATCATACTGCTGGCAAACAAATTATTGCAGCATTTAATCACAGACCTGGAGAAACTGTCAGCCTTGTAATGCAGTAGAAGATCAACCAATTGGGTGAATGGTTTGTATTTTGAATGCTCAGTAAAATAAGTGGGAAGAATACATAGACTGAATTTACACTCTGAAACTTAATTTTGTGGTGAAGGGAGGGAAAGGACATGCAAGGGCTATGTTCTAAGCAACAATCACAGGGTAAAAGTATGAAGAAAAAACTAATGCTAAGATGTATCAGTTTAGTCTTCAGGCTTTGTGAGATATAGCAGGCTGTGGATTAGGGTCTTAGCAGAAAATTAATATAATTTAAACTTGAAGTGAAGGTATGAGGGGAGGACATACAATGAATGTCTAGGGAGTTGTATACCATGGTATTTTAGCAGATGATGGCACTAAGCGGCTCGATGAGTCCTCTCCTTCCCTCATTTGGGTGACTGTTCTGTTCCTCATATCCCCTGGGCCTTCGTTTGAACAATTACTCTTCTTGTGCAAACGGCAGGGTGAGCAGTGAGCAATTCTGTAACTGATTAGTAGCACAGCGATGGGCTCTGGTACAGAGGTGGAATTCTGACTGCTAAAGCTGTCGTAGCTACAGGCCCATTTAAGGGATCAGGAGGTTGTAACTGTCTCCTCGTTAGCGCATACTGCCTTGATACTTCGTTCACTGTATACGTATTTATGTATGTGTAGAGTGTGTATATCCACGCAGGGTGAATGGATTTTGTGAATGGAGAGTTCTAATTTCGCAGTGTATTAGCGAAATGACTGAGGATTAAAGGGATTCTGTCAAGATGGTTAAGCCTCAGATTTTTTTTTTTTTGTTTAATCAGATGTAGTGCTTGTGAGATGTCACGGTGATAATGCTAAAATTAAAATTTATCTTTTCTGAGAGCAGGCTCTGGACAGGTGTAGATCAAGCTGCTAATTTACTTGTCCTAATTCAGAGAGACAACTTTAAAGCATGTTTCAGCCTCCAGGGCATCTTTTGATGGATAGTTATGACAGTTTATATACTAATAACACTTGTTCACTAGAAAACAATTTTGAAACCATAGATTGCCTGCGTAGTCATCCTACAATTTAACTTTCAGTCATTGTTGGAGTGGATTACATTTGAATTGGAAGCCTACCAGTCAAAAAATTCACGTTTCGTTATCAAACCTCTGACTCCTTTTGTCTCCCCAAAATTGCTTTGAGTACATAAGTAAACTCACTTTTATTTTAACAAAATTAAGGAAAAATAATATCTGTAATTTAGAAAGTCTAAATAATCTTGCTCAGGGTTATGAGAACTGGGAGGTCAAGCTGGTGTGTACAACGTGAGTGAATTATGCAGTCACCATGGTAGCTATAGGCCTCATGTTTACTGTAAAAAGATTTAATAAAATTGCTGTTCTTAGTTATTTCTGCTGCTCTTAACACTATAATAAGCGATTGTACATCTTACCATCCTCTTGACTGGCTACAGTGTTTATGTTTTGCAGTGGAAAACTTGATGGCTGCTGCTGAATCATCTGGCCAGCAGCAGCTAGTAACTGGTAGTTAGACGCATGTGAAAGGCAGTCATTATCTGAAGCAATGTTAAAATTACAGTATTTCTAAACAAAAAAAAAAAGAAGCAAAAAGTTTGCATATTGAAAAAGGTACTCAGTTTTTTTTGGTATCCTGTAATTTAATTTAGATGGTGCTAATGTCTGTTCTACATCTCTGTAGTTACACTGCAGCTACTCGCCATGCAGCCGAGCGTACTAGATTGGTGCTGTGCAAACCACAGGACAAGAATGGTCCTGTTGTTCTTACAGTGACCGGTGCATGGTGTGAAATTCGAGGTCTGTGGATTTCCAGAAAACAATCTTTGTAGTACTGTTAATACTGGAAGTCCGGAGAATGTTTAGTATTTGTGAGAATAAGTCTGATGTGTAGAGTGTTCTGTTGATTAAGCCCTTGCCTTGCTTATTGCTGGGACAAATAAGATGGTGGCAGGGAAAGCCTCTGTGGGTTCCTTGGGCTGTTCTGTGTCCAACCTGGTGTCCCTCACAGTACTGTCCTACGTCTGTAGCCAGTCCTGGCTATGGGACAGAAAACAGATAGTCTGCCCTCCCAGACCCCCAAATCCATCCTTCTGTGCCACGGTTGATGAATCACTTGTAGCAGAACTGCATCAGAAGCAAGCATGGTGGTCTCCACACTTCAGGCTTTGAACATAGTTCTCTGAAAATTATCACAGAATGTTGGGTCCTTTTGCTTTTTGAAGCAGACAGTGTTGTTCCTTCGTACATAAGCGCTTTCTTCTGAGGAAGTATAGACATGTCATGTCGTATTTGCCATATAATTTACTATCATGTGCTATATTACTACCTAATTAACTTTGAATTGCAGTTTTGGACATGATCATGATGTGCAAAGTTTAGAATGATCTATATTTAGGAAGTGCAGTGGTTGGAGAATAGCATTGCTCAAACTTTTTTGGCATATTTCTTTCTGTCAAAAGGCAGGGCTTGCAGCAGGATTGGGCTTTGAAACAGGTTTGTGCAGAACTCAGTGTTTGCTGAATGGAAGCTTTATTCTTAGCACCATAAAATGGGAAGAGGTCCATGAATGCTGAAGAGGCACAGCATATATTGTTTTTAAGCAAAAGTGAGCATTTGCAGTGGACCAAATTTAAATATTTTACTGCCAGGAAGGTACAATTAATACCTTAATTTAAGATCCATTCTTAGTCTGCTCTTTAAATGCTTTTTTAGACTCAAACTAGAAATAAGTGCTTCGAAGCACTGTTAAATAACTTTTGCATTCTGTTGAGTCACATCCTGCCCCTTCTTAAGGGAAATGAGCATGAGACACATCAGATTCTATGCCAACAATTGTATGTTTAATGTGAAACATTTGGCCCTAACAGACCTCATTTTCTTGCTTGTGCTGATTTTGCAGATTGGTAACTCCACTTATTTCAGTGCCACTAGTGTATTTCATCTTGGAGAGCAAAGCTGTGTTCATGGGGGTAAAATATAATCTTCCAAATGCAGTAACAACGTGTTTGGGGAAGAAATAAGAGTTTTTCATTGCCTGCTCTGGACAAAGATATCTGTAATTTCTGCACTAAGCCTTTTATGGTAGCTGGGCAAGATAGCATGAATTCATTAATGCCTGAATATAGGAGATGGTTATCAAGACAGAGCTAGAAACAAATAATTCTAGTGTCATTTTATTTTATTGGCATTGGTAATTAGTCCCAACAGTTACCGTGAGATTCTGTAGGAGCTTTAGAGGCAGAAATAAAACTACATAGGTAATTTTGGAGTCTGTGCGTATTATTATGCAAAGAGCTGCTTTTAAATGTAACGGAGATCACAATTTTCCTGTCATTAATCACACCATTAAAAATGGGAAATGTTAATGCTGCAGTAATCTGTAAAGTGAGTTGTTTATGGTAAATCCATCCTGATAAAAAGATGGGAGTAAGTGCTGTTTTTGGGAATTTGATGAGGTGCCTTTTCTTGAAGGTGGAGAGATGCTCCCTTATTTTAGAGAAGTTGCCGATTGCTCAGAAAAGTCTGCTCCAGGAGGAGTGAGAAGAAACATGGAGCAGAGAGCGCCCAGCATATGGCAACTAGCAAGGCAGGAGGTGATGCTGCTCTGCTTCCGTGCTCCCTGCCAGAGAAAGCTCTCCAGCTCTGCCAGAGAAAGGGTCTGTGCCCTGATATTTGTTCCAGTCACAGTGTAAAGTTTCCCTTAGTGTTCAGGTTTCAACCTTTTCAATGAATTTTATATATATTTCTATAATTATTTTATCAACAATGTTGAGACTTTGGATGCATAGTTTAGAGTTTATCCCAATGATGCAAAGAAATACTTAATAACAAAGTATGGACTGTGATAAAGGCACAAGGAAGCAACACCTAATAGTATCTTGTTGTAGAGTAGACAATATGGGCCCACTCAAGTGTGAAATTAGTATGTGCTTCTTCCACCAGGCTGTTTTTTATTGTCACATTGATGAAATCTAGTTATACACAAAGCTGTTGGTAGGTGCAATATCCAGAAACATCTCATAGTCGTTACAGAAAAGCCTGAAACAAGTGTTAGGCTTCTAGAGGAACCTACGAAAAGGAACATGAAGACAAATAAAAAGACTGGAATGCAGAATAAATAATTTGTTTCCTAGTTAAAGGTATTTACTCTCACATTAGAGATAAACTTAGGACTGGTACATAAATGCAATAATTGCCTGTGAAAGCTTTGAATGTCTATTTAATTTGCTTTTTAAAGATGCGTATGAGACTTGTATTTTGCCTGTGTTTGCTTAGCAAAGGTATTGTATTAATTAGGCTATGAAATGTGACTGCCACACCCAGTTTAAAATTTTGCATGTACTTTTAAAGTCAGGTAGCATGCAAAAGTACCTATTCCATTTTCTTTTTTTTATTATATTAAGTTATAAACAGGATTTATAAATCTTAGAAATTGATATTTTTAAGGTGGAAAGCAGATTTCCAAAAGCACCAGCTGCACTGATTCTTGAAAACATATTAAAAAGATAGGACAAAATGAGTGAGCTTTGCCTCCTGAGGAAGCTTGGAGAAAAAAAAAAAAGGCTATTTTTTTCAAAAAGCTTTGTGCCTTTAAAATTGGGGCCAGTTTCAAATATTCAAAATACAGTTGTTCATCCCTCATCTGTTTCTTCTTCAGTTCCTTCACTCGGGCATAGCTGTGGAGAAGTATAACCACTCTGAAATACCAGACTACTAAGTAGGAACATAAATGATGGCAGATGCCACTGTTCTGGGGACTGAAAACTGCTAATCCAGGTTATTGTGAAAGCATACGGAACTCAATAATGGACTTTTTTTTTTTACACTGAAATGAATATGTCCAATTGTTCACTTGTGATTGTCTTTGAGCTTAATCTTAAGAACTCAGGGCAATCAGACTTGCTAGGAAACCATGGTACCCCCAAAAAAGAGCACTTAAATCTGAACTGCGAAGTTGATTTTGTCATGTCTCTCTTAAAGGAGGGTTGCAATTAGAAAGAAATGTTTCCTGGAGTGGAAAGAAAATCTGTATGACCCAGACGAACTAGTTTTGTCTAATTTTCTAAAGTGCAAACAAAGAAGCATCATTTCATGATTTATAGCTATTCAACAATTTTTGATTCTGTACCAGAGGGAAGTATCTTGATTAAATGGAAACCTTCGGCATGTGAAGTGGCTGTGCTGGTTACTGTTCCCCGGTTGCTATGTAGAACTACTGTTTTGTTAAAAAAGGAATATTGAGATGTTGGTGAATTACTGTGAATTTCCATATGACTTGCCTCAGATTCTGCAGTTGGCACAAGCTGCTTTTTTTTCCCCCTCTCACCTTAAAACCCTCATTTGATACTACTTCAAGACTGGACTAAATGGAGAATGTTTATTATTAGAATATGAGTGTATAATGGAATTTTCAAAATACCAATTTTGAATTTTATTTTGTTAAATGAGTTAAAAGGCACATTTGTAAAATTAAATAAGGGGAAAACCAGTTTCATTTCCTCCATTCACATTTGCCTTGCAGAACTTGGAGAGATAAGAAAGGAACAGACTCTAAGAGTGGAAGGTCTGACACCTAAGTAGGTCTGTTGCTTTGCAGATCTGTTTTTACGCAGTTACCTTTACTGTGTGGATGACATTTTAAGCTTTCAGGCTTTAAATTTTTTTTTTTTTTTTATGCCTTAGCAGTGTCTTGAGTATATAACTTTCCTTTCCTTCCTTTTGCAAAGCAGACGTGAAAGTGGCAACTTGGATATTGGAAAAAGCTGAAGTAATAGAAAGTTAGTATAGTTCAAGCTGGCATTAGGTTAGTTATAGTTAAAAACAATAAAAGTAAAAACCCCAATCTTCCAAATAGCCTGTTACATGTAGAAAGCTTGGTGGTTAAATTTATCATTCTTGTGTTTTCCTTGGATGCTTTTTTCGTGTCTTTAAACACAACTAATAGCTTTGGGAAACATAATGAGATGCTTTGCAGCCAACTCTGTGCGTTCTTTATCCTCAGACCCTACCAGCTCCTTGGCAGTCTGTCTTCATTTGTTTAATTGCTGTTTGGTGGCAGCCCCATGTACCTACTGTGTTAGTTTTAAACCCTTGCAGCTGGGGTATAAATGTTTGCTAAAAATATTGATGAAGTGCCCTCAATTTGGATGTGATTATAATATATTTCATCATATATATTTTTTTCCTTATTTTGTCTGTGTAAGGATCAGGATGCCTTCAAACTATTCTACCATATAACCACTAATTTCTGCTGCTCCTGTTTAAGGACTCTGGACGTCTTGGCAGCCTGCAAGTCCCTGGTAGGCTATTGGCGATTCAGATAGCTTCATGAACTCCAGAAACATGTACAAATATTTTAATTAAATGTTTTTGCTTTTTGCAAAATGAAAGTTCAGAAGTCTGGGAGTTTGGGGTATTTTTTTGATAAAACATCTGGAAATCCTAATTATTACTTTGCCTTAGTAGAAGAAATTTAACTGTCTGACTAGAAATTTATAGCAGTGGAGGATATTTTCTCTTTGATTTATTGTTCCAGCCTGTGCTGCAACAAATACGCTTTTTTAAACTAGTTTGTGCCTGTGCTTTAAATGTAAACTACTAGGGCCAAACAGACATCTCCAAGTTGAAAGAAGCACTTAAAGTTGGATGCTTCTTAAAAATCAACAAGGTGAGATCAATCAATTCACGAATTCAGTTGCTTTCAAGCCACAACCTGAAGAAGGCTGAAAATTAACTGGAAAACTCTTCAGTCTGTAGAGTGTTAGCATGAATGGTGTGGCTCAAATTCAGAGTTAGCAGGGAACAAGGAGCCCCAGTGCATTGGATTTCAGAGGTTTAGCAGGCATGGTGGTGTTGGGTTGATGGTTGGACTGATTGATCTTAGAGGTCTTTTCCAACCTTAACCATTCTATGATTCTATATCAACACTTGATTCTCATTCTTCTTGGGGAATCCTGCTCCACATAAATGATTGAAAAAAAATTTTAAAAAGGATCACTCCTCAAAAGATCTACTCAATGATTTTAAAATGAGTCATCATTTCTTCCTTAATACTGTGCAAACTAAGACACAAAGTTAGTGACTTGCCAAAGTGTAGTGAACCCACAGGACAACCCAAAATAAAATCCTGGTGTTTAGATACTGAATAGTGCTCTGCTCCTTGTACTGTGATTACATACAGCTGCTTGCACTGCAGTTGTACCAATAACTGAACTAACAGAAGTTTGATTTTTTTGTGTTAATTTCTTTAGTTCCCATTTATTGCTACATTTAATGACTTGGATCACATGTTCATAGCTAGTTCCTGGGAAAAAATTTGCAGGAACCACAACGAATGGTTTTCACCT
>Ga0065711_1045529_pt1 | contig 13420 bp, 3 predicted proteins | sample Hoacrofraction12_FD_59098 | JGI IMG/M metagenome (GOLD analysis project Ga0065711, IMG submission 59098) | Hoatzin crop microbial communities from Cojedes, Venezuela - Epithelial fraction 12 v2 (version 2) | ecosystem: Host-associated > Birds > Digestive system > Esophagus > Crop | place...
AAAATTAAAAAAAAAAAAAAAAGAGAGAGAGAGAGAGATAGAATGGTGAGGTAGAGGTCAAACCAGAATGTCTCCAGTGAAATATCTGTGTGACAGTTTTCTGAAGTCACCTTATTGAAAGTAACACTGCTTGTCTTAACATCAATGCATTCTAGTTTTCATTTATGTTGATTGCTCATGCAGTGAAAAATGTCTGGGGCAGCAATGTCACATCATATAAGGAAGAGCTGAAAGATACGATACCTTTCTAATTTCTAATCCCAAAGTTACAGATACATCAGAGCCATTATTTTGTCATTAAAGTCCTATCTTTAAAATAAATTAAAGACCTTTGGACCCATATGATACACCGAGTTACATAAGTACATAAGCAAAGCATCTCACTACTAAAAATGTACTTTTCCAAAATGCAATAATTTATTTCACATGGGACATTTACCAGACACATTTTAAATATACCATACAAATTCTTGGATATAGACAGAAAATTATAACAGATATTAAATAACTTACTTTTAAACTGTTCACCAAATTTCCAGACTTCTTTCCTCTTTTAAATGGCAATTTAGCACTTTAAAATGCTGCGAGATAGGTATATCCACATATTTGAAAACAACTTTACAAGGTAAAAATACTGTATTAAGAGCAAAATTAGAAAATCTGTGCTTAGAGACCTCATTTACTGATTTTTATTTAAAAAAAAAAAGAAACTTTTCAGGAGCTGGATCATATCAGAAAACAATTTCATCTTCTAGTGATACTGGCTACAACCATAAATATTAATCTAAAATACTTATACTTTGATTTTTCAACTTTGATGCATTCAGATACAACTGGATAGAGCTATTGTACAGATTAGGTTTATGAATAAAATTGTCATTTTAACGGTTATTTCTAAAAAATTCTAGTCTGTGGTAGTTACAATGTCATCAGATCTGTTGATTTTCTATCAGTTTTTCAATCCAAAGCAGACTATCATGTCCACCTTAGTCACTAAAACTAACTTTTACCCCAGAGGCAATTCACATTCGCATTTTCAGACCATATGCTATTTTCAACTCAACTAAAGTAGGTGCTACGATACCCTGTTAGAAAAACAGGGCACTGATCTTTGCACATGCAAAGAAAAAACAATCAGCACACATTCAGTTTAAATAAGAGTAAAATGACTAGGAAGATTTCAACTAAACAAACTATAGACAATTGTATAAGATTTTAAAACCCTTAATCCTTCAGCATTTGAGAGAATTGTTTGTTTAAAATATTAAGCTGTTGTGGAAATATCTTTTGGTACTTTAGTTCTTCATAAAAAAAAAGCATTAATGTATTTTACTACTTGTTTTAAGCAGGTACACTATGCCAAGATCTGGTCCTCAACGAGTGGAGGCTATCTTACTGTAATAAGGCTAGCATCTTTAAAGAAAACAACACCACATTTCAGCTTTCTTCCCCCATCCAATTTATTCCTGCCCACGTTTCCCAGTGCTCTCAATCCCACACTCCTGTTTCCTGTTCTTCCCTCTCCCTTTCACACACTTGTAACCATTCTTTTCCTTTTCCCTTTCAACCCATCTCCCTTTGTCCTTCCAGTTCCATTGCTCCTATGAATCCAGCTCTCTTCCCACTTCTGCTACTTCCACCTTTCTTTTAAAACAAAACAAAAAAACACAGGGAAAGAAAGAAGTCCCCAAAGAAATCCCTTCTTTAAAAAGTAAAAATAACTCACAGACAAAAACTCTGGGAAAACAATGAATAACCCTGCAACTGTACAGAGCTCCGTTGATCTGTATGAGAAATTAAACTCTGTTATCTTTTGCCTTTTTATTTATTTAGACTATAAACCAAACAAGTTAAGATCAGCAATCCAATTCAATAGGTCACATATTTGATTTCAGGACGCAAAAATGGATGGCTGGTGGAATTTAGGTGGGTTAAAGCAACTACTGCAAAAAACAGTCAAAATTAAGATTCTATCAAGAGATGCAAGATTCTTCATAAACTCATAGCCTTAACAGCATCCTAGCTGCATCAACAGGATTACTTACATCTTGCACTACAACCAGCAGCAATCTGGAGGGCTCTGTAGTGTCTGGTTGCCATATAACTATCATCTACATCCAAAGACATGCACATGTTTGGAATAAGAACTAAGCTTTTCCTAGGTTACTGGCTTTAACCGGAATGTGACTTCCCCTTTATCCTCCCTCTCTGACTTCTCTACTTCTTTTCTCCAGGTGCTGAGATTAAGTGCCTATATATCAAAGAATGATTGCCAATGAAAAAAAAGTTAGATTATAATCAACATAGAGCTCGAGCCTCAGTCAGTCCTTACATTCCTCATATGGCTGGTTTCAAAACAGTAAGTGCTCCATATGCCTTTAGACACATTTAGCCTCACGTACTCTTGTCCCTTCATGAGGCATGTGTCAACAGCCTGCAACGAATAGTGCAAATGCACTTGCACAGATCTAAAAATTTAACCTGGAGTTCACATTAATAATGAAGCACTCCAGGTGGTCTACAAGCTGTGACCATAATGAGGAACTTCCAGTGACACACTAGTTATCAAATGTTGAGCCATGTTCACTACACACGAATAAAGTGATCTCTCTAGAAAGATGAAAGGGGCATTATTTTTTTCTTTTTAACAGAGATTACACTTGCCTTCTGTAAAAAGTCTGAGGAAAGACGATGTACTAAAACATTTGACTCGATTAGACTGGAACTGAATAAAACACATCAAGAACTATCAAAGGAGCAGAAAATTATTCTGAACTGTATATGCAACAGTGGCTAAATCACGCCTGGTGCCCTCTCAACCCCTGCTCACAGGAGACCTCTTAACTGTGGTTGCACTGTTTGCAAAACTGGTGGAGGAATGATGCTGATCATTCGTGTTGCTGCTGGGGGAAGGAAGCAGGGGCACACGGAACGTCAGCGGTGACAGCACTGGCCCTGGGAACCGGGAGCACCTTTCTCACAGCCCAATGCCCGTCTCTGCTCACCACTTACCAATTCCAGGGAGCAGGCTGTCCCTGAGCACTGTAGGGTCAATCTTCAGGAAGAGGCATGACAAGCATCTGAAGGAAAATTAGGGTCTCCTTCAATCTGCAAGGGACTGAGCCCCCATTTGCTCTGCTTCACACCTGCTCTGTCCCCTGGCAAGTAGGAGGTATATGGAAACACTCTAGGACTCTTCACAGGGAACTTGCTCAGGTCAGCGGATAAGAGACGGACACTGTCTGTAAGGTATTGTTCCTGCTTCAAAGAGCCCAGGCAGTATATGTATAGGGAAAAACATACATAGGATACAAAACTGATGTCCCATGTTGTCCATGATTCAGAAGGTCTTCATTACAGCCCTGGACGGCAGGTCATTATGGCAGGCAGCCATACAAGGCAGCTACATAGGGAGTACTGATCTGTTCAGTCCCATGTGTGCACAACCCGTATAGTGCACCTAGTACAAACCATTTTGTGTTCTTGGCTGAAACGATGCTTTGCCCTCACTAAGGAAGGGCAGGAGGAAGCAACGGCATACAGAAGGCAGCTCATTCATACAGCCACCTCATCCCACAAGGAGAAAACAGAATCAAGATCCAGAAACGAGAAAGCTTAAGCTTTACAGCCTCTTCTAAATTTTTAACCCAGTGGCTTGCCCTAAGGGAAAATTACTTTTAAAGTTTTGCCTACTGAGAAAGAAATGCCAGTTACTGTAACAGGGAGCAAAGAAATATTGGATTGCATGCTCAGCATCATGTATTGTGATTGTATAGGAGTAGGTTGATGAAATATGGAAATGGGGAAATAATGAAAGAGAGCAGGATGGTCCCCTAAAACTCAGTAACACTAGGTCTGTTTGAAGTTCCTTACACATTGTAATACATCTGTGACTAAGCATCAGAACAATACAATTATGCTATAAATCAAGTTCAGTTCAGACTAGAAAAATTTTTCATGCATTTCACAGATGGGTATAGTAAAGGATTCAGAAAAATACAAGGAGTAAAGTCTTCGAATTTTGTTCGTACCTGATCCTGTAATCAAAGGCAAGCAAGCTCTTACTGTTTCCTGCTCCTTCACAAAAAAGGTATTTCAGTGAGATACCAAAACATATAATAAAAAATATCCCCAATGTTATAATAAATCAGTTAGTTGTTCTTCTCATAAAGATAATTTCATACAGAAATTATGGGTAAGTTTCCTTGCCAATATGCACAATTCAAAATCAACAGCATTCAGACCTCTTCAGACAGATGAACACATATCCAATCATACCCGCTTGAAAAACCAAAAATGAGTCTATTTACTGCATGACTCTGGAAACCAAATATAAAGCTTTCCTTGAGAGAAAGCCAGCCTAAAATCTTATGAAGCTGTTTTAGCTTAATTGTTTTGAGATGTAAATGTAAACAATGCAGAGTGACACTCTTCATTTGGGAGAAAAAACAAAACCAAAGAATAAATACAGTTCGGGATCTGAAGCAAGCTGCTCACTGTCCTGAAATAATATAACGTATTTAGACACGTTTTCATGGTGAGAAGCTGAAGAAGCCGAACTGTTGCTTAAGGGCCATTTGAGACACTTTTGCACCTAATGAGGCCAGCATATTTTTTGCAAGATAGTCTTATTTTCTTCTTTTCCAAGCATCACTACATGGAAACAGATATCAACTTCTAAAATATTGCAGCCTATGTACTAACCACCCAAATAAGTCTTTGTACTTCTGGGGAGAAAACCCAACACTTAGAACAGGAATAATGCAAAAATAAATCCAAAAGCAAAAAAAGTATAGCAGCTAAGTGACAAGTTATTATTCCCATCAGTGCACAGGCCTCATTGCCAGGAAGAACTAATCCTTATACTAATTTGAAGATTTTCATTAATTAATACTAAACATACCTATTTTAATATTTTTAAAGTTCATTTTTAGTAAAATGGGACCACTAACTCTAGCAAGCTGTTCTCAGAAGTCAAGCTTACTGTTTTTCACATCACCTCAGACATGGTCTTCTATACCTAAAGGGCTCTATCTGAAGAAACACTACGTTAACATTCATTACTGTAACCCATTGATGCATATGTTATTTGCGGTTTTAAAGTTTTCAACCACTTTTCTTTGATGCAATGCATAATCAGTAGTAGTTAAAAGACTACCTTAAAATATTGAAGCTTCTGAACAAATTTTGTGATAAACCATCAAAGGAGTGGAGTTTGAATTAAAAGCTTGAAGGATAAGTAACACAGCAAACTTGAAATAACAGAGGTCTCTAAGAACAACGGCAGGGATGGGAGAAATCTCAACCATTAACAACACTGGAAAGCTTCATTCCAATCAACTAGCAGACACAGCTTCTTTGTTTACCTGGATCTAGAACAAAAACAATGGATGCTGTCAGTCTTACACCAGTATAAATCCAAACCATTAGGTTTCTATACTGAAAATGGTTCAACAGTCAACCGTAAAATCATACTTCACAGCCCAATGTGATCACACAGGATCCTTAAATTAAAGGTAGCATATTTCAGGTCCCTACTACTGCCTTGTGGTCCATGGGGGGCTTAAAATCCCTCTTTGAAGGAATGCATGAAAGGTAACTAAGAGAAGAAGGCGTGCTGGCAGCAGGCTTAAATTAATGACGCATAGCCATACTTCCACTACAAAAACACACAGTCGTTCACAAATTGGAAAAGGCTGAAAAACGCTTCTGTAGACAATTTTCATTCATTAGCAATGGGAGTGTTTTATGGGTACCTTATGCTTTAGAACAAACATGCATCTATCATTTATCTAATTTTTCTATTATACTTAATGCCAAATTTATGTAAATATAGATTACTAATCAGTGACATGAAACTAGAAAATAGTAGCTTTACTTATTTTTACTTAGTAGATTAAAACAATTACCAGTCTACAGGTGGAAAACTCTACTGTAATGCCTGTTCACTTTATTTAAAGAATTAATGTTATAACTTCAAAGCCTTTTCAGAGTCACTTGCCTCCAAGCAGTCTTTTACATCATTTCAAAGCTCAGGTCCTAGAGCGTTAAAAATAATACTTGAGTTTATTATTCCAGGCAAAGAATTAAACTAAAAACTCACTTTCAATGTTTGAACAAGTATTGATGAAAAGGTGGCAAAGAATTCACAGCCAGGCTGGCAGTCACAGAAACAGTTTTACCAGTGCACCATGAAATTCAGATTCAGACAACAGACCCCTACATAGTTCAGACCTTTTCAAATAGACAGGGGAAGATCTGTCGTGGAGTGTGGGAAGTCTGCCAACCCTCAAAATCAGCAGTATAGCTGGGAAAAGGAGACTGAACTATTGCAACACCTGAAACCAAAATTTAGAGCTCATAAACAGTTCTAAACACATTGAAACTAAGAGTAATATAAACTTTTATTCCTCATTAGCATTTCCTGTGTATATCAAACAGAAATGTTAATATAACTCCTTGGAACAACCAAATACTGTATGCATTTTTTTAACTGCAAAATAAAAGATACAGAAAAAAGGACCTGCATAACACAAAGATAAAAGGTTTCCTTCTGAATTCAGCTACTGTTAACATTTGCACCTGGTGCTTACATAATTAAATACAGAAAACAACAATTGTACCCTAAGAAAAACTTAATTAGATTAGGCATGTAGTAACAAATGCAAAATTACCATCATTAGTATGTCAGTGTTCTACAAATGGAAATGCTTAACTGCCAAGCCTACAACTCTCATGTCTGATTTATTCCCACAGATGAGGAGAAGACAGCCATTTAGCACCCTTTTGTAATTTCAGGGCAACTGCATCCAGGGAAGATTTACTCACAAAGGAGCAGGCAGGAGTACTGCTGTCATCTTGTCTCTCTCCAGAAATTCAGAAAATGTACTTTTGTTTACAAATATTTTGCGCTACAAAAGCAAAACCAAGTTGGGCAGCTAGGAACAAACTAAAAAGTCTACAAATTTCTTATGTGTCCTGATCCTTGATCATTAGCCTTGTGGGCTGCTTCACAGGCACCTGCTTTTCTCATATATGAGACACTGCGAATGACATGACAGATTTTTTTTTTCCCCCTCCCCCAAAGTAACAGGAATCCTTTAATTTCAGGCTTAAGGCTGCAACAAAAAAAAAAAATTAAGACTAGGGAAAAACGTTTCAATGGAATAATGGTGTAGATAGTGATGTACTGGAAAAGACTGTCTACAGAATTTGCAGAGTCACAAGCAAGAACACAAGGAAGAGTTTGACAAGTATCCACCAGGACCGACTTAAGCAAAAGTGATACTGTGTGATCCAGCCTTACTTTCCTCTGATTATATACAGAATATTTTAAAATAGTTGGGATACTCTTATGCAGACCTGCTAAAGATCCGCAGCTCTAATCTCTGTGTGCAGAGTCACATGAGGGAAAGAAGTGATCCCCATGGTTATACTAAAAAAAAGAACTTTTCCCCTTGTCTTCTACCATCTCAGTTAGGGAGAACGGTACTCACAAATCTTCACATCCCACCACCACGGGAGATCAGGCTCAGTATGACTAAATATAACCATGTACCTCAAAGTCTTGTGAACCCAAATGTTGTATTTCATACGAAATGGGCACACTGCTGTAAGGCCCAAACTTACTGCTAGAAGTTTGTAATTCTCTAAATGCTGACAGGTATTTAATTTGCCAGGAATTAATGTAAGCTTAAAATAGGTATTTAAATGCTTTGTATATTTAATCAACTTTCCTCAATTATTACACTGTAAATATTTCCTGAGTATTAGGGCATTAATTCGCTCTAAGAAGCTCCTAAAGACTACAGCAGCCTTCCTGCATATTTCACACCTGCAAAGTTATTTAAACATTACCACTGAAATTGTAAAGCTAAACAAGTCTTCCTCATTGTGTCTCCCCTGGCAGGGCAGATATTTAACTAAAGCTAGCACCTAAAGCTAGATAATATTTAAACTCCTATTTGATAGCAGTTCCAGAGAAGACCTGATGAAACTTGTTCAATAAGAAGTATTAGGTTTTAAAAAACATAAATGAAAGAAAAACACATAATTAGGAATTCAGATTGTTTTTAAAAATCATACAATCACAAGCTTGATGGCAAAACTGTCACACCCACGAGCGTGGAGTCTCTGCCTTCCTTGTGTTGCAATACTAAAAGCCTGAAATCACGTTTGGTCTTGCAAAAGGAAAAAAGCCTTCCCTTTATCAAGAAAACTCAGAGAAGCACTAGGCATAATTGTGGTCTGACCTTAAACTTTACCATGTAGTCAAGAAATAAAAAATAAGAAGTTTGGTTTATGAATTTTTGAAGTAAAATTCACATTAAGATAGTATGGGGCATAGATATGATTGTAGCTTGAGCAAACTATAGATACGTAAGGTTAGCCAAACTGTCCAGCCATGCAACATTTTTTTCTTGATTAAATAAGGAACTATGGCAACCAAGGGTACTATGGCCTCACATATGCCTTAATAATGAGACATAATGAAAGGTCTTCTGGGAGCTCTCCCACAACTGTTAAAATTTTATCGCATCAAATTTGGGAATTAATTTTGAAAAAGAGACAATCCTATTTAATATTTGATGTGCATTGGTTCTTTTTTCCTTTATAATGAAACCGTCTCCTCTGAACATCCACATTCTTTATGTTTAAAAACAATCAACTGCTCCTGCTGACTCAGTTCTCAAGGGAGAAGATAATAATATTGCATATGAACTCTACAATATTTGCTTAGTATATCCTATTTGCAGATATAATCTTATTTGAATAATCACGTTTGCAATTTTCCAGCTCCTGATGAAAAACTGACCAGTCACCAGAGCAAATTGACATATGGCTGTTCTCGTATGTGGAGTTCCCTCCAAACTCACATATGACTCTTATCTGTACCTGGTGTTACTAAGAATACCCATTTTTTTTGACACCCATCCCACTAGTTGTCTACATATAAACTTATACATATAAGAGGTCTCATCTCAGTCCATGGTGAGGTCGTGCTACTTTTCTGTAAAAAGTGACTTGAAATAATTGTCTAATAAATCTGATGATTATTTGTCCAGCTGTCATTTCAAGGGAGAAGTTTTCTACTGAATACTTTGTTCTCCGGCAGTCCTGGCTGACGCACTAATTGCTTATAAACCCAGAAAAGAGGCTACATTCCACTGCAGCTGGGTTATATCTGGATTAAACAGAGGCCCCACCCTTGAACAAATAATCCCCGTGGAGAAATTACTGCCACATCATCAAGGGTGAAGAAATACAAAGAAGGTAGTAACACCAGAGGTTTTATCCCTTCACACCAACAATACTGCCTTCATCCCTAAGAGCAACGAACAATAGACGGGGTGACCACCATGGTACAGTTAGGTTGGGCTAACTGTATTAAATCAAAATTGTGATTAAAAGACAAACAGAGATGACAACCATAAATGTAGGCTTTCATAAACTTTTTCTTCACTTACAGCAACTCTGACGGTGGCAGTTCTCATTCATTTACTTAAAAAATTAATTCATTTGCCTGGACAAATCACTGCCTCTTCAGAATACTTCTCCCTTTGTCCCAGTACAAACTGGTGAAAAGAAGAAGAAGGGGCGCTACCTGCATGTAGGGGCAGATGGCATGATTCAAGATGAGAGGGACTGGTGACTAAAGCTGTGACTAAGATATGGCATAAGAGTGAAGCTGGCAATGAAAGGGCACAGCGACACAAATTCAAAAAGAGACAATCTAGGAAAATGGCCTGGGACTAAAATGGAATCATTTCCAAGTAAACAAATCAGACAGTGCACCAGGAGCAGAGAGAATCCGTGACTGGCTAGACACAGAGGCTAATTTTCAGAAGTGAACAGTGAGGTAAGAAGTTAGGAAGAGGACACTCACTCCCTGCACCCCAAAATGTTTGAGAACAGGGTCTCACGTTACAATCTGCCCAGCAGCAGAGGAAGTTCTCACTCATCTCCTCCCCTTCCCACTAGTTTCCACACCCATCACTCCTCCCTCAGTCAGCTCTCTGCTCCTTATTCGCATCAAAGCAAACATTCTTAAGATGGCAGTCTGAAATTGTCTAAGTAAAAACCCTCCCTAAAACCAATCCCTCTTTAACATGTAAATCTAGGCCAACAGACTTTTGAATGGCTGCAATTAAGGGAGCAATAAACTAAAATGCAGGTAGTGGGACTGGGAAGAAGAATAGAGAAGAAGGTGGAAACCTCAAGGTGAATTTCAGTCTGACAATTTAGAATGTTGCATTACATCCTGAGCTGATGTACAAGTTACAGTTTGCAGAATCGGTTAGAATTTACCAGACATACTTTTTGAAATTTAAGGACTGCCATTAGTCCCCTGTTTCATATCTTGGGCCTTAAAGTTGGCATTCTGACCTTAATCTCCACTTTTTTTTTTTCTTTCTTCCTTTGGTAAAGATAACACCATTGTTTTGGGGAAGACAAATAAATTACCTATTGTCCTGGGTTTGGCCAGGACAGGGTTAATTTTCACCAGAATCCAGGAAGGGGCACAGCCAGGCGGGCTGACCCAACCTAGCCAAACAGAGCAGGGTATTCCATACCATGTGCCATCATGCTGGGTTCCGGTGGGGGGGAGCTGGACGGCGGGAACTCACTCTCGTGTGGCGTCGGTCCGGTCCGGGAGAGCGGCTCTCTGGGTTGTGCGGTCTGTGTTGTGTTTTCTCCTTATCTGTATCGCTGTTGTTACTGTTCCCTTTGTTTGCTGTTCTGTTAAACTGCCCTTATCCTGACCCACCAGTTTCTGCCTCTTTCTTTCCATTCTCCTCCGCACCCTGGCGAGGGGAGGGGCAGCCGCGTGGCGCTTTTGTTGCCAGCTGCAGCCAAACCATAACATTAAATTTGGCGCCCAAGCATGGGGCGGGGATAACGGCAGGGCTGAGCAGAGGGTGTTAAAACAGCTTTCTTAGATTTTGTTAAATTTTGTTGTACGCATTTACTGTGTTAAATAGTCGCTGGTAAAAAATGTTTCTGACTTTCATCAAATGGCTCTGGTATTTGAATCCTTATTTGCAATATGTATTCACTGTGGTGCTGTTCATTACCTCGGGGAAAAGGATCAGGAAGACGATTTTGCTGTACTGTATGATATCAACTTATGACATGATAACATCACTGTGCATGAAATTAGGCTTGTATTTGCATGCGGCACTGCGGTCATTGCCATACTTCGGATCCTATGTCTTAGAATTTGGTTAATAATCGAACTCAATCTGTGGGGAAAACCGGAGAGAATACCTTCCCCCACTCTTTCACCCCCCCTCTCTGCCTCAGGCTGGTCCTAAGGGCTTTTGAGAATTTCGAGTACCCCTGGGATGCTCAGGCCAGCACTCTCCTATTGTTCTGCCTCCTGAATGGGTTTCAGGTTTTGTTTAGGGCTAAACAAGTACTTAAGAACATCCTGCAGAGACCTGCCCTGTGGCTGGATAGCTGTGAGTGGCTGGGTGTGTGGGACAGCATGGGAAAGTACCTAGGGCAGTGGGCACCTCTGGTATTTTTGAAACTTACCCCTGAACAAGTGCAGAATCCGGACAAACTAGTAAAATATGTGCAAAAAGTGTGCTGCCACGCTGGGAACTCCAGAGAGACACAAATCACTGCAATGTGCTGGGGTCTGGCCCACGACTACCGAGCCGTGTTCAACCTGATTCAGTGCCTTAAAGGGGAAAGGGGGGGAAGCGAAGCGGCAGGCACTGCGGCTGGCGCTGCCCCCCAGTCGGCCCTGCAGCCCCTCCAGCCCAGCAGGCAGTCACAGCCCCCCCCAACCGGCACCACGGCTGCTGCAGCCACTGGCGTTGTCCCGGTTGCCCCGGTGGGCACGGCAGTTGCTGCAGCTCCAGCTGCAGGCATCGCGGCTGAGCCCAATAACCAACCTGTGCCGGTAGCAGTCGCCCCCGTAAAACTAAAGAAAGACGCAAAGAAAGCAGATCGCTCCGGGAGGGATGACGATGAGCCAGGGTCATCGCGGGAGATAGAGATCATCACCCGGTCCCTGTCCCTGAGTGAGCTACGAGACATGCGCAAAGATTTCAGCCGCCACCCAGGCAAGCACATTGTCACCTGGCTGCTGCGGTGCTGGGGTAACGGGGCCAGCAGCTTGGCATTAGAGGGCAAGGAAGCCAAGCAGCTGGGATCCCTGGCCAGGGACTGGGGCATTGACAAGGCCATTGGGAAAAAGGAACAAGTCCTCAGCCTCTGGAGGAGACTTCTGTCAAGAGTGAGGGAGAGGTATCCCTTCAGTGAGGATGTTGTATGCTATCCTGGCAAGTGGACCAATATGGAAAGGGGTATTCAGTACTTGAGGGAATTAGCTGTGCGGGAGCTGGTTTACTGTGACACAGACCATAAACAGGTACCCACAGACCCAGATGAAGTCCAGTGCACACAATCCATGTGGAGGAAGTTTGTGCGGAGCGCACACTCCTCATATGCCAATTCACTGACAGTTGTACACCAGAAAGGTAAAGAGGCACCAACAGTGGATGAGGTGGCTGTCCGACTCTGGCAATATAAGGAAAGTCTCTCTTTCTCCCTTGTCTCAGCTGTGGAGTAACTGGTCAAGCGACTCAAAAAGAATATGTCCTACTCCCCACCTGTATGGGCCAGTGTCTCAGCTGTTAGGGGCAAGCATTCCTCTGCTCAGGAGAGAGAATACAGAGGCTACACACCACGGGGCACCCTGTGGTTCTACCTGTGTGACCACGGAGAGGACATGAGGAAGTGGAATGGAAAACCCACCTCAAATCTAGAGGCATGAGTGCGTGAGTTGCAAGGTAAAACAATCACCAAAGGGGATTCTGTGAGGAAAAATGCCGCTCCAGTTTCCAGAAGCCAGCTTTCCAGACCAGGTAGACAGTTTGATCTTGATTCCAGTCCTCTTGAAGGGACCTCCAAGTCATTCCTACAGCACGTAAGCAGCAAATTCTCTGACCAGGATTAGAGGGGCCCTGCCTCCAGCCAGGTGGAGGAAAGGGATAACTGCATTTATTGGACGGTGTGGATTCGGTGGCCTGGCACGTCAGATCCACAAGAGTATAAAGCTCTAGTGGACACTGGTGCACAGTGTACTTTAATGCCATCAGAGTTCAAAGGGTCAGAGTCCATTTGTATTTCTGGAGTGACAGGGGGGTCCCAAGAGCTGAGTGTATTGGAGGCTGAAGTGAGCCTCACTGGGCAGGACTGGCAGAAGAACCCCATTGTAACTGGCCCCGAGGCTCCATGCATCCTTGGCATAGACTATCTTAGGAGAGGCAATTTCAAGGACCCAAAGGGGTATCGTTGGGCTTTGGGCGTAGCTGCTTTGGAGACGGAAGAAATTAAACAGCTGTCCATTTTGCCTGGTCTCTCGGAGGATCCTTCCGTTGTGGGGTTGCTGAGGGTTGAAGAACAA
>Ga0065711_1008135_pt1 | contig 13418 bp, 8 predicted proteins | sample Hoacrofraction12_FD_59098 | JGI IMG/M metagenome (GOLD analysis project Ga0065711, IMG submission 59098) | Hoatzin crop microbial communities from Cojedes, Venezuela - Epithelial fraction 12 v2 (version 2) | ecosystem: Host-associated > Birds > Digestive system > Esophagus > Crop | place...
ACCTCTGTGGGTCATCTAGTCCAACCCTCCTGCCGAAGCAGGGTCACCTACAGCAGGCTGCACAGGACCTTGTCCGGGTGGGTCTTGAATATCTCCAGAGAAGGAGACTCCACAACCTCTCTGGGCAGCCTGTTCCAGTACTCCGTCACCCTCAGAGGGAAGAAATTCTTCCTCATATTCAGACGGAACTTCCTGTGCTTCAGTTTGTGCCCATTGCCCCTTGTCCTGTCGCTGGGCACTACTGAAAAGAGCTTGGCCCCATCCTCCTGACACCCACCCCTGAGATATTTGTAAGAATTTATAAGATCCCTTCGCAACTTTCTCTTCTTCAGGCTGAACAAGCCCAGCTCCCTCAGCCTCTCCTCATAGGAGAGATGTTCCAGCCCCCTCACCATCGTTGTAGCCCTCCGCTGGACTCTTTCCAGTAGCTCCTCATCCTTCTTGAACTGGGGAGCCCAGTTTCAGACAAAACAGACTTAGCACTGATTCAGGCTTTTTATTTTGGGGGGGTTGAATAGTTATTTCTGCATAAACAGAAAAAACAATAACTTTTTTGTATCAGAAAGCTTGTAAATGTGCAGGAGATACTTAAACCTTGGAATACTTCATAAGATTTTCATAATTTGCTTCATGAAGCCCATTCTGATCACATGAAAAGTGAGCATTTTTTCTGTCAGCTTTTTAACTGAGCTCATTTATAATTGGTCTTCACTCTTTAAAAAAGAAGAGAGTATCTACTGTTCTACAATGTATGCCTTTTCCTAGGGGCATGCTTTATATCCAGAAACACCACTCCTAATTCTTCCCTTACCTCTTAGTTTGGACCTCTGATTATACCTCATTTTTGCAGAAAGAATTTATTAAAGGTTACACTTGCCTTTTCGCCCGCAAAAGAAACATTGCTTACAGTAAAATCAGTACAATAGTGAAGAGGTTTCCTTACAGTCTGGCATTCAGAAACCTAGTCATTTGCATTACTTACTGAGGCACACTCTCACCTTTGCTATTTTAAAGTGTTAAATTGCTGATTATTCCTTAGTCAACAATAACTGTTAAGCAGTAGATTCTCTGCTTTAACAACTGCAAATATAGAAGAAAAGAAATTCCCCGGGGGAACAGATACGTGTTTGTAATTCAGGGATAACCTGTGACAAGGTGGCCGAAGTTCTATTTATGTCACTCCAGGCATCGATGCTCCTGCCCAACAAGGTTTTCTTAAATAATCTATAACCCGGTCAAGTCTGATGACCTATTTTTATATCTGAGCTCCTTAATTGCAATATTTCTGCAACTGAGGAAATGAAAAATTAGTCTAAAACTAATAAATTTTTTCTCAGAGATAAGACAGAAAAAATTTGAAAGAAACAGCTTTTGAGGGTCTTAGTATTCATAATTCACTTGCATGACCACAGCTTTCAGTTCAATATATTTTTCTACACTTCTAGGTGGCTGTGATGGCTGCATGTCATTCTTCAAGAAGTGATCTGAAAAGTAAATTAATACGATATCCAGGCAGGATGAAGTAAGAATGGTTACCTCTGTGCTGCAGAATAGATTAAGAAAGTGAGAAGATATTTGTCTTTATATGAAATGTTACTTGAGGGGAGTAAAGCCACCCTAGATGGATTTGGATTGGTTTACTGTGACCTGAGGTTAACTTACTTTATTCTGGTTCCCAATATCTTTGAATGTATCTAGATGAAATAAAAAGGAGAATTTCAGAATACTTTTTAAAAAAAAAAGAAAAGTTTCTTTTTTCTTTATTTCAATTGCTGTTAGTTTTGCTGATAAAAGCAATCCCAACAAGAATCGAAACATATTTTTTATCAGCAGAAAGTTCCCTTACCCTTTTAAAATTGGAAATTGGATTCACAAACAGGACACAGACAGTGTTCCCAGCAAAACCCAATGGGTTCTGTCCTGCCTCGTGTTACATGGAAGTCCTACAGGCTATTGCAGGAGTTTTGAAAGCATTCTCATACGTCTTAATATGTTTGTTTCAAAAAGGAAGGCAAAGACTCCAAGAGGCGATCTGTTCTGTAGAGTAAGACTACAAGATCAAGAGAATTGTGTTAAAGTACATGAAAGAAAAAATTAAAATGGAGTATTATTTCCAAGAACTTGAAAAATGCCTTCCTTTTGTCTGATTTTTTAAATAACAGCTTTTGCTAGATGTAGAATAAAAATTACTGAAGTTTGCAAGTTTGTATGCTAATGTATGACATTTGTGCAGGAGTGCAGAATTATGCTCGCATTTATTTTGTTTGGATAATCCAGTGCTAGACAAGTCTACTTTCTGCAGGCAAATATTGCAGAAGTTTTCAAATAATGCTGACACATTTTGAAACTTCTACAAGAAACTGGAACCATAAATACCTTTCCTCTACTTTAAAACAAAGAGATTGGTATTGGATTAAATCTAGATCCCCTCCTGTTTATTTATTACTAAAAGTGAAGAGAAGGGGAGAATTTTTGCCTTTTCAGTCAACTGCTTGCCGAGAGAGAGGGAGTCCTAAACAGCTTGGAAAACAGATTGTCTTCCTTTTTGTTTATCATTTCTTATAATCAAAAATAGCAGTAATGCATCTTCAACCTAGATAATATAATATCAGGGACTTCAATCTTCCTAGGTTAATTTGCATGATGGTCCTTATGCACCATAGCAACCACTCAGTTTTTCATCTGTTGTTATTATGAATAATATTTTTTTTTTTTAAAGAGGAAAAAGAAAACAGTTTTCCTTAAATAATATTCAGCTATTTCCCTGGAGATAGGAACTGCATGAGACAGAATGGAAAAGGAAATATTATTTTCTCATAGTTCTTTTTGTTGTTTTGGTATGTTATCATATCTCGGAGATGTCCAGTTAAAGGACTTTCTCTACCACTCCCCCTCCCAACCTACAAAAAAAACAGCTCATTTGAATTTCTCCTATGGATAAAATAGTGCCATCGACTTTGAGATGAAGTTTTCATAAGCTTTTTAGTTTAATAGTCACCATTGTCTTTCTAGGGTGGCTTCCTATTCCAGAACAGGAAGGGAATAAATACTGAATTAGCCTTAGTAAGTCCAGTTTGTTACCCAGCTTGAGAGAGAAAGTAGTACTTGAACAGCAGAGAGAAGGAACACTCATTTCTGTTTTTACTGCTTAATTTGGAAAGATGTGAGCCCATTTGAGCGCATCTTTGTCAATGAAGAAACGTCTTCAGTTTATGCCATCTCCTGTAGTACTGTCTTTGTTGTCACATCCTGTATATTGTCTAACTGGAAATCCACCACATTCTAATAAAAAAGAAGAAGAAAAAAAGGCATCTCTCAAAGTACCATCCACTCAGAAAAAAGATGAGAAGGCTTTGCTCTCCTTAGTGACCAACTCATACTTTGAAATACGGGCTTTGTTGCCCTGTTCAGGTGTACATTTACAAGACAGGTTAAATTGGACTCAGAATCTGGACTAACTTCTCCATTACCAAAAGTGACACAACTGGAAAGTTTCAGAAGTGCAATGCAGAAGCAGTGATAATTGTGGAGTGTCATCAATATTTCTTGTCCCAGAAAAAGTGAGAGTATTGTATTGTCACTAAAGTTTATGAGGTTAATAGATCTAATTTTCCTCTAATTTCATCCACTGTTCCATTTATTGTTGCTGCCTGTGTTGCATGCAACTTTATTCTGACTTTAGGCTGCTGTATTAACCACCTTGTCATGTGGAAAGATTGGTGCAAAAAGCACATGCAGACAAGCCACTTTTTAAAATTCTTACTTACTTAAGCTAGCCATGTTATAAGAAATAATACTTTACATAGGATTCCTTAGGTTTGGTACCAAAATGTGGTCAATGACAAATCAAAAAGTGGTGCTTTGAGGGAAGACTTACTGCAGATATACAGTGGTGCTGATAAAGCATGGTGTCAGCAAAAGTATGAGAAATTCCACTCTGTAGTCTTCATTTCTTCATATCTTCTAGAGGCTGCAACTATTTTTTATACCTTCCTGCTTTTTCCCTCTTATTTTTACTATATGAGTCGTTTTGCATATACTGTTATGTTCGGTTATGCCCTGAAATCAACTTTACGCGTCTTTGAAGCTTGAGATTTGTATTTATACCAGTTGGGCCTCTGGTGGCATTTTGTGCCTGTACTTTCAAGGCCTCTGCTACCATCCTCTGTTTGCATTCCCTGCTACAGTTATGTTGGGTGCTAACTTCTGAAGCTTCATGACCTGCCTTTCCCATCCCTGCAGAGTTTCAATTTTTTGGTTGCCTCCATGCTATGTGCTAGTGCTTTGGAGATGTCTCAGTCTGAACGCTTGATGCATGTGCCCTTCTAGTGATTCCTCCTTCAAACTGTTTAACCCCAACTGCATTGCATATAGGTTTCCACAGATGAGCATATTCTGTTCTCAAAGAAGACAAATCACTTCTTTGTCCAGAAAGCCTTATCTGACCTATGCACCAGCCATGTACTTGTCTGTATAATTAGCTAAAATATATAGTGCATTATGACCAAGCAAATCAAACTATTTTAACATTAATGACACTAGCAAAACCCTATAGAAGTGACAGGTTGAGGGCTGAAATGCTTTTATTTGAATTTTTTTTTTATCAAACAGGTGATTTATTCATACTGCGTAAGTGCATCCTACTGTCTGTTTGCCATCGTTTAAATTTTAATTAAAATTTTCCCAAGGATATACCCTTGTTATCTTGGTAGGGAATGCCTTTAATGAGTGTATGATATGTAAATTAACTTCCTGATATTCTGATCAAATGTTTTTGGAGAACAGAGGAAGAATGCAACAGCCACATGGCTAACATATTTTCAAGGAAAAGCGATTCCTCAGATTCTTGTTGGGTCCTATTCTTCTACTGTATGGAAATATTGAAATGACAGAGTTACTAAACAGTCATGGTTCTAATGGATTTGGTTTGTTCGTTCTTTATTTCCATAGTTTATCTGCATCTTGCTGTGTTGCATATCTATTTGCACATTTAGCTAGACAAGCCTAGTAGTGATATGGAGGACAAATGATGTTGCTGTATAGCTTGTCAGAATTTTGTGAAATGAGAAAAAACTGTGCAAGAACTTCCGTTTCAGTTAATTTCTTATTTTTAAAAAAATAAAGGTAAATTACTTTAAATAAGAAAAGTTCTTTCTATAATGACACAAAAATCAGAGAGTAGTGAGCATTTTATGCGTATTGCTAACTACTTGTAGGCACATGGAAATGGCTGTACTTAGTCTTAGTTTTCAAAGTGCTAAAGGAAGGAAAATATCATGCCTGCTTAAAGATAAGGGAAGAAGTAGTTAAAGTAGAAGTGGTTAACTGCCTTTGCACAAGATAATTCCGAAAGTTGAACTAGATCTTTTAATTTTAGTGTGCTCTTTCATCAACCATCCTCAAAAAACTCGATTACCTTTGCATTAGAGGAGTCATTCAGTGAGTCAGTACTAGCAATTTACTAGGTAGCGCTTGAGTGCTATAGAGTGCACTGTATCCATCACTACTGAGAATAGAATAGTTTTCTAAAATCTGCAGTTGACAAGTGATAATTTTGAACTACTTTCTATGCACAGTGTTAGACTTTCCATGGCTAAAACTCTATGGCCGCCATACATGTAAAATCTTGAGAGATACAATTCTGTGCTAATTGTCTAAAGTCTTTCAGCTGCTCGTATTAAGAACTTACTAATTTTTGTAATTTCAGGGAACTGCCAGTTTTCTTTGGTTTCTTCTTCCTGTTTTCTAGGACTAGGTATTTTTGGTTTTTCATCCGTTTTATTTTTTAAGTTTTTGTTTTTCTTCTTCCCTTCCTTTTCATTTTTCTGAAAAGTACTCTAAATTATGATGATGATTATTATTGTTATTAATATTATTATATGATTTTTTTATTCTTTTGTTCTCTATTACACCTTCCATTTTCTAGCCCATCTCATTCCTCTAGCTTGCCTTTCTTTTTGACTCCACCTCATTGTCTGCCTACAAAAGGGCTGGATATATGAGGGAAACTGAAAAAATTGACATTTCTAGTCAGACATTTAAAAAATGTTTCTTTATCTTTTCATAGATAGATGTTCTTCTTACCATAATCTTCTTAAAACCTGAAAATAAATGGAACACTCTGGAACAAAGAAATGCATTCCAAGGTGCTTGTGCAGTAACTGAGTAATGTGTGATGAACATCATCACATACCTAAAACTGTGTGGTTCACCAAACTTCATTTGTTACGAACATTATTTTTCCATTGTAGCTGGCAAATATTTGAAGAGAAGTTTGCCTCAGGATATAAGTTTTGAACCTTCACACGTCTTTTCTGACTCTTTTTCAGGTTGGGGTAGGTAAGAAGATAAAAGTTCAAATTTTGCTTCATTTTTCAGCTTTCAAAAATTCTTTTTTTTCCCTTAAGCTTTACCAGAAAAATCCTTCCTTAGTTCTGTCTTCAAAGCAAGTCAAAAAATGGGACCAAATTTCTCCTTCTGCTTTTGAGGTTTTCCACAGCACGCTTCCAGATTATTGCAATATATCATCACTTTTGATGGATATGAGTTCAAGTCTAGGTCAAACGTACTTTCAACAGGGCAACAAAAAATTGCTAATAGAACATACTGGGAGAAACTTTGTGTTAGTGCTTATGCACGTTTCATTGCTAACCTTTCTTCTGCTGCTTTTACAGAAAAAGTGAAGTAAATGTTTTTCCTTTCAAGTGTTGTATTTAAAAGAAAACCTATTTACAGAGCCATGCATTGCAAAATTGCTAAAATAAGTCAGTTTTGACAATATGATTCATTCCAGTGTTGTATAAAACTTTCTAGCGGAATTACTAAAATTGATGTAAATGTCCTTCATTCCTTTTGTGTTTTTCATAAGGAGGATGAATAAGCATTTGAACATTTCAAGCCTAAGCTACATGGTCCAATAAGTCTTGTTTCTTCGTTATTATTATTACTTAAAAAATTGCTGCTTTAGCTTTCCAGTTACAAGGAAAGGCAAGGACTTGGAGTCACTATGAATTGTATGTTTATTTGTTTATATTGATGATTTATCTAACCATATAATGCATGGGTTTTCACCTTCTAAAAATAATTTTACACTTGTTTGAACTACTGGTAATGCATAGAGTCCCCAATATCATTAAATAAAACCTTAAATGCCAAATCTTCTCAAACACCAGTGAGATCCTTTGCTTCTTTCTTAGGGAATAAATGCCTACTAACATTTTGTATGTCAAGAGGTTTTGAGAAGAGCCAAGGGATGCTGATGTATTAGCAACTAATAGGGAAACACCTGTGAAATATCTCAAAGGAATTAGTCTATGTTCCTCTAAAAGGGTGACATAGTTAATAGACAAGCTGAAGTGCCTCTATACCAATGCCCACAGCATGGGCAACAAGAAGGAGGAGTTGGCAACTACTAAACAGCTTGAAATCTATGATCTAATCGCTATCACTGAAACATGGTAGGACAAAATGCACAACAGGAGCATTGTAATTGATGGCTATAAACTGTTCAGAAGCAAGGAAGGAGAGGTGAGGAAGTTACCCTCACATAGAATGGATTGACTGGACTGAGCTGTCTTTGAAAAACTGTGATCAACAGGTTGAAAGCTTATGGGTAAAAGTAATGGAACACGCCAACAAAGAAAACCTTGTGGTTGGTGTTTACTACAGGCCATTTGACCAAAGGGAGGATGTTAATAACGCATTCTTAGTTCAACTACAGGAAGCATCACATCCACAGGCTCTGATCCTGCTGGGGGACTTCAGTCACCCTGACATATGCTGGAAAGGCGGCACAGCAAGCTGTAAGCAGTCCAGGAGACTCCTGGAAAGAGTCAAGGGTAATTTTTTAATCCATGTGATATACAGCCTGACCAGAGGAGCAGTGCTATTAGACCTGTTGCTCACCAACACAGAATAACTAATTAGGGATGCCAAGACTGGTGGCAGCATTGGCTGCAGTGATTGCACCCTGGTGGAATTCACAATCATCAGTAATATGGGCTAGGTGAAGAGCAGAATCAGGACCCTGAGTTTTAAGAGAGTAAAATTTCAGTTATTTAAGGAGTTAGTGGATGAGACTCCCTAGAAACCAGCCCTCAGGGACAAAGCAGCTGAAAAAAGCTGGGAGCTCTTTAAGGATGTTTATCTTAAAGTGCAAGACCTCTTGATTCCCGCAAGTAGTAGTTTGGGCAAGAAAAGCTGAGACCAGCGTGGCTTAGTAAGGACCTCCTGGTAAAAGCAAAGTATGAGAAGAAAATGCACAGGCAGTGGAACCAGTGATGTGTACCTTGGGAAGAATATATGGATGCTGCCCAAATGTCTGGGGATGGGATTGGGAAAGCTAAGACACAGTTGCAGTAGAGACGGCTCCAGTGAGACCTGATTGTGGCCTTAAGGGAGCTTATAAGAACGATGGAGAAAGACTTTTTACCAGGGCCTGTAGTGACAGTGCAAGGGGCAACAGTTTTAAAGTAAAAGAGGGTAGATTTAGATTGAATATAAGGAAGAAAGATTTTATGGTGAGGGTGGCAAGACACAGGAACATGTTGCCCAGAGGAGTTGTAGATGCCCCATCAGTGGAACTGTTCAAGATCAGACTGGATGGGACTTTAAACAATCTGATCTAGTGAAAGATGTCCCTGTCCATGGCAGAGGGGTTGGACTAGATGATTGTCAAAGTTACCTTCCAACCCAAATCATTCTATGATTCTGTTATTCATTTCTCCTCCTCCTTTTTTAGCACTTGACTCAGCCAGTTCGTGGGGAAGAAGAAAAGAGAGGAGGAACAGCTGTACCTGAGAAAGAGTTGTATTATTCCAGTCTTGTTTAACATCTTTATCAATGATCTGGATGAGGGAATTGAGTGCTCCCTCAGCAACTTTGCAGATGACACCAAGTTGTATTGGAGTGTCATTTTGCTTCAGGGCAGGAAGGCTCTGCAGAGGGATCTGGACAGACTGGGTCCATGGGCTGAGGCCAAATGTATGAGGTTCAACAAGGCCAAATGACGGGTCCTGCACTTGGGTCACAACAACCCCATGCAACACTACAGGCCTGGGGAAGAGTGGCTGGAAAGCTGCCCAGCGGAAAAGGATCTTGGGGTGTTGGTCGACAGCTGGCTGAACAGGATCCAGCAGTGTGCCCAGGTGGCCAAGAAGGCCAACAGCATCCTGCCTTGTATCAGGAACACTGTGGCCAGCAGGAGTAAGGAAGTGATCATACTCCTGTACTCGGCACTGGTGAGGCCATACCTGGAGTACTGTGTTCAGTTTTGGGCCCCTCAATACAAGAAGGATATTGAGGTGCTGGACCATGTCCAAAGTAGGGCAACGAGGCTGGTGAAGGGTCTAGAGAACAAATCTTACGAGGAGCGGCTGAAGGAACTGGGGCTGTTTAGTCTGGAGAAGAGAAGGCTGAGTGGAGACCTTATCGCTCTCTACCACTACCTGAAAGGAGGTTGTAGTGAAGCAGGTGTTGGTATTCTTCTCCCAGGTAACGAGCGATAGGACAAGAGGCAATGGGCTCGAGTTGCATAAGGGGAGGTTTAGATTGGATATTAGGAAAAATTTCTTTACTGAAAGAGTGGTCAGGCATTGGAACAGGCTGCCCAGGGAGGTGGTGGAGCCCCATTCCTGGAGGTGCTTAGAAACATGTAGATGTGGCACTTCAGGATGTGGTTTAGTGGTGTTGGGTGGATGGTTGGACTTGATGATCTTAGAAGTCTTTTCCAACCTATGATTCTATGATGCTCTGTTTGTATATGTTTCCTGAGACAGTCTATTGTTCCTAAAAGGCTTGGTAATTTCATAAAAAAATTGCTGTGTCTTTATGTTTGTACGTCTAATGCCTCAGGTTAAATGTGCAAAAAAAAGCATTTTTTTGGTGTTTTTTCTCATTTGTGATAAAAGCTCAGGAGTTGATTTTGATATGGTATAGAGTTTTGTCATGGAAATTATATAACTGAGTTGCTGTCACCTTGACCTCTTCCCCAGATCTCCTGTGGAAACTTGTAAAATTGTACATATGCCCACACAAAAGTTAATAGCACATGGAAGGCAGAGAAAGCTATTGCGTTTCATATTGAACAGACTTTTTGAGGACATTACAAAAAACAAATGTTTAAAGAATTTGAGTCCTCTTTTTTTTCTGTGATTCATCCTGTGAACTTGATTTATTCACTAAAGAACAGTCTATATTCAGAACGTACAAAAATCCTGCTATACTAAATTTCTTTCAGTGTCTCTTTTTTGCATGTGACAATGGTTGGGGTAATTGACAAAATTTATGAGGGAGACAGACAGAGAGAAAGCAAAGTGAAATAATAATATGACAAAGGAAGAAATGAAGCATTATCAAGAATATCTACTCCATTATTAAAACAGAACTTTAAGTAGAAAAAATATAAGCATAAAATAAATATTCTGACTTTTATCATAAATAATTATTATTGTATAATATTGATATGGGCCACTAACTGAACTAAAAAAATACATCAACTACCATTTAAAAGAAATCTTCATTTGCTAAGCGTATCTCACAAAAAATTATTTATCTAAATTATTTGTGTCAACATTTCTGAATTTTTTACAGATACATGCATCATGGATCAGCAGCTACTGGGTGTTTATACTGACTTTTTAATGTCAGCCACATAATGTTCTGTATTCAAAGCCCCTGAGACGATGGAGAGTGAGAGAATTCTTATTGCAGAGCGATGACTGTGCTGCTAAATTACTTGTTTAATTGAGAAGGGGGGAAGATCAGTTCTTGGGGTTTAAAAAAGTATTTATGGATCAATGTGAATATATTCTGGCCGAAAAAATAGTACTTTTCTTTTTTTCCTTGGCAGCAGAAAAGACAAAAAAAGGGCTTACTTTACAATGTACAAACCATTTCATATAGTGCTACTTAGTATGCAATTGTTTTGCAGTCTCCACAGCTCCAATTCCCACTCCATGTGGGCTTATATTTGTGGCAAGTTGGCAATATGTTATGTTGTCTATACAGTCTTTGATGTCTGATATTAGCCTGTTGCCTGCACTCTTTCATATGAGCGCTTTCAGCATACTTTTCATATGTTCTATCCCTTGCTCTGCTCCTGTTAGATGTTCTGGGGTACTCATGAATTTTAAAATCTATGTCTATCTCTCATTCCCAGATCAGGTATGTAGCCCCACAAATCTTGCAACTGTAGATTAAACCAATTTTGATTCAGCAGTGAAGCACAAGAAAGGATATTTCTCAGTGTCTGTAACATAGATAGTTTGGAGGTAGGAGAGGTATAGTTATGAGACAGCAGAAGAGAACATGCTGCGTGCAACATCTGCTCTTAGACTGCCATTGACCACCCTCACCATCCTCAGTCATTAAAGAACTTTTAAGTAATTTCGTAATGTGTAGAACTATTAAATGAAAACTCTTTCCAGTAGACTGAATCGTGGAAAGTATTATATTTATTTGCATTAAAGACCCTAATGAATAAAGGGGGAGAGGGAAAGATTTCTGGAGATTTTGTACTATCTCACTCCACTGTTAAGCAACTTAAAACATGTGTCTGAAATTCAGTCCTAATACATCGTAATGTAACAGGCTTTGAAGTATTCCCTGTTATTCCCCATTTCCATTTTCTCCCTCCCTTAATGATTATGATCACTGTTGGACTTCATAAGATTTAAAAATCAGATGCAAGAGAGGTTAAATTTAATGGAGGTGGGACAGCCTTATAAGAAACCATCTAAAGTTTTTTTTGTTTTCATGGAATATATCTTTCAGTATATTTCATGCTGCATAATTACAACTAGCTCAGTAGCACCAGCATTTCCACAATGCACAAATATATCTTCTTCCTCTGTACCCTTTAGCAGACTTTAGATACCTGTTGATTTTTTGTCCATGTGCTAGGATAGTGAAGACCAAACCAGACAGCTGAATTGCATGTTTATAAACTTTTGTCCATTTAGACTACAAAAGTTTATATGTCAGTCCCTCATCTTCTTCTACTAATTAAAAGAGTTACTTGCCTCACTAACTGGAAAGCATACAATCTTTTACTTACAAACATGTTTCATTTTATAAACTTTTACCCTGAGGTGAAATATAAATGAAATTAAATGTTTCAGGGTTACTTTCATTGAAATAAAGATATTCAGAGCTGTATTTGTGTGGCAAATACTTCAAGAAAACTTCCTGAAGACACTGAAAAATGTCATGCTTATTTCTTTTTCATATAGTGATTTATTTTTATGTCCAGACATGGGAATTCCTTCTCCCTGCTAGGCAATGAGTGTCAGTGAGTATATTTGATTTGCCCTACTCTTTTTCAGCTGTATTACATTACCATTTGTTGTTTTTAAAAAAAAACCAAAACCCAACCATCCATTTATGGCACCTCAGTTTATAGCTTTGAGACAATGACTTCTTGAAATCCTTTAAGAACTTTGAAATCCACCATCACTTCTTACCCTTCACATAATAATTTTCTGACATTAATAAACATACCATTTTTTTTTAAAGCAAATTGTTCTAAATTATTCTAATGCTTCCCATTGCATCTACATTAACTATTAGTTTTTTATGTATTTTTTGAAACAGCAATGAATGGCAGAGTTGATAAAAATGCATGCACAGGAAAATGTTTCAGTATTGGAATTTAGATAAAATAATTGCTGGAGATTGTAGTCTGAAGATTTCATGTCTCTATTCTTCACAGCCTGGCTTGCTTAACTTGGTCACATCTTCATGAGATACATCAGTTATGCAGCTCTCCTACACTACATTGTTCCCTCTGATCAAAAGGCTTAGGTAACGCTGTATTTTAGGAGAAATGACGCGGTTAGGTAGCGATGCCTGTAAATGAGAAAAGCATTTGAAGTTTAAGTCGTCAGCGACAGCAGTCAAAAATTGCGTTTGAAATACTTGGTTGTGGATAAGGGGGAGGAGAGAATGAAGAGTAGTTGGATATTTCCTTTTTCACTTGAAAATCAAAATTCCATAAAGGTTACATTCCAATATATATTCCAAATGTATGTTTGATTAAGCAAATCGTTTTGTTTATGAAACAAATAAACTTAGACTTTTCCACAAGGCCTAGTGTTTGCCTATTTTGAAAAGACATATATTTCTTCTCAACATGAGCTGGCAATGTGCGCTTGCATCCCAGAAAGCCAACCGTATCCTGGGCCGCATCAAGAGAAGTGTGGCCAGCAGGTCAAGGGAGGTGATTCTGACCCTTTACTCTGCTCTCGTGAGACCCCACCTGGAGTACTGCATCCAGCTCTGGAGCCCCCAGCATAAGAAGGACATGGATGCTGATACCTGTAAATGTAAAATTTCCACTTACCAGAGTGATTGTAATTAAACTAAACTAGATCCTTGCTGTTCTGAGAAGACAAGAAAGCTTTAAGATAAAGAGGCTCCTC
>Ga0065711_1045522_pt1 | contig 13418 bp, 6 predicted proteins | sample Hoacrofraction12_FD_59098 | JGI IMG/M metagenome (GOLD analysis project Ga0065711, IMG submission 59098) | Hoatzin crop microbial communities from Cojedes, Venezuela - Epithelial fraction 12 v2 (version 2) | ecosystem: Host-associated > Birds > Digestive system > Esophagus > Crop | place...
CCCGCCTGGACAAGGTCCTGTGCAGCCTGCTGTAGGTGACCCTGCTTCGGCGGGGGGGTTGGACTAGATGACCCACAGAGGTCCCTTCCAACCCCTACTATTCTGTGATAATGTGATTCTGTGATTCTGTGAAAATCTGCTATATTTGTCATGCTCGTGAAAGTGTTACATAAAAAACTCCAGAACTGATCACTGGCAAGATAAGTGCATATAATTATAGAAGCTATATTTTAAGGATCGTATTTATGTTTAGATATTAAATGCTTAGTGTCAGCAGATTTGGATTTTTTGAGTTGCACCTGTTAGCGCTGAGCTTACTACACGTCTCGGATGATACCAAGTGTCATATTTACTGCAGAGCAAATAATGGTGATGATGCTGGTAGCCACAGCACTGACCAAAACCTAGAATATCAAATTGTAGTCTGTAGGAAAATCAGCTAGTTCAAAATTCCCTTTATATAAAGTGAGAGAAAAAGGTCAACATCTTATGACTGAAAGCAAATTTTTGAGCTTCAAAATGTGTTGAAACAACACCATGTTCAAGATCAAAATGAGTCAACACTATAAGGTCTGACACCACAACACTAGGAAACATGTCTACCAAAAAAAGTTTTGGCAATCCATATGTTTTCATTACACATTTCAGGGGGTTTTAAGTAATATTTTCAAGAAATCATAGTTTTATCACTCCTGTGTATTTACTCTGTCTTAGCTGGTCTTAAGGACCAATTTCTTATGGTGATTTCCTTGTCAGTCAACTACTGTCCTGTTGCTGATAGTGTTTTTATTAGAATACTGAACACGCTTTGAAAACCTTGGATGAGGTGTGTTATTGAAAGAATGTGATTTCACCATTAGTGGTGCATTAAATGAAAGTGCCCCTGCCAGAGTGTCTCATTATGTAAAAAGCTCAAACGTGATTTAGTGTGTAAAGAAGTAATGTTATACTACATTCAACAAGACATACACCGTGTTATATTTCCTACCAATGGCAAAGTACATAAAAATGAAAGACGACACGTTGACTCATAATTGCAATGATACTCACATACCTTGAGTACATATTTGAGTGCGCTTATTTTTATAACTGTCTTAACTTTCTGTGTATTTTACTTTTAAGTCTCTTATGAATCTGCACAGATGAGAATTATTTTGAGTTCACTGCCGATTGTTACAGAGGAAAAAGCTTTATTGTGTGCAGTTTTATAGAGATGCCATTTTTATTCTCAAAATTTTCATAGCTTTCCTAACCTGAAAACACTGAGATTGGGTGTATACCGTATTTGCCCTTGGAAGGAAAATGTGAAATATGTGTCATAGGACTCCTTTATACAGAGTGTGTGGAAGCATGTGTAACCAACTCACAAGGGCAAATAAATCTTACTCTGTCTGATCTACAAAGTATATCAGTTTTTGCAGGCCATAACTACAATCCTGGATTTGTAGCTGATGAATAATCTCTCTAAAAACTATCCAACAACAATTGTGATTAAGAGTTTGCCAATACAGGCTCTGTGGAGCCACTTTGGAAAGCCTTTCTTAAATGAGTGGCTCTGCGGAATACATTAAGAAATTACTAAACTGTACTTGACATTCTCGCAATACTGTGAGCTATACATGTTTTGGTACTTCTGCTTTGTGATGGAAAATATTTCTATTTCAGCTTTTCTGTTCTGCACACAAATTGCATAAAACTAATATCCTGTATTGTTACTTTCAAATTCAGTGGCCTTTGGCTACGGCCTGCTTGTTTTAGCAATATTTTACTAAAATTTTCCTTTCTTTTTTTGAATCTGGAAGGGCCATATTTTATTTCTAGTTCTCTTGATTTTCTATCAGAAATATACTAGGCAGTTCAGGCTTCGTTATGCCTCTCCAGTAACAGACAGAGGAAAAACATCTTGTAAGATATTTTCTGTTCTATTCATCCCATTATAGAACAATAATTTAGTCTCCAGCTGTATCCAGCATAGAAATTGTAAAAGGGATAATATATAGTGCCCTCTTCTTTAGAGAATGCTAAATGACTTTAAAATAATGTAGTATTATTAAACTGGCATATACTCAATAAGGTGTAGTCCGCAGAAATGGAGAACAACATTACACACAGCTGTGGTGATTTGTGTTCTGACTTCCACCATCTGCAGAATGGTGCGTCATATTTGAAATCTTTTTTATGGCAATGGAAATAAAATTCACTTATTAGTTTATATGCTTGTGTATAACTTAGAAATACTATGTTATTTCTTTTTTCTTTAAAAAACCCCAAACCAAAATAAAACGAAAAAAACCAAAAAATCCGATGAATTCTGAAGTCTTTTTTTATTGAAGGTCTAGCAATGGGGATAATAATATCTTAGCAAACAGGTGTTGACCGGCATGAGAGTAGAGGAATTAGTCGGGAATGAACTAACTATATTACATATTGTGGCATGAAATGGAGAATTGTTGCAATGAAAACAAAATAAGTAGTGAAGAGATAGATATATCTATGCAATCGCCTGAAAAATGTTAAATTCGAATTTCTAATTTTCTGGCACTAATAAATTTGTGTTAAGATTTTTGGATATGCAGTATACTTGGTGAAATGTATTGAAGTATAAACACCAGTCTCATTTTCTCAGCTCTGATCATTTTTAAAACAGTTTCTAATTCTGATGCCTAATTGTGAGAGTGATTCTTCTAAAATCAGTTGGTGGTGCAGGCATTTGAAAAACTGATTCTAATGGCACAAATTAATATGTTATTGCTTAAATTAGACGTGTTTTAAATTGGTGTGATTTGCCAGATCCACAGTTAATGTTTTAGCTCCTCTGGCAGTTGTGTGAAAGTGGACACGCTCTGATCCCCAAAAACCATGATCAGTGTCAATGGGTTAGTTAAAGCAATGCCAGCACAGTTACAGTCACCGCAGATCCATTGCACAATAACGGATGTTGAAACTCAACAGATTTTTTTAGGAAATTAGCTGTTTTATTAAAGTGTTCCACCGAATAGAATGCAAATTGTTTCATGTTGATACATGGTGGCAACTTGAGCTTGTGAAATAATTTTTTTTTTGGCCTCACAGTTGGCTTGAGGCAACTGGAAGCTAAATATCTGTGTTTAGCAGAAATTCCTTCCTTTTTCTAAATTGCACCCATTTCACCATTTTGCTTTAGAAGAAGATACCACTTTTGAAGCTGTTACCCCCACTGCATCCAAATGTACAGCTTTCATGGGGAATAGCTATAACCAGTTGTGATAGAAGGAAGCATCCTGCTAAACCTTGTGAGTTCTAGATGAAATATCTCTTTTTATGGCATTAACCATGTTTACTAACCTAGCCTAACTTCTAGACAGAACCTTGAGTTTCAGTGTTGATATCTTCAAATCCCTAAAAGAAAATCTTGAGAGTATATAGAAAAAAACCCAACTGCAAATAAGTGATCTCTGATGAATTTGAGAAATTCAAGAATACAATTTTGTTTAAGTGTGACTTTAAAAGGAAGTTTTCAAAAAAGCTAAGCTACTTATCTTGTAACTGAAATTAATACTTCCATAGTGTTTCAGTTCAAGTGCTGTCTTAAAAGAAAGAGCTTTTCAGCATTTTTAATGCATTTTTCTCTGAGCTTTCAAATTAAAAGACCATAGGTTTTAGACTTCTATGCTACAGGCCAATACCCATATTTCCCATATAAATCTCTACTTCATAAAGAATTTCCACAAAACCTTTAGAATATATAGTTCTAATAGGCTTGCTTCTACAACAAAAACTTTTTATTGCCTTTTTTGTTTGCACTGGGAGAGATGTTATTTAGAAAAAAAAAAACATAAATGACATATACCTCTGGAGAGAAGTGATCTCTGACAAGAGGGTTTGGTTCTGGTTTTTGTTTTGTTCTTGGTTTGTTTGGGGTTTTTTTGCCGATGCTCTATATTTTGGAAAAAAAAGTCACTCAATATCAAGTTTATTGGGGGTAAGTTTCCGTTAAGGTCATTCCTTTAGTACAGTAATTCATAGAAATACTGTTCTATATAACAGTACATATAATGTCTTGGTCCTCATTTTCCTCATCAACCTGTCATATGCTTGGAGAAGGAAAAATAACTCCTCTATATCACTGTGAAATGAATTAGAGATATAAAATTTCAGAATATTTGGACTCATGAACTAGAAAAATATTCTACAATTTTGATTCTTCTCTAAATGAATCTTTCAATTTAAAATAGATTTGAATGGGATGCAGATATTGGGATAGTAGCAGTTTTTAAATACACACTTGGACTGATAATTGAATAACAAAGCAAGCATACAAGCTAATTTAAGTTTGCACAGTTGAGTGGTTTCTTTTTAGTTTTTATTGTTTAATAAACAAATAAAATAGGGGTGCTTGTTGATGGGAAACTCAAAATGACCTGACAGTCTGCACTCGCAGCCCAGAACGCCAAGCGTATCCTGGGCTGTACCAAAAGAAGCATGGCGGCAGGTTGGAGGAGGTGTTTCTGACCCTCTACTCTGCTCTGGTGAGATCCCACCCGGAGTACTGCATCCAGGTTTGGAGCCCTCAGCGCAGGAAAGACATGGACCTGCTGGAGTGGGTCCAGAGGAGGGCTACAAAAATGATCAGACAGATGGAACAACTCTCCTAGGAGAAAAGGCTGAGAGTTGGGGTTGTTCAGCCTGGAGAAGAGAAAGCGTCAAGGTAGACCTTATTGCGGCTTTCCAGTACCTGAAGGGGACCTACAAGAAAGCTGGAGAGGGACTTCTTACAAGGGCCTGTAGTGATAAGACAAGGGATAAAGACTTCAAGCGGAAAGCAGATGGGTTTATATTAGACATAAGGAAGAAATTCTTTACTGTGAGGGTAGTGAGGCACTGGAACAGGTTGCCCAGAGAAGTCATGGATGCCCCCTCCCTGGAAGTGTTCAAGGCCAGGTTGGATGGTGCTTTGAGCAACCTGCTTTAGTGGAAGGTGTCCCTGCCTGTGGCAGGTGGGTTGGATCAAGATGATCTGTAAGGTCCCTTCCAACCTAAACTATTCTAGGATTCTATGACTCTAAACACAACTTAAATCTGTGTGACAGTGTTCATTTTCTATGAGTGGTGCATGTACAGAAAGACCTTCGTGAACTATCTTCCAGTGTTGACGGAGAAGATAGTGTGGAGGGAAGTGACTGAGTAACCAAATATTATTTTTAATCTAGACGATTGGACTATTAAACTATCTCAACGTACATAACCTATCTAGGTTAAACTCATCTGAATCTATGTGAAGAATGAGATGGTAGGGGAATATTGAGCTGAATAGACCTGAAGCACAGAAGCACCTTATTCCTGGTAAGATAAAGTAAAAACGGGACCAGTTTGTCTTTGATATGTTGTTTCTTCCTCTGTTATATCTGAATATCTCTGAACAAGTTTTTGTCATTTGGAGGAATTGTTTAGAGGGAGGAATCAGCTGAATATTGTTTGTTGACAGTATTCAGGAGGCAGTTAGAGATGCTGTTCTGCATTTAACAACATCTTGCATACAGCTGTGAATAATTGTACTCGTGCCAAGCAGGCTGCGTAGTTACCATATGAGGAGGAAGATATTAGCCGTCTTATATTTAGAACCATAAATCTTGAAAATAGCAACAGGAATAACGCAAATGGCTTTGCTGGAATTTTACATGATGGCCTTGCTCTTTCTATTTTATCCGTCTTGGTCCCAGAAGCTGGCAATAAATATCATAAAAGGAACACCAAATTTTCTCAAAAAAAAAAAAAAAAGAGTGCTTTCCCTAATACACGATCTCCCTTCCATCCCTACACCGTCTGTTTTAATTGCCACGATGCCGCCAATGAGCATTTGCATGAGACTGAAACTGTCCCCTGTTATTAAGAGGGTGGAATACCTGTTATTGATGCAGAATACAAATTTGTTATCAACAGTAAATAGAATGCCTTCAATTCACACAGAATATATAACCATTTCCAATTTAGGTGTGTTCTGTTTACGCATGTAGACCCAGTCTCTTACCCATCCGTCATGAAGAATCCCTAATATACTACTCCTACTACTACAAAACAAGTCCAGTTACTTTTTCCAGAGGTTTGACAGACATGACGATGTTCTTGGCAGCCAGTATGTATAGACAAAGCAGCTGTTCTTTCCAAAAGCAACTAGTTTGGAAAGCCTACCAAACTCTTTTAGCAGAAACACTGCAACATACTGCTTGAATGGCCGCCACCACTTTCAGCGATGAACATTTTGTTTATATTACGTGACCACTTTGTATCAATACAAAATTACTAGCAATTATAAAAAACATAATAGTAACTTCAAGAAACAGTAACATTTCAGAAGATGCTAGCTTCAAGTTGCATCAGGGGAGGTTTAGACTAAATATTAGGAAAAATTTCTTTACTGAATGAGTGGTCAGGCACTGGAAGAGAATGCCCAGAGAGGTGGTTGAATCCCCACCCCTGGAGGTGTTCAAAAAACGTGTAGATGTGGCACTTCAGGATATGATTTAGCAGGAATGGTTGTGTTGGGTGGATGGTTGGACTTGATGATCTTAGAGGTCTTTTTCAATCTATGATTCTATGATTCTGTGATTCTATGATTCTAACTTTCAAAAGATGCTTGTCAGGGTTTAAGATCTTGAGCTGTAAACCTACTATTTCTGACAAATATAGCTATTAGATATGCTAAATAAAATTTTTATATCATACCCTGGCATAAAAAAAAAACTTTTTAGCTGATGCAAGAGGAGTCTGCCCATAAGTCAGTTAAAGTTCCTGGATTCCTCAGAGAAAAAATAAATAATGAATATTGCCTCCAAGAGCCCTTACATGTTCTGCTACTGAATAAAAGCATTTGTTTTTCCTTAGGATTTCCAAAACAAGAATAACCAGTGGAAGTGAAGATATACATTGTGCTGATGTTTCTTGCTACAGAATCTCAGAAAAGGTCAAGACAGATCTGGAAAACTCAAAAAAATATGAACCTAATTAGAGTTGGAAGAGCTTGCTTCTGACTTCACTGGTAAGAAATCTCTGTTTAAGTCCTTGGCATCTTTTTCATCTAGTAAAAAGCAAAAGGAGAAAGAAAAGTAGTCCTACCTGTGGTTCAAATCTAATTTTCAGAATTCAGCTTCGGGCAACAACTCAGATGTCTCCTTCCCAAGGGGTAAATGGTGACTTTTATTAAATTGACTAAGAAGGAAAAACTATTTTAATTTTCAAGTGGTTTTGTTTTAACTGCTAATTATGTTATATGACTGGTGACTTCGTCATGGTTGTGTTGCGTGTTTTTCCTAAGGCAGTGGTCCTCTATAAGACTTCTCATTATTGCTTATCTATACAGAAGGTCTGGTTAGTAGGCTATTTATTTGCCATTGAGAATTTTGAGGATTGCCATGGTTTCTTACACTGTTCTCACTAAGGACATTTTTAGTTCTGAAGCTTTGCTTTCATAAAACAAGTATTTATGCATTCTTGTTATTTCCTGCATTAACTAATGTCTGTGTAGTGTTGTATAAAAAATACTAAGTCTGTGATGCGTTTCACCTAATTTTAAGCATCTACAATGTCTACAGCTAAAGCTGAGCATGCTACCAAAGGCTCCTTTCATAATTATTGTAAAGAAGTTTCCCACTCAGCCTAGCAGCCAACAGTTTTCTTCAGTGTACAAGTGGCACATTGTTGAACTACTGGACTATCATGCTGCAAAAGAGCCAGTGCTTGATTCTAGGTGCTGCTTGGAATGAAATTCTGTTGTACAATGGATAAGATGGTGATAAAGTTTTATTTGGACATCCTGTCATTCTTCATATGCTTTCCCTACTTCCTTTGTCCTATTGGAACTGAAATGCAAAGAATTCCCTATGAAGTCCAGAGCAAGGGAGGAGGAAAGCAGTTGGCTGACTTCCGCGTTCAAAAGGTTCTGTTTGTAAGGGGAAAGATTTTCCCCATTGTATTTGAGCTATTAACTCACACATTAGCATGGAGCTAATAAGCCTCTTTGATTGTTGTTAATAAAAAAAAAAAGTTAAAAAAAAAGAAATCATTGTTTTTAGCACTGGAATTGCCACTGGCAGTATCAAATGAAGATCGTAAAGGAGAGGTCCATGGGAGCCAACTTCTGAATTTCCACATTTTTCTTTTTTTTTTTATTTGAAGGTTTGCCGTTGCTGCACAATGCTCATTACAGAATGAAATCTGTTTGGAGCCCTGTGCTCACTTAACCTCTGCACTTCTGATTTTTGGTTTTAGGACAGGAACAATGATAATATATAGTTCTGGGGATTTCTGATATGTCATCAGTAAATGTTAGCAAAGAATGCTGATGAATGGAAGCCATGAAACATTATGTCACTTACAGAGAGGTCTGACTGAGAGGTCTTCGTTCCTGATATAGTTGCTATAAGACACTGATCTGTCTGTGGCAATTCCGAGCAATTTTGCAGGAAACTCCAGCGTATTGGATATAGGAGAGAAAAAGTGATCTCATATTTGGAAGTTCAGTATCAAAGCTTATATAGAAGTCCAATGATTACCATTATACTGGATACAAGCTAATATACCATCTGTATGCAGAATTTTGCTGCTTCAGCACCACTGTTTTTTCATTCAAACAGAGATAATGAGGTTGCTTAGTGATGATCTTCATGCCACAGAAACATGAATCTGCAACAAAAAAAGAAACATAACCAAAGAACGCACCCTCTCTCATCGCTTAAAGGAGAATGAACAATTTGCTCAAATATGACAAAATGAGTATTTGCAGCACAAATATGACTATTAAACATATCACAGAGTCTATTGGCCATTATCTTTCGAAGAGTTTATGCTTAATATTTTTATTGAAAAACTGTCAACCTCTTTGTTTTATAAAATACAAATTAATCTAATTTTCATGCTCCCCCCATAAAACAAGATGTAAGCATTGTATTTTAATTAAAAGGGTCATAGCTGAAAAGGGCAAGACTGGAGAGAATTGATCTTCTCAAATGGAAATCACCAGACTTGTAAGGAGAGCTACCGGGAGAGACACAATCAGAAATCTGAAGTATCTATTTACTTTGAGGCTTGAACATATCAACAACATAAAATGTCTAATTCTTCTGATAGGATCTTTTTTTCAGCTGTTTGGAGCCTAAGACAGATTCTGAAGTCCCTTTCTTTTTATGGCATTTAATTGAAATTCATGAATAAAACTTTTAGAAATATGTTAGCCCAGATAAATATACATCTCTGTGGATTTTAATTTAAACACCTTTAAATATGTTGAAGTATCTATTGCTAAGAATAGGCAGTGATCACATTAGTGAACTGAAACAAGATACACTTTAACTTTCTTCCCCCCAGCTTTTAAGACAGATTCATCATGAATAAAAATTGCTTGGGGTTAATATGAGACACTTGGGTGATAGTTTAGTTCACAGAAGATATAACACTACAACCTTGAGCAGTGCTTTTTTGATACCACTATGACTTTGCAAAAAATTAAGGGACAATTTGATTGAACTTGTCTGATCTCTCATTCAGATCTTGGGAAGATCATTCCCTGAGCTATTCGCAACCTGTATTATCTGGTCATGTTCTCTTTTTCCATTTAAAAAAAAAACAGTCCAGGAAATTCATCAAGACTTCTGATAATTGCTTGGAAATCCAAAAAATCAGTCATGCCTACCAAGCAGCAGGTCCACCATACACATCTCAGATCCTGGAAATCCTGACCATTTTTTGACAGTGTGAGTAGATTAACAGCCTGTTGCGTATAGAGAATATACTACTTGGAAGCACTGATTAATAAACCTAAGCTGTATAGTTTCCATGTGCCTGTACAGTGTGCCTGACATCTGGGGAAGTATCAGGTAGACTTTTGTGCATGTGTGACACCCTGGTACATCACATACCTGACAAATTCAGTGTGTTGTGAAGAGAGCGGTTTTACGGCACAGGCATAGACCAGCTGTGATGCACATGCACAGCATATCTGATGCTTTCAGGCATCAGGGAACATGCTGCACACAAGTAACTCTGTACAATCATCTCAGTTTCTGGGAAGTGCCAGGCAGCCCTCGTTCCTCCTCATAAGGATTGTCTGTAAGGAAGTTTATATTGCCACTGTCTGTGTTTGACTCATCCAGCACAGTCCTGACAGTCTGGCATGTGTCACTATTTATCACACATAACTTATAAATCAATACAATGCTGTCTTATAGTCCCATCTTCTCATTTTACTTTTCAATCAGAGGACTTCTGAACATCAAGAGGAACTTCTTTTTTTGTTTTCATTTTTATTTTGTGCTACAAATCATTTCTGGTTTTCCCCCAATATTGATGTCTCTTGAAGTTTTCTTTTCCTTCAAGTCAAGAATAATGGCAAAAATGAAGGTCATTTACTGTTAACCATAGTGTTAATAACTAATCCGTCTTGAATAGATGTTTATACAATTGCTTCTCTGTAATAAATAAATACATTCAGAATTTCTACTGAACCATTTTTGACATCTTAATTTAGCTTTCTCAGTATGAATAACTTTCATTCCAATTAAGGGGCAAATGGTAAAACCCCAATCTCTGTTACATTTACTTTAATGAAATGAAAGACAAAGCTGATTATTAAGAACCATGACACTTTAAATTAGTTGTTTCCTCCAGCATTGATTTGGAAAATATTTTTCCATCAATTTTTGCAGAACTTCTTTTTTTGTTGCTAATAATGATCACAGAAGAAAGTATCCTAAAAAGATTTACAAACTAACTATTTGACTTCTTTTGGAGGGATGAAAAAACAGAGTAAATGTACCAAGAAGTGTGAGGATTTTTGAAAATAAACAGGTTTCTAGCATAAATTAACAAGTCATGGTTAAAGAAATACTTATTCAGAAATGCAGAATTGGACGCTGTAGTTTTAATAGTTTGTGTAAGGACATATTAATGTATGCTTCCTAATTTCTTTAATATACTGTCTACTTTGCATTTTAGTTTGACATGTTCTGTACACACTTTCATCATTGTTCATGCTTTTTACTTACACTCCATATTCTCTCTTTACCTTCAACTTGAGGCATAAGTGCCTCATCTCCTGGTTCTCCTGCTCTGCTATAAAAACTTTATTTCTGCGGGAGGTATCATGGACCAGCTCAAAAGACAGTAATCTTCTATATACACTAGTAACCTTCAGGAAGTGTTTACAAACTGTGCTCCCTAGCAAGTGTATGCAACTATAGAACATTCATTTACTTTTTTATAACAGGCAGTGAAAGTAAATGATACAGTTTGATGTTTCACAATAGACTTTACTCTAAGGTTTTGGGAATCATTGGCCTAGAACCTGGCATTTCTGAAGTTCTGAAGAACATAGCACGTAGGGAAATGATAGTCAGATTAAAAATAGACAGTCTTTTGGACATCTTTGTGTTAGTCCCCATGCAGGTTTTGTAATTGAGGAGTAAATTAAATTGGATTAGATTTGAATTTATCTTGACATGTAATCAAGAACAAGCAAAGGAAGTGGAGCAGGGAGTAATCAGTCACACTTAAAGCGAAAAGAGAGTATCTCCATTTGGTGTATATTTGGCTTCCATTAACCTGCATGCTTTGATTACTTGAAGATTTGAGTGTCTAAATTTCGACTGGAGTCAATCTGAGGATGTCAAATAAAGTGCCAAATAAAATGAAGGAATTTATTGCTCTTGAAACACATAAATATTAGGCTATTCCAAAGTAGTAGCTCAAAATATAACATCATCACCACTCTGAGCACTAGTGCTATTTCCAGTTATAGTAAGACAGTAAAGAGAACAATGGTACTTATTAATTAATATTATGGATGTTTGAAAATACAGTATCTTATTGACCAGTCAAAAGGTCTGGGAAGTTTTAGTCATGTATGTTGTATTTTATTCAGTTAAGAACAATAATAACAAAAAAAAAAATTACATACATGGTCACAGTTGATGAAATAAGTGTGAAAGCTTATTCACTGCCATGGATTCCTTCATTTCTGAACACAACGAGCAAAACGTTGTAGCAGCCAGTTTAAAGGCATCCCAAGTACTCAGCCGAGACTCTCACAGCAGTCTACTTTGGATATTAATAAAGGATCTTGATTTAAGCTTTGGCTAGTTTTTTATTCTTTTAGACATGTATGAATATAGATTTTTCTGTTCACTGGCCAGGAATGATGGATGGTCATTTAGTCACAAGGGATTGCCACCCTTCGTTCACAGGACAGATAGTATAGTAACCACATTGAGTCACCCTGGCTACAAGTGTCATTCTAGTAACATATTACTAGTACAACCAGAAAGTTAACATATTACAGACAGAAAGCATTTCCTCAAAGGAGTAGGAGGGAAAGTTTCATTTCTTAAATGCGTTTAAACTCTCTTGGGTGCAACCAAGGCAGGAACCAGATAGTTTTTCTCTAAGTTGGACATCGAAAACGATAGCCTACAGTTTCACAGCAGCAAGATAGACTCCACCAAAAATTGTTCTCCTTTCTTTCTTTTTTCTACATTCAATAGCTAAGCGTTTCTTTTTGAGCAATTAAACTGCATATTCAATGCAGAAACTGAAATAGAATAATCACTGCATAATTTGACTAGGAATCATGCCATGAGAGGAAAAGCTATTGTGATACCCCTGGAACTAAATGTGCTGGAGAATTTATTTTTCTTTTATGCAGGAACATTTTCTCGGGTCTACTGAGTTGATGAGTGCCCTCCTTTCTGACTCAAGTTAATAGGAGATGGAGGTGCTCGATCTCTCTCATGTAGTGCTTAGTTTTGCATGTCATCAAAGCTTTGAATAGTAAGGATCTTCTTGTGTTGTGCAGTAGAAATTCTTATCAAACAAATTTGGAGGGTCTTTAAAAACATCTTTAGTGTTGGAAGGCTGGAACCTGATGACAGGAACATTTTTCCTCAGTTGATTATGAATGGCTAAAAAACCACATATGTAGTGCTGAAGAACGGAAAACTGTTATAAGAGAACAGACTTACATAAAACATTGCATTCATTCCATTCTAAAGAAAACTATTTACATTACTTTGCCTTCTGTTTATCTGTGAGGAGCTGAACCCATATTCAAGTACTTAGGTAGCTCTTCTTTAGATACTCTGTACATATCTTCACTGTTCCATGAGAATATACTTCTGTCTGATTATTGGTTACCTGAAGGTCGATTCTGCATTGCACCATGTTATTTCTGTTGGGAGTTTTCTGTCAACCACATGGTATGTTTAAATGTCACAGTACAAAAATAGCAGGTGAGGCTTTGAAAATAACTGTTAAATTAATTCTGTGCCACCCCTGACTGAACTGGACTCTCCTTCACTGTCAGGGCAGTGCCAATAGGTGTCAGAGTATCTAGTCCTTAGAATTAGAATTCTTCCTCAGAAAAAGAGGAGAGGAGAGGAGAGGAGAGGAGAGGA
>Ga0065711_1045531_pt1 | contig 13418 bp, 8 predicted proteins | sample Hoacrofraction12_FD_59098 | JGI IMG/M metagenome (GOLD analysis project Ga0065711, IMG submission 59098) | Hoatzin crop microbial communities from Cojedes, Venezuela - Epithelial fraction 12 v2 (version 2) | ecosystem: Host-associated > Birds > Digestive system > Esophagus > Crop | place...
CCTCATGCACCCCAGGATCCCATTGGCTTTCTTGGCAGCCAGGGCACGCTGCTGGCTCATGGTCACCCTGTCATCCACCAGGACACCCAGGTCCCTCTCCGCAGAGCTGCTCTCCAGCAGGTCCGCCCCAGCCTGTACTGGTGCATGAGGTTGTTCCTCCCCAGGTGCAGGACCCTGCATTTGGCCTTGTTGAACCTCATCAGGTTCCTCTCTGCCCAACTTTACAGCCTGTCCAGGCCACGCTGAATGGCAGCACAGCCTTCTGGTGTATCTACCACTCCTCCCAGTTTGGTGCCATCAGCAGACTTGCTGAGGGTACATTCTAACTCTTCATCCAGGTCGTTGATGAAGAAGTTAAACAAGACCTTTGTATGGGCAATTTTTCTTCCCAGGGCTGGATTCTGCGGCCATTTTGCGGCTCTTTTCAGCAATCACACAGCAGCTGCAACTGGAAACACAGCACCTCAAAAGTGTGTGCTGTAGAAACTATAATGAGAAAGAAGGAGGAGATGTCTCGCTTGCCCTGCACGCTTGTGAACGTGTATGATGCTAAGAAACACTTTTTAGCCCTTTTTTTGTATTTTGGTGGGTGTCTGCTGTACCCCAGCCAAACGGACCAGAGGGGTCTACACAGCCCACCCTGTAGTCATGGAGGGTTAAGCAGATCTCTGCAACAAATCCCTACATAGGCCAAGATAATCACAATTTTAAGGTGCCCTTTCATAATGAACTAGCTAAGTCCATTAGTTCAGAAGTACAGATCAATTTTTTAATAACAGTAGCATAAAACACTTCCTTTGGCTAAAAACAAAAATCCTGAACACTGGAGAAGCTCCTGGATTTACCTACATTTGCCCACTGCTTTATCATTTCTCTTTCACAGGAACATTCTAGCTGTTTCACTAAAGGCTTGGTCACGCAACAAGCTTGGGTGGAGGTGGAATGCTGAATTACTCAACAGCTTTTGCATTTTTCAAAGACTTGAACTGTAAGAGGTTTAAATAGTATTGTCCCAACAATTTAATAAAGGAGGATTTAGGCTAAAATTAATCTGGAAAGTCTCAGCTGCATTTTTAGCAATAAGATTTACTGTACAGAGATTAATGACACAGATTTTTGTTATTTTAATAAGAGAAACCCTAAACTTTACCCCATGGGCATCATCTTTCTGCCACTCAAAATTCTCAGTGTCCACTGTTCTTTACAAGATTGCCAATTTATTTACGGGGTCAGATGACTTGAAGGTAGTAATTGCCAATTTATTTACGGGGTCAGCTGACTTGAAGGTAGTAAACTAAGTGAAAAAAGGAGATTAAGAAAAAATACGCAAAATTTAAAATTTAAAATACGAGAGTGCCTTGAACTGCTTGGCTCAGAACACTCTGGAGTACAGCTGGGTTGTAGTCACCAGACATCAAGCACAGAAAATGGCTGGAGAAGGGCAGGACAGCTCTGCCCAGCGGAGGCAAAACACAGATCCCCAGTGCTGTGCCTGCCTGCCCTTGCAGGGCTGCTGCCGCAGAAGACACTGCGGAAAGGCGCCCGGGACTGCTCTTCTGTAGCACAACAGCTTCGGAAGGTCTCGGAGGCTAGAAGCAACCTGGCAGGGTGTGGGTCCGACACACTTGAACACGGGTTTAAGTTATTCATCAGTAGTCTGTGTGCTGGTTTACTTCTCTGCTTCTGTGTAATTAATGGAGCTCTACTGAAAAAGTGAATGTTGTCAAAAACTAGCGAACAAAAAAGACATGGGAAGAGTTGGGCTGTAGTTAACATCCACAGAAGCAACTGACAGTCACTTCATTCAGTGCATAGATGGGCGAAAAAGAATAAATATAATCACAAAGCCCTTTGTCTGAGTTCCTATGAAGTCAAACTCTTAATAGCTCTTTATTAGAGCTGGACAAAACCATCAGTGAAATACATTGATAATACCAGATAATGTTAATAGATTGAGACGTTTCAGCAGTATAACTTATTTTTAAGTATTTATCTGAAGTGGAAACTGCAATTCATGCACATTGGAAGAACATGAAGAAATGCTTCCTTTGCTAAAAGATTAGAAGGCCTAAAAGAATAATTGTGCAAAAGGGAGCCAGAGGGGATGGACTCTCAATCCTACTGTTACTAATCTATTTCTGGACCAAACAAGACATCCTTTAACATATCAAGCATCTTTGCACCATGCTTCATGCCACCCCTAGGTCAGTACTCCCCTTCTCACACAGAGAAAGGGAGCTCAGAGACACTATGTGTTTTACTCCTGACAACAAATGAGACAAAGGCAGGACGAGGACTTCAGGATTCGGTATCCCACGTCCTTTCTTCAGCAGCTCATTAACCCTATGTCCCCGCCACAGCTCTACTTCTGGAAACAAACACAGTAGTCAGAAGACAGTCCAAATCTGTTGCCACCCCAGCTCTTGATAACCAGCTCTATATCTAACAATAACCCTGTTGGAAAGACTTCTCTGACTGAAGAAGACCCCGAGCTACAAATTGATGGCAGCTGACAGAATGCTCAGGAGAAGCCTCGCTATATGTTTGCTATATATTTATACTTTCTCCTGGACATTTTATTTTGGTCACTTACAGAGACAGGATATCAAGCTGAATGGAACAGCCTACAGATCCATCTGGCCACAGTGGCCATTCTTATCTTCTCACTTCGCAATGAAGGAAAGAAGTTCAAATAGGATGATGCCAAAAAGGGATCTCCTTCATGAAATTTCAAGATGAATATTTAAACATAGAGACTTCAATCTGGATGCCTTCTTTGGAGAACTTGCCTATAAAAATCAGTATTCAAAGCCTTTTGCTGTGAACTAGGGAAGGGAAATAAAGTAATCAGGTTGGGTTAAGATGAAATACACTGCAGAGTGACCTTGTGTATTTAAATTAGAACTACACCAGCTCTTGAAATGAAGAGCTCTTATCACCCTGTACAATGCAGCGGGTCAAACACATGCCATCTGACCTGGGTCTAACATGGCTCCAAATAATTGGACATATGGAGGATGTCCAGAAACACTGTCCTGCACACACAGAGTGTGTTGTGCTCCTTAACCATGTCTAAGCAAACCTTCGAGAGATCATGCCAGGAATGAGTCATTTGACAACAACAATAATTTGGCTGTCTCCATCCACTCTCTTTCCTCAGAGCTGGAGAAGCTGCTCTTGCAGCAGTAGTTTTCTCCCAGCCACCCACTTTCCTGGGAGCCACCAGCCCATCACCTGACTGTCGTGGTTTAACCCTATACCAGCTGAAAGCAGGACACTGATGGAGGAGTACCAGAAAACGTGCCCAGAAACAGAATGGTCCTAGCAGACAGCTGTTGAGGCAACAGATTAACTGACCTGTCATGCCAGAGACACCCTCCAGCTGTACTCAGACACACCTCGTTCGAACAGCCAATGCTTTGGTTTGTTTCCTGGCTTTAATTATGAAACATTTCCAAGTTACAGCATTTCTGTGGATAGCTGTAAGCGGTTCGTGTTTTCTCATGAAGCCACCCAAAAGGCCTAGTGGAACACTTCATTACCACTTAGCTGTTAGGAAGTTTGCTTCTGTTTGAGGTGTTAATTTTCTTCCTGAGAATTCTGCACTCATAGTCCACAGGAATGTCAGGGTATTTGCCGAGGAAAAGCAGAGCACCCCACCCGCTATCTAAGTTAGGAGAACCAGATGTGCACGTGTGCCCACGGCTTATTTAGAGACAGGAGTTCAGTGAAAAGAAACAGCTGACAAAAACAGGAGAAGGAGACACTTCTATGAGCCCCAAAACAGCGACTGCCCTGCTGATTTACAGGGAAGAGGAGAAAGGGAAAGAAGATACATTCAGCCAAACCACAGAGAGCTCCTTCCGAAAACCACGCTTCTACGAGTGATGCCTGTGAGGCAGGCAAGGCACGTCACGAAGGCAGCGTCACGGGCTGCGCACGTTCTGCTCCGCGCCATCGAGCGAACGAGCGGCGGCAGCGAGGAAAGCCCTGGGTGTGCTCAGTGTTCCCCTGCGTGGGTGGGATGCCACTTGAACAGGAAAATGTTAAACCTGTTGATACTGGTGATAATACTCCCCACAATTCACACAGGCATATCATAGCATTGCCAACAGGTCTCCAGTGTTAGGAGCAACGTGGTGAGTCAAGAGAAATGGCGTTAGCATTCAGGACACTTCTCTAGGCTCTACTCATTAACAGCACAACACAGACAAAGAATAAAAAGCTGGCTACACCCTAAGCTTCCATTTACTCTGGCTTTGCTGTTAAGACATGACTAAACCACATCATGCCCCATCACGATAAGAACCCTGGTGGGACAGAATTTTGGGAAAAAACTTGGGGTAAGATTAAAAATGATGTGCAAACACCACTCTGAAACTTCTCGTCTACAAACCATGATACCACAAGACAAACCCAAGCGGGTAGATCAGATGTTCCTGCTTTCCAACACACTCCAAACTCTGCTGACTTGGGAATACAAACAACCCGATTATATTGCAAAGAAGAAAAAACCCAAGCTTGAAGGGCAAACATGATGTTTCAGTCAAGTCCTTCCCTTCTGTAACTATTAATTTGCTCTGCATTTGTGTGACTGAACACGAGTTTTCAACACTAATTGTAGCTGCCTTGCGTAAGAGGCGTTTGCTCTGTCATTGCCCACCCACTTCCCACACTGCCGTGTGTTACTGCTCCGAGGAGTGACTGCGCACTCGCTCACGTACCAGGAGACACCACACTTGATCTAGATATACCAGAAACACATAAAAGTGCATTACTTGTAGCACCTGCTGTCACTGATTAAACCCGAACTGCTGTTTCTTTGCCCTCCCTGTAAATAAGGCGCTAGGATTTTATAAGTTTCTGATAGAAATTTGAAAAACTAAACCTTTTCTTTAAAAGATTTCCAATTCTATGGTGTCTGACCACATTAAACAAGGCTCATGAGTGTAACATAATCAAGCTAGGGCACGGTATATAGATTGCCTTTGGATGTCCTATTGGCTGAAAACCACATACGAGCTTGTACACCTACAGGACTTGGTGGACATGGAAGTCTCCACATGGATATGTTCCTCACTGCACATTTCACTAATAAATCTGCACTTCTTTCCAAATTCATGTCATGTGTCCTCTGTCATCATCCTCTTTATTTCACCTGCCTTCCCCATTGCAGCAAATTCAGTTTGGGAGGTGGATTTAAATACCATTTGGAGTTGGTCACGGATCGTGTCCTCAGTCCCTGTGGTTGCAAACTGCACATTTCCTCAGGTTGGCCGCAGTGTGAGCAGCATTTCTCCAGTTCTGCCCCAGCACTCCCAGGTCTATGATGCAGCCTCATTGCTACGGAAGTCTGTCCTTCAAGCGGGCTGGCTATGGAGCATGCTTTTCACTGGGACAACTATTGAAGGACATTTGGATCTCAACGGCTTAGCAATGCACCACTGAAATAATCCTGGCCACATCTCCTGGCCTTTTGTCTCCTGCAGGACAGCACTGAGGCACCAAAATTTCTGAGACATTGCCCATCTTAGCTTGCTGCATGAACCACTCAATAATGAGAGAAGCCAGGATATGGGCTTCACATCAGCTAAGCCTGTTATCTTACAAGAAATGTTTCTGCACCTCTGCACTCCACGTTGGGTAGCCTCAGGGAAGACAGATTCGCTACCAAATGCCATTACATCTCACCAGCACTCGTAGATGTTCCAGAGCAACGGAGAACAAGATCATGCTCTCCTGTCAGGCTTTGTTCCAGGGTGCAGTGCAAGAGCTGTATTTGCAAGATGATTGCCTTGAGGATCCATTCCCAGCCAACACTGTTAGTGTTCTATATCCCTGCTCAGGCATTAAAAAGATCATCACCGTAAATAATGTCAGGATTCCATGTGACTTGTAATAGCAACAGAGGTTTCCCAGTCAAGAAGTCTCAGACAGTAATAATTAAGAGTGTGTTTTGCCGTGAGGCATAATTTCCCCTCTCTCGGACATCAGCTGAAAGAATCACCACCCTGCAGTTTATTGTGGCTTCCAGTAACGTTCCAGATGGCAGACACCTGGGCAGCCTGTTGTATCACCTTATACCAGCATCTACAATTAGAGAAACTTTTTCTATCAGTGCAATTTCGAGGTCAGTTCTACTTTGTCAGTACCAAACAAAACGTTCTGTATAGCCAGAAGTTAGTTTCTGTATTGATTACGTTCCAAGCTTGACAAGTATCTCCCTTCTCTTTGTGGAATGCAGAAAAACGCACGAGGCTTCTCTTGGATGCCATACCAAAATTATTACAAATATTCCCCTGTTCCAGGTTTAAGCCTTCAGAAACAGAGCTGTGGGTTTTCAGAGATGCTCATTTCAAGGTTCTCAACCAGAGGCTCTGTCCTTCCAAAGCAGCTAATTTCCTGAGAAGCGCTGCAGTCTCTATGGTGAAAGAATCATACAGTATCTACAGACTAATTGCAAGGTTTTCCCTCATTTTAAATAGTAAATTGACCCAAAAAAGGTCTCTGAGGTATGTAATTCCTCCCCTCACGGCACAGACTGTTTTCAATGGCTGCTTTTCCCACTCATTGCTTGCCTGAACTCAACAGCCAAGGAGTGAAGCGCTGGCCGTATTTTGAGAACGCAATGTTTAGCCAGTCCCTTCAGGTTTAATCGGGCGCAGAGGTATCGGGGTGACCTGAGCCAGCCATGAGACAGATCTGCCTGCAGGTTTCCTTAGGGAAGGTGGACACCAGAGTGGCTGTGAACTGTGAAACCTCAGCAGTATTGGAATTTAATCCAGAAAAACCAATGACTTCAAGCAGAGAAAACTCCGATCAGCCAGACAAAATGGACAAAAGCAAAGGGGTCGTAGATGGAGTTTCCCATGCCCGGTGTCCTTGAAGGACAAGTCCTTTCTTTAGGGCTTCTCAGTCCAGCAACCTGCAACAGCTGCCAGGGTTGTAGCAAGCCCATGCAAAGGTTTCTCTAGGAACCACTGTGTATTTTCTGTCATCTCTTAGGTACAGTGGTTTGCCTGCTAGTTGCTCTCCCAGCCCCTGCCATGCCGCAGACCTCTACAGGCTGTATCTCTGTCCTTGCATTCTCCACCCTTCCCCTCAGCTGCACACATGCCATAACTGTCCTACACTCTTCACCCCAGCTGCCTACCTAACCCAAAATGCAGAGCTCCTCTCCTGCTGCCCAGCCACAGCCTTTTCATGGAAGAGAGGAGGACATAAACCACACTACAAACAAATAAATGAATAAACCAGCTCTCAGAGAGCCCTTTTCAGTGAACTAAGCAGAAGGTTTTTGCAACCCTGAGTTCACATCCTAACAACACCTTGGCTGAATCTGGCCAGACAAGGACATTGGTAAACATGAAGTGAACATCTCATAGCACAGCATTCTGACATCCGACCTTTCCATCCCATGCAAGGAAGGAGGCTGCACGGCCAGAAATCAGAATCTGAGATACAAACGTGATGCTGCCATACACCCTGCTGAGCTCAGCAATGTACTTCTCAATCCAGAATAAAATGTAAAGACACTAGGGAACAAAAAACTGCTCCCCTTTCCCAGACTTGCCTTGTAGCATGGAAGTATCTGCAAGTTTAGGAGGAGTACTTACATGAAAGGTCTCCAAAACAGCACCCTCAATTTCACATGGCAAAAACGTGTCCAGGCCTCAAAAGAACAGACTGGAGCAGGGTGGCTGTCTCTGCCACAGCACTATCTCTGCTACAGCTGAGCCTCCTGTCTCCCTGAAGAAACAACACTGAGATTTTGAAGAAAGAAGGGGATGTCTGGATTAAACAGAAAAGGAAGACAGCTGCAGCCCTATGGAGCAGGAAATGAGTATCTGCAAGTATTCAGTAAATAAAAGGGACCAGGTGCCCCAAGAATTTCTTCAGGGTTTCCCCAGTGAGAATTGTCTAGCTTGGCCACAAAGCTGAAACTTTGCCTTTCAGAGCCATCATTTCATTCAGTTCATTTAAGCGAATATCGCAAAGCAGCTTGATTTGCCCTCTGAGCACATACACCGTGCATTCAGGTGAAGGAAGGTGAAGTTGCTAACACCCTACAGCACTGAAACAGGTCCTATAGGATCAACTGAAAAGGGCTTTTTGTAATCACATATCTCACCAAGCATCAACACTAGGAAAGTGGGGAAAATTGCACGTGGCATTTTCTACAGCAGAGGCAAATACAATATTAAAGCTTCCATTGCAGAAGTGCATGTCAATATTGGTGTATAAAATATGGATAATGAGACTGAAAATATATTTAGGTTCTTATAAAATTAACAAGAGCAGATTTGTAGAAGGCTGGCATTGTACCTGGATCTCAGGAAACGCTGGGAGCTGCAATAGTACCTGTCACCTCATAGAGACTGACTCCCCAGTCTGTATTTCACAAATTCCGTGTGCTGGTACTACAGCTCATGAAGGGCAATGTCGAGCTCCTACTGAAAGCAGAGGTATTTAAAGAAGGACGTACTGGCAGGATATACAGTGATATACCTACACATACAGAGAGTAATATACATATTTCTGGTTCAAAAACATAAATTGCGCATCTTAGCAAAGCTTTGAGCCCCTAGGGTTACAGGACAGACAGGATGACTGTGCTATTCACTAGAGAAGCACTAGCACTAAGACGAATATGACACCACAGTATGATGTTTCTGTGCAGCCCCACAAAGCTTTTCATATAAGATGTCAAAGCATTTAACATGAATGATCTAAAGCTCCTGCAAACAATTCCCACACCGACAGCAAAAGAGGAGGTCAGTTCTGCTGGTTATAGTCCAGAAACTCCTGCATTACTACAAATCCGTGCTACACGACCATATCAGTTCTACAGTCTGAACTCAAAACCTGTACCAACTATTTTACAATTGCACGGATTCCATCAGTTTCAAGACTGCAGATATATGGGGCTGGTCCCAGGAGTGTTATATTGCTATGAAGACCTGTATCTGTTAAATGCCTTACATACTTAACGAAGTTACTCAGTATGGTATCACTGTATCAAACAAAGGCGGCAGGAACAGCCCTTCCCATGGAATCCACCTTTCTCTTGTCCTTTAAAGAGTAAGCAACTACTGGATCAGGCCCAGGGAGTATAGAAGCTCATGCCAGTAACTGCTGCTGAGGAAGAGTTGTATTAATTCAATTCCTACCTACCTCTGTAGATAAAGAAGATTATTGTCCCAGTTCCTCTTCAGTAGCTGCTGGACCTAGTGTGCCAAGTGATCATCAAACACCTCACAGAGCAGTACGGCAAGCGCGATGCGGATGGCTGCCCTAGCAAAACAGCACTCTTTTCAGCAGCTGGGTTTCATTGAGCTGTCACAATAAACACGCTGCTCGCTAGAAAGGCTCTCTGACGAGGCAGGCAGATCGCGGCTCCAACAGTCTCACCTAGAAGCTTTTAGAAAATCCTGTTCATTACTCATCAGGCACTTCACAGTTTCTGAAGTGAGTACTTCTTACAAAAAGTGTGAATCAGCAGTTCCAGGGATGGCTGAAAGACCTCCCGGGCTGGGAGAAGGCCCTTCTTTTACTTCTTTAAAATGAAAAAAGAATCATGAGGGAATTGCTTGGGGCGTCTTTTTACCAGTGAACCCTGCACAATTTTATGGAGATGTCCCACTGAAACGCAGATGGTGTTAGGAATAGGATCACTTATCTTCCAGTCAGGCAAGTGTTCAGCTTTGTTACCGTCCAGTGGAATTTGCACAAAGTTTGCAGCACTGAACGAGGTGCAAACGACGCCTCGAACTCTGAACTGAGATGCACATTTTCCTGTGTCCTAACTGCCATTTTTACCCCTGCCCTCTTTTGTTTCCATTAGTCACTGGGATACCTGGATCCTTTCCAAAGCAGAATCCTCCGTCTGCTTCACCGCTCAACTCTGTCTACCGAGTCGAGATGAACAATGTTCCGACCTAACCTCTCCTCTGGGACCCACGACAATCGAAAGAACTCCAACTCGGTCGGCCTCGGCCAGATTTCCAGCGTTACCTCGGCTTGCTCAGTTATGCCATAACGCTTCTTTCTGTAACACGAACACAGGGTGGGTGTGAATCCACTGGTACTCACTGTCATTTGACTTCGCGGGATAAAAGAGAGAGAACAGGTTATTTAAAAGACCTAACCATTTCTGGATGTGCTCCCAGGATTTCCTGGATATCCTGGCTGCTTTCTTTCATTGTACGTATGTACTCGGTTCTCCTATATCAATTTAAGTGTTGAAAAGCTGAGGAAAAAACCTCACTGTGAAGCGAGGTAGTGCCACCCTCATAGCTGCTAAGCAAGACTGCAATGTTCAAATATTAAGAGATAATGTTTTAATTTTCAAATGCCAAAAGCTGCTCATAGAGGGAAACATCTAAGATGCGCTTGTGCTGGTATTTTGATGAATGACAATTGTTTGGGGGTAAACCTGAAGCTCTTCCTGTTTGTTTTCTGAGGCAAAATATAGAGGAGCTTCATTTTTCAGCCTTAATGGGTATCCCATTATAGAAAAGCAGAGACAGAGAAACCAATATTGCTTTCACACTCTACAGTCCAACAATTTATTTTAGGTTTTCCCAGGAAAAAAATGAGTGTCAAAAGAGAAAGAAAGAAAGAGAAATAAATATAATGAGGGAAAAAAGGAAAAAAAGGAGAAAAGGGAGGGGGGAAAGTAGCTAGCTATGTTATATTCTCCAGGTTACAGTGTGAGAGACAGCAGTTAAATTAAAAAATAATAGGATATTCATATCAGGATTAATATCAAGATTATCAGCTCCAAGATCAATGCACCTGACCACAGCTGGCCACTCGTGCAGGAGCAGTTCTGATCTCAGTGTGATCAAGTGTACATTAAGCTCCCGCCTGAAGTCTAAGATATAGGTGCAGAATTTGTGCTGTCAGCTTTATCTGCTATGCTGTGAAACAAGTATGGGGAATTAAGATAAAACTGAAAGCTTGAAAGTGCTCATTTCCACAGATGTTGGATTTCTGGACAAGGTCTTGGCTATAACACTCTTGCTAAAGCTCCCAGCAGATGACAAGGCATGTGGAACGTATCCTGCAACATTTCATTTCAAAGCTCTGGTATCAGAAGTTTCACATAACTGAAATGTATGGGTTCATTCTTTTCCTTTGAGAAAAAAAACCTTAACTGTGCACCAAGCCAACGGCTGGAGAGATGAAACACATTTCCTGTAGTGCACCACATCCAAGTACATTCCTATTATTCCCAGCACAGCAGAAGCTGGAGGTCAAAGGCAATCATCAGGCTTGGAAATGGGTGATGGCTGATGTGTACATGGGGATTCTTGTCTCCAAAGCAATCAGAGACGAATACCTTTCCTTTCCATCTTCATGACAAACAACACCATTGCGCAACACTGAGGAGCCCAGGGAGCAAGGCTCGCTCGCTCACCAACCACACGTGAGAAGCCAGTTAACTCCTTTGGCTGGGGCAAAACTAGAGGGCTTCAAGAACATCTCTATTTCCAGAGTATTGAGAAGCCTAAGGCCAAGATTGTGTTTTGCAGAAAACTTTGGTGCATCCACAGGTAAGGGCCTGCATGCTTGCTGCTGCCGGGGAGGGCAAGGCTCAGGAAGAGGAGAACCCGGACCCCCACACTACGTGAGCTGAAGAACATTACCTTTCGTGAGCTGTCTTGGAAGCCCTACCAAAATTAAGTACTGTGAGACAGCACTGAGCATTAAGCTGTGACTGCCTGGGAAAAAACCCCTTGAGAATCAAGAGTGTGAAAGCCTTCCCACCCCTGTGAGTAACTGTGTAGCTATTATTTCTTTTGTCTCCTATAAAACAAAAAAAAAGCCTGGCAGCACATTATGAAGATAGATTGAAAACATACGCTGACTTGGCATCTAGTTGTGTCATACAAATTTTAAGCCACAACAATGCAAACACAGGAAAAAATTGGATACTACTCAGCAATAACAGGAAACATTGCCAAAACAATTAGTGCCCTCGTAATAATTAATCAGGACAGCTCACCGAGGGAAGCACGCCCTATTTATGGAACCCTTGTATAATAATCCAACAGGAGTTACCGGACTGAATACACGACACTAACCAAATATAACATGAACGTTATAAATCATGTCGCACTATACATTTAGACATACACACTTGTATAAATTTACTTAATGCATGTATTTACTTAAGAATGGTTTTATAGGAATATTAATCTTTCGGCACTGCACAGCTACTCCTCAATCTCTCTCAAAAGCATTGTATCCCAAGGTGGAGGCAAACATTTAAATCCCTGTCAAAAAGGGAAATGGAAACAGTTTTTGCTTTTCAAAGGACACTTGATAAGACTCTGTTAGCTCTCCTTGGATTTTTTGTGCAAAGTGCTTGGATTTCTGCCTTTTCAGGACGAAGGCTGTGATGCAGAATGCAGCTACCTATTTTGATAGCACTCCTGAACAACGAGCTTTGAGTGCATCTCAGTCTTACATCTTGGTTTCTCTTCAACCAGAAGAGTGATCTACCCTTAATACACAAGACACCAGTTTTTTAAGGACCTTCAGACACAATATCAAGTTGTCAGACAGAAATATGTTTCAGCAATGTCAGATACAAAATCTGATCCTTAGCACAAACGTGGAAGAGTTGCAGTGCATCAGTCTGGCAAACAGCGTTACTCTCACAAGTGCCTCTGCGTTCTTGCTGCCACTGCTTCAAACAAAGGCACACTAGGCCATATTTTTTGCTGCTACAGATGCCCACAGCTTCTCTGAAACTCCGAACACCCAGAGCTGGAGCGTGCCCTGCCTGTTGCCTGTAAGCAGTTCTATCCACACTGCACACGCAGACCCACCCACTTCTTCCAAACCACGCACGAGTGTGCGGTGCCCGCTAGCTCTTTCCCCAAAGTCTCTGCCTCTAAACCCCGCATGCAAGCAGCCCTGAGTCACGGGAAGTGCCCTGCAGAGTTTCAGCATCCAATTTTCAGTCTAAAACTAGAGTCTCTGAACCAGGGATTTGTCACAGAAGGACTTCTGAGTAAGGGAAGCTTTTATGCTAAAAGAGGAAACCCTACATATGTACCTCATGCTTACGCGCAGGGAGGTTGCCCCACAGTAATCTTCAACCTCATGCAAGATTTACAGGGTGCGGTTTTTCAGTGAGCAACCCTACGTAACCAGCACCGGGAAATTAAGGGAGTCCCTCACCAGCAAAGCCTTCAGAGCAGGCAAGGAGGAAAGCGAGCCGGGGGGGTAAAGGAGACATGCTCCGAAGCCAGCCCTGGTTGGCACCGCAGGGCCTGTCAGTGTGCTGACAGAATCACAGAATCACAGAATAGTAGGGGTTGGAAGGGACCTCTGTGGGTCATCTAGTCCAACCCCCCTGCCGAAGCAGGGTCACCCAGAGCAGGCTGCACAGGACCTTGTCCAGG
>Ga0065711_1045532_pt1 | contig 13418 bp, 11 predicted proteins | sample Hoacrofraction12_FD_59098 | JGI IMG/M metagenome (GOLD analysis project Ga0065711, IMG submission 59098) | Hoatzin crop microbial communities from Cojedes, Venezuela - Epithelial fraction 12 v2 (version 2) | ecosystem: Host-associated > Birds > Digestive system > Esophagus > Crop | place...
TACCAATCAAAATCTGAGCTATTAATTATCATGTTTATCATTAATTATACCATTATAAGTTATGTAAAATTAAGAGGTTTTAAAATATCCTCTTTTCATCGAACTTACTTGCCGTGTTTTCTTTTAAGAACTGTTCTGCCAACTGAGTGCATAACATCTGACTAAATTTTTTATCTTTGTTCAGGCTTTGGGCTGAGTTACTGAGTAGCCATTTCTCTCTACAGGATGCAGGCAGAGATATCTTATAGCTCTGTCTCACACAAAGGAGGTTTTTTTTAAATATAAGTTTCCTGCACCTGGTATAGTGTACACACCAATTATAAAACCAGTTTGAACAGACACTATGATTAAGAATATAAACATGGCAACTTCAGAAAATAAAGTAAGATTCTTACAGAAAGCAAATCTCAGCTCTAGTGAGATGTATGGAATCTTATTTATTTTAGTGCAACTACCCTAAATAATCACAGCATTCAGTTCCTTCATATCGTTTAACTTGTTTAAACTCTAGGCCATTTTCTTATAACATTGTCCATTTGTAAAGGTAGAAGTAGAAAAGAAAAAGACCATTCTGCTTTTTCAAAATCCATGCAATATTTTGATGAGTGAATAACAATGAATTAAGAATATTTATTCTAGCTCATCTGATGCTTTAAAGATGATTCCTGACAGAGTAGGCTATGATCTCACCTTTTTGCATATCAGACCTTACTGTGAAAATCCTCTCTGGTCTGATAAGGGTAGTGTTTTTTCAGAACTTTTTGTTTCAAATTCTCACTTGAATGCCTTCATTTCACATACTATCCAACAGTGGGAAGCCTCCTTAGTATTTTGAGACTTGTCCCTTATTTTACTTATTTTATATTGGTTTAAATCCATCTACTAGAGTAGAGCTGCTCTGTACTTACACCATGGTGGTAGCAGAATTTAACCCAACAGTTCAGCCCTTAATTTCATCTTCATGGATGGTCTACTTAGTTGCTTCCTTCTACACAGCAAACTGAAGATACACAATCAGACCTTCAGATGACCTTGCTGCAAGGGGTGGCTCTCAGGAAGGACAGGCTCTGGCACACTCGCCCTTTATAGTACAGACTCCTGTCTTTTATGCTTTGGCACTGTTGAGGGGTAGGTCTGGGTCTCCAGAAACAGCATTGAACAAATACAAACTGTAGTCTTACAAAGTGTTACTGACACAGTGATGTTGTCAGAAGTGTGATGAGGAGTGATTTCTGTGCTTAGTGACAGAGTAGATTACATTCTCCTTGTTATAAGGTAAGCGAATATGAGTCGTAACTGTTATATAAATGTTTGTGTTTACAAGGATTAACAGGACAAAGTCCTTGTTCCTGATCATCCGGAATGGGAAGGGTTAAAACATGCTCTGGTCCCTTTCTGGCAGGGGACGTTCAGGTTTCCATCCCACAGAGACCGGGATGAAGCAGTATGAGGGGTAGCAAGTGTACAGTAATGTACACCCCAGTAACGGATAACACAGGATGTCACCTAGGCACCAGGTGGCTGGAAGATCTCTTGCAGTTACCAGTTTAGACATAGCCCTGAAGACCACGTCTATGCCTGGGGCACGTTGGAAGCTGTTCCTTCACTAGCATAACCATCTGTCTTAGAGAGAGGGTGGAATCAGATACGCTAGTTTTTCTGTATAAACTGCAACTCAGAACTGTGCCAATGCAATATATCTCCTTCCATGTGTATACTGAGCCTTAAAAAGAGAGTCTCTTTCCTTTTTTCCCCACTGCTGAACTTGTTTCAACGCAAGGGGTTAACTCCCTACCATGCGCTGGCTCCCCTCTTTCAGTACATTTTAGAGACAGGGACCCCTTGTCTGATCTCCCTTTGGCAGGCTGTTCTCTCTGATTCGTCATTACTGCCCTCTTGGGATGGCCTGGGTTCCCACAGCGAATTGCATCTTCCCGAGCTGTGGTCTGACTAGGTGAGAAACAAAGGGCTTATATCTTCTGCTATACCTTAGATATATGGCCACTGTCTAAAGGCTACATATTGCCTCACTGACTGCAGTACTCCTGAGCGTGTAACTTATTTCACCTGTTTGCCTACGCACTTTATACTGCTCTACATGGCTCATTATTTGTATTGCTGGGCTGCCTACGGCACCGGCCTGCAAATCAGGAATTACAACTGGAAGCAGAGTGATAGTAGGAGATATAAGGGAGTGTTATAAGAAATGCTGTTGTTTTTTACTGCATTTGCAGTTGCGTGTCTGGAGGCGATTGAGAACAGAAGCTGCAAGCATAAACAATTTGGGAATGAAGCCCACAGTCTCCAGTAATGACTAACTCCTAATAGGCAAGGTGCAATAGAGATAGCGCTTGGAAACAGTAATATATGGCTTACAATCTATGTAGCTATTTATATAATTTAAAAAGGTGGGGGTGAAATGGTATCCCTTGACCAGTATAATGAATAGTCATATAAAGGCCTGAGAAATAAATGTCAAAAATGTCTCGGATGAAGAACAGAAGAATTTAACTTCTCTGGGAGTTTCCCAGTGTGGGTTTTCACAATGGTGGAGATAAAATTTGCCTACATGGACACATTGTAGTCGAAGCCTCCATGCAGGAGGCTGATGCATTGCAAACTGTTAAGTAGTAGTCTTTCAGTAAATCAAATAAATGTCTAATCAGTACCTATGCATTATGCACAACTACTTCATGCTGTTGTCAACAAAAGGATTCAGGATTTGTAGAGGCTTTTACACTCTTTTTTTTTCCTAATCAAGAACAAACACCCTGACGGGTTCATTCCTCATTTTCAAAGGGTCCTCAGGGTGTAGTCGCAACTATGCTTGTTACAATTCAATTGAGTAGCAGACTATGCAGAATAAATTACTCTTATCTACGTATATTTAGAGTTTTCACATTATCTGTAAAACCTGACCAAGGGACAAAAAAGTCTCAGGAATTTTGAAATTTTTCATCAAAGTAGGTTTCTAACATTTCCAGTTTTACAACCCTTCCCTGTGTTGTAGAGTTTTGACTGTAAAATCATTGAACTGCAAAACAGTGATAATATTCCTATTTTCATTATAGCTTTTTATATATTAACTAGCTGCTTTATATAATCTCAACTGTGTGAATATGTATATATTTTTTGGACTAGGAAGCAAGTTAAATCAGCCAGATCTGAATGTGTGTACAATATTCGTAGGACAGATCAATATTAGTATTATCTATTAAGAATATTACCATGTGTTAGAATTGGTATAATTCCTATGGACAGATGTCTTGCACCAAACAGAACAGAGATGTTCCCAACCCCAGCATAATAGCATCTTTACTGTAGTAAATTTTTTTCTGAGCATCGCCTCCCAAGATAGCACTGTGCTTTCACCAGTCTGCCTCTAACATTCTCTTCAGCTTCAGGCAAAACCAATAATTAATGATAAGATTTCAGTGGTGTACAGACAAATATGAAACCAGTCTGCCTCTCTGCCACTAACTTGCTCTCCAAACTTCAGCAATTCCTCAGATTGCAGGTAAAGTTACATGTTATGAAAACTATGATGCGTATGTCTACTGCTTCAAAATAGACTAATTTAATGCAAATCTGTGCTTCCATGGGACTCTTATGATCTTTGGTCTAAACAAAGGTCGGCTAAAGGTAATTAAGGACATTAAAGTAAAATTTGCTCTACAGGAACCATTATCTCTACTGGAAAACATTTCAAAGTGTCTACATGTTGAAAAACGCTAGGAAAAAAAATTAAAAAATTAAAAAATACTGATTTAAGGCTAGAATAATTTTATGATATGGCGGCACTAGTTGCAGATATTAGTGGTGTAGATGTGAGGATACGAAGTCTGAGAGGAGATGTATTATCTTTGTTAGATATAATTTTACACCAAAAATAATGATGCATTTTAGAAGATAAAACATGCCTATTTTCTGTAAGCTGTGTCAGTTCATCTAAAAAACTTGCTGTATCACGTTAAAAAAATCACAATACTTAGCAGTACAGTATTTGTAGTTGAAAATCTTAATGTAAACACAACTATGTCAGGGCAAAAATGTTTTTGATAGTGCATTTCAGTTTCTTGGAGTGAAGCTGGCTATGTTACACTGCCAAAAGATGTAACTAACTTAGAAACATCTCTTGTTACAGCTGTACAATAAATCTTTTCCGAATGTCAGCTAAGCCTATGATGTTTCATTTCCTTTCACTTCTCCTTTCCTTTCCTGAGATTGTCCTGGTTTATTTAGATTTGAGTGGTTCTCAATGCAGTTGCACTTCCAAGAATTTTGCTGAAATGGCAATGCATAAAGGATTTGATGGCTTTTCAAACAAACATTTTCTAGCCTGAAAGCCTTTCTGTGGGAAAATTAGTGAAAGTTAGTTAAAATGTTTCAGCAGATCGATGCTGTGGCAGTGCACGAACTTTCAACTATAGAGGGATTTACAGATCAAAACAAAAAACCAAACATTGTGCAGAGTTAAACAAGAGTCCTCAGAAGAGAAAGACTTTTTTCTCACTCCAGTAAACAAGTTGGCAGCTACATTCAGCACAAGTATAAATTTCTCGCAGGCCTTCAAAAATAGCTCATGTGGCAAACATCTTATTAGTTCATTTGGGAGGCCCCAAATATGCATAAACTTGTGCAATGCATGACAATAACAAAGAAATGGTACAACAACTCCAATAATACCCTAGCTCCCACATCCTTTAGGCTGACAAATATCTTGTTAAGAAATGAGTGAGCATACTTGCTTAGATGGATATAGAGGGATCTCACATGAAAGCTTATTGAACTTCTCATGCTTTTGTGAGAGGAAATGACAACTAGTTTCAACCACTTTCTCAAATGTAATGAGAAAGGTGATTTTTCCCTCGGGGCATTAAAGGATCACTTACCTTCACCAACGTCTTTCCCCCTCACACCATGCCAGGCCTTTTGCCTTCCCTTGAGCCCACAGCGAGGGCTGCACTGGGTTGCCTGACCTTGCTGAGCTCCAGGCTTGGGAATCCATATGCAGAATCTCCTGCTCACACAAGGTTTTGCTGTAGATGGAGACCTGGGGTGGATTTGCAGCCAAGTTTCAAGAGCGAACATTCTTAGCAGCTAATAGACAAGCCTATAGGTTTTCCTCTCCTATTGTCTTTTATTTTATCTGTCTAGGTATAATATATAAAAATGATGAAAAAGGATGCCATATTAAATTGCCTTAAGAAAAGTAAAAAAAAAAAAGGATTATTTGCTATATTTGTATTGTTGGCATAGTCATGATATTTATGCAAGACTGTGTATATGGGATGGGAGACAAGCAACGTCTTTGTAAACAAAAGATTCATGTCCATATACTGCTAATGCAAGAAAAGAGAGGAAAATAATACTTTTGGGGTGAAGATTTAGTGTGGTCAAAATCATAAACAAGTCTGGTTTAGCTTCAGAGAAGACCTTGTGTGAATAAAAAAATGTCCTGAATTTGTCCAGTAATATCATCTGCTTAATAAAATTCTGTCTCTCTACATATCTACCTCACTGTTATTTGTTCAGCCTTATCTTTTACTCATGGCAAGAAGAGGAAAACAGAAGTATTTCTCTAAAAACATACAGCTAATTGTGCTATTGCTGGAATATGTTTATAGATGGTATAACTACATTCAAAGTGAAAAGAGAGGTTCTTTATGTAACATTTGAATATGCAAGCAAAAGCACTAAGCAGCTGTTCCACGGACAGCAGTATGTTCCTTTCTATCCACTAGACAGAGCTAGGGGACTTTATGCGTCGGTGCGAAGTTCTCGGTGTGGCGTGCTTGTTTCTTCTGCTGGGAGGTCCAGTGCTCCTCTGTACTAGTCTGGAAATGTAAACAAACATGTTCTCAGAACTGAGTAGGCTTCTGTGTTTGAAAGCTCATATTATATTACACTACATTATATGTTGAATCTCGTGTTGGGGACAGTGAAATAAAAAGTGGTATTTTTTTATTTTATAATTTTTAATTTTTGTATTTGTGGGATATGGCCTTGAATACTCTTATTATGCACTTATTATTATGTGTTAGCTTTCTTCATATTAGTAGGTGTATTTCAGCCTCAGATCTTACATCAGACATACGTTTTTGCCTTGCCCGACAAAATGACTAGTAAAATAGGTAATTTAACTACTGAAAAACAGACCTTTGAAGTTTAATGTCTCTCCTTATTAGTCTTTATTCCCTTGACAGTGACCTAACATTTTACAGAAATGTGAAAATGAAAATTATGTTCTGAGATTTTGTACTTTTTGAAATGTGAATTCTGGACCTTGTAACAGTGTCAGGTTTTTTTTCCCCTTGTCAATTTTCTTGCTTTCCTTAAGGAAAAATACAATAAGGTTGAACTGAGATCAAGCTAATAAAGTCCCATAGATATGAATCCAAAAAGTATAGCTTTCTAATGATGCAACTGAGCTAGGGAAATAGATTTTTATTGATTTTTTTTTATACTGTCTTGTGAAGATTTTTGAAGAAATACCATTTGCCATTACATTTTATTGAACTAAATAGAATGCTTCAAACAGCTCTATTCTCAAATTGTCTTTCTTATTCGACAGTGTTTTCCCTAAAGTTACTACACTTGCAAAAGAAAAGGCTGGCTCAATATACTTGCAATTAAACAATCCATCTCTCTGAGGGAGGGCTGAGCCTGCAGTAGGCAGATGGAGGTGAGGCTCTGCCTGCAGCCAGCTGGCCTGCTCTTTGTCTCTTACTTACAAAGCCTGCAACAAAGCCACGAGAGCAGCTTGGGACAGACAGAAAAAAACGTAGACATTTGAGGGAAAACGATCAGTGGAATGCTTGGGAAAATGGAATATTCCCGTTTTCCTACATTTGTTTCTTTTTTTTTCCACCATCCTTTAGATTTATTTCTTGTGTTTTATAGAATAACTACATTCAGATGCCTGAGTGGGGAACGATGGAAAGGGTAGGCATGAGAAGCCAAGAGGGCTAAACTCTTTTTCAGTGGGCAAGAAGAGGGGGAAAAAAGGAATAGATGAGAAACTTTCCCCTTGGAAATAATACAGAGTGATTGAGGAATCCAAGTTCACTCTGCAGAACGCCATTGCCCCACAATCGAGATTTTTCTCTTGCCTGACTTTGGAACTGGTTAGCTCTGGTGATCTTGCTTGCTCTAGGGATGATGCTTCTGTAAACAAGCTTGACAGGTTCTAAAGTGCGAGTTACAGCACATAGAGTGTAAAATGTTGAGGAAGACAAAAGCAGATTCTAAATTAGGTTGGATTTCTATCTCTTTCCAATCTCTGCAGTGTAGAGGGGAAATTAACATTTTATGTTTCCCATGGTAGGTTCTGCACATTGTATACTATTTCTGATGATTATAGAAGAGAAGTTGTATGTGGCTGCTATATCTCTTACTGATAAAAGTCGAGAGCTTAATTTTGTTATTCCATGAAAAGACAGATGTTTTCAAAATGTATTCAAGTACAGTGTTAACTCTTTGCATGTGATAAGCTGGGAGACAGAGCAAAGATAACAAGAAACGGCCACTGAAGATTGTATTCTCAGGTCAGCATCTCTCATATTTAAAAATTTACAAGAATCACAGTAATGAGTTTGTCAAAAAAAGTTGAATCTCAGATAAGGTTCTGCTCCTGGTGATACCACATTACGCTTTCAACCCAGAGACTGTATGTACCACCTTATCACTGACTTTATTTACTAAAATAAACCTAGGAATCCCAAGGCAGGAATGGAACAAATTGCAGTTCATGTTAGTATACACAACTGCTTTTTCCCCATTCTTCCAGACAGTTTGCCAGTGCAAAATTCCTTTACAGCTTTCTTAGCAAAATCCTTTGCTCAAAAGAACCATCTGTACAAATGCACATGCACACACACATTAATTTCTGACATATAACAGAAATCGCCTGAACCAAAAAGCATAGTGCTTGCCATAATTCAGCATTTCAGTCACTACCCTTTAGACTGGGTGGGTAGAACAGTGATTCAGGATTTCTACCTAAGGAAATATACATCAAGTCTTCTCTATCCTGCTAATGCATACCTTTCTCATATGAGATGAGCAATGGTTTCCTGTGTTGCTTTACTGATGTAACTTACCCTTCTAAGGAGCCATTGTGTACTTATTGTGTTTTGGTTCTTGATGATATTTCATGAATGTCGTAACTGAAGACTGAATTGCTACTGTCAAGATTAGAGACACTCATCTCCCTGCTCAGTGGCTGAGATGGAGATGTTATATTCAGTGAATGAGCTCAATATTTATTTGTATCATTTCCATCCAGCTTTTTCACAGACCTAGCCCAGAACCTAAAGCTACCGATCCTGACAAGCTTCAGTGAGCCTACTGAACACAAAGACTCTTTCTGCCGGGCCTATTTCTCCACATCTAGCCAGACATAAAAGACTTTGATCATTAGTTTGAACAAGAAAAGTGGTGCCGATGTCCTGTCAGGCTTACCATTACATAGACAAACTGGAAATTTGGCTTTCATTTATTTTCTTTCATAGAAGTTCAAATATGACTTTGGTTCTTTTTTCATGTTTTTCCAATTTTCTGATTTGGGGATCAGTATAGAGCCCTAGTTTATTAAACTGGGTAACTCAGAGCACATTCTTGTGTATCTGTGGAAGAAAGCAGCAGTGAAAAGAGTATTAATTGGATATATAGCATATTTTATTTTGCAAAACTCTTTTCTCAAGCTGAGGAATACTTTTTCATCTCTTTGTCTCTTCTTCAGTTCTACTTCCCTTTAGATCTATACTAATTTTGAATTCTCTTAAAAAGAAAACCTGTGTGGGAACCAATAGCTCCCAGAATTCAGCTGGTGCTGTTTTGAGTAATTTCTTATCTCCTTCGAACTAATTCTGCTGGGCATCAGCTTCAGTGAAGTTGAGGCATGTGTCTGGACTATGTCAGTCTTGGTCCTTTTTGCATGAAGTGGACATCATTCATCTCATCTTACCTTAGATGTACACAGAGTGGCTGTCTACCTCTAACCTAGCTGTCTTGGTTCCTAGACCTTCTTGATTTTGATGCATCTGACCTGTTATAGACTTCAGGTTCAGGATGAGATGAATTGTACCGTAGAGTACTTATATCCTCTCCATCCACTATAAAGAGTTCCCACAATGTCTAGCCCGAATTCAGACATTCGTATTATAAGCATCTTTATTTAGACAGATTAATCTTGCTCTTCTAATCTAGCTGTGTATTTTATTATGTGGATGGGATAAGAATAATTCCATTACATTCAATTGCTGAAAGCAATACATAAGATCTCTGCCAGTACTATTTCAGTTCCAGCAAAATCTATTTAGTGCTTGTTCGTTACTGAATTATCCAGTACACATGTAGGATATCAGAAGTTTCTTTATAAACGCCAAATGTATTCAGGCTGTAGGCCTGATATTTGGATCAATAATGACAATCCAGATAAAACGTGTGTTTCTTTTTAAATTACACATGTCCTGTTAAATTTCATTCTTCTGTGCATTGCTGGAAAAATGTCGGCCAAGACATTAACAAGATAATAAGAGCTCAAATATTCAAGATTTCAGCTGGAAAAGGCACTCCAGGACACTTTTCTTCATTAAGCTATGACCAATAAATTATAATAGAATCTTAGAATACCTAGTTGGAAGGGACTTCAAGGATCATCTTGTCCAACCTTTCTTGGCAAAAGCACAGTCTAGACAAGATGGCCCAGCACCCCGTCCATCCGAATCTTTGAAGTGTCCAATGTTGAGGAATCCACTGCTTCCCTGGGGAGACCATTCTGATGGCTGATTGTTTTCATTATGAAAAATTTTTCTGTTGTTTCCAATTGGAATCACCCCAGGAGTAATTTGTAGCCATTACCCCTCCTCTTTTCTGTGTAACTCCTTGTAAACAGGGAGTCTCCATCTTCTTTGTAGCCACCCTTAAAATGCTGGAATACAGTAATAAGGTCTTGCCTAAGCCTTCTTTTCTCAAGATTGAACAAACCCAATTCTCTCAGCCTTTCCTCAAATGGCACACTTCCCAGCCATTTGATCACCTTTGTGGCCCTTCTCTGGACCCTCTCATAGAATCATAGAACCACTAAGGTTGAAAAAGACCTCTAAGATCATCAAGTCCAACCGTCAACCCATCACCACCATACTTGCTAAACCATGTCCTGAAGTAGGACAGACTGTCCATATGTTTTTTGTGTAGTGGGGAGCAAACCTGAGCACAGTATTCCAGGTGTGGCCTGTAAAGTGCTTACTAGAGTGGGATAATGACTTCTTTATCTCTGCTGGTGATGCCCTTGTTGATGCAACCCAGCATCCTGTTGGCTATCTTTGGCTCAGCAGCACACTGTTCGCTCATATTGATCTTGTTGGTCACCAGGACCCCCAGGTCCCTTTCCACAGAGCTGCACCCCAGTTAGGTAGATCCCAGACTGCTAGACTCCTGGGTTATCTTTTTCCAGGTGCAAGACTTTATACCTGTCGTTACTGAGCTTCGTAAGGTTCTTGTTAGACCACCCTTCTAGCCTATCCAGGTCTTGCTGCAGAGCAGCTCTCCCTTGCAAAGTGTCTGCTTCCCCACTGGGTCTGGTATCATCAGCAAACTTCACCAGGGTACACTTGATCCCATCATCCAGATCACTTATGAATATAAACAGTGTTGGGCCTAATATCAGTCCCTGGGAGTCCTCACTTTTGATAGGTTGCCAGTTTAAAAAGGAACTGTTTACTACAACCCTCTGGGTGCGGCCTGTCAGACAGCTCCCCACCCATCTCACAGACCACTTGTCTAGACCATAGCACACCAGTTTCTCTAGGACGAGGACGTGGGAAACCACACCAAGGAAAGCATTGGAGAAATCCAGGTAGATAATGTCCACTGCTCACTCTACATATACCGAACAAGTTACTTGGTCATAGAAGGTGAACAGGTTTTTCAAGCATGAGTTGCCCTTGGTGAATCTGTGCTGGCTTTTCCCAATCACGTGTTTCATTTGACTTGTGATAGCCCCCAGGAAGATTCATTCCATAACTTTCCCAGGGACTGAAGTCCTGGATTTTCATTTAAGCCATTCTTGTAGACAGGAGTGACATTAGTCTTCTTCCAGTCTTCTGAGATGTCCCTCGACCTTCACGACTTCTCAAAGATTATGGAGGGTGGCTTCGGAATGATGTCAGCCAGATCTCTTAAAACGCTCAGGTGGATCAATTTGTAGGTGTCAAGCTCTTGTAATAGTTCACATACTAACTCTTCACTAATGGTGGGTCTGTGTTTGCATCGACTTGGATTTTTTGTTTCCCAGGCCTAGGGCCCAACAGTGCTCGTTAAGACAGAGGTGAAGCAAGTGTTGAGAACTTCTGCCTTTTCAGCATTGTTGGTGACCAATTTAGCTCTCCAGTTTAACAGTGGGCCAATATTTTCCTTCTGTTCCTGCTTGTTGTTTATGTACCTAAAGAACCCTTGCTTGTAGTTTTCTACATCTCTGGCCAATTTCAGTTCGAGCTGAGCTTTTGCTTTTCTAACTGCATCTCTGCACACCCTACAATGCCCTTGTAGTTCTCAAAGGATATTTGTTCGCTTTTACATCTCTGATATGCTTCTCTTTTAGTTTTGAGCAGAGTCAGAAGCTCGCAGTTAAGCCAAGCAGGTCTCTTGCTCTGCCTACTTCCCTTACCTTTAAAGGGGATGAACTGTTTCTGGGATTCCAGCAGGGCCTTCTTGAAAAATTCCCAGCACTCACAAGCTCCTTTCTCCTACATGGAAGCTTCCCACGGAATCCGCCCCAGCTGAGCTCTGACAGAGCTGAAGTTTGCTCTTCTACAATCCAAAATCTTTGTCTTAGTGCTAACCTTCAGTGTGCTCAGCAGGATCCCAAACTCCTCAATATTGTGATCACTGCAACCAAGGCTATCACCAACCGAGATATTACAAAGAGGTTTTCCTGGTTTGTGAGTAGGAAGTCCAGCAGTGACTCATTCCTGGTTGGCATATGTAACATTTGTATGAGGAAGCAGTCCTATAGGCATTCCAGGAATTTGATGGATGATTGTTGCAAATGAGCGGTTAGGCTGCTTAAAAGATCACTCAAAGGTTTTGCAAGAAAAGATTTTACTGAAAATTTAGAAAATGTGAACTTACAAATGTCCTTGGCAATGTTCAATCTGTTACTTACTAAATGAATGGAATATGAAATCAAAAGGGGTCTTGCATGGAAAATTATTTATACAGAGTGAAAGAAAGTGTAAGGGGACAGGGAGACTCCCCCGTTGAGTCACCAGGTTTGGACTGGACATCCTTGCTTTTGAAACTCCTTCTGAGAGAGAAGCCTGGGTGTGGCTGGATCTAGAACAAGCCTTACACCACAATGGTTTATGTCTAAGGATATGCTTAACAGCATTTCATGATGTATTCACGGTTTAATGAGAGAGAGAATCACAGGAATTTAGCAGTTATTAATCACTGGTTAACTGAACACTTACTAAGTGATTGAAAAGAATTTGCTATTACAATCACAGTAATAGAATAGTATGTTCAATTGTTTCACACACACGCTCACACAAAAATTCCCCTGAAGTTCAGTGAAATACTCACTTCAAATCAAATGATATCTTGACAGGTAAAGATTGAGTCTCAAGGAGATCAACCCAGGTGATGCCGGCAGAGTTCGAGATACTCTGAGAAGTGTCCCACTCATAGGGAGTTATTGGGTGCAGCCTACTGCAGACCAGAAGAGCTCAAAGGACCTTCCTTGGTATCTCTGTTTATAGGGTCTCAAGATGATTGACTTCAGGCATCAGTATTTTTCCATCCTGGTCACGATCCCCATGATGTAATCCTGATATTTAGACAATAACTATAGAATTCCAGTACCACCCAGAATGTACAGTTATGACATTTATCAGGCAGGTACAACTCCAGGCGTCAGTGGTTTCAGGTGCGGCCAGGGGGCACCTGATCAATCCAACTCACTGCTCTTGCACAAAGACAAGGAAAGTGCCAAGTGTCCCAAATCACTGCCCTCATTCAAAGATATGAAAAATGGCTAGTCGCACCAGCTAGCCATGCTTGCAGATGGCAGGCCAGTTTTGGGATGCCAGGTGTGACAAGTCATGCCAGCTAGCTATTCTTGTAGGGTAAGCAAGAATACAATGCTGGCTGGTTTCGGGATCACCAGCTGTGTGTGTGGGGTTGCACCACCGCATTGATATGTGAGCTGCTGTATCGTTCTTCCAGCAAATGTCTGGGTCAGTACTGGGCCCAGTCTTGTTTAACTTCTTCATCAATGACCAGTATGAAGAGTTAGAATGTACCCTCAGCAAGTTTGCTGATGACACCAAACTGGGAGGTGTGGTAGATACACCAGAAGGCTGTGCTGCCATTCAGCGTGACCTGGATAGGCTGGAAAGCTGGGCAGAGAGGAA